>Ga0208398_100751_pt1 | contig 16930 bp, 19 predicted proteins | sample LakWasMe79_HOW10_2_FD_183905 | JGI IMG/M metagenome (GOLD analysis project Ga0208398, IMG submission 183905) | Freshwater sediment methanotrophic microbial communities from Lake Washington under simulated oxygen tension - Sediment Metagenome... | ecosystem: Environmental > Aquatic > Freshwater >...
CGGGTGGTGTGAGAGACCGAGGGCTGGACGTGGGAGTCCAGCTCCAGCAGGGCTTTGACCAGGCTGGATTTTCCGGCCCCACTGGGGGCGGCGACAACAAACAGGTTTCCGGGGTAGTCCATGGAAGAGGGCTCTAGGGGCGGTTTGAGGATCGCGCTATTCTATGTTCTGGACCTGTTCACGCATTTGCTCGATCAGGACCTTCATGTCTACGGAGATGTGGGTCAATTCAAGCGCCGCCGATTTGGATCCCATGGTGTTGGCCTCGCGGTGTAGTTCCTGGATCAAAAAGTCCAGTCGTTTGCCGATTTCTCCACCCTTGGTGATCAAGCGTTCGATTTCGTCTAGGTGGGAGCCCAGGCGGGTGATTTCTTCGGCCACATCGATGCGAATGGCAAAGGCCGTGGCTTCGGTCAGCGCCCGGTCCTGCGCCGCTTCGGGCAGGGTAGCGCCGTCGGTCAGGGCCATGGCCTCTTTCCAGCGTGTCAGGAAACGCTGGCGGCTTTGCTCCACCAGTTGCGGAATCAGCGGCACGGCTTGCTGCGCGAGGACCCGCAACTGAGCCAGGTGGTCCAGCAGCATGGTGGACAAGCGGCTGCCTTCGCGCTGGCGTGCCGCCAGCAGTGCCTTGAGCGCCTTGTCGGCCAGCGGCAGCACCACGGCACTCCAGTCGTGGGAGCCGGTCTGCTCGGCGGACGACAGACGGATCACGTCGGCCACACTCAGCGGGGCCGCTGTCGGAAGCCAGGCTTTGACGTTGTCCTGCACGGCATTGAGGCGCTGCAGCATGCGGGGCGTGGGGTCGACGATATTGCTGGCGGAATTCATTTCGATGGAGGCGCGCACTTCCACCTTTCCGCGCTTCAAGGACCCGACCAGCAGGTCGCGCAACGCGGGCTCAAACGCGCGCAGGTCTTCGGGGAGCCGGAACGACAAATCCAGGAAACGACTGTTGACCGAGCGTATTTCCAGACCGAGCTGGCCGCTATGGGCCTTGTTGTCTGTGTCGGGAAGTGTTGCGCTGGTGCCGTGTTGTGCACTGGCGTAACCTGTCATGCTATAAACTGGCATTGCGTGTTCTCGGTTCATGAAACGGCCCTGAGAATAACCCGGTTCAGCCGGATCAGACGAAGGTGTAGCTCTTAATTTATGTCGAAGGTCAAACCAGCACCCTTGCCCCCCGATACGACCATTGGCGGATACCGGATCATCCGCAAAGTGGCTGCGGGCGGTTTTGGCCTGGTGTATCTGGCACTCGATGCCGATGGCCAGCAGGTGGCCGTCAAGGAGTACCTGCCGTCGTCACTGGCTACGCGCGCGCCCGGTGAACTGTTGCCACAGGTCCAGCCTGAAAAACTGTCCTTGTACCGCCTGGGCCTGAAAAGTTTTTTTGAAGAGGGCCGCTCGCTAGCCCAGATCTCGCACCCCTCGGTCGTCAGCGTGCTGAACTTTTTCCGCGAGAACGAAACCGTGTACATGGTGATGAATTACCTGGAGGGCGCAGCCCTGCAGGACTTCATCGTGACGGCGCGTGACCTCAAGCAAAGCAAGGTGTTTCGGGAGTCCACGATCCGCTCGCTGTTTGACGAAATCCTGCGCGGTTTGCGCATCGTGCACCAGCACAAGATGCTGCACCTGGACATCAAGCCGGCCAACATCTTCATCACCGACGACAACAAGTCCGTGCTGATTGATTTTGGTGCCGCGCGCGAAGTGCTGAGCAAGGAAGGCAATTTCATCCGCCCCATGTACACCCCCGGCTTTGCTGCCCCCGAGATGTACCGGCGCGACGCTTCCATGGGCCCATGGACCGACATCTATGCGATTGGTGCCTGCATCTACGCCTGCATGCAGGGCTACCCGCCCAACGAGGCGCCGCAGCGCCTGGAAAAAGATCGCATTGCGGTCGCCCTGGCCCGTTTGCGCGGTGTCTACTCCGACAACCTGATCGAGGTTGTGGAGTGGTGCATGTCGCTGGACCCGCTGTCTCGGCCGCAGTCCGTTTTTGCCTTGCAAAAAGAGTTGAGCCGTGAAGGCGAGCGTCGCTACACCAAGCTGAGTGTGGGCGAGAAAGTACGAATGCAGTTTGACACCATGGTGACCGACACCAAACGCAGTGTGCTCGGAGTCTCCAACGTGGGTGTCAAACCAAAATGAAATTTTCCGTATTCCAGATCAGCCGCAAGGGCGGTCGCGAGAAGAACGAAGACCGCATGGGGTATTGCTACACCAAGGCATCCGGTCTCTTTTTGCTAGCCGATGGCATGGGTGGACACCCCGAAGGGGAGGTTGCAGCCCAGATGGTGCTGCAGGCCATTTCCGCGCTGTACCAAAAGGAAGCCCGACCCGAAATTGAAGACCCCAAGGCCTTCTTCACCATGGCCATCATGGCGGCCCACCGCCAGATCCTGCGCTACGCCGCCGAGCAGCATTTGATGGACACACCGCGCACCACGCTGGTGGCCGCCATTGTGCAGAACGGTGTGGCGCACTGGGTGCATTGCGGAGATTCACGGCTGTATTTTGTGCGCCATGGTGAGTTACTGGCGCGCACGCGCGACCACTCCTACATTGAGCAGCACCAGGAAAACAAACCCGATGTGCCGCTGCCCGACAAATTCAACCGCAACGTGCTCTATACCTGCCTGGGTTCCCCCACCAAGCCGGTATTTGACGTGACGGGTCCGGTGTCTTTGCTACAGGGCGACCGGATGTTGTTGTGTTCGGACGGCCTGTGGGGTAGCCTGGACGATGCAGAAATCGTCTACCAGCTGGGCCAGAAGCCGGTGGGTACGTCGGCACCTGAATTGGTGGAGCGTGCGCTGATCAAAGCCGGTGCCCACAGCGACAACGTGACCGTGATCGCCATGGAGTGGGAAACCCCCGACTCGTTTGAATCCACCCGCGGCAGTATTTCGACCGACTCGATCAACGATGGGGTTTTTGCGTCCACCGTGCAGGCCGGGTGGCTGGATTCGAGTGTCGATGATCTGGACGATGCGGCCATCGAGCGTTCCATTGCCGAGATCAACGAGGCCATTCGCCGCTCGGCTGCACGCAAGAGCTGATCTCCTTTTTCCAGAGGTTTTTCATGACTGAATTTGTTCGCGCCCACGCGCGTCCTGTCAACGCGCTGCGCCCCGTGCGGATCACCCGCGGCTACACCGTGCACGCCGAGGGTTCGGTGCTGATTGAGTTTGGCGCTACCCGTGTGCTGTGCACCGCGTCGGTGGAAGAAAAAGTGCCACCCCACAAGCGTGGCAGCGGCGAAGGCTGGGTCACCGCCGAGTACGGCATGCTGCCGCGCGCCACGCATACCCGTAGTGACCGCGAGGCCGCGCGCGGCAAGCAAAGCGGGCGCACACAGGAAATCCAGCGCCTCATTGGCCGCTCGATGCGCGCCGTGTTCGACCTGAAGAAACTGGGAGAACGCACCATCCAGCTCGACTGTGATGTGCTGCAGGCCGACGGCGGCACCCGCACCGCGGCCATCACCGGTGCCTTTGTGGCGGCGCAGGACGCGGTCAATGGCTTGCTGGCGTCAGGCAAGATCACCGAGTCGCCGATCATTGCGTCGGTCGCGGCGATTTCGGTGGGCATTGTGCAGGGCACGCCCTTGCTGGACCTGGAATACACCGAGGACTCGGCCTGCGACACCGACATGAACGTGGTGATGACCGGTGCAGGCCATTTTGTCGAAGTGCAGGGTACGGCCGAAGGTGCCGCGTTCTCGCGCGCCGAGATGGATGCCCTGCTCACCTTGGCCGAAAAAGGCATTGCAGAGCTGATGGTGCTGCAGCAAAAATCGCTACTAAAACAATAGCTAATAAGCCATATTTCACGAGGGCTAGAGGCCAAAATGAAGATTGTTCTTGCCTCCAATAACCAGGGCAAACTCGCCGAGCTGCAGGCCATGCTCACGCCGCTGGGATGTACGCTGGTACCCCAGGGTGATTTGGGTGTGCCCGAGGCGCCCGAGCCGCACCGCACCTTTGTCGAGAACGCGCTGGCCAAGGCGCGCAATGCGGCGTTGCACACCGGTCTGCCTGCATTGGCGGACGACGCGGGCCTGTGTGTGGATGCCTTTGGCGGCCTGCCGGGTGTGGACACCGCTTACTACGCAACCCAGTTTGGCTATGCCAAGAGCGACGACAACAATGTGCTGGCGCTGTTGGAGCAAATGCGCAATGTCGACAACCGCCGCGCCGCGCTGGTCAGCACCCTGGTGGCCGTGCGCAGCGCCGATGATCCAGAGCCCTTGATCGCAGTGGGCCGCGTGGTCGGACAGATTGCCCGTGCGCCGGTGGGCAGTAACGGCTTCGGTTTTGACCCGGTGATGTGGATACCTGAGTTTGGTCAGACCTTTGCGCAGTTGCCGATCGAGGTCAAAAACGCCAACAGCCATCGCGGTCGATCAGCGAAGGCCATGTCAGCTTTGATCCGTGAACACTGGCTGGCCGGCTCCATTGCGTAATCGGCAGCCATGATCCCTATTGTTCCCGCTTCCGCAGCATTCCCTACCGGCGAGCCTGCGCAGCGTCACGACATTACCCACTACATGCGCCCCGGCACGCTGCAGCTGGCCGCGCTGCCGCCGCTGTCGCTGTATGTGCACCTGCCGTGGTGCCTGAAGAAATGCCCGTATTGCGACTTCAACTCGCACGAGAAGCCCGGCGACGCGCTGCCCGAGCAGCGTTACGTGGACGCGGTGGTGGCCGACCTGGAGGCGGCACTGCCACTGATCTGGGGCCGCACCATCCACAGCATCTTCATTGGTGGCGGCACGCCCAGCCTGTTTGCGCCGTCCACGATCGACCGGCTGTTGGGCGACATACGCGCCCGGCTCAGGCTCGAAGCCAATTGTGAGATCACGATGGAGGCCAACCCTGGCACCTTCGAGAAAGACCGCTTTCGCGCCTACCGCCAGGCAGGGGTCATGCGGCTGTCCATCGGCGTGCAAAGCTTCAACGACGAGCACCTGAAGGCCTTGGGCCGCGTGCACGATCGCGCCCAGGCCCTGGCGGCCGTCGAAGAGGCGGCGCAGTCGTTTGATACCTTCAATCTGGACATCATGTACGCGCTGCCCGGGCAGACGATGGAGCAGGTCGGTGAAGACATGGCGACCGCGCTGGCGTTTGCGCCACCGCACATCTCCATCTACCACCTGACCATTGAGCCCAACACCTACTTCGCCAAGTTCCCGCCGGTGATTCCCGAGGACGACACGGCTTACGCCATGCTGGACCACATCACCGAGCTGACCGGTGTGGGGGGGCTGGACCGCTATGAGGTGTCGGCCTATGCCAAGCAGAACCACCGCTGCAAGCACAACCTCAATTACTGGCAGTTTGGCGACTATCTGGGCATTGGTGCCGGAGCCCACAGCAAGCTCAGCTTTGCCCACCGCGTGGTGCGCCAGGTGCGTTTTCGCGAGCCGCGTCTGTACATGGACCACGCCTTGGCGGGTAATGCCGTGTCGCAGGACGAAGAGGTGGCACGCAGCGAGTTGCCGTTTGAATTCATGCTCAATGCCCTGCGCCTGCGCAACGGCTTTGGCCTGCGGGATTTTTCGGAGCGCACCGGTCTGGCTCTGACCGCCATCGAGGCGGCCTTGCAGGAGGCCGAGCGCAAGGGGCTGCTGGAGCGCGACTTTTCCCGCGTACGCCCCACGCAACGGGGCTTTGATTTTCTCAGTGACTTGCAGTCGCTTTTCCTGTCCAATACTAATTAGCCCCCACGCCCCCCACTCCGTGTGGTTCGCTGCCCCCGAGGGGCCGCATCTTGCCTCGGGGCGGCCCGGCGGCAAATTGCCATCACACTGTGGCGAGCCAACAGGAGTTGCACCATGTTTTCGGTATATGGCAAGGCAGGACGCATGTTTCGCGGTTCGATGGAAGAGCTGCGCCAGGTAGGGCCGATTTCCCGGGCCAGCCGCTCCCACTTGGTGGCCCCCGTCGGGCTGGACCCGCAAGACCAGAATCCGGCGCGGTTTTCCGAGGCGGTGCCCCCTGTACCGCGCGATGTGGCCCACCGCACGGCCCTGGCCGCCTACGAGCAGACCCGCAAGCCCGACCTGCCGCGCCACCCGCTGACACGGGTGGACGCCGTGATGAGCCACCCTGTGGTCACCATTGCCGATACGTTTACCGTGGAGCAGGCGTGGCAGGTGCTCGCCCAGAACCGGCTCGGTCAGGCGCCGGTGGTCACACCAGGGGGCATGCTGGTGGGCTTGATCACCCGTGCCGACCTGATGCACCCCGAACGCATGCCCAGTCCCGATAGCCATGCGCTGGTGTGGCGTGCGTTGCTGCTGCAAAGTGTGGTGGATGTGATGTGGACCCCGGTGCCCAGTGTGTCCGCTGATACAGACATCCGCCGCGTGGCCCGCGTGCTACTGGACTCCGGTTTGCCGGGGCTGCCAGTGGTGGATGAAGAAGGTCGGGTGACCGGTTTTGTGTCGCGCTCCGACATATTGCGCGCCGTCGTGGCCGACCCGCCGCTGGACCTGTGGTCCTGAGCTACTGGATGCAGGTCTTGCCAATGAAGCGGGTGCAGGGCTTCACCACAGGTGCGGGGGGCACTACCGGTGGCAAGGGAACTCTGACCGTCGGTGGGATGACGGCGGGCCTGGGAGTCGCAACGGACGGAGGCGTGGAAGAGGACCCGGCGCCTTTGGGGGTAGTACCTTGGTTCGCGGCCGTAGGAGGCGTTACCCGACCCGTGGCAAACAGATTCGGTGAAGCTGTGGCCAGGTTGACCGGCGCTGTATTGGGCGCCCCCACAAAGTTGACTTGCCCGGCCTTGAGCGCGGTTGCCGCGTCTGCATTGCTGACGCTGCCCGAGCCAACCACCAGGCGCTGGTAGCTGCCTGGTGCGTTTGCGCCCGCAGGGGACTTGTCATTGGCCTTGACTACGGCCGACTCCATGTCCGCAGCCTTGAGCTTCACGGTTGCGTTGCCGGATTGCAGGGTAAAGTTTGGCAGCTTTTTGGCGTCCAACAGGTCGGCGCTGATGACCCGTGCCGTGCCGTTCATGAGTGATACGACCGGCGGCTTGCTATCAGATCCTGCTGGTGCCAGGTCTATGCGGACTTCGGAATCCGGCCGCATGCCGATCAGGCTGCCATCGGGCAGCAGGACCTGAGACATGGCACCCGGCGGTGTCAATAGACGCTCCCCGCTTTGCAATAGATCTCCCTTGGTGGCAGCGCGCGTGGTGCCCGTGGTTCCGACAATCGTGGTGCCCGGTTGTGCAAACAACAGCGTGCCGGCAGGCGCTGCCGCTGCGCCGCTATGGACAACGAGGGCTGTAAGTGCGTAGCTTGCAATCCATAGTGGCTTCATGGCGGTTCTCCGAACGAAGAGTGAACTATTTTTGTAGGGGCGTTACCACGGGGACCGTCCGTTGCGTGGTCAATGGAGTGGTCGGTGCAACCGGTTCAGTCTTTTGCGGCGTTGCGGTGATGGTTTGCAAAATCGCTTTTTTCTGTTCGGTGGTCAACAGGGGCGTGGTGGGTGCAGTGGGTGCGGGTGCGATGGTGCCGACGGGCGCTGCCTTGCCGTCTGTATTGGTCAATGCTTCGCGTCTGGCTGCAAGTGATGGACGCAACAGATCACCGCCAGCACCCGCGCGCTTGGCCCCGTCCGGCTTGCCATCCGCTGCATCCCTCGCATCGCGGGCGGCGTCAATCCTGAGCTGCAATCGGTAGAAGTTTGGAATCTTCAGCAAGACCTGCGGAGGCGTGTCGGTCGCCAGCGGCGAAAAGCCGACGTCGCCGGCTTTCAGTGCCAATACGCCGCCCTTGTTGCGAATAAACGTTTCCCCTTCATTGACCTTGTCATACAGGCCCGGTGGCGGGTCCTGCGACTGTGCGCCGGGCGTGTCCAGTATCAGCATCGGCTCGTGGTCGGTACCGCGAATGCCGACCGTGGCCGTGGACGTACGAATCTGGTACCCACTGGGGTTGGTGCGCCCGATCAGGCCGGTAATGGAGCGAAAACCGCCACGCAGCAGGGATACCAGAAAGCTCGACTGGCTCGCGTCTTTTTCGTTGTGGACGAATTGGTCAATCACCATCTCCGTGGCGGGCCGCACCGAGATGTAGCCCCCGTCGTGCAGGCGCATCTGGACCAAGCCCGTCTCTGTGGTCACCACCTTGTCACCGGCGTACACATCGGCGCCTTTGGCGATGGCGCGCTCGCGTCCCTGCGCGTCGATGGCCGATGCAGTCCCCGTTACGGACATCACCTTGGCGGCGCTGTTTTGCGCCCATGCGGGTGCAAGCAGCCCGCACAGCATGGTCGCGATCCATGCGGCCAGCCAGGGTGTCCTGGGCGCCGACGGGTTAGAGAGTGTTGGCATGGTGATCCGATCTAGAAATCAAAACGGACATTGATTGAAAAATCGTTCTTGTCATACGCATACAGGGGCGCGTTACTGGCGTTACGGATGGCACTGAACTGTGGCCGCAACGAGAAGCCGCTACCCCCCGACCAGGTGACGCCCAGGGCCAGGTCGTACAAGGACTCTTCGCGCTGCAGCATGTACAGCGTGTTGGTGCCTGAGTATCTGGAAAAGGTGGCGCCCAGTGAGGCATATCCACCCAGCTTTTCGTTGAAGTTCTTTTGCAGTGTCAGGCGGGGGCCGTAGAACCGCCGGTCCCCATCGTCACGACCGCCCACGCCCTTTTCCATGCCCAACATGCCCGTCAGGCTGAACACGGCGCTCCCGTCGCTGAAGGACGTCAACCAGCCCGCCGTGAGAGCAGAGGTTTGTGTATTCTGGTTGGCCGTCGCCGGGTCGGTATAGGTGGCGTCCGTGTAGGAGCCGCCCAGTGACCATTGGCTGGCGTTGTCTGACGTTATGCGCCAGTCCAGGGTCGCGCCCACGGTGTCGCGCAGGCGGATCTGGTTTAGGGAATACTGGCCAGCGGTGAGCCCTGCACGCAGCAACCAGTTGCCCCCGGAGTAACTGATGCCCGCACGGCTGTCCAGCGTGGCATAGCCGGATTCGGTGTACAACTGGTAGGCGCGCCTGCGGTAGTCGGCACCACCATATAGTCCCCATTGGTCGGTCAACTGGTGGTTGATTTCCGCCCCCACGCTGACGATACTGAAACTGTCAGCAGTTTTTTGACCAGTGGGCGGTGCTGGCGCATACAGGCCAATGGCCGGCAGGTTGAGCGATGACAGAGCGGTCGCACTGCCAATGTTGGTATCTGCACCGATTCCGGCTTCGGCGTAGCCTGAAACCACCGTCCGCTGGTTCTTTGACCGGGCCTGCGCAGCCTTTGCATACTGCTCGACCGTGCGGCGCAGGTCGGGGGGCAGGCTTTGCGAGGCCAGTACGGACTCGAACTCGATCTTGGCGCGGCCAAAATCACCCAACGCAAAATAGGCCCGACCCATGTCGGCGCGCACACCCAGAAAGCCCGGTGCCACGGCCAGGATGCGTTCGTAGACGAAGCTGGCTTTGCTGGGGCGGTTGCTGTCCAGGGCTGCGGTGCCCAGCAGGTAGTCGTAAACGGGGTCGCCGGCACCGTCGAGTTCCAGAGGCTCCAGCAAGCGGTAGGTCTCTTCGGCCTTGCCGGACTTCAACAGCGCCTCCGCGTTTTCAAGCACTGCCTGGCTGACTTCGGCCCCCGCCAGATTGCAGGCCAGGCCGACGCACAGCCCGACCAGGGTCCGTCGACACCACTGAATACGCCCACTATTCGGATACGCCATACCAAGAGTCCTTTCACGGCCTGCGCACGGTGGCGAACCACGCCTGCAACGCCTGATGACCAGTATAAAAAGTCAGAGCGGCCTGTGGGAAAAATTTGTAATGCCCAGAACCGTGGTCAGATCGGCTCCGGTGTAGCCTGGCTTGGGGCCAATCGTCTCGTAGGGCAAGTTCTGCCGATTGACCCACAGGGTGGTGAAACCGAACCAGGTCGCGCCCAGGGCGTCCCATGCGTTGCTCGACACGAAGAGCACTTCTTCGGCCTTGACTGGAAAAGCCTGTAGCACCAGGCCGTAGCTTTGGGGCGCAGTTTTGAAAAGGCGAATGCCGTCTACCGAGATCACCTGTGTCAACAGGCCGTCCATGCCGGCACTTGCGGCGGCTGACGCCAGCATCTCCGGGCTGCCGTTGGACAGGATGGCGCTGTCTATACCTTGGGCTTTGAGTTGGGTGAGGACACCGAGGTTCTCCGGGAACGCTTGCAGCCGCGCATATTGCCCCATCAACGCATCTTCGTGGGCCTGGCTGTGTGCGAGCTTCAGGCGCTCCAGCGTGTAGCGCAGCGAGAGCCTCGTCAGCTCCCAAAAACTCAGGTAGTGGCGGCTGCCCGTCGCGCCGTTGGGGTCCGACAGGGTGATCAGCCGGGTGTATTCAATCTGCTTGTCGCGCCACAGCGCAGAAATGGCGCTGCCCTGCCCGGGGTACAGCTGCTCGGCCAGGGCACCAATCGAATACACATCGAACAAGGTGCCGTAGGCGTCGAAAACAACTACTTTGATCATGGTGGAGTCCGGTGGTTGACCCCACAGTATGCCGTCGTCGTTACGCGACCTTCAGCACCAGCTTGCCATTGTTGGCACCCGAGAACAGCATGTCAAACGCTTTGGGGAAAGCGTCCAGACCGTCCACGATGTCTTCACGGGTCTTGAGCTTGCCGGATGCGATCCAGCCCGCCATCACCATCGCCGCTTCGCCGGCGCGGTCGTAGTAGTCGGACACCACGATGCCGGTCATCGTGGCGCGCTGCACCAGCAAGGACAGGTAATTGGCCGGGCCCTTGACGGGGGTCGTGTTGTTGTACTGCGAGATCGCGCCGCAGATCACCACGCGCGCACCACGTGCCAGGCGGGTCAACACGGCGTCCAGAATGTCACCGCCCACATTGTCAAAGTACACGTTCACGCCGTTGGGGCAATGCGTCTTCAGGGCCTCGGCCACGTTCTCGGTTTTGTAGTCGATAGCGGCGTCAAAGCCCAGCTCTTCCACCAGGTAGCGGCACTTGTCGGCACCACCGGCAATACCGACGACGCGTGCGCCCTTGATCTTGGCGATCTGGCCCACCACCGAGCCCACGGCACCGGCTGCGCCGGACACGACAACCGTGTCACCGGCCTTGGGCTGGCCCACTTCCAGCAGACCAAAATAGCCCGTCATGCCAGGCATGCCCAGGGTGCTGAGGTAGACCGGCAGCGGCGCCAGCTTGGGGTCGACCTTGGTCAGGCCCTGGCCGTTGGAGTACGCATATTCCTGCACGCCCAGCAGACCGGTCACGTGGTCGCCGACGGCAAACTTGGGGTTCTTGCTGGCGGTGACTTTGCCCACGGCCAGCGCGCGCATCACCTCGTTGATGCCCACAGGGGGAATGTAGGAGGGCCGGTCGGTCATCCAGCCGCGCATGGCCGGGTCCAGCGATAGGTACAAAACCTGGATCACCACTTCGCCGTCTGCCGGTGCGCGCACGGGCTCTTCGGTGCGGCTCCAGTCGCTGGCTTTGACATTGCCCACAGGGCGGGCGGCGAGTTTGAATTGGTGGTTGATGGTGGCGTTGCTCATGGAAGTTCTCCGGGTGTGTGGAAGGAAGAACTGAAGTGTAGGAGCGCACTTATTGCCTGCATAGTCACCAATTAGTCATAATATTGTTGCCCATATGACAACAATAGACCGCAGGAGCCCACCATGAACCCCCAACGCCTGGCTCTGTTCAGCGCCATCGTCCACGCCGGCAGCATCAGCAAGGCAGCAAGCACGCTGGGCATGGGCAAGTCGGTCCTGTCGCGCCAACTGAGCAAGCTGGAGGATGACCTGGGCACGCGGCTGATCCAGCGCTCCACCCGGCGCCTGACCTTGACCGAGATCGGCGAACTGGTGTTTGCCGAGGCACGCCACATTGACCAGGCCGTGGCCAATATCGAGCAGCTCACCGAGCAGCACCAGAGCGAGGTCAAGGGCCGCTTGCGCGTGACCTGCCCGCGCCCGCTGGGCCAGCGCTACCTGGTGCCGCTGCTGGTGGAGTTCACCACCACCTACCCCAAGGTCGAAGTGGCGCTGTCCGTGGACGACCGCATGGTGGACCTGATTGCCGAACACATCGACGTCGCCCTGCGGGTGGCGCATCTGGAAGACTCCACGCTGGTGGCGCGCAAGCTGTGCGACAACCCGCGCGTGTTGGTGGCCTCACCCGCCTACCTGGCGCGCCGGGGCACGCCGCAGGTGCCCACCGATCTGCTGGGCCACAACTGCCTGCTGTACAGCAGCCGGGCGCGGGTGTTTGACGAATGGAGTTTCACAAAGGATGGCGTGCACACACCCGTGCGCGCACCGGGCAAGATCCACATCAACGATGGCATGGCCCTGGTGGCCGCAGCCGTGGCCGGTGGCGGAGCCATGGTGATCGACCGCTTGCTGGTGGACCACGAACTGGCCGATGGCAGCCTGGTGCAACTGCTGCCCGACTACCAGCTGCGCCCCGGGCAGCCGGTGTATGCGGTGTACCCGGCGCGGCCCTGGCTGGCGTTCAAGACGGCGACCTTTGTCGCGTTTTTGCAGGAGCGGCTGTTTGCCTGAAGGCGGTTCAGATTGCTACTACTTCTTCAACTGAAGCTCTTGGATTCTTGCGGCTTCTTCGGAAATCATCGCCTTAAGTTCATCGACGTGGGATTGCACATGCTGAGTGCCGATATCTGAACCTTTGGCAAATAGCTCCGGCATTAATGCGATCGCTTTCGTCCCGGTTTGAGTTCTGTAGAAGGCGCTAATTTCCTTGAGTTCTTGAGCAGTGAATGCCTTGGCATACAACTCCACCAACTCGGCTTTAAGCGATTCGTAGCTCATGTACTTGGCGAAGAACCTCTGCATTACAGCCTTGTATGGCTGCATAGAAGGGTTCTGCTTCAACTGCATGTCCAAGGACTTTTCAATCGTCTGGTTAAACATCTTTTCCATGCCCATGCTCGCTAGCATGGCCTCTGCCTGAACAGAGGACTCCGTATCGGCCAAAGCACCGACGCAGGCAATGCAAATTAACGCCGCGACTAGACATTTCACGATTCTCATTTTCAAATGCTCCCTTGATTCAAGTGGAGCGATGTTAACGGCTGAGACGACCCACCGTTTCCCCTTTCTCTGCATTCGCGCTAGTCTGCAACGGTCACCGGTACTCCCGTGACTTGCAGGCTTCGCAGCATGCTTTTCGACACCCCCGCCGGCACCACCAAGGCGGCAATGTCAAGCAAGGGAGCGATCACAAACGGTGACACGGCTCCCAATTTGTCTTGCGATGCCAGCACGATGGTCTCGGCCGCGCGTCCGTGCAATGCGCGTTTGACGGCGGCTTCCTCAAAGTCACCCGTGCTGAGGCCGGTCGTCGGATGCACTCCGGTGACCCCCATGAAATAAATATCCGCACGCATGGCCATGGCAGCGGCGACCACCGAAGCGCCGACATTCACCATCGAGTGGCGGTACAGGGTGCCGCCCAGCATGATGATTTCAATGTGCGGCTTGTGCGCCAGCTCCATCGCCACGGTGGGGCTGTGCGTCACAAAAGTCGCATGCAATGCAGGGTCCAGATGGCGTGCGAGTTGCAGCGCCGTGGTGCCGCCGTCCAGAAAAACCAATTGCCCCGGCTTGACCAGGGCCGCACCGGCACGCCCGAGCGCCTGCTTGTCGGCGGGCGCAATGTGTTGCCGTGCATCCAGCGTGGCCACGGTGGCGGCGGCGGGCAACGCGCCACCATGCACCCGCTGGAGCTTGCCCGCTTGTGCCAATTCACGCAGGTCGCGGCGGATGGTGTCTTCGGACACACCCCACTCCTGGCTCAGGGGTTTGGCGACCACCTCCCCGTCTTGCAGCAGGCGCTCCAGAATCCGTTTTTTTCTTTGGGTGGTGAGCATTGGGGTGGGCATGGTAACTTTCTGTTTGCACGAAATGATACTAAACTGCACGTTTTTGCATGAATCAAATCCATGAACTCCACCCCATCTACGCCGTTGCACCCCGCCGAGCCGAGAGTGAAAGTGCAGGACGTTACGGTACTGTCCGACAACTGGTATGTGCTGAAGAAAACGACGTTTGACTACCTGCGCCGCGACGGCAGCTGGCAGCGCCAGAGCCGTGAGACCTATGATCGTGGCAACGGTGCGGTTCTGCTGCTCTTCAATGCTCGCAACGGCACGGTGGTTCTCACCCGGCAGTTCCGATTTCCCACCTTCGTGAATGGAAATGCCGACGGCATGCTGATCGAAGCTTGCGCAGGCTTGCTGGACGGCGATGACCCCGAAACCTGCATCCGGCGCGAAGCCGCGGAAGAAACCGGCTACCGCATCCGTGCCCCGCGCAAGTTGTTTGAGGCCTACATGAGCCCGGGCTCGGTGACCGAAAAGCTCCACTTCTTTGCCGCCGCGTACGAGGCCGCGGACCAGCTATCGCAGGGTGGTGGCCATGCCCACGAGGGCGAGGATATTGAAGTGATCGAACTCACGCTCTCCGCCGCGCTGGAGCAGATTCGCACCGGCGCAATACAGGACGCAAAGACCATCATGCTGCTGCAACACGCGGCTTTGGTGGGTCTGGACAAGCTGGTCTGAGCACCGTGCGGGCACAAAAAAAGGGGGCGCAATGCCCCCTTTTTGCCTGGTTGAATCTGCGTTACTTTGTAGCCAGGGCAGCCGCGCCGGCCATGGCCACTTGCTCGTCTTGCGAGGCCAGTACGCCCGAGACGCCGATGGCGCCAATGATCTTGCCGTCCACCACGATGGGCACGCCGCCCTGCAGCGGCGTGGCGCTGCGCACACCCAGAATGCGCAATGCAGAACCGCCAGCAGCCATGCTGTCTTCCAGCGCCTTGCTGGGGCGGCGGAACGAGGCGGCCGTGGTCGCCTTGCCAATGGAAATGTCCACGCTGGCGGTCTGTGCGTCCAGCCGTTCCAGCGCCACCAGATGGCCACCGGAGTCAACGATGGAAATCACAACCTGCCAGTTGTTCTTGCGGGCCTCGGCTTCGGCGGCGACCATGGCCTTCTTCGCCTGTTCGATGGTGATGGGTGCGCCATAGGGTGCGGGGCCTGATTGGGCAAATGCGGGCGCGGCCATCAACAGGCTGCAAGTGGTGGCCAGGCTGGCCAGTGTGAATCGGATCGGTGTCATCGTGCGTGTCTCCATTGGATGTGTTGGTGTGAAACCGCGACCATATTGCAGCATTGCGCAGTGCTGCGCAATGGGGGGCTACGCGGGGGCCTGGCGCATGCGCGGTGGTTCACCACGCCTAGCGGCTGGAGTTGCCGCGGCCGATGGCGTCGACCAGCTCACCCGCGATACGCTGCCAGATATTCCTGCCGTCGGTTTTCTTGCGCGATGGATCCGCAGCATCGGCCTGCATTTCGGCCAGGTCGGACGCCCAGATCGCCTTCATGTCCTCGGGCAGTAAGTTGCCGTCCGGCAGAAAGCAGCTGCCGTAGTTGTCGTCAAACACCACCAGCCCCAGCGCCGCCGCCGCGTCCACCGCGTACGCAATCTGTTGCGTGCACTCCGTGGCAGGAAGCTGCAGACAGAACGCCGCGAACTTGTTTTCGGCGATGGTCACACGCGGGTCTGCGCCCCAGAAAGCGTCCAGTGCGCCAGCGCTGATCGCGGGATTGGCCGCAAATTTCTGGACCAGCGCGTTGCCGAATTCGGTGAGCGTGAAATTCCTGCCGTCCGGCAATTCGCTGAGCCGCTCCTTGGTGTCGTAGGCCTCGGCATCGGTGGACTGTAGTGGAGCGTGCCGGGTGGGGTCCCAGATGTAGAGGTCGTAACTCACGGTGTTGCTCCAATTCTGGTAGGGGGGGTGACGCCGATTCAATTGTGACCCAAGTGCCGAGCCTAGCGGCGGGTTCAGCTTGTCTGGATCCCCGTCGCATAATCGAGAAATTCACAGCGAACCCTATCAAACACTCGTGGTGTCAATAGGCAATACAACAACTTTGGGAGTGGGACTTCATGGCGAGGCATGCACAGACAGGTGTTGGTGCGTTTGAGGCATTGGTTGCAATCGTGCTGTTTCTAGCCATTGCCGGTTGGCAATACTCGAGGGATGCCGGTGTGAAAGAGCTTGCACTTGGCCCGCTGAAGGTTGTTTACGCAGATGCAAAGCCCATTTCAACCAACCTAAGTCTGGATGGTGCATGGACCTACTATGCACAAAGCAATGTCAGTGGCCTTAGTTGCCAGCGGAATATTCTGCTGTCGTTGGACAGGGACGTGGTCTCGGGTTTGATGCACACGTGCGACGGATCCGACATCAGTATTAAGGGAAGATTCTCGGAGAATATCCTGACGTTTTCACGAAATGCAGACACGCAGGTCGTCCAGAAATTTGTGTTGCGTCCGAAGACAGACAACGTGCTCGTTGGAAACTTTTGGAATGAAGGCCCAATAAAGGACGAGGGTTCTATCGAATTGAAACGATAGGTGCACTATCGGAAAGCACTGAGACGCGGGTGGGTAGAGGTACCCAACTGACCGGGAGCCCTTGAGGAACAAGGCCAAGTGGCGGAACCTGTGAGATTCGAACTCACGGAGGACTCACATCCTCGCCGGTTTTCAAGACCGGTGCCTTAAACCGCTCGGCCAAGGTTCCAGAGGGACGTATTCTAACTGGCTCGCAGCATGCCCTTGGTTTCGATGAAGGCAATCACTTCCTTCAGGCCATCCTGGGTCTTCAAATTGGTCATCACAAACGGCTTGAGGCCCTTGGCGGTGGTGCGCATGCGGATGGTGTCTGCCTCCATCACGGCCAGGTCGGCGCCCACGTAGGGGGCCAGATCGGTCTTGTTGATGACAAACATGTCGCTCTTGGTGATGCCGGGGCCGCCCTTGCGGGGGATTTTTTCGCCAGCGGCCACGTCAATCACGTAGATCGTCAGGTCGCTGAGTTCGGGGCTGAAGGTGG
>Ga0208398_100753_pt1 | contig 16898 bp, 14 predicted proteins | sample LakWasMe79_HOW10_2_FD_183905 | JGI IMG/M metagenome (GOLD analysis project Ga0208398, IMG submission 183905) | Freshwater sediment methanotrophic microbial communities from Lake Washington under simulated oxygen tension - Sediment Metagenome... | ecosystem: Environmental > Aquatic > Freshwater >...
TTTCGGCAATCTTCTGGCCCTTCTTGACGGACTGGTCTTCCTTCACCAGCAGCGTCTGGTTGTGGGCATAGGCCGTCAGGTACATGTTGTTGTGCTTGAGGATGATCAGGTTGCCGTAGCCGCGCAGTCCGGCGCCGGCATACACCACCTTGCCGTCCGAGGATGCCACGACCGCATCACCGGCAGCGCCGCCAATGTCCAGCCCCTTGTTCTTGGCCTCGTCAAACCCGGCCAGCACCGGGCCACTGCCGGGCCAGATCCAGCCCAGGTCTTCCTCGCCGCTGGCCGCTGGCGCCGTCACGGCAGCTGTCGTGGCCGCAGGGGCTGAGGCGGGAGCCGATGCAACCGCAGCCGCCGCTGGCACCGATGCAGGAGTCGAAGCCGGTTTGGTGGACCCCGCGGCTATGGCGGTCGGAGTTGCAGCGCCAGAGGCAACTGGCTTGGCCACCGCAGTGCCTTCAGACGCCACCGGCGGTGTCACCCGCAACACCTGGCCGACCTCGATGCGGTTGGGGTTCTCCAGGTTGTTCCAGCGGGCAATGTCTCGGTGACTTTGTCCTGCCTCCAGGCCGATGCCAATCAGTGTGTCCTTGGGCTTGACGGTGTAATAACCTGCCTTGCCGGCATTCTCAAAGCCTGGGGGCTGTTTCACCGGCACCACGGGTGCAGGCGTCTCCACCCGGCTGGGCACCGAGGCGCGGTCCTCCACGGGCGCATGGCTGAGGGGCTTGGAGCCGCATGCGGACAACGCCACAACCACCGCAGCCGCCAACCAGACACCGGGACGCATCAAACCAAACATAAGCACTTCCTTCAAGCAACACCCGATTTTAGGGGGACAAAGTGCACAGTCTCCAAAATGGTCTGGCGTACACCCTGCGGCGTCTTGTCCAGCACCAGCAGGGCTTGCGCACCGCCAGGTGCACCCGGCGTTACCACCGGCGCTACCAAGCGCCCGCCAACGGCCAACTGGTCCACCCAGGCCTGCGGTACGGCTTCACCCCCCGCAGCCGCGATGATGGCCGCATAGGGCGCGCCCTTGGCATAGCCCACCATGCCATCGCCAAACAGCAGGTGCAGATTGGCCAGGCGCAGGTGGCGCAGGTTTTCGCGGGCCCGGTCGTGCAGGCCGCGCAGGCGCTCGATGCTGTAGACCTCGCTGGCCAGGCAGCTCAGCACAGCCGCCTGGTAGCCGCAGCCGGTGCCGATTTCCAGCACCCGGCCCAGCTTGCCGCTGTTGCCGTTGCGCAGCAGCTCCAGCATGCGCGACACCACACCGGGCTTGGAGATGGTCTGGCCCAGGCCAATCGGCAGGCTGGTGTCTTCGTAGGCCTGGTTGATCAGCGCGCTATCGACAAAGCGGTGTCGTTCGATCATTCCCATGGCGGCCAGTACTTGGGCATCGCTGATGCCCCCAGCCGCGAGCTTTTGCACCATGCGCGCGCGCACGGCGCCGGACTCCATGCCGTGGCCTTGCGGCGCCGCAGGTTTCGCGGTGGTGGGGTTTTTGTTGGGTGCCGCGGGTGTATTTCGCAGGGGCGCAGGCGTAACGGCTGCAGCAGCGGGCGCGGGCACACCATGGGCATTGGGCCGGTTCTTGGCCAGCGTGGTGTCCAGCCGTGCGGGAAACGACGGGCGTTGTTTCATGGCGCTGGTTTTGGCGCGGCGCCGACCAAACGCGATGCCGTCTGCGCCCAGTAGCCCAGCTTGTCATGGTCGGTCAGGTCAACCTTGAGCGGGGTCATGGCCATATGGCCCTGGGCGGTGGCGTGGAAATCGGTGCCATCGGCATCGTCCTTGACCGGACCGGCCGCGCCAATCCAGTACATGGTTTCACCACGCGGGCTCTTTTGCTGGATCACCTTCTCCGCCGCGTGGCGCTTGCCCAGGCGGCACAGCTTCATCGCGCCGATTTGGTCATAAGGCAGATTGGGGATGTTGACGTTCAACAAAAAGGGCGTGTGGGAAATCAACTGCTGTTGCACCATGGACTGCACCAGTTCGCGCACCTTGCGGGTCGCAGCGTCCAGGTGGTGCCAGTCTTTCTCCACCTGCGAGAACGCGATGGCCGGGATGCCAAACAAAAAGCCTTCCATAGCCGCCCCCACGGTGCCCGAATAGATGGTGTCGTCGCCCATATTGGCACCATTGTTGATGCCGGAGACCACCAGGTCGGGCCGGTAGTCCAGCAGGCCGGTCAGTGCGATGTGCACGCAGTCCGCCGGGGTACCGTTGACAAAGCGAAATCCGTTGCTGGCGCGGGTGACGTACAGCGGTGAATGCAGGGTCAGCGCATTGGACTTGGCGCTGTTGTTTTGCTCGGGCGCAATCACCTCCACCTCGGCCACATCCTTCAGGGCCTCGTACAGCGCCATCAAGCCGGGAGCGAGGTAGCCGTCGTCGTTGGAAATCAGAATTTTCATAGATCTTGGGGGATTGAAGGACCATTGTAGGGGGGCGCAAAGAACCCCTGATGTAACCGGGCCGGGTCGCCCCAGAGACATTTTTTGTGGGGCCTGGGGCCTATCATGCGCCGAGACATGGACAACCCGTGGGACAGCCCGTCCCCTATTGATGAGGAACCGATTTATGCACGCCTGGCTTTGCGAAAACCCCACCGGTATCGACGCCCTGAACTGGAAAGAGCTGCCCACACCGAGCCCGAAGGCCGGTGAGGTGCTCATCGAAATCAAGGCCGCCAGCCTGAATTTCCCCGACATCCTGATCGTGCAGAACAAGTACCAGATGAAGCCCGCCCTGCCCTTTGTGCCGGGCTCGGAATACGCCGGCATCATCCAGGCCGTGGGCGAAGGCGTCACCCACCTGAAGGTCGGCCAGGCCGTGGCCTGCCTCAGTGGCACCGGCGGCTTTGGCACCCACACCATCGCCCCGGCCGCGCTGTGCATGCCACTGCCCCCCGGCTTCCCCATGGTGGATGCCGCCGCCTTCATCATGATCTACGCCACGTCCCACCACGCGCTGGTGGACCGCGCCCAGTTGAAGGCCGGTGAAACCGTGCTGGTGCTGGGCGCCGCCGGTGGCGTTGGCACATCGGCCATCCAGATTGCCAAGGCCATGGGCGCCAAGGTGATCGCCGCCGCGTCCACCCAAGAGAAATGCGACCTGTGCAAGAAGATCGGCGCCGACGCGACGATCAACTACTCCACCGAAAACCTGCGCGACGCGCTGAAGGCGCTGACCGACGGCAAGGGCCCCGACGTGATCTATGACCCGGTGGGTGGCGACTTTGCCGAACCGGCCTTCCGCTCCATCGCCTGGCGCGGACGCTACCTGGTCGTGGGCTTTGCATCCGGCCCTATCCCAGCCCTGCCGTTCAACCTGGCCTTGCTCAAGGGTGCCAGCATCGTCGGTGTGTTCTGGGGCGACTTTGCCAAACGTGAACCCAAGGCCAACGCCGCGATGATGGGCGAGTTGGCCCAGTGGTATGGCCAGGGCAAGATCAAGCCGGTCATCGACCGCACCATGCCCATGGCGGAGCTGAAGGCCGCCTATGCCCACATGGGTTCGCGCGGCGTCATGGGCAAGCTGGTGATGGTGAACTAGACAGCATCCTTGTGCCGCCCTTGCATTCTTCCAGGCTTTGTCTATAGTTAGTCATACGGGAGTCGTTGCAATGCAATGGGTTCCTGTAAGGTTTCTCGAGAAAGGTGGCACCCTATAGACAAGCACCAGCCCATCCCCAACCAACCGCCGGTGCTACTTAGCCCGGTTTACGTTACGGTATCGTGACGACCCAAGCCACAGCAATGTGGGAAAACTGCAAGCCCTGCGTTCTGCGCAGGGTTTCGCTTTTCTGGGGTTGCAGTGGGTATGCTATGGGCATGAAGCAGACGCTGCCACTTCCATGAACCTGCTGTCCTCCATGCGCTACCTGGTGGCGCTGCACGAGCACCAGCACTTCGGGCGCGCCGCGACGGCCTGCCACATTACGCAACCCGCCCTCTCCAACGCCCTGCGCGCCCTGGAGAAGGAATTCGATGTCGTCATTGTCAAACGTGACCGCAACTACGCGGGCCTGACACCCGAAGGCGAGCGCGTGCTCGCCACCGCGCAGACCATGCTGCACGAGCAGGCGCTGCTGCACCAGGAACTGCGCAGCGACGCGCAGCAGCCACGCGGCGGTTTGCGCATTGCCGCGGTCCCCACCGCCATGCCTGTCGCGGCACGCTTTGCCGCACAGTTGCAGGCCCGGCATCCGGGCATCGTGCCCACCGTGCTGTCGCTCAGTTCCGCCGACCTGGAAAAAGGGTTGGAAGACCTGTCACTGGACCTGGCTTTGGGCTACACCGAACGCATGGTCTTGCACAACACCCGCTTGCTGGCCTGGCCGCAGTACACCGAGCACTATTTCCTGCTGCGCCGGGCCACCAAACCGGCGCGCGACGGGCTGCGGATCGGCCCCTCCACCACCTGGAAAGCCGCCGCCGCCCTGCCGCTATGCCTACTGACCCCCGACATGCACAACCGCCATATCGTCGATGCCGCCTTCACCATGGCCGGACTGCCGGTCAAACCCGCCATGGAAACCAATTCCGTTCTCACCCTGGCACTCAGCGTGGCAGCGGGCAGCGTCTGCAGCATCCTGCCCGGCGCGTTGGTCGGCGCGGTGCAAGACAACCGCGCGCTCGAAGCCCTGCCGCTGAGCAGCCCCGAGGTGCGCACGCCGATGGGTTTCATGTCCCACGCGACGGCACGCGCATCGCGGGCGCTGGAAGCCGCGCTGGTGCTGGCACAGGACCCGGCCTGGCTGCGCCACGCGCAGGCGCACAGCGGATTGCTGACGGCTTGAATGGCTACCAGCGATCGCAGCGGGAACCCATTCAGGAATTGAATCACGCCATGTCCCGATTGAATTGGACAGCCCCTTTCCCTTGCGCCGATACTGAGCAGACTCCGGCCCCAGCCCGCCCCCTACTCCGCTCGAAAACCTGCGGCAAGATGCGCCCATGAAACCCTCTACCCCCTCTGGCGAATGGAAACCCATCGCCCTGACACCCGTTGCCGACCTGCGCGCCGGTCCGCGCATAGGCCGCCACCAGCTCAAAGGCCGCCAGGCCGAGCCCGCGGCGCTGGAACAGGTGCGCGCCCTGATCGGCCCGCGCCCCGCAGACGGTCACCGCCGTGACCTGCTGATCGAACACCTGCACACCCTCAACGACCATTACCGCGCACTGTTCGAGCGCCATCTTGTAGCGCTGGCCCAGGAGATGAATATCCCCATGGCCGAGGTGTTTGAGGTGGCCAGCTTCTACCACCACTTCGAGATCCTGAAGGACGAGACAGAAGCGCCCGCACTGACGGTGCGCGTCTGCGACGGCCTGGCCTGCGAGATGGCCGGCGCCCGCGACCTGCTGGCACGCCTGCCCGCGCTGCTGGGCAACCCAGACATTCGGGTGGTGGCCGCGCCCTGCCTGGGCCGCTGCGAACAGGCGCCGGTGGCCAGCGTGCACCAGAGCCCGGTGATCCACGCCACGGAGCAGGCAATTGCCTCCCTGGCCAAGGTTCATATGCAAAATCGGCCTCTAGCCCTCGAATTACCTGATGGTGTAGCTACTAATTTCGTAGCAAGCGAATTTGCAGAGCAAAGTATTTCGCCCCCGCCCGCGCAGCAGCAGGCGACGCCGGCATTCACCGACTACGACACCTACCGCGCCCACGGCGGCTACGGTCTGGCTGCTGCCGTGGTGCAGGGTGAATACGATCCGTTGCAGGTCATCGCCGCGCTGGAAGACTCAGGCCTGCGCGGCCTGGGTGGCGCGGGCTTCCCCGCCGGGCGCAAATGGCGCATCGTGCGCGAGCAGAGCGCACCCCGCGTGATGGCGGTCAACATTGACGAAGGCGAGCCCGGCACCTTCAAGGACCGCACCTACCTGGAGCGCGACCCGCACCGCTTTCTGGAAGGCCTGCTGATCGCCGCCCAGGTGGTCGGCACCGAGACTTGCTACATCTACCTGCGCGATGAATACCACGGCTGCCGCGCCATGCTGCAGGCCGAACTGGCCAAGTTGCAGGCCGAGCCGCCCTGCCCGTTGCCGCAGATCGAACTGCGCCGCGGCGCCGGTGCCTACATCTGCGGCGAAGAGTCCGCCATGATCGAAAGCATTGAAGGCAAGCGCGGCGAGCCCCGCATGCGCCCGCCATACATCGCCGAGGTTGGCCTGTTTGGCCGCCCGACGCTGGAGCAGAATTTCGAGACGCTGTACTGGGTGCGCGACATCGTCGAGAAAGGCCCGCAGTGGTTTACCGGCTTTGGGCGGCACGGCCGCAAGGGCCTGCGCAGCTTTAGCGTCAGCGGTCGCGTCCAATACCCCGGCGTCAAGCTGGCGCCGGCCGGCATCACAGTGCAGGAGTTGATTGACGAATACTGTGGCGGCATGATGGACGGCCACAAGCTGTACGCCTACCTGCCGGGTGGCGCATCCGGCGGCATTTTGCCGGCCAGCCTGAACCACATTCCGCTGGACTTTGACACGTTGCAACGCTATGGCAGCTTCATCGGCTCGGCTGCGGTCATCGTGCTCAGCCAGCATGATCGTGCGCGAGACGCGGCGTTGAACGCCATGCGCTTCTTTGCGGACGAGAGTTGTGGGCAGTGCACGCCGTGCCGGGTGGGTACGGCCAAGGCTGCGGCCTTGATGGAAGCCACAGAGTGGGACAACACCACGCTGGAGGACTTGAGCCAGGTGATGATCGATGCGTCGATTTGCGGCCTGGGCCAGGCGGCGCCGAATGTGGTGCGCTCGGTGCAAAAGTATTTTGCGCATGAGATTGGGGGTGCGGCATGAGCACCAGCATTGCATTCACGCTGGACGGCAAGCCGGCCACCGCCCGAGAGGGCGAGTCCATTCTCAAGGCGGCGCAACGCCACGGTGTCGACATTCCCCATCTGTGCTATTCGGACGGTTTGCGTGCGGATGGGAATTGCCGGGCCTGTGTGGTGGAGATTGAGGGCGAGCGCAGCCTGGCACCGAGTTGCTGTCGCAACGTTACTGCGGGTATGCAGGTGAAAGCCAACAGTCCGCGCGCGTTGAAGAGCCAGGCCATGGTGGTGGAGATGTTGCTGTCGGATATGCCTGAGGTGGGGTACAAGTGGAATGACTCTGGCGCTACCAAAGGTGCCGCGATTACTTCTGGCGCTGCTGCGCCGGGGGATACGCCGGGCTCCTCGTCGCGAAGCTCAATATCGTCACCCGGCGTATCCCCCGGCACAGCTGGATCTGGGTTTGCGGTGGGCGTGGTAGACACGGCTGAGGTACCTGAGGTGGCGAAGCTTGCTGGCGTGGGGCAGCATGGGGAGTTGAGCGAATGGGCTGCGCGCATGGGCGTCTCCGTGCGTCCTGCACTCCAGGCGTTGCGGCGCACGCAGCCTGCTGCTGACGTTTCGCATCCGGCCATGGCGGTGAACCTTGACGCCTGCATCCAGTGCAACCGCTGCGTGCGGGCCTGCCGCGAGGAGCAGGTGAACGGGGTCATCGGCTACGCGCATCGCGGCGCACACAGCGCCATTGTGTTTGACCTGGGCGATGCCATGGGCACCAGCAGTTGTGTGGCCTGCGGCGAATGTGTGCAGGCTTGCCCCACGGGTGCGCTGATGCCCAAGACACACATCGGCTCGCAAGCCGTCGACAGAAAAGTGGACTCGGTGTGCCCGTTCTGCGGCGTGGGTTGCCTGATCACCTACAACGTCAAGGACAACGCCATCATCAGCGTGGACGGGCGCGATGGGCCGGCTAACCATGGTCGCCTGTGCGTCAAGGGGCGCTTTGGGTTTGACTACGCGCACAGCCCGCAGCGCCTGACCGTGCCGCTGGTGCGCAAGGCCGGTGTGCCCAAGGACCCGGCCGCGCTGCAGCACCTCAACCGCAACTCGGCCGACTGGTCGGCTGTGTTTCGCGAGGCCACGTGGGACGAAGCGCTGGCGCTGGCGGCGGGTCCGCTGAAAGCCTTGCGCGATACCCATGGTGCCAAATCGCTGGCCGGTTTTGGTTCGGCCAAGGGCAGCAATGAGGAAGCCTACCTGTTCCAGAAACTGGTGCGCACTGGCTTTGGTTCCAACAATGTGGACCACTGCACCCGCCTGTGCCATGCCAGCAGCGTGGCGGCCTTGCTGGAAGGCGTGGGCTCGGGCGCGGTCACCAACCAGGTCAACGATGTGGAGCATTCGGACCTGATCTTTGTCATCGGCTCCAACCCCAGCAGCAACCACCCCGTGGCCGCCAGCTGGATGAAGAACGCGGCCCAACGCGGCGCCAAAATCGTGCTGGCCGACCCGCGCATCACGGACATTGGCAAGCACGCCTGGCGCACGCTGCAGTTTCGGGCCGACACCGATGTCGCCATGCTCAACGCGCTGATCCACACCATCATAGAAGAAGACCTTGTAGCCATCGAATTCATTGAACAGCGCGCTATCAATTACGAAGCATTGAAAGAAAACGTCAAGGGCTACAGCCCCGAGGCCATGGCGCCCATCTGCGGCATCCCGGCGCAGACGCTGCGCGAAGTGGCCCGTGCCTATGCCACCGCCAAGGGGGCGATGATTTTGTGGGGCATGGGCGTCAGCCAGCACGTGCACGGCACCGACAACGCACGCTGCCTGATCGCGCTGGCAACAGTGGCCGGGCAGATCGGCAAGCCCGGCTCGGGCCTGCACCCGCTGCGCGGCCAGAACAATGTGCAGGGCGCCAGCGACGCCGGGCTCATCCCCATGATGTATCCCAACTACCAGCGCGTCACCAACCCTGCCGCGCATGACTGGTTTGAGAAATTCTGGGACACCAAATTGGACGATCAGCCGGGCTACACCGTCGTGGAGATCATGCACAAGGCGCTGGCCCCGGACAGCGACCCGCACAAGGTGCGCGGCATGTACATCATGGGCGAGAACCCGGCCATGAGCGACCCCGATCTGAACCACGCCCGCCACGCGCTGGCCTCGCTGTCGCACCTGGTGGTGCAGGACATCTTCATGACCGAAACCGCCTGGCTGGCCGACGTGGTGCTCCCGGCGAGCGCCTGGCCCGAGAAGACCGGCACGGTCAGCAACACCGACCGCATGGTGCAACTGGGTCTGCGGGCGATAGCCCCACCCGGTCAGGCGCGGGCCGACTTGTGGATCATTCAACAGATGGCGGCTGGAATGGGTTTGAACTGGAGCTACGAAAACGATAGCGCACTACGCAACAGCGACGAGGGCTACCACGGTGTTGAGCTGGTATACGAGGAGATGCGCCAGGCCATGCATGCGGCCATAGGCGGCATCACCTGGGAGCGGCTACAGCGCGAGTCCAGCGTCACCTACCCCTGTTTAAGCGCCAGCGACCCCGGCGAACCCACGGTCTTCAAGCAGCATGTGGACACGCCAGACGGCCGCATCCACCTGGTGCCCGCCGACATCATTCCCGCCAACGAGCGCCCCGACGCCGACTACCCCTTTGTGCTGATTACCGGCCGCCAGCTGGAGCACTGGCACACCGGCAGCATGACCCGGCGCAGCACCGTGCTGGACGCACTCGAACCCACTGCCACCGCCAGCCTGTGCAGCCGCGACCTGCAGGCGCTGGGGCTGGAGCCGGGCGACGTGATGACCGTGCGCTCGCGCCGCGGCCAGGTCACACTGCACGTGCGTCAGGACGATGGCACGCCCACCGGTGCCATCTTCATCCCGTTTGCCTACTACGAGGCGGCGGCCAACCTGATGACCAATGCGGCGCTGGACCCGTTTGGGAAGATTCCGGAGTTCAAATACTGCGCGGTGGCTTTGGAGCGTGGAGGGATGCTGGCGACGTCTGCGGGGTACGCGGGAGGCAATTGACAAATAGCCGCGACGGGGCGTTGGCAACACCCTCTTGCTGCGGTTACCCGTCATTGCGAAAGACTTGCCGTGCGTCAAAGACGACCGAGCTTCCATTGACTATGATTTCCTCGCCGTCTTGGTGGCAATTTGGGAGATCGTCATGCGATTGCCGTTCTCAGTCGACCAATTCTTCGCCGTTATCCGACAATACAACGAGTCTGTATGGCCCGCACAGGTGCTGCTCCAGCTGATTGGCTTTGCCGCGATCGGCGTTCTCCTATGGAAGCGCCCATGGAGTAGCGTTGCCATCTCTGGCATGCTCGCGTTCCTTTGGGCATGGATGGGTCTGGTCTACCACCTCACCTTCTTCACAAGCATCAATCCGCTCGCGTACGTCTTTGGTGGACTCTCGCTCGTGGGCGCCGCGGTGTTCGTTTGGCTTGGCATCGTTCGCCGTGAACTTGACTTCGCTCCACGCCGCAATGCGCGCGGCGTGATTGGCGCAGTGTTCGTGACGTTCGCCTTGCTCATCTATCCAGCTTGGTCGTCGTTCGCAGGGCATGCCTACCCCAACCTGCCCACGTTCGGCTTACCATGCCCAACCACCATTTTCACCATTGGCATGCTCGCGATGGCACTCGGGAGCAAGGTGCGAATTGCCCTCGTCCTGCCGATTCTGTGGTCGCTTGTTGGCGGACAAGCCGCGTTCCTCCTGGACGTTCCACCTGACTTGGGTCTCCTTGCCTCGGGGCTCATAGCACTGGGGTTTGCGTTTCCAGTCGGGCGAGCCTCTGAAACACGCGCTCGTGCCTGAAACCGATACCCTGCCCTTCGCTCAAGCAAGGGGTAAATTCAGCCTGGACTCGCTCATCATTTTGGCTGCCAGGGCGGGGGGCAAGGCAGAGATGGCAATGACCTGACTCCAGACCCCGTGGAAAGCGCTCACAAACGCTTGACGCCTTCCAGCTTCGGCAGTCCCCGATCAAGCGTCCCCAGCAGCAAGTCCGGGGCAGCCATCAACTTCGGAGCGCTGCGGTCATCCACCGAATCAAGCCGGCAGACCGATACAAGCTCCATCCGGTTGGCAAATGGATACCCATTGCGGCTGATTTTGTTTACCATGCCTTACTTCGAATTTAACGCTGCAAGAAGCGAATTGAAACGCGCCAAGCATGGCGAGCCGAACCCAGCACACGCAACGCCATGAACATCCCCTTCAGCGCCAAATGGAAGATCTGATGACGCCACCCGCCGGTTGGCGCGATGTGCCGCGACTGGTGGACGACAGCACGCGTACCGATGTCATCCTGCGCGCACTGGTCGAGGCGCAACCCTTTGCCGGACAGACGGAGACGCTGGATCTGGTGATGGCATTCCATCCGCCGGTCGTGGTGCAGGCACTGTTTGTCCGATTGCTGCGCGCGAGCGGAGACATGGCCTACCACTGCGCTGCCACGTTGTCCGCCATCCATGGCGTGGACGGCGCCGCGCAACTGGCTGTGTCTGCGTCGTTTGTCTCGCCGTCGTGAGCAGCACTCCCATGGCATCCTGGTTTGGTTCGATAGGCGTTGGCATTGCGGTGGGCGCAATGGGCCTTCTGCTGGGCGGATGGCTCGCGTCACAGGCAGTGGACTGGTACCACATACCGTCCCGCGAAGGTGGATCCGGCTACTTCGTGGTGTTTCAGGCGCTGTTTGCGCTGGTGGTCGGCGCGATCATCGGTGTGGTCATCAGCCGTGTCGTCATAGGCGGTGGCGGGACACAGTTCAGGGCCCTGCTGCTGGCCGGCGGTGTGCATATCGCACTGCTGGCAATGGTGGGTACCGTGGCGCGCCTGATGGCCGATGTGCCGCCCACGTTCGAAGGAGAACGCCTGATGCTGGCCGTCGAGGTGTCGTGGCCCGAGGCCAGCGCGCCAACCCTGCCCAGCGGCGATATCCTGCCCTACATCGGCTTGTCCGCCGCCAGTGGCGGCACGGTTCGGGTGGGGCGTCAGGGGCCGTTGTGGGCGGCCGATGCGCGCCACGAAAACGGCAGGCTGATTGTGCCGGGCGCAGTGGAGATTTTTACAAGCCGGGGCAAGCGCCTGCTGTTCGTGAACACGGGCACCCGGGACAAGGAAGACGGACTGGAACTGCCGCTGCCGGCCTATCCGGGTAAGGCCGAGCGCATGTGGAGCGATTGGATGCCGCGTGCCCGTGCGGGCGAACCCGCACTCCCCGATGGCATTCGCTACCGTTTTCGGGTCGTGAAGCGCAACGAGCCCATTCGCACCCAGGCCGTGGGCGCGTTCACCATCGGCACGGTAGCGCGGGCGTTCACTGAATCCCGCTACGCGGCGATCACCAGCGACTACGCGGCTGACGCCGACTTTGTGCTGCACTACAAGGGGAAGCCGGTCCCGGTGGAGGGGCGGACGATCGACCAGTACATCCCGGACCCCTGGAAGCCGAACGAGGGTCCGCCTGCGGACGCAGCCGTGCGCTACGACCGCATCACCGCCGTCGCCACCGTGCCCGGCGCGGATCCTGCACTGGTGGTCGAGGTCGAATACTCCGACTCCCGCTTCCGTTCGGCTTACTACTATCTGCTCCAGCCGGACGGTGAGCGGGTGCGCACCACGTTTGTCAGTGCAAGCCTCTCCGACCGGATGGCACGGCGCCTGTCCCGGGCCCCGGCCGATGCCCCGCCGGAGCCCGCGCACGCGCGCCAGGGCTACGTCGATGAACGCATCCTCGCAGTGCCCGGCCTGTACCTCTTCCCGCGTGCGGTGCTCGATACCCGCGCCCGCACGGTGCAGCCATTGCCGCTGGAACTGGGCGACGATGAGATCCTCAAAATCGGGCCACTATCGCTGTCGCCTGACGAGAAGCACTTTGCGCGCCTCGTTCGCGCCAGCGACAACAGCAACGCGATGCGCATCGAGCAGGTCACGATTGCGGACAATGCGCGTCGCACCGTGCCAACCGGGTTTGCCATCACCACCACGGGAGACTGGCACGATGCAGACCAGGCGTACTTCGACCACTATTTCGCGTGGGAGTCCCAACCGAGCGGTGGTTTTCAGGTTGTCCCGCGCGCAGGCGCGCTCCGACTTCCGCATCGTGGCAGCCTGCGGGAGAGCGTCGGCTACCGGGAGTACCGCCTGGCACATGGCCTGGAATCCTTGCGCGAGGCGCTCATCGCCGAGCTGGTGAAGGCGTTTGGCGCCGAACGCGTGCCCACCAAGCCCGACGCGTTCGCACTGCAGGTCCGCATCAACGGTGAAATTTTCAACCTCTCGCAGGGTGAGGACGGTGAAATCGTCATCTGGATGGAGAGCCACGACAACACGCTGCCCTTGGTCAAGCTGGCCCGGCATCTGGATTCCGTACTCGCGACCCGCCGGCTCGATGCCCATTTCAGACGCGCCGATGCTCAGCAGTAGCGCCAGGAAGCTAGACTCACCTGAACCGAACCGAGCGTACACACCACTTCAAATCAAATGCAAATTACCGGACTCATACTCGCGGGCGGCCGCGGCTCCCGCATGGGCAGCATCGACAAGGGGCTGGTGCCGCTGGGTGGCCAACCCATGGTGCAGCACGTCATCGCACGACTGCAGCCCCAGGTGCAGCGCCTGCTGATCAACGCCAACCAGAACCTGGACACCTATGCGGCGTTTGGCGCACCGGTGTGGCCCGACGCCATGCCCGACTTTGCCGGGCCGCTGGCGGGCCTGCAGACCGGGCTGATGCACTGCGAAACACCCTTTCTGGTGACGGCACCATGCGATTCGCCGTTCTTGCCTGCCGATCTGGTGCAGCGCCTGGCCGCCGCCCTGCAAGCCGAGGACGCGGACCTGGCCGTGGCGGTGACTGGCGAAGGCGAAACCCGCCAGCCGCATCCCGTGTTCTGCCTGGCCAAGGCGTCCCTGTTGCCGCACCTGACGCAGTTTCTGGAGGGCGGTGGCCGCAAGGTGGACCGCTGGTATGCCAGCTTGCGCGTGGCCGAGGTGCACTTTGCGGACGAAGCGGCCTTTCGCAACATCAACACGCTGGCTGAACTGCAACAGATGGCGCCCACATGACACAGTCCACTCTCTCCGAATTCGTCAGCACCCTGACCGACTACGACCCCAACGCCCTGCCCGTGGCGCAGGCCCAGCGCATCGTGCAGGACTTTGTGCAACCCATTCTGGGTATTGAAACCGTCTCCATCTGGCAGGCGCTGGACCGGGTGCTGGCGGCCGACGTCATCTCCCCCATCAGCGTGCCGGCGCACGACAACTCGGCCATGGACGGTTTTGCGTTCCGGGGCGCTGACCTAGCCACCGATGCGGCCACGACGCTGGCCGTCGTCGGCACCGTGTTTGCCGGAAAAGCCTTTGACGGCGGCGTGGGCCACGGCCAATGCGTGCGCATCATGACCGGGGCCGTGATGCCCGCCGGGTGCGACACCGTGGTGCCGCAGGAGTTCACGCAGAACGCGTCCGACATCGCGGTCACCGTGCCGCAGGGCGTGGTCCGCACCGGCGACAACCGCCGTCTGATGGGCGAAGACCTGCGGGAGGGCAAGCCCGCCCTCGCCCAGGGCCGGATGCTGCGCCCGGCCGACCTGGGCCTGCTGGCCTCGCTGGGCATAGGCCAGGTCATGGTGCAGCGCAGGCTGCGCGTGGCGTTTTTCTCGACCGGTGACGAGCTGCGCTCCCTGGGCGACCCGCTCGACCCCGGCTGCATTTACGACTCCAACCGCTACACGCTGTTTGGCATGCTGACGCGCCTGGGCTGCGAACTCATCGACATGGGCGTGGTCAAGGACGACCCGGCGTCGCTGGAGGCCGCCCTGCGCTCGGCCTGCGCAAATGCCGACGCCATCATCACGTCCGGTGGCGTATCGGTCGGCGCGGCAGACTACACCAAGCAGATCATGGCCCAGCTGGGCGACGTGACGTTCTGGAAAATCGGCATGCGCCCCGGGCGGCCCATGGCCTTTGGCACCATCACGTCCAAGGGCAAAACGGCCTACCTGTTTGGCCTGCCGGGCAACCCGGTGGCGGTGATGGTGACGTTCTACTTCTTCGCCCGCGATGCGCTGCTGCGCATGATGGGCGCCCACAGCCCCCCCCTGCCCCTGCTGCGTGCGGCATCCACCACCGACATCCGCAAGAAGCCGGGGCGCACCGAGTACCAGCGCGGCATCCTGTCAACCGACACGCAAGGCAACCCCGTGGTGCGCATCACCGGCTCACAGGGTTCGGGCGTGCTGCGCAGCATGTCCGAGGCCAATTGCATGGTGGTGCTGCGCCACGAACAGGGCGGTGTCCGCGCTGGGGAACTGGTGGACGTGGTGCTGTTTGACGGGCTTACCTAAGACAAATAGGCCACCAGCCCTCGTGGAATAAGGATATGCCGCTATTTAGACGATAGCAACCAAGTTTGCGGCGACTGCAGCGCGGCCTCAAAGCCTTCAAAGAAACGGCCCACGTGCAGGCCATCCATCAGCGCGTGGTGCACCTCGACCGACAGCGGCATCCACAGGCGGCTGCCATCCGCATCGATTCGGCCAAAGGCGATCTTGGGGATGGAGTCATGCGGCCCCCACTGGCGCGCATTCGAGTAGCTGCTGAAGTGCACCCAGGGCAAGGTCGTCATGTGCACGGTGGCCGTGCCGCTCTCGGCGGGCGCAAACGGCGCATCGCGCAGGCGTCCGTTGGCGATTGCCCCGGCGCCCTGGGCGCAGAACGCGGCAAAGTCGCGCTGGTGCTCCAGCGTCGCGAAGCCAAAGGATTCATCCTCGCGCAGCACCGTGGTGCTGCCATGCACTTCGGCGTGCACGCGCACACGCTCGCCTTCGAGCCGGTAGCGAAACGGCGCGATCTCATTGGCCAGGCGGATGGCGATGAAATGGTAGGCCAGCGACAGGCTGCCCACGCCCAGGTCTTGCACGGCCTGCTTGAGCTGGGCCACGTCCATGCGCGTGCAGAGGTTGAAACTGGGAATGTCAAAGCCCCGGAAAAAGTCAAAGGCCGAGCGGCGGTGCCAGCTGTCCAGATCGAGGTAAGCAGGGTCTGCAAGGGTCATGGCGAGTCTCCCGATAGTTTGAATTCAACGACCACGGCGTCCTGCACTGCCAACAGCCCGCCCAGCACCGACAAGGGCTTGACGCCAAAGTCCGACTGCTGCAGCACCAGTGCGCCCTGCACCACCAACTTCTCGGGCAGGCCTTGGACGGTCAGCGGGACCAGCATCTCACGCGTCTGGCCGTGCAGTTCGACCGCGATCCGCGCGGCAAACTTGGGCGCATCGCCCGATATCTGCACCGAGTGGATGCGCACCCACGGAAAGCGCACCGCCTGAAAATTGTTGTCGCCCAGCATGTTGTTGCGCGTGCTGGCCGTGTCTTCGGCCGAGATGGCGGAGGCGAATGCCGGGCCCAGGGCCCCGCGGTGCTGCGGATCGTCGAACGCCAGTTGGTCGAGCCTGAACGTCAGGTCAAAACGCGAAGCTGCGGTGCCATCGGGAGCCAGGTAGAAAAAGCCCTGAAAGTGCGGCGCTGACAGCACATGGTTGTGGCCGAGTCTGGCGGCCCTGCCGGTGCGAAACGCGTAGATGCGAACCTCGGACTGCGCAGGGTTCAATGTGAACACGCGCCCGCCGGCGGCGCGCATCTGCGCATAGGTGGCGGCCAGGTCCGTTGGGGCTGCTGGCGCGGTGCCCTCACTGTTTCGGGTGACGGGCAACTCCGGCGTACCCGCGCACGCGGCCAAGGCCACGCACAACAAAGCGGTTTGCAGATATCTCATAAACGGCTCATGTCACCCGGTACACCGCCGACAGGCGGGTCCCCACCACCATGAGCAGATGCGCCCCGGCGCAGGCACTGAGCAGCCAGGCCAGCGGCCAGCTGCTGCTGAGCGCACCCGAGAGCACCAGCGTCACCGGCATCAGCAGCTTGAAGATGGAACCGGTCAGGCCCGAGATGCGGCCAATAAAACGGCTGTCGGTGCTTTCCTGGCGGTAGCCCCAGATGCACACACTGCCAACCACGCTGCCAAAGCTGCTGCCCACCAGGGCCAGCAACAGCACGGGCAAGGAATCGC
>Ga0208398_100754_pt1 | contig 16840 bp, 13 predicted proteins | sample LakWasMe79_HOW10_2_FD_183905 | JGI IMG/M metagenome (GOLD analysis project Ga0208398, IMG submission 183905) | Freshwater sediment methanotrophic microbial communities from Lake Washington under simulated oxygen tension - Sediment Metagenome... | ecosystem: Environmental > Aquatic > Freshwater >...
AGGAAGTGACGATTCTGTCCGGACCGCGCATATTCCATGCGTCCGTCAAGGCCGCCATGTTGCAGTACAAGTGCACGGCCGATGCAACGGAGATTCTTGCCACGCAGGAGTTCGTGTTCAAGATCGAGTGAGGGGTACAGGCTGGACTGACGCCTGTATTTTTGTGGCACTCAGGTGCCACTTTTTTTTTACTGAGTTATCTGGTCGGCAATCATTGGTATCCAAACTTTCTAACACCAGGACGTTATCAGCGAATGAATTACGTTGGCGAATTGGCGCTTGAGACTGGTCTCGATTTGAACGGCGAAAATCAGACTGTGGGCCTTTTGCGTGCTTTCGCTCCAAAATGCCGCGCACCAAGACATGCTCATACCTGCACAACCCATGGTCTACCTGCCACAGAGCACCTTTCAACGTTGCGTGGTCGACGGCTGAGGGAAGCACAGGGTCAAGGACTTCTTGTGTCTGGCCCAGTTCTTCGCTAAGGCCTCTGCCCAATTGACCTAACGGAAGTCTCTCCGCGACCGCTGCCTGCCAAGAAGCAGTTTGGGGTGCAACTCGATGCCGCGAACGATGCTTTCGACGCCAGCACCATCGACCGGATTTTTTTCCGTGTTCATCTGGGCGCCATATCGAAATGCCAAGGCTTCAAGCAACCTGCACCATCCACTGGTGCAGTAGTCTATGAAGATCGCCTAGCGTTCCTGTGAGCGTAGATTTCCTGGGCTGCATGCCAACCCTTGTTGAGCAATTTTCTATACGCATGTCCGACGGATTCGTCGTCGAAATCAGGCGCAATCAACACCATGCCGCGTCAGGAATTCTGCCAGGGGCTCAAGCCGCTTTTCATAGTCGCGCCAGCGAGCGACAGAACTCTGATAGATGGGGCGTCGCACCTGGGCCGCACTGGCTGTAGCCGAAGGAGTTGGATTCTCATGAAACTCCAGGCATTGGTTCTCCCATTCGAGATCGCAGTGCTGCAGAAGCCGGCGCGTACCAGCTTCCTGATATTGAACCAGACTCTCGTAGTCAACATCAAGAATAAAGCCAGGCAGTTGCTCGCGCCAGTGAGCCATCAATCGATGGTAGGCGAGGTAATAGTGACCAAGGTCTTCCAGGCTGTAAGAGAAGGGATAGCCCATGCGAAACAGTGTCTTGTACATCGCGTAACAACTATCCAGCGGATGGCGCCGAAGATGCACCACATGGGCACCTGGCAACGCCAGATATATGAGCCCAAGGTACAGAAAATTCGCTGGCGTCTTGTCGATCAACCACGTGCCAGGCTGAGCGTAGCTTCGGATGCCCTGCCTGTACAGCGCTCCGAGCCGACAGAAGTCGATGGAAGTTGTGCGTTGAATCAGTTCGGTCTTGGTGCTCGTGGCACCGGCCAAACGCATGAGTGCGAATGCAAGGGTACTGGTTTCCCCGACACTTCCTACCTGACTGTGAGACGCCAATATTCTCTCGACCAGAGTGGTGCCACTTCTTGGCAAACCAAGGACAAACAGTGAGCATTCATCAGGGACGGATGGCACAGGATGCGCCAGCAGGTCGCCAGTAAACGCCTTCGCAATGGTTTCCATGGCCTGGACGTCATGCTCGACGCGGTAGCTCATCTGCGCTCGCCGGCGGCTGGCGCCACGCTGAAGGTGAGCAAATGAACGCTCAAAATCACCCAAGTCCTCAAACTCCTTAGCCAGCGCGTAGTTCAGAGGGACCTCCCCCACATGCCCTTGCGGCAGACGCCTGAGTATGGACATCAGTTCATCGAGATGGTGGGTTCCATCCCGCCATGTGCGCAGGGCCGAACGATTCACATAGACATCAGCTTCTTCGGGATTCAGTCTTATCGCCCGGCTGTACAGCGCTTCCGCTTCGTCGATCTGCCCCAGGTTCACTGCGGCCGCAGCCAGCGAGTAAAGCGCATGAACGTTTTCGCTAGCCAGGTTCACGGCCTTTGCGCTACAGCGATAGGCATGAGCATGACCCTCACTGTGCACATGCAATTCGGCGATGCGCAGCAAGTCGGCTGATTGAGCTGCGAACCGGGTCTCAAGTACTGCCAAATGTTCTCTCGCCAGATCGATGCGACCGCAGTAGATATGGCATTCAACCAGTCGGCGCTGGGTGTCGAAGTCCCGTGGAGCGAGTTCGGCAGAGCGAATCGCAGCATCGACCATGGCCTCGAATTTTCCCATGCGCTGGTAGGCATGACTGGCCCACAGGTACAGCACAGGATCATCCTGCTTCGCCTGACACCATTCGTCACAGACACGTGCCGCGGCCTCTACTTCGCCTCCAGCCAGCAGCGAAGCAACGACCTCGGTCAGCTGGGAGGCGGGAGTGAGGCTTGGCATCAAAGTCATGGGTTACGCTTTCTCAACTCAGGCCTCGCCATCATTCGCAAGTCAGGGCCCTTAGAACTTGTAGCTAGCGGACATCCCGATAGTGCGCGGCTGAGAGATAAACACTTTTGAGCCATTACCAAAGTAATTCTGAGCGGGATCGGTTCCCATATTGGACTCAAGAAAACTGCCGGTAATCCCTTCGTGGTTCAGCAAATTCTTCACAAATAGTGAGATGCTCCATCGATCTGAAGACAGCGTGGAAGAAACACCCCATATAGAAAATCCCGGTAGGGTCTGTTTGACCTTGGCAGACTGCTCGACACTGTTCTCGGTCTCTCCCTGGGCAAAGACATTGACCCTATTGGTCCACGTCCAGTTGTCGGACGCCGTACTCGCGTGCTCGATCGATGCATTGAAGGTATTCATCGCAGTACCTGGGAGGCGCGTACCAGCGGGTGCAATCAACGTAGTGCCGTTGCTGGCCCGATAGGCCGCCTCGGTCAACCTGGCATCGTTGTACGAGTAACTCACTTTGTAGCTCAAGCTATCGGTTATGGGGCCTGCCAGCTCCAACTCGATACCTTTGCTGCTTGCCTTGCCGCCATTCTGCGCAGCGAAGAAGCCCCAGTTTGGTGTTGCCACCTCAAGTTGAATGTCCTTCCAATCGATTTGGTATGCGGCAATGCTGTAACGCTTACGGTCAACGGTCCCCTTGACACCAATTTCGTAATTGATGTTGGTATCGGGTTTGTACGATTGGTACTTGGCACTTTCGGCAAAGTTACCGGCAGTGGGAACGGCGTTGGAGCCACCGTGGCGAAAGCCCTCGGAAACGGTGGCATAGACCATCTGTTTTTTGCTGAGGTCATATGCCAAATTGGCTTTGAACAGATTGCCAGTCGCATTCTGGTTGAACGATGTCGTTTGGGTTGGGAAAACGCTACCCCAAATAGGAATTCCCATCGACGAAGTGTTGTCAAGCTTAGTGTCAAAGTGCCGCATACCCATTGTTGCACGCATGGTCGGCATTACATGGTAAGTCAGCTCACCGTAAGCCGACATATCGCGATATTTTTGGACCCGTGAGTAGTCAAAGTCGTTTTCATTCGTGAACCCTCCCCCACAGGCGGCGGCTGCACACCACGTCTGGATGCCCTTCAGGTAGCTCTTCTGCGTCGCACGAAGATCTTGATCCATGTAGTATGCGCCGACGACATAGTCGAAAGTACCACCGGTTTTCGAGACCAACCGAAGCTCCTGGCTCGCGGCTTTGTCACCATAGCTGCGATCTGCCTGCGCCATGGGGCGGGGATAGTTGTAATAGAAGTTCTGCAGCCAGTTATTCTTGGCGTAGTAGCCGGTGTTTTCAGACAGACTGTGCCCGTTTTGCTCAGTGAAAGATGTTGCGCTGGTCAACGTTCCGAAGCCAAAATCAAACTCCATCTCCAAGCTATTCAGTTCTGCTCTGCGACTGGAAGGCTCCAGCTGAATCGACCCGTTTTGATACTTGTCGTAGGGGACTCCATAGCCATCGTTGCCACGCGTTGGCTGGCGACGGCCACCAATATCATCTGTCTGCTCCTGATGAGTCAGTGTGGCCTGGAACTGTGAATTCAGTTTATAAAGCAAGGAGAGGCGGGCGTAATCAATCGCGACGCTGTCGGCATCCTCCACGCTTCGGTAGGCCGCCGCGTTGTTGGCCACGCCCTTCGGCGCAATCGGTACGCCAGTACTACCGAGCTGGTAGACATTTTTGTAGTCGACTACACCCGCGTTGCGCACCGTGCCTGCGCTGATGCGAACTGCTGTCGTGTCTCCGATTGGCATGTTGACGACTACATCCAACGATTTGTCCAGACCACCCGAACCATCAACCTTGGCCACCGCAGACTCTACCCGACCGCCGGTGACTTTGAGTTCCGGCGCCCGGGTGATGTAGCGCAGCGTCCCGCCGAGCGAGCCGGAGCCATACAAGGTTCCCTGGGGACCGCGCAAAACCTCCACGCGCTCAACGTCTTTGATCAGAAAATTAGCGAACAACGGCGTCTGATTGACGTAAGTTGATACTGTCGGTACTGCCGATGTCTGGTAGTCTCCGAGCGCGGCTCCGTTCACGTTCATTCCGCGCAAGGTTACACCACTGACGACACCAGAGTTTCGATAGCCCCGATCAACCACAGAAGCACCAGACACCTCCCGCAACAATTCGTTTTGGTCCACAATGCGTCGCTCTTCCAAGTCTTCTCCGCCAAGGGCCGTAATGTTGTAGGGAATCTTCTGCGGATTTTCCTTCCGCCCCTGAGCCGTAACCTCCACGGCGTCAAGCTTGACCTTGCTGTCGGTCTGGGCAACCGCCGTCGACATGCTGGCAGCGCTCATGAACGCCACCGACATGGCAGAAACCACTGCGGATTTACGGAACGGCATCCTTTTACTCTTCATCTTCTCACTCATTGGTTAGTTCCTCGATTGATCCCGGATGTCAACTGGCGTCTGGGCATTGTTTGAATTCAGGCATGACCTCAGGGCCACGGTCACATTGTTTCGACTGGAGCGATTTTCAACAATCCCCATGATTGCGTAACCCCATTCACGGCTGTGAGCTGTGGCCATGCCTCGGTGTGACCACAGGGCCCTCGGCGAACAGGTTGCCCGGTCTGGATAAACACAAGGGTTTATACGTAACTAGAGTGGGTTACCCGCGATGGGGAATGTCAGAATCAAGTGGCACAGGCCAACTTATCTTCAAATCGATAGCCGTACATGGACACCCGCTGATTTCCAGTTTTCCAATTGACAACGGATCGGAGGTAGCCGCTTCAACGACCACCAGGCTTGCGGCTGTGTCCCACTCACACACGTAAGCCAAAGACGCGTGTGACGATCGGCGGCCCCTCTGCCACGCGACCGTCCATTTCACGGAAAGTCTCCATCCCGTGCGCACCCCAATCCAGCGATAGCGCCACCAATGTACGCTTGAGCTCCAGCGGATGCTGGCCGTAGCGGCCGCGCGTATTAGTTGAAATGCACGGTTGAAGATATGCGTCCAAAATTAAAATTTGTGGACAAAAATGCTGTGCCAAAATCTGATCATGGATGACGCCAAAAAGACGCTTACAGCGCAAAATGTGCACAGGCAGGCGCTATCGATTACACGGACGGACCGTGAGAAGCTCAACGGACACCTTGGCAAGGTTATCTGGTTCACCGGACTGTCTGGCTCCGGCAAATCAACGATTGCCAACGCGCTGGAAGTTGCACTCCATGCTCAGGGCCGGCGCACTTATATTCTAGATGGCGACAACGTGCGGCAGGGGTTGAACAAGGACCTGGGCTTTACTGATGCCGACCGGGTGGAAAACATACGCCGTATTGCCGAGGTGGCTGTGCTGATGATGGACGCGGGACTGATTGTGATGACTGCCTTTATCTCGCCCTTCCGCAGGGAGCGTGAAATGGCGCGGGCACTCATCGGGCCGGAGAATTTTGTCGAGGTGTATATCAGCACACCGCTTGAAGTTTGCGAACGACGCGACGTCAAAGGACTCTATGAAAAGGCTCGTAATGGACTGCTGCCGAATATGACCGGGGTGAACAGCCCCTATGAAGCCCCGGCGCGCCCCGACGTTGAAATCAATTGCGCGACCCTTCCATCAGGTAAGGCAATCCAGAAGCTTCTAAACATAGCAATTTAAGAATCCCGAATATGCGCGTCAGAAATATGGTGTGCCGTTATGTTCAAGTGCTCATCCGTAAATATGAGGGAAAGCCTTTCCATGGCTACATCACTCGTATCTATTCGAAATCCAGCACTTGATGATTCAGTCTTCGGCCCCCGAGTATGAGACGGGCGATGGCGGTATCTCTCCCACGCAGGTCTCGGTCAAACCCTTGGAGGCCATTGCGTTCCGGAGGGGGGGGTAGGTTCAAGAGTCAGATTTCTCGATTGCATTTGCAGTGGCCCCAGGCTAGCAAGAGCGACTGATTCGCCACGCGGCTGGTTGTAGCAGGGATAGTGAAGCGGTGTATCACGAAAGCTTTTGAGGACCTGTCCCAATCCCAGCGTGCCGCTACGTCGGGTCTCTCGAACGCGATCCAAATCCAGAGTCAATGGCACAACCTCGGTTTGTTCAGCAGATTGATGCAGGACGTCTCCTTCAGGCCCTACATAGATAGAACGGCCGTTACCCAGTTCACCCGCGTTGTTCACATCCAAAAAGTAGCATTGATTGAATATTGCGTTCGCCTGGGCCATGACAAGTTCCCTCCCCCGGTCGATGGTGCCAGTCATGGTGGGATGAATAATGACTTCCGCGCCATGCCATACCAGCGCACGGATGGTTTCTGGAAACCACATGTCATAGCAGATGGAGACGCCAAACTTGCCTACTTCGGGCACGTCGAAAACGATAAATTGATTGCCACTCAGAACACCCGACTCGTAGGGCTGAAAGGGGTATATTTTGCGATAACGAGCAATCACTTCACCTTGCGGATTGATTACCGGCGTCGTGTTGTAAATACCATCGCCAGCCTGCTCATACAGGGAACCTGGTATCAGCCAAATACCATGCTTGGCGGCCAGCTCCTGGTAACCACGCTCAGCCTCGCCGGGCATGGATTGAGCGTGCTTTTTATCAGGACCGTACGTTACCAGTTCGGGCAAGATGATCATCTGAACCCATGGAAATCTTTGCATGGTATTGGCAATTTCAATCGCAATCGCCGCTCGGTTGTCGCCATTCGGCAGCGCCATCTGCAAACCTGCCACGTTGAAATTTGTCATATTGAGATCCTATGAAATTGGGTATAAGCAAGCAACCGCGTGTGCCTGAAAATCAAGCGGCGGTATCACCTCAGAACAACCTGCCCGTGCATTCGAACAGCGCTGGCGAAACGCACAGCCACCGCCCGCAATCTGTTGCACGGCGCTGTAATCGTTTAGCCCAAGCATCTTTCTATTGCCCGGTGACGGATCAGGAATCGACTGAATCAATTCACGCGTGTAGGGGTGTCGGGGTTTGGCGAACACAACATCCGCCGGGCCTGACTCCACCACCCGGCCTGCGTACATCACCATCACGTCGTCCGTCAAGACTTCCACCAAAGCCAAGTTATGGGTGATAAACAGATAGCTCAGCGCCAGAGTGTCTCTGAGTTCCTGTAGCAGATTGAGCACCTGTGCCTGAATGGACACGTCCAGAGCGGACGTGGGCTCGTCAAGAATCACCAGTTTTGGATTCAGGATCAACGCTCGCGCAAGTACGACGCGCTGCAATTGGCCGCCGGATAGCTCGCCCGGGAATGCTTGAAGATGCTGTAACCCCAACCCCACCCGTTTAAGCATGGATTCGGCCAATTGCTTTCGGTTTGAAACGCCCATATTGGGCTCGTGAACCCGCAATGGCTCCGCAACGTTTTGCCAAATCCTCATTCGTGGATTGAGCGCCGATAACGGATTCTGGAAAACGATTCCAAAATCCCTTCGAAGTCTTTTTTGCTGGACGCGTGTTGCGCCAGAAAAATCTTCGCCGGCCAGATAGACGGTGCCAGCATCAACCGGCTGAAGGCCGGCGATGCAATAGGCAGCTGTTGTCTTTCCACAGCCTGACTCCCCGACAATGGACATCGAGCGACCTGCACGTATTTCGAAACTGAGGTCACGAAGCGCATAGACGGTTCCATGTCTTGCGTGATAACGTTTGGAAATGCTTTCTACCTTGAGCGGTGGCGCGGTGGTCATTTCAATTCTGCTCCCTGGGATTCCCTAATAGGAAAGTGACAACGCACCTGATGCTCCGCTGCAATCTCAGTTTGTGGGACCACCCCCAGCGCACAGACGTCCTGCGCCTGTGCGCAACGATCCCTGAATGCACAGCCAGCAGGCCTGCTCCGAAAGTCAGGTACTACCCCCGGGATAGCGCGGAGCTTGCGCCGCCCCATGCCCATCATGGGCGAGGCCTCCATCAGACCCAGTGAGTAGGGATGTGCAGTGGCTGAAAAAACCTGATTGAGATCGCCAGACTCGATGATCCTCCCGGAGTACATCACTGCCACCCGGTCGGCAACCTGCGCCACGACACCCAGGTCATGCGTGATCAAGAGAATACCCATGCCCTGATCGGCCAAGGATCTTAGGAGACTCAGGATGCGGGCCTGAACCGTCACGTCAAGTGCGGTGGTCGGTTCATCAGCTATCAGGACTTCAGGTTTGCAGGCGATCGCCATGGCGATCATTGCGCGTTGCAGTTGACCGCCGGACATCTGATGCGGGTAACGGTTGAGAACGACGTCGGTTAAACCTGCCTGCTTGAGGGCTGCTGCGGCCTCTTGCTTTGCTTCCGAGCGATCAATCGGAAAGTGCTGACGTATAACGCCCACCATCTGATTGCCAATGGTGAAGTACGGATTCAACGCGGTCATGGGGTTTTGAAAAATCATGGCGATTCTCCGGCCCCTCAGGTTGGTGAGTGTTGCCTCAAAAGCACCTACTATTTCATCCCCGTTTACCCGCACGCTGCCACTGGCGCGACAGTTGCTCGGAGTAAGACCCAGGCACGCAAGCGCGGTGAGCGACTTTCCGCTTCCCGACTCACCGACCAATCCCAAAATTTCTTTGGACCTGACCATGAGACTGCACCGGTCGACGGCCGCAGCCCGTCCCCTACCATGGGCAAACTCAAGTGTCAGGTCGCTGATCACAAGACCTTGACTCACGGCGCACCCCTCAATTTTGGGTCCAATGAATCACGGACTCCGTCCACCACCACATTGGCAAAAAATACTGTTAAAAAAATGGCGAGCCCCGGGAACATGGCAGTCCACCAATATTCAAGAAAAACTGATCGTGACGATGCCACCATGAGGCCCCACTCCACAGTTGGCGGTACCGCCCCCATCCCAATGAAACTCAGCGACGCTGTAGTTAATATTGCAAATCCAAAGTCGAGACTCGCTTGCACGACGACCGGGCTCAGACTGTTGGGAAGCACATGGTGCATTGCGATGCTGAAAGGGTTTGTACCAATAGCGCGAGCGGATTGAATATAGAGCTCTGATTTGACAGTCAAAACGCTTGAACGAATAAGTCGTGCATACCATGGAAACCACGAGATCGCCACAGCACACGTAGCATTGAAGAGACCGGGTCCAAGAAGTGCCGACAGGGTGATGGGGAGCAACAAAGGCGGGAACGCGAGGAATACGTCAGAAATCCGCATAAAGAATGTGTCGACCCAACCTCCTGCATAGCCCGAAACAAGACCAATCGGGATTCCAATGGCAGCGGCAATGAAGACGACGCCAAAGGCGACCAGTAGCGAGACACGCGCGCCATGCACGACACCGGAAAAAATATCCCTTCCCAGGCCATCAGTGCCAAACCAGTGCGTTGAGCTAGGGCGTAACAATTTGGCTGCAAAATCAATTTGTTTGGGATCAGCAAGTCCCAAGAACGGGGCCAACAGGGCCATCAGAACAATCAGACCAAAGCCAGTTGCACAGATAGTTACAAAGATATTGCGCCGGCTCCAGGCGATGTAACGTGCCAGCCATGAGAACAGGCGCGATGATGTAGATGAAGACATGTCAGGCAGAAATGCGTGGATCAAGGGCGAAATAAAGCATATCAACGACCAAATTGATCGACAGATAAAGTGTCGAGATGATGAGCGTGACACCGAGTACAGCTGGATAGTCGTTGGTGACAACCGACTCCACGATGTAGGCACCAATGCCCGGCCAGTCAAAAAGAACTTCAGTGATGACGCTTCCACCCAGCATGAACCCATAGGCCAATCCAATGATGGTCAGCAGCGGCACCAGAGTCGGTTTGAGTGCGAGCACAAAATAGGTTGTCCGTTGCGTCGCACCATAAGCGCGCGCCGTACGAATGTAGTCGGTTGCGAGAACGTCAATCATCATGTTCCGGGTAGAGCGCAGGATGGTTGCAAGTGATGCAAGCATCAGTGTCAAGGTCGGCAGTGCCAGGTGAAGAAACGCGTTCCTGAACGCTGAAGTGTTGCCACTCAGCAAGGTGTCAATGAGCAAGAAACCAGTGACAGCCTGAACCGGATGGTCCAGTATCACGATCGAGTCAATTCGTCCCTGGAGAGGAAGCCAGCCCAGCACTCCATAAAATGTCATCTGCAACAAGATACCAAGGAAGAACACCGGTACGGCGACACCCGAGACTGCGAGCATGCGGGTCAAATGATCAGCCCAACGGTTACGCTGTGCAGCCGACAATATTCCCAATGGCAAACCCAGGCCCACTGCCAAAAGAAGCGCAAGGGTGACAAGCTCTGCGGTGGCCGACAAGCGCACCCTGATCTCCTCGACGACTGGCCGCCCGGTCCGCATGCTTGTGCCAAGCTGCCCCTTCGCTAACTGAAAGACGTATCGCCCCAGCTGCTCCGCCACTGGTCGGTCCAGCCCAAGTTCTTCTCTGGCCTGTCTAATCTGATCGGCGGTGGGTTTCGACCCCAGCATCATTTCGACGGGCGAACCGGGGAGCGCGCGACTTAAGACAAAAGTAAAGATCGCAACACCGAGAATGATCAGGAACATCATCGCCAAGCGGCGCAAAAAATAGCTCAACATCGACTTAACTACCAGCTAGCGCGTCAAGTTGTAAAACAGTATGGCGTCGTATGCAGGATTGAGGCTGACACCTTTGATGTCCTTTCGGTAAATCGCCCGTCCGTTAAGGTCCGCCACAAAAATTGCGACGGCGTCATCAATCAGCATCTGCTGCGCAGCCGAGTATTTGACTGAAGCGGCAACCTTGTCCACTCCTTCAAGAGCAACCCCATCATTGATCAGCTTGTCATAGGCCGGGTTGGAGTAATTTGACAAGTTGAAATCAATGGGCTTCTCCGTACGAAACAAGCCAATCAGCCAGTCAGAAGGTGTCGCGTAGCTTGGCCACCAAGTCATGGTGATCAGGTTCGTCGCGTTCTGCTGAACCTTGGCATCGTCCCATATCTTGCCCCAAGGACCAGGCTTGAGATCCACTTGGACGCCTATTTTTTCAAGATTGCTCTTGAACAACAGCAGTGAGTTTTTGTATTCCTCACTGGTGCTGATGTAGGCGATGGAAATGCGCCGGTCTTTAGCCTGAACACCGGAACTCTCGACCAACTGCTTTGCCTTCAGAAGATCAAATGCTGGCATTTTGAGCTGGGGGTCATGACCCCACATCGTTGCAGGCACGACGCCCACGGCAGATTTGGCACCTCCCTCGTAGATACCCTTGAGCACAGTACCGTAATCCCACGCATACGTAAGCGCCTGACGAAACTTGACGTTATCGGTGGGCGGCTTCTTTGTGTTGAGAAGGAGTTGGGTATTTTTCCAGGATGGTCCGCGCTCAACAGCAATGGCCGGGTTGCTTTCCAGGGTTTTAACCAAATCTGCCGCGGGCAGTGTAATGAAATCAGCCTCGCCAGACCGAATCATTTGAACTTGAGTCGCCGCCTCCTGAACAATTTTGAGGCTAACGCGTGCGAATTGTCCGCGGGTCCAACCACCCCAATACTCATCGAAGCGATCCAGCACGACCTCTTGACCACGGTTCCACTGCCTAATCTTGTACGGGCCCGTTCCCGCACCATTGCCTTGATTGAACCAATCGGTTCCCTTTTCCATGGCTGCAGGTGAAATCATGTAGGCGGCGTACTGGGACGAAGCAATGAGATCCACTGGTACCGGCACTTTGGTCTTGATGATGAGAGAATTGGCATCTGGAGCTGAAATGACATCAACTGCTCCCCATATATAAGCAGATCCTTTACCCAGCTTTCTGGTTCTCTCTAAAGATGCTTTGGCAGCGGCGGCGTCGAACACCGTGCCGTCATGAAACTTTACGTTCTTGCGCAAGTTAAAGGTCCACGTCTTGCCGTCCTTGCTCACGCTCCAAGAGGTTGCAAGACCTGGTGTGAACATTTGCTTGCCCCCATTGGGTTTGTACCAGACCAGTGGCTCATAGACGTTGGACAACATAATCACTTCGGTCGATGAAGCGATAGAGGGGTCCCAGTCTTTGATATCGGCATACATGGCGTAGACCAACGGCTTTTCACCCTGCGCCATTGCTGACGGGAGGCCAGCGAATGCCAGAACGGCAACCGCTGAAAGCGAGAGAAGACGTGCACGCTTCATACTAATCCTTAACTAAGTGGGTCGATTTGTGCCAGCGCTTTGGAAGACACGTCGGAATTATGCGAAGAAGCGTCCTTCACGGCTATTCCCCCAAAGGGGTAACCTGATCTGCTCAGGGTCCACCGCCATAGCCTGGCACAACAGTAGCCCTTTGGGGCGAAACCCCGGGCGGAGACGGTTCGCGTCGCCAATAGCACCCGATATCAGGATTCCGGATTCAAGCTGCGCTTCAGATAGATGGCGAACAGTTCGGGGTGCGACTTCACGCCCAACTTGGTATAAATGTGTCGCCGGTGCGCCTTCACCGTCTCCGGTGAGATGTGCAGTTTCTGGGCAATTCCCTTTGACGAGAAGCCACTCAGTAACAACTGCATGATTTCGAGTTCACGGCTGGTGAGATTCATACCACTGGTTGAGCGACTCGTCTGCGGCTCTACGAGCGGCTCCTCTTTCGCAACGCCGGGCTTCGTTCCGCTTCGGTATTCGTAGAGCTCATCGAACGCGTCGCGCTGCCGGATCAAGGCAAGAATCCACGGCTCGATAGCAAGCATCAAAGACATGTCACCGGGGGAGTAACGCTTTTTGCTGCCCAAGGAAAGGATTACGACGTCACCGTTGTTCACCGGAAGATTGAACTGGACTTCGTCAGCCACGATATTCAACTTGAAGTAGCGCTGGTAGTAATCTTCAAATTCAAAATTGTCAGGCGCGACATCATCCAGTCTGAGCAGACTGGCGCGTGGATCGTCAATACAGGCAATGAAGAAGGGATCAAGCAAATAGAAACCGTTGACGTAATCGGCAAACAATTGATCCACACTACCGTCTTCGGTGCGATTTTCCGCATAAACCACTGGCTTGTTTCGCTTTGAAAAGCGCAAAACAACCCAACTGTCAAACTCAATCCAGTCACGTAAGTAGCGAATCAACACGTTCCAGAAATTCGGCTTGTCCAGCGTATCGATCAGATTTCCGATGATCTTGTGCCAAAACGGATCGGCAATTGAAAGAGTAGTTGATTTGTCCATAATTCGTTGGCCTCGATGCCCAGCCCGGAAATATTCAAGCCGACGGGCGGAAATTATCCGCTTGTTATTGTGCAGGCCCAATATTTCGCGGGAACGACCAAGAATCCGGCCGCCATCAACGGCGCTGCTGGTCTAGAAAGGAAAATATCTCTGGGTCGTTGCAAAAAGCGACGTTGAATCTGAACCAGGGACTGGGATGCAATTCCGGATTGAATAGATGTCCCGGCCCCAGCAGAATATCCTGTTCGGCTGCCTTGCTGGCCAGCTTGGCAGCACTGGGTATTGCGGGGTGTTTGGCCCATAGAAAAATGCCGGCTTTGGGTTCCGAAAAAATTTCAAATCCAGTTTTCAGCAACAGCGAAGCAACTCCCGCGTGCGCCTTTGCCAGACGCTCGCGCAAGCCCTTTACGTGTTTTCGCCAACGACCGTCGATCAAAGCACCATAGGCCAAACGCTCACTGAACTCAGAAGACGTCAGCCCAGAGATCATCTTCAGCTGGGCCAAATCCTCTAGCAAATCCGGGTTCGCCGCCAAATACCCGACTCGGATATTTGGCGAGATCGTCTTCGAAAAACTGCTGATATAGATCACCCGGCTCAGTTGATCCAGGCTCGCCAACGACGGGCGTGGTTCAGGATCCAGGTCGGCGTATATGTCGTTTTCAACTACTAAAAAGTCGTACTTGTCGGCCAATTGCATGACCCGGTGCAGATGCGCCAGTTGAGCCACCGATCCGGTCGGACTCTGAAGACGCGGCTGAGTAAAGAAAACCCTGGGCTGGTGTTCTATAACCAAGCGCTCCAGAGCCGCGAGGTCGTAGCCCACAGGGGTGCGCGGTACCCCAATCAGGCGTGCACCCAAAAACCGAAGAGAAAACAGCAAATTGGGGTACCCAGGATTGTCGACCAGTACTGCATCCCCAGGCCGCACCAACCGCCGCGCCACCAGATCCATCGCCTGACTCGATCCGTGCGTGAGCAGCACTTGCTCGGAGGTAGTGGCGATTTCCTGCTCTGCGAGCAAATCTCGAACCAGCTGGCGCAGAGGCAAATAGCCCTTGGGTTCACCATAACCCCCCAGGTCCACATTCTCACCCGCCAGGCCACGCAAGCTGCGACGGACCCCTGCCTGGAACAGCCAATCACTGGGCATCCAGCCGCACCCAGGTTTCATGCGAAGCGCGCGATTCTCGAATATCCGGCGCAAGTACCACATCGAGTCAAAGCTGAAGTTCGCACCGGGATCCAAAACCCCGGCGTCAGACAGTGGCCTATGTTTCACAAAGAAACCCGAATGGGGGCGTGAGGCGAAATAGCCGCGTGCCACCAACCGGTCATAGGCGTCGACCACTGTAAAAGTACTTACCTCATGGGTTATTGCGAACTGCCGAATGGACGGTGCCTTGCTGCCCGGGCGCAGCGAGCCAGCCTGGATCAGGAGACGGAATCCCTCCACGATCTGGACGACCAAGGGCGTAGGACTCTGTGGATCAAGAGAGAACATGGGAAATGCCAATGATTGAAGTGTATAGGTGCGGCATACGACACAGTGCATCCCTACAAAGGAGCTACCTGTATATGGTAGCCGTGACGACTTGGACCTACATTCGCAAATGCCTACAAAACACCTCATAACCATACAGGAGTGATATGCAACGCGAAACCCAATTGAAAAATAGTGCTTTGATGACCCGTCGCCGGACAGCGATTCCCCGCGGAGTCGGTCAAAGCCACGAAGTATTCATCGCACGCGGTGAAAATGCAGAGATTTGGGATGTAGAAGGCAAACGCTACATCGACTTCGCCGGCGGTATTGCCGTGCTCAATACCGGCCATCGGCACCCGGCCGTCATTGAGGCCGTCAAGGCCCAGCTTGATCTCTACACCCACACCTGCTTTCAGGTGCTTCCGTACGAACCCTATGTGGAGCTCGCCGAGCGCATCAATGCACTGGCACCAGGCGACTTTGCCAAGAAGACCCTGTTTCTCACTACCGGTTCCGAAGCAGTTGAAAACGCCATCAAAATCGCCCGGGCCTACACCAACCGAGCGGCCATCATCGCGTTCACCAGTGGCTACCATGGGCGCACTTTGCTCACACTAGGCTTGACGGGTAAGGTGGTCCCCTACAAAGCGGGCTTTGGGCCATTCCCGGCTGAAATCTTTCACGCCCAGTTTCCCAACGCGCCACACGGTGTCAGCGTCGATGACTCAATCGCTTCCGTGGAGTCCATCTTCAAGAACGACGTGGAGGCGAGCCGCGTGGCGGCCATTATTGTCGAACCGGTGCAGGGGGAAGGTGGCTTCAATGCCGCACCTGCGGAGTTGCTGAAGCGCTTGCGCACGCTGTGCGACCAACATGGAATCCTGCTGATTGCAGACGAAATCCAGACGGGTGCTGGCCGCACCGGAACCTGGTTTGCGATGGAGCACAGCGGCGTGGCACCTGACATGATCACCATGGCCAAGTCGATGGCTGGCGGCTTCCCGATCTCGGCCGTAGTCGGCCGCGCCGAGGTGATGGATGCGCCAGGGCCAGGTGGTCTGGGTGGCACCTATGCGGGCAGCCCATTGTCGTGCGCGGCGGCGTTGGCAGTGCTCGACGTATTTGAACAGGAGAATTTGCTGGAGCGCAGTCGGCAATTGGGCGCGCACCTGGTTGCCAGCCTGAAAGAGATTGCAGCCCACAACCGTTGCATTGCTGATGTCCGTGGCCTGGGCGCCATGGTGGCGATTGAGCTCTGCAAAGCTGGGGACCTGCAACAGCCCGATGCAGACCTGGCCAAACGTCTGGTCGCAGAAGCAACCAAGCGAGGACTCATCCTGCTGTCGTGTGGCACCTACGGAAACGTTATACGCATTTTGGTTCCACTGACCGCCAGCGATGGCATCGTCAACGAAGGACTGTCAATCATGAATGCGTCTCTGGCCGCGATTCAGGCAAGCTAATCTTCATTCATTTCCGTGCCCACGTCACATTTGAGATACTGTGGACGTGGCCGGATGCTTACCATTCACATGCAGATGACTAGCAGTCAACAAAGCAATAGAAGCCGTACGTATTATTTTTTGCCTCTGCCTACTTCTCAAACTAACAACCGACCGCCATGAACATCAAGACATCGCCGCTCTCCCTGCTCAAGGACCCCAGCCTGCTGAAGACCGACGGCTTCATCAATGGCCAATGGCTCAAGACGCCTACCGCAGGGGGCTCAGCTCCCAGCCGCTTTGATGTGCTGGACCCCGCCACCGGCGAGAAGCTGGCCGATGTGGCCAACCTGGGTGCGGCCGATGCCGAAG
>Ga0208398_100756_pt1 | contig 16780 bp, 13 predicted proteins | sample LakWasMe79_HOW10_2_FD_183905 | JGI IMG/M metagenome (GOLD analysis project Ga0208398, IMG submission 183905) | Freshwater sediment methanotrophic microbial communities from Lake Washington under simulated oxygen tension - Sediment Metagenome... | ecosystem: Environmental > Aquatic > Freshwater >...
AGGCGGCACTGGCCGCCTCGGGCCGCACGCCAACGGGCCAGATGGACAACCGGATGCTGGCTTATGGTGAGTTGCCGCGCGCCCTGGAACGCGCTGCAGGCGCCGCCCAACTCATGTGTGCAAGCATTGCAGGAATGACGCTGTCACAGGAGCGCGCAGCGCGCACCCTGGAACGCAGCTTTGTTCTGGCTACCGAGTTGGCCGATGCATTGGTGCTGCATTGCGGCCTTGACCAGCGTGCAGCGCACCGCGTGGTGGGCCGCATGTCGCGCACACTGCATGAGCAGAATCGCAACGTGCTGTCGCTGACGGCACAGGACTTGGCCGATGCCTCCAGTGCAGTGCTGGGCCGGCCGGTGCACATGACCGAAGCCGCTATCCAAGCAGCGCTGGATCCCCGCTCTGCAATCGCCGGGCGCGCCGGTGAAGGCGGCGCTGCCGATGGCCCCATGCAGCAGATGCTCGAATCCTTTGACGCGCAACTCAACGTCGCTGCCACCTGGACGCAGGACTCAGCCAATCGCGCGCAGGCGTCGCGCAGTGCTCTGCTTGCCAGCGTGCGCCAGACGCTAGAGGATTTGTAATGCCCGCCACCATGATCGACTCGGCAATATTCGGCAGCCTGTGGAGCCAGCACACCATCAAGGCACTTTTTGACGATGTAGCCCGCACGCGCGCATGGCTCGAAATTGTTGCCGTGCTTGCCGAGGTGCAGGCGGAATTCACCCTGATTCCCGCACCGGCCGCACACGCTATTGCGCTGCGCTGCAGGGAGCTTGCCATTGACGCCGCTTTTCTTGAAGAAATGCGCATCGGCCGAGAAGCCTCGGGCCACTCCATGCAGGGGATGATCCGGGCCGTGCAGTCACGCCTCACGCCGGCTGATGCGCAATGGGTCTATGCCGGTGCCACGGTACAGGACGTAACCGACACCTGGATGATGCTGGTGCTGCGCACCGCCCGCCAACAAATTGAGCGAGACCTGGAACGCGTCGACCAGGCCATGGCCGTACTCGCACTACGCTACCGGGATACCCCGATGGCCGGGCGCACGCATGGCCAGCAGGGGCTGCCCATTACCTTCGGTTTTAAGGTCGCCGGCTGGCTGGCAGAGGTGCGGCGCCATCGCCAGCGTTTCGTGGAAATTGCGCAACGCATGGACGTGGTCCAACTGGCCGGTGGCGTGGGCAGCCTGTCGTCTTTGGGCCCACACGCACTGGAACTGCAACGCAGTTTTGCCCAAAGAGTGGGGCTGGGCGTTCCCCTCGTGTCCTGGACCAACAGCCGCGACGTATTTGCCGAATGGGGCGCGCTGCTCACGCTGGTCACCGGTACCGCAGACCGCATCGGCCATGAGGTTTACAACCTGCAACGCAGTGAAATTGGCGAAGTGCGTGAAGGCTTCAAGGCAGGTACGGTGGGCAGCATCACCATGCCCCACAAACGGAACCCGGAAATCGGCGAGCACCTCGGCACGCTCGCACGCCTGACGCGTCACCTCAGCGGCGCCCTGGCCGAAGGCCTGGTGCATGACCATGAGCGCGATGGCCGCGCCTGGAAGACCGAATGGATTGCAGTGCCTGAGGCCACGATGCTGGCCGCGCGTGCCATCGAGCTGCTGGCCGAGCTACTTGCAGATCTCGAAGTGGATGCCGTTCGCATGCGCGCGAACCTTGAGGCCGGTGGCGGCTTCATGCTGTCAGAGGCGATCATGCTGGCCCTTGCTCCACATATCGGTCGCGATGCGGCGCACCTGCTGCTGTACCAGCTGGCAATTGACGCGCGCGCCAACGGGCGATCACTGGTGGACGCCGTGCGCGGGGAACCCGGGATCACAAGCTTGCTCGACGCAAGCGCGCTTGATGCCTTGCTCGACGTCGCAAGCCATACCGGCTGTTGTGCAGAGATGGTCAACCGCGTGTTGGAGTCCCCATGATCCAGGTCGACGCATTCAGCAAGCTCGACGCGCTGCCACGCGAGCGTCTGGGGTTCCTGCCAACCCCGCTGACCCAAGCGCCGCAACTCGCGCGCCGGGTGGGTGTGCCGTCGCTGTGGGTGAAGCACGACGAGTTGATCGGCTTTGGCTTTGGCGGCAACAAGGTGCGCGGGCTTGAGCTGTTGCTGGCCGATGCGCGGGCGCAATCGGCGGACACCCTGGTGACCGGGGCCGGGGTGCAGTCCAACCATGTGCGCGCCACAGCAGCAGCTGCGGCCCACGCCGGCATGCAAAGCTGCGCCATCTACTGGGGCGACGAACCTGCCGCGGTGCAGGGCAATTTTCAGTTGGTGCGTATGCTCGGCGCACAGACGCGTTTCACGGGCAGCCCCGACCGCGCCCACGTTGATACCGTCATCGATGAAGTCACCCTGGAGCTGCGCGCGGCCGGGCGGCGGCCCTATCCGATACCGCGTGGCGGCGCCTGTGCACTGGGTGTGCTGGGCCACGTGCTGGCAGTACGCGAACTGCATCAGCAGTGCCAGTCCAAGGGACTACAGCCCGACACCATCCTGCTTGCAATCGGCTCAGGGGGAACATTGGCCGGCTGGCTATTAGGCTGCGCCATGCTGGGCGTCCCCTGGCGTGTCGAGGGCGTCACAGTGAGCCGTCCGGCCTCCGAGGTACGGCTGCGGGTCGTTCAACTTGCCACCGAGGCTGCCGCACGGCTCCGACTGCCGCCCTTGGTCAATGCGTCGGATGTGGTCGTGCACGACGGCTTCATTGGCGAGGGTTACGGCATACCCACTGCGGCCGGCAATGCGGCCATCGCTATGGCTGCGCGCACGCAAGGCCTGTTCTTCGACCCCACCTACACCGGCAAGGCACTGGCTGGTTTGACGGCGCTTGCCGCCGGCGGCCGATTCGAAGGGCGCGGTCCGACCGTCTTTGTTCACACCGGGGGCGAGCCGGCACTGTTTGCCCGTCAACAGGACATCCAAGCCAAATGAACGATAGCAACAATTGGGGCAAGGCGGCATTTTCACCCCGGCGCATCGCGCTGGTGGGGGCCTCAGCGGAGGCCGGCAAAGTCGGACGCCTGCTGCTTGAGAACCTGTGGGCCTACAACCGTGCAGAGGTGATACCAATTCACCCGACCGCTTCCGAAGTGCTGGGACGAAAGGCCTATGCCAGTGTCGCTGCTGTGCCCGACCCGATAGACCTGGCCGTCATCGTGACGCCGGCCGGCACCATCGTGCGTATTCTGCAGGATTGTGCTGCGGCCGGAGTGGCCACTGCCATCGTGTTGAGTGGCGGCTTTGCAGAGACCGGCATTGCCGGCGCCGCACTGGAGCAGGAGCTCAGGCGGGTTGCGCGCGAAAACAACATTCGCCTCATCGGACCCAACTGTTTCGGTCTGATCGATGCCCATGGCGGCCTCAACGCATCCCTGGCCATGGGCATCCCCGGCACAGGCGGGGTGTCACTCTTTACGCAAAGTGGTTCTTACGGCATGGCCGCCTTTTCCCGCTCCAAGGAAGGCGCCATCGGGTTTGCCAAGGTCCTCTCGGCAGGGAACAAGGCGGATGTGAACGAGGTAGATGCGGTCCACTTCTTTGGTCAGGACGCGCACACACGCGTGATTGCACTGGTGCTGGAGTCCCTGTCCGACGGCCCGGGTCTGGTGCGCGCTTTGCGCGCAGTGACGCCGCACAAGCCGGTGGTGATTCTCAAGACAGGCCGCAGCAGTTCCGGCCAACGCGCCGCCTCAAGCCACACCGCAGCGCTGGCCCAGGACTTTGCCGTCACGCGGTCCATCCTGCGTCAGGCCGGGGCCATCCTGGTCGACGATGGGCTGACGCTGTTTGACGTTGCCGCTGCGCTGGACAGCCAGCCACCGCTGCGCGGACCTCGCATTGCCATCATCACCAATTCGGGGGGAACCGGCGTCGAACTGGCCGACCTGTGCGAGGCCCAGGGCCTTGAGGTGCCCCTGCTATCCGCCGGACTGCGCGATGCCATTGCAGTGCATCTGCCGGCGCACGGGTCCGCCGCCAATCCGATTGATGTGACGACTGCCTGGCAGCGTTTTCCCAGCATGTATGCAGAGAGCTTGCGCGCCCTGCTGGCAAGCGATGAAGTCGATGCGGTGGTTCCGGTTCTGCTGCAACGCTCGGCGCTGGATGCGGGCGTTGTGGACGCGGTGATTGCGCAATCCCAGGCTGCCAGTGCGGCAGCTTCGGGCAAGCCGGTGCACGTTTGCTGGGTTCCCCCCGGCGAGGGTGAACCCATGCGACAAAAGTTGTTGCGCGCCGGCGTCCCCTGCCATGACTGGGCGGCGCGCACTGCGCGGGTTCTCAGCCATTGCCGGTCTGTTCCCACGGGGCCAGTCCCCGATATCGGGGCGCCGCTGGCAGCCCCGGCGGACGCCCCGGCAGATGGCTGGCTGGAGCCCGCGCAGCTGTTCACCTTGTTGGCCTCCTGGGGCCTGCCCGTAGCGCCCTGGCAACTGGTCAGCCGGGGTGATGACGCAGCACAAGCGGCGCAAGCCATGGGCTTTCCGGTGGCGCTCAAGGCAATACGCCCTGGGCTGCTGCACAAGACAGAAGCGGGCGCAGTGCGACTGGGTCTCAAGAGCAGTGAAGAGGTTCGCAGCGCATTCGCGGATTTTGTACGCCTGCTGGGACCGGGTGCGGCCTTGCTGCAGCGCCAGGCCGAGCCCGGCGTGGAGCTCATGGTTGGCGCCATGCGTGATCCGACATTCGGCCCGGTGCTGGTTTGCGGGCTGGGAGGCATCTGGACTGAAGCGCTGGGTGATGTGTCCATACGGCTTGCTCCGATAGACGCCGGCGAGGCCATGCGCGCACTGGATGAATTGCGTGGCACCAGCCTGCTGGACGGGCTGCGCGGCGCGGTCCCGGTGGACCGCAAGGGCCTGGGCGAGTTGCTGTCCAAGGTGTCTGTCTGTATGGCTCGCGCACCCTGGTGCAGTGAGCTCGATCTCAACCCGGTTATTTCAAACCGGAATGGTTTTGTCATCGTTGACGCGCGAATGCGCATAGAAAGGTCTGATATATGAAAAGCACCCCTTCCCCTGAAGCCACTTCAGCAAAGCCGGACCCTGCCACGGAAGTCGCGGCGATTGTTCAGAGGGCACGCATAGCCCAGAAGGCAATCAATGACTACACCCAGGAACAGGTCGACGCGCTGGTTACGGCAGTAGGCTGGAGCATCGTGAGCAACCGTGAAGCGCTGGCTAAACTCGCAGTTGAGGAGGGCGGCTTTGGCAACTACGAATCCAAGGTGATGAAGATTCGCAATCGGGTAACCGGCCTGATCAAGGACATGCAAAGCATCAAAACGGTGGGCATTGTCGAGGAACTGCCGGAGAAGGGCATCGTCAAGATCGCGAAACCGGTGGGCGTGATTGCTGCACTGATTCCAACCACCGGGCCGGATGCCACACCCCCGGTAAATGCCCTGGCCGCGTTGAAGGCGCGTAACGCGATTATTGTGGCGCCCCATCCACGCACCTGGCGCACTTCCGCCCTGGCGGTGGAACTGATGCGCAAGGGTTGCGCGCAGGTGGGCGCCCCGGAAGATCTGATCCAGATGGTTGAACGCCCGTCCATTGCCAAAACCGCCGAGCTGATGAAACAGGTGGACCTCATCGTGGCCACCGGTGGCGAGGCCATGGTCAAAGCGGCCTACAGCTCGGGAACACCGGCTTACGGTGTGGGCGTCGGGAATTCGGTGCATGTTGTCGATGAGAGCGCCGATCTCGATGATGCCGCTGCCATGATTGCGCGCGCAAAGACCTTTGATTTCGCCACTAGTTGCCTTGCCGATAACTCCGTAGTGGCCGATGCCTCCGTCTATGCCAGCCTGCTGGAGAAGATGGTCGCCCGCGGCGGCCATGTGCTGAATGCAGCAGAGAAGACGCGGCTTCAGGCGGTGATGTGGCCCCAGGCCGACCAGCACATTCCTTCCCTGGACGTCATCGCCAAATCGGCCCAGCACGTTGCGCAACTGGCGGGGATTTCCTTGCCAGAAGGTAAGACCTTCCTGATCGTGGAGGAAACCGGTACCGGTCCCGACCATCCTTTTTCGGGTGAAAAACTTTCGGTTGTTCTGAGCTTGTATCGCTATGCCAGCGGCGCGTTTGAGCAGGCGATTGATCTGGTCAACGCCATCACCGGCTACCAGGGTCTGGGCCACACCTGCGGCATCCACACCAGCAACGACGCGCATGTGCAGGCGCTCGCCATGAAAACCCGCACCGCACGCGTGATGGTCAACCAGGACATCAACGAGGGGGCCGGCAGTCCGCGCAACGGCCTGCCCTACACCCTGTCCCTGTCGTGTGGCACATGGGGTGGAAATATCACCACAGAAAACGTCAACGTGCGGCATTTCCTGAACTTCACGTGGGTCTCCCGGATGGTGGATCCCAAGGGAACACCCGTGAGTGATGAGGTGCTTTTCTCCGGGCACTGGGCCTTGTATGGCAAATGACCGCCTGATCATCATTGGCGGAGTCGCAGCGGGGACCAAGGCAGCGGCCACGGCCCGGCGCAAAAACTCGTCGGCAAACATTCTGCTGCTGCAGGATGAAGCCGACGTTTCCTATTCGGGCTGTGGTCTGCCCTACCACCTGGCCGCGATGGATCGCATACCCCGCGCCAGGTTGATCGCAAGAACGCCCGAGGCCTTCAGGGCCGATGGCATTGATATGCGAACCCGCCACCGGGTGGAGGAAATCGATGCCAAACGGGGGCTGGTGACCATACGCGACCTGCAGGAAGCAAGAAGTTTCACCGAGAGCTACGACAAGCTCCTGGTAGCTACGGGGGCCTATGCAAGCCCGCTCAGGGCCACCGTCAGCGCCACCGCGCCACCGCTTTTCTATTTGCGCTCTATCCTGGATGCCGATCGAATCTCCCAAAGCCTCACCGGCGTTCACAAAGTGGTCATTCTGGGTGGCGGCTATATCGGCCTGGAAATGGCCGAGACCTTCAGGCTGTTGGGCCACACGGTCACGGTTGTCGAGATGATGCCGCGCGTCGTTCCGAACTTCGACCCATCGGTATCGCTGCTGGTGCAGACTGCTCTGGAGAAAAACGGTGTGGAGTTGTTCTCCGGTTCGGGCGTGACGGAACTGGATGCGGGCAGTGTGGCGCTACAGAACGGCACACGCATTCCGGCTGACCTGGTTCTGGTTGCGACTGGCGTGCGTCCCTCAACCGCGCTGGCGACTGCTGCGGGTGTGCAACTGGGGCTGACCGGGGCCATTGCTGTATCGCCACAGATGGTGACCAACATACCCAACATCTATGCTGCGGGTGACTGCGCCGAATCGAACCACGTCCTGAGCAACACGCCTGTATGGATGCCGTTGGGCGATGTGGCCAACCGGCATGGCCGGGTTGCCGGAATCAACATGGCGGGCGGGCATGCGGAATTCCCGGGCGTCTTGGGCACCGCCATTTTCCAGGTCTTTGAACTGGCGGTGGCACGAACCGGGTTGGGAGCCGCGGAGGCGCAGGCAGCGGGCTTCTCGCCGGTGTCCTGCACGGTGCAGGTTCCCAGCCGGGCGCGGTACATGCGAAATTCGAAAGTGTTGCAGGTGCAACTGACAGCAGACCGCTCGTCCGGCAGGCTGCTGGGCTGTCAGGTGGTCGGTGAGGATGGCGTTGACAAGACCATTGATGTGATGGCCGCTGCGATCTGGGGGCAGCTCAAAGCATCGGATCTTCCTGATCTGGATCTGGCATACGCCCCTCCATTTTCCCCCGTGCTGGCTCCGGTGCAAGTGGCTGGAGAAGTTCTCAGCAAGCTGATAGATGAACGCAAGCAGGATTTGCCGATCATCATGTTGTGACCCACCATCGCGTGCAGTGCCCTGTTATGCAGGGCAAGCGAGTCGCTTTGAATTTGAATAGATTTTATTAAGGATAATTTCACCATGACTACCATTTTCCGTACCCGCCTGGCCATCCTCGCTGCGGCGGCCTTGACCCTCATTGGCATGCCTACCCTTTCGGTTTGCGCTGAAACCAGCGGCGATATGTTGAAGCTGAAACTTGGCTACAACATTGGTTCATTGAACCGGGAGGTGTTTCTGGAGACCGCATTCAGACAGGGCTACTTCAAAAAGCACGGGCTTGAGATTGAAGACAAGGGCTACTCCGTTGGCGGACAGATCATTCAGGATCTGGTTGGCCAGAACCTGGACGTGGGATTGGTTGGAATTTCCCCCTCACTGACGGGCGTGGCACGTGGCGGGGACATCGTCATTGTTTCATCGCAGGTCAAGAATACGACGCCGCTTATCGCACGAAACAGCATCAAGACACTCAAGGAGCTTGATGGGAAGAAGATTGGAACCCCCGGGATTTCCAGTATTCAAGAAACCATGTTGCTCTACCTGGAGAAGCAGAACGGGTTCAAGACCACCCATGTCTACGGCAAGGCCACGGAATTGGTGAACTATATGGAAAAAGGCGAAATCGACGGGATACTGGCCTGGGAACCCGTCGCTTCGCAAGCGGTGGCCAAATTGGATGCACACTACCTGCTGAACACAACCATTGAAGGTGCTGAAGCGTCCATGGTGACCATGTCAGGCAAGATGCTGCGGGAACACCCGAAGGAAGTTGTCGCCTTCTTGAAGGCTGCGCGGGATACACAGCGTTACATAGCCGCCCATATGGACGAGGTGATCGGCATTGCCGCCGAAAAGACAGGCATTCCGGCAGATGTCATCAAGAATGGCATGACACGGTCCAAGTTGTTTGTATTGCCACAGACCATCAATATGGAGAGCGTTCGTCTGGTTGCGGAAATCGACATTGCCAACGGCAAGTTGCCGGGCGTGAAGGCGGCGGACCTGGATCAGTTCTTACGCAAGGCAATCGATGAAAGCTTTCTTAAAAAGTCCATGAATTAGGTTATTGATCAACTGGGTTCAAGCCGCATCTGGTGTGCGGCTGCATCGTTTTAGGAGTCAGGCAGTTTGAACTTCATTCGCAAAGTATTTTTAAGATCACTGCAAATTGCTGTTCTGGTGGCGCTGTGGCAACTCGTTCATTCCTTCACCAAGTCGGTATTTTTCACCTCGCCTGCCGAAGTCTTCAAGGCAGCCTGGCAACTGACGACGGTGGGAGACATGCAGGGGATTACGCTGCAGCGCAACTTGTGGACCAGTTTCTTCAGAGTGCTGCATGGCTTTGTATGGGGTCTGGTGACCGGCATCCCTTTGGGACTTTTTCTGGGCCTGTCCAGTGGCGCCTACAAGTGGCTGAAGATCATCATTGAGCCGGCCCGTTTTATCCCGCCCCTGGCGTGGGTACCACTGGCCATCATCTTCCTGAACGGAGAGGCAAGGTACGCGTTCATCATCTGGTTAGGCACCTTCTTTCCTGTACTTATCACCACCATGTCAGGAGTCCACAGCGTGGACCGTTCCCTGTGGGAGGTGGGAAAAACGTTCCGGGGAACACGCCTTCAGTTGATATGGAAAATCGTACTTCCTTCGAGCGCACCGCACATCGCAGCCGGAGCGCGCCTGGGCCTTGGCACCGGTTGGGCATGCATTGTTGCGGCTGAAATGATTGGCGGGGAATCCGTTGGAATCGGCAGAATGATTGTCAACTACGGCGAACTGATCAGGCTGGATGCGGTGGTCGTCGGAATGATCGTGATTGGTCTTCTTGGCTATTTTCTCAATGAAATTCTGCTGGGTTTGGAGCGTTATTTTTTCCCCTGGCAACAAAAAGTAAAGATGTAAACGAGGAGATGTCATTTGTCTGAGTTGGTCTATAAAAACATCAATAAGAGTTTCACCACCGTCCGGGGAGAAAATGTAGTTGCGCTACAGGACATTAATTTGACCATCGAAGATGGCAGCTTTGTATGTCTGGTAGGGAAATCGGGCTGCGGCAAGACGACGCTCCTTCGCATGACGGCGGGATTAGAGACTCCCTCCAGCGGTTCAGTAACGATCAACGGAAGGAGCATCAGCGACACAGATCCCAAGGTGGGCATCGTGTTCCAGGAAGACAGATTGTTGCCCTGGCGGACCATCCTGACAAATGTGGAGTTCGGTCTGGAACTGGCCAAGGTCGGAAAAGCTGAGCGCAGGGAAAGAGCGCTGCACTATTTGGACCTGGTCGGCCTGTCAAATTTCAGTGAGGCGCACCCCCATGAGCTTTCCGGTGGCATGAAACAGAGAGCGGCCATCGCACGGGCACTTGCCAATGAACCTGAAGTTCTTCTTATGGATGAGCCGTTTGGTGCATTGGATGCGCAGACAAGGCTACAGATGCAGGACGAACTAATACGTATCTATTTAAAGGAAAGCCGGACAATTGTCTTTGTCACCCACAGCGTGGATGAGGCCGTTTTTCTTGCGGACAAAGTCGTTGTTTTGTCGCCCTCACCAGGACGGATACAGGAAGTGGTGCAAATTGATGTTCCCCGGCCGAGGGATCGCACTGCACCTGAGGTTGTTCAGTACATAAGAAAAATCATGATTAATTTTTAGCCGTGACTTACGGTCCCACCAGTGATTTCTCAGAAGACAGCTAGTCAAAATGAACGCTCACCAAGATTGACGTCGGCATGTTTGGATCCGGCCCAAATACAGGCGGCTGATTACAGCCTGCGCAGATCGACCTGATTGCGAAGTGTATGGAGTCAACACAAACATTGGCATATAGATTTGAATGCTTCAATTGAAGTTCAGACCATGCTTATCCGGTTAGTTCCCAAGCAGCTTTAACAGTGTCGGATGAGTGCAGTGACTTCAGCCTGAAGAATCGTGAAGTGTAGTAATACTGACACCAACAAGTAGTAATATTGCCACTAATTCAAAAATCACACAGTTCTCGCAGCAATGCCACGCTGCCAGTTCGCTTCAGCATTCGCCGAACCAAGACGTCACATCGATCACTGGTCACACTAAAGTGGACCCCAAGGTCAAGACAAATTTTCAGTTAATTTAAGCTGCCCCTGTTTTCTATGCAACTGGACGGGTTTTGTCGCATTAGTGGATTCTGGCGGAAAGAAGTTGGGGTCGCTGTAGAAAATGGAATTTAAAGTACGTTAAGCCCCAGGAAGCGGCCGCAGCGGCCTGAACTTGCCCGCACCGACCTTGGCGCTGCTACGCCAGACGTAATCGCCCGTCAGGTTGATGTGCTCCCAGCCCAGGGGTGACAAGTATTGCAATAGCGAGGTGTCAACTTCCCTCCCGTGCCCTTGTAAAGCGGCGGTGGCCCGCTCCAGGTAGACCGTATTCCAGAGAACGATGGCCGCTGTGATCAAGTTCAAGCCACTGGCGCGGTAGCGCTGCTGCTCAAAGCTGCGGTCGCGGATCTCGCCCAGCCGGTTGAAGAACACCGCCCTGGCCAGCGCGTTGCGGGCCTCACCCTTGTTCAGTCCGGCATTGACACGGCGGCGCAGCTCCACGCTTTGCAGCCAGTCCAGGATAAACAGCGTGCGCTCAATGCGGCCCAGCTCGCGCAGCGCGACGGCCAGGCCGTTCTGGCGTGGGTAGCTTCCGAGCTTCCTGAGCATCAGCGAGGCCGTCACGGTGCCCTGCTTGATGGAGGTGGCCAGCCTTAGGATTTCATCCCAATGGGTGCGTATCTGCTTGATCTTCAACCGCTCACTGCTGATCATCGGTTTGAGCCCGTCATAAATGGCGTCACCATGTGGGATGAACAATTTGGTTTCACCCAGGTCGCGGATGCGCGGCGCAAACCGAAAGCCCACGAAGGGCATCAGTCCAAAGACGTGATCGGTGAAGCCCGCCGTGTCGGTGTAGTGCTCCTCAATCCGCAAATCCGACTCGTGGTACAGCAAGCCATCCAGTACATAGGTCGAATCGCGCAACCCGACATTGACCACCTTGGTGCTGAACGGTGCGTACTGGTCGGAGATGTGGGTGTAAAACGTGCGCCCCGGGCTACTGCCGTACTTTGGATTGATGTGTCCGGTGCTCTCGGCCTTGCTGCTGGTGCGGAAGTTCTGGCCATCCGACGATGACGTGGTGCCATCGCCCCATTGGGCGGCGAACGGGTGCCGGAATTGGGCATTCACCAGGCTGGCCAAGGCCGCGTTGTAGGTTTCGTCCCGGATATGCCAGGCTTGCAGCCAGGCCAGCTTGGTATAGGTGGTGCCGGGACAGGATTCGGCCATCTTGGACAGGCCCAGGTTGATACCGTCCGCCAGAAGGGTGGTCATCAGCAAGGTTTTGTCCTTGGCCAGGTCATCGGTCTTCAGGTGGGTGAAGTGGTCGGTAAAACCCGTCCACCCATCGACCTCCATCAGCAGCTCGGTAATCTTGACGTGTGGCAGCAAGGCCGCTGACTGGTCGATAAGGGATTGGGCTTCGTCGGGCACCGCCGCATCCAGCGGCGTGATCTTCAAACCCGTGGCCGTGGTGATGATGGCGTCCGGCAGCTCGTTGGCCAACGCCATCAGGTTGGCTTTGGCAAGCTGGGATTCCAGCAGCGTCAAGCGCTCCTGAAGGTACTGGTCACAGTCGGTAGGAACCGCCAGCGGCAATTCGTTGGCCAGTTGCATGGTGGTGAACTTCTCCACCGGCACCAGGTACTCATTGAAGTCCTTGAACTGGCGCGAACCCTGCACCCATACATCGCCCGAGCGGAGTTTGTTTTTCAGCTCGGACAAGGCGCACAGCTCGTAAAAGCGCCGGTCAAAGCCGGTGCCAGTTTTTACCAACCGCACCCAGCGTGGGGTGATGAATTTACTGGGGGCGTCGGTCGGCACCTGCTTGGCGTTGCTGGCATTCATCAAGCGCAAGGCCTCGATGGCGTCCAGCACGTCCTTGGCGGCGGGCGCGGCCCGCAACTTGAGCACGTCCAGGAATTCCGGCGCGTAACGGCGCAAGGTGGCATAGCCATCCCCGATGCGGTGCAGGAAGTCGAAGCTCTCGGGCTGGGCCAGCACCTGCGCCTCGCTGACGCTCTCCGTAAAGTCTGCCCAAGGCAGTACCGATTCAATGGCTGCGAAGGGGTCAGCACCGGTTTTCTTGGCTTCAATCAGCGCCAGGCCGATTCGTCCGTACAGTCGCACCTTGTCATTGATGGCCTTGCCGGAAGCCTGGAACTGTTGCGCATGCTTGTGCTTGGCGGCGTTGAACAGCTTGCCAATGATGCGGTCGTGCAGGTCGATGATTTCATCAATGACGGTGGCCGTGCCTTCAATGGCCAGCGCCATCAGGGTGGCATAACGCCGCTGCGACTCGAACTTGGCCAAGTCAAAGGACCGCATTTGTCCACCCTCGCGGGCGATCTTGAGCAGACGATTCTGGTGCACTGACTGCTCAATGCCGGTTGGCAAGTCCAGTGCTTGCCATGCCTTCAGCCGTTCAATGTGCTCCCGCATATGGCGCGAGTTGGGCTTCTTGGGAGACAGGCGCAGCCAGGCCAGCTTGGTAGTCTTGCTGCCTTCCTTGTGGGGTAGTAGCAGTTCGTCCAGGCGTTGGCGGTGGACGCGGGTGAGTGGATCTGACAGGGCCGCATAAATGCGCTTGTTGGCACGGGTGATGGCTTCGGCACAAATCCGCTCCATGACATCAACGGTGGGTAACAAGACGCCCTTGCCGCGCAGCGAGTCGGCCAACGCACTGGCCAGCACGATGCCCTTATCACTCTGCATAGCAAGCTCGCCCAGGCTGTGCACTGCGGCCCGATAGTTGCTCAACGTGGTGAATGACTGAAAGCCATAAGTGGCTTGGAGTTCCAAAAGATGTTCGCGCCGTGTTTCGGCACGCTGACGGCCATAGTCGTTCCAAGCCTCACGGGGAACCTTCAATTCGTTCGCCACCATCGTCAGCAAATGGGGGGACGGCTCGGCATCGACGCCAAGCAAGATGCCGGGGTAGCGCATGTAGCAAAGCAGAACTGCAAAACCCAGCCGGTTCTGAGCACCGCGATGCTGACGAATGAGCGCCAAGTCGGCTTCATTGAAGGTGTACAGGCGGATCAGCTCGTCCCCGACAGCGGGGATGGTGAAAAGGCTTTCGCGCTCAGTTGCGGAAAGAATGGAACGGCGGGGCATCGGTTCTCCTGGTTAAAAGTGGATTGCATAAACGATCGTTTGCGCAACCCACCAGCACCCATCCAACTTGCTGGGTGGGTGGTGCTAGCAAAAAGGTATTGCATAATAGATTGCAATGGCAACAGGGCTAATGCAATTTCCCGCTCTTCACCATGTTTGTCGCGCTAGGGTTCTCCCTGATTTTTTCGGTTGCTATGCTGGCCGCAATCTCGCACGCTGAGGTGGTTGGCCCCGGCATGTGAACTGGCTGTGATTTTTTAGGAGGAAGTCATGCTCGTTGGATACGCCAGGGTTTCAACCCAGGAGCAAGACACTGGGGCGCAGATTGCCGCGCTGACTGCGGCAGGATGTTCCCGCATCTATGAAGAAACAGCATCGGGCGGCCGCTGGGATCGGCCTGAGTTGGCACGGCTGCTTGACCAGCTCCGCAATGGTGACGTGCTGGTTGTTTGGAAACTTGACCGCTTAAGCCGTTCACTCAAAGACCTTTTGACCTTGTTGGAGCGGGCGCAGCTTGCCGGTGCCGGTTTCCGCAGCTTGACCGAATCCATAGACACGACCACGCCAGCAGGACGCATGATGATGCAGATCGTGGGCTCCTTCGCCGAGTTTGAGCGTGCCATGCTCCGGGAGCGCACGCGCAGCGGGCTAATTGCGGCCAGCAAGGAGGGCCGCTTGGGCGGTCGCCGTCCCAAATTGAGCCCCAGACAGCAACACGAGGTCATGACGCTGATTAACTCCGGCAAGAGCACTGCTGCCGACGCGGCCAGGCTGTTCAACGTCCACCCGTCCACCGTAGGTAGGCTCGTAGCTCGGCGCAGAGTAGCTGCTTAGGCGGCACGCTCGGGCTTAACGTACTTTAAATTCCGTTTTCTACAGCGACCCCTTGTGCGGAGTATTGCTGACGAATGATAAATATCATATGATTAAAATCATACAAGCAGAGATTTACCCATGTTTACCGATGCCCTTGAAGAACTTCACGAACTGCTGCCGAAGGGTTTGATTGCCTCCTGCGACGAGATCGAGCCGCCCAGGGGTAATCTCGGTTTAGGTGCAAATCGTATCGGTAAGACACAAGGGTTAACCCTTGGGTTCCACTCGCCCGGACTAGCTAGTCACGCTACCGCAGCGGACCCAAGGTCACCAAAGTTGCTTATTTTGACCGCGCCATCCGGAAAGCGCGCAATCACGTCCAACTGCCCACCCATCGCTTCAATGTGACTGCGCAGCGTTGATAGATACATGTCCGTGCGCTTTTCCATTTTGGCGATAGACGGCTGCTGGACGTGCAGCACCTCGGCCAGCATCTTTTGGGACAGGCCACGCGCTTGCCGTAATTCATTGAGTGGCATTTCTGCAAGCATCGCTTGCGCCTTAACCGCTGCCCTCGCTTGGGCCTGGGGCGCCATGCGCGAGCGCAAGTCAGAGAATTTGTTTGCCATTTATCAGTCCTTCCTTCCGAAGTTGCTCTATGTGTTCATCGTAGAGTCCGTCCGCAATCGGGATGTGTACGTCATACCACCGGTCGTCCCCAGTCTTGTCGCCTCCGATCAGCAGGATGGCCGACCGTCTAGGGTCAAACGCATATAAGGTTCGATACGGTCGCCCATCGTGCTGCGTGCGCAATTCACGCATATGGCTGTGTTTCGATCCGTTAACCCCGCTGCTGTGAGGAAACCCCAAATTTGGGCCTCGATCCTCCAGCAAGCGCACGGATGCATCCAGAGACTCTTGTTCATCCTCAGACAGACCGTTCCACCACTCGCCGAATTCGTCTGTGTACTCAACATCCCAAATCATGCGACAAGTATAGCCTCCATGGAATATTCCGTCAATGGAATAAAGTCGAGCTAAAAGAACGCGCTATCCTGCCCATCCATTTATGACCGCGCCGCAAACGCATCCCCCATCTGCCTAGCCCGTTTGACCTCATCGGTGTGCAGGTAGATCGATGTGGTGGCCACCGACGCGTGCCGTAAATTGTCGCGCACGGTGGTCAGTTCGGCACCTCGCGCCAAAGCATGCGTGGCGTGCGTGTGCCTCATCCAATGTGGACTGGCCTTGCGCAGCTTTTCCGCAGTGGCAGGTGCGTCCTTTTCGATTGCCGTCGCCACCGTAGTGAAGAAGCGCTTCATGAGGCTCCATACCCTGGTGGCGGTGATGCCCGATTTGCTGTCTGGATCCCCCAGGTCGGCGATCAATGGGGTGGAAGGCTTCCACTGCGCTGGCGTTATGGGCAAGCCTCGCTGCATAAGAGAATGGTCCAAAGCCGAGCGCACCAGCGGCGGCAATGCAACCTTGCCTGACTTGCTGCCCTTCCCAACCAATTTGATCCAGTGGTCCCCATGCGCATCAACTTCGATCTGCCCCAGTTTGGCGCCGACCAGCTCGCTGACCCGCAGTCCCGTTGCATATGCAAAGTCCAGCACAAAGCGTAATCGTTGCGCTGCCGGAACCTGCCAGCCGTAGGTCCATTCCAGCCCATCGGCCACCGCACGGATGATGGCCCATTCCCCTTCAGAGAAGACCCGCCCCGTATCCATAGGTGCAGCGTGCGAAGCACCACGCACTTTGACCCCAGAGAATGGGTTGGCCAACACATAGCGCTGCTCCATGAGCCAGCGAAACATGGCACCAAGGACAGCCAAGGCATAGGCCACAGAGCGGGGCGCCAAACCGCCCACAAAGGGTTTCCAGTCTGGTGACGTTCGCGCCTGGGGTGGGCCAATCCACCGCCTGGCCGGTGTCGGGTGC
>Ga0208398_100757_pt1 | contig 16743 bp, 14 predicted proteins | sample LakWasMe79_HOW10_2_FD_183905 | JGI IMG/M metagenome (GOLD analysis project Ga0208398, IMG submission 183905) | Freshwater sediment methanotrophic microbial communities from Lake Washington under simulated oxygen tension - Sediment Metagenome... | ecosystem: Environmental > Aquatic > Freshwater >...
AGTTGATGCTTTTATAGAAAAAGACAGTAGGGAATTTATGGGAGGACTTCCACGCTGGGAATATATACTTCATCTATTTGTCAATGGATTCCATTTTGCTTCAATTGCAGTTTTTCTATCCATTAAGTTGAATGTTAAAAATGATAAAATAGCAATTTTACCTAATTTTCACCAATATCAAAACTATCAAATATTTGAAGCAATAGTAATTAATCTTTTGCCTGGTGCTATTCTAATTGCACTTCTACATCTATTTTTATGGATACCGAAAACAAGATATGTTTGGGATAACTTTAGAGCCAAAATTCAATGTTGTTGATCTTTTTAAAAGAGATAGCTTCTATACAATCACAGTCGAATAAGGGGTAAAGGATAATGGTTTTGATAATAACTATATGAAAATTTTCTCATGAATAATTTTGTTCAGTTTTTCAAAACATTGTTTTGTATTTAATATTGAGTCTAGTTCAATTGTAATTTCTTCTGATTCTTTTTTATTTTCTATTTCGAACTGGATCATTTTTTTTGTTACTGGATTAACAAGTTTTTTAAGAGATTGAATGAATTCTGAGCCTGACTCTATAGACCTTAGTTTTTCTTGTAAGTTTTCTATTTGGCAGGTATAATAATTATGGAAAAAATCGACTATCTGATTATAATGAATTATTTGCTTTCCTTTAATTTTTGCATTTGAAAGTAGTATTGCATTAGCTAGTTCAAAATGAATTTTTTCCATTGTAAATATAAGTATTTCGATTTTTTCTTTTATTGCTAATGCATGATTTAAATGTAATGATGAAAAGATCCACAGATCATTTTTTAGTTCATCATATTCCATTATAAGTTGCATTAAACAATATATTAAATCATCTGCAATAGTTTTAGTTTGATAAAACTTTTTCAAAGACTTTAATTTTGGACTATACAATTTGCTTTCAAGGTAGCGGTCTTTAATCTTCTCTTCATAATATCCGATGTAATTTAGAATCTGCAATTCTATAAGCTGTTGTTGTGATAGAACAATTTTTGCCTTCCTAAAATTTAGATTATAAATCTGCTTTTGTTGTTCTGTTTTAAGTTTATGAATTTGCTTTTCTATGTTTGTTATGCAAATCATTAGTTCATTATAATTTCGTATCATTGGAAAAAATGTTAATTTACTATTGAGTAAAAATAAAGCGACACACTGTCAAAGTGTGTCGCTAGTATTAATTGTAACATTTTTTAATTTCTCTTATGCCAACTTCTTCCATTGGTAGTTGAATAGTAAAGACCTTTTGAGGTACTTGCTAGTATTTCTTTACCATTATCTGTTAAATCCTGAAAATTGCCATATGAAGATCCAGAATACCTTACATGCCATGACCTACCGGAGGTGGTTGAGTATTCAATTTTATTACTGTTAGTAGGGTTGATCCTAATCAATTCATCGCCTTTGCTAATAATTTGTGACATAATAGTTTGCTTTAAGTTTTACCTACTCTAATTTGGTTTTCGGCTTTCCCATAAGACAAAGAAATTAGCTTAGTATGCCAAAATATGGCGTATAGAATGTTAAAATAAACGATACTATTAAAATATTAGTTGAAATTCTAATGAGTTTTACAAACTTCATTTTGTTTTTTTATATTTTTAAAGTTTAATCTTTTTATAATTATCCCCAACAACATTCGTTTTTTCTAGTATATATAACCAACTTTTGGAATGATTTATACAAATTCGTTTATTGTAGCAATTATTTAATAAGTTTTTATTCTGAATTATTTTATCTCGATAGTCATTGCAAGGTTCTGATTCAGTTATTATTTTGCTTAAAATTGCATTTCTTTCTTCTGATAAGTTAAAAGAATGTGAGATTAAATTTTTAACAGCTAAAGTGAATTTTTCATCTTTCTTGTTTAAAGCATCTTTCCATTCTTTGTCTGAATTTAATAATGAATATCTATGTGCCTCTAAAGAAGTTGAATATCCATCCCAAATAACGTAGTCTTCTTGTGTCAATAAGGTTCTTCGCAATAAGTTATCTTTTGATTCAAATAAAAAGAGGAATACATTCGATAATGTATTAAACGTATCTAAATTATATTCATTTGAAATTCTTGAGAAATCAAGAATAAATTTTATCTCTCCTTTTAAAAATAAATCATCTTCGACTTTAAAGATTTGTGACTTCCAATTATTTGATGATTGTATCAATGCAGCTTTCAACTTTTCTTCCGATACTTGATTAGAGGCAAAACCCGATTCAATTTTATTTTCGGCTAAATATTTATAAATATTGGTTGTTCCTTTCGCTAATTCATTTATCAAACCTATGGCACCAATAAAAGCCGAACCACTGTCAATTGTAGCATTCTGAACTATATTTCTAATGACTCTCATCCATTGTGAGAAAAATTCTTGATTAAGTTCCAGGGAGTTTAATAAATATTGAGTCTGTGCAAAAAATAAGGCACGCTGTTTATAGGTTGTTTCGCCATCTTTTATAAACTCAATAAACAAGTTGTTTTCAATTTTTACCAAATTATTTATGTCAACTATTTCTCTTTTACAATAATCCCAAAGCGATAAATTAATTGGTAGAATTTCATCATTTGTTTCATTTGAATATTTGTCTAAACAGTGAATTAAATAATTGAAGGCCTTCTTAGTCGGAATGTCATCAGGATTTATTTCCTCAGGAGAGTTATATAGTATTTGAATTCTGCGTTCTATACGTTCTCTTTTTACAGCATCATCTGAGACTTGTTTTTTGTTTGTTTTAATATACAGTTCTAGTCTTATACGATTATCTTCTTCTTTGTTTTCAATTATTTCAAAATTCTGTGCGTAATTAATTATAGCAATACCAGCTATAAAGTTTACAAATTCATCATCAATTATATCATCACTACCTCGATGTTTCCAAAATAAGTCGGTCCAAATAGTATCTATTTTATGTGAAAATGTTTCTGTAGGTTTATCTCTGTATTCAGTTTCCCAATCAATTTTATCAGAATTAGTTTCTTTAATATATTTTTCAAATTGGGCTTTGAAATTTTCAAACCCTGTTAATGCCTTACCTCTGGCATTCATTTTAATATAAAGGTCATCAGTTAAGCCAACATTATTTAGTTCCTTAAAATTAAAAACAATAGGAGAATTGAGAGATGTAAGTTTACTCCAATAAAGAGATAATTCTTCAATGTTTTTGCTTTTTAAATTTTCTTCAATAGCATCTAACATTGTCAACATTGCATTTATTGTGGGATCTTTTTTCCAAGATAAAAAGAACCATTTGGAATCGGATATTTTTTTACTCAAAATTTTCCCTTGTCCTAAATCATTCCAGTTTGTAACAAGACCATTGCTAAATTCTCTTGATGAAATTCTTGTTTCATAAGTAAATTTCAGAAAAGTTTCTTTGTTATTATTTAAATTTTCTGATTTAACTGCTAAATACCAGTGTAAGAGAAAAAGTGTTGTTAACCTTTGTTGACCATCTAATGGCTGTAAAACTTCCTTTTCAATATTTCCATATACAAAATCTAATTCAAGTGAATCATCTTCTGACTGAAGTGAATCAATAATGCTTTTTAAAAAGCTGGTTCTAATTTTCCGTGTTTTAATGTCGTTTCTGCCTTGAGCATAGTCACGTTGAATTATTGGAATTTCAATTTTATGATTAGTAATAAGCTGCCAAAAACTTATTCCATTTTTTGATGTGTCAATGCTCATTTTAATTTGTTTTTTATTTTTGAGTAATTATCGTTGTTAAATTGTCTACGTAAGAGTTTCTATCTCTTTCATTCCATAATTCTAAATCAATTAATTCTTCAGAATAATATTTCATAAAGACGTTTTTGGTACAAATTGGTATAAAAACGCCCTGTTTTTCATTTTCAATTATTTTTCGTCTTTTTTCTTTGAAGGAATCATTTTTATAAGAACGATTTGTTCCTCTATCTAACAGACATAGATTTCTAATATTATTATCTTCTTCGCCTAACACATATCCTATGATTTCTTCAAATTCTTTTTCGTCTATCGTATTTCCTGTGATTAAGATGTCATTAATTTTATTGGAAAGTATAGTGTTAGTTTCTGTTTTTTCTTTTACAAAATTGAGCTTTAACCAGGTAATCTGATTCTCTTTTTTTATCTTAACCTCAGTTGCTATTGCATGAATATGTTCAATATCCCATTTGTCTTTTTTGTATCTATTAAAAGGAAATCTACTTGTTTCTTTTTCAAAATTGAGCATAGTTCGGATGTTGTGGTGTAGTAATACATTTTTCACAAAACCATTTTTGTATTCCAAATTACTCAAATCGGTATTAATTTTTTTTCTAATCTCTTCATCAAGAAAGTGACTAAAATCTATCTTGTTTTTAATTATTTTAAGTAAGTGTTCAATTGAAAGGCCAGTTGTAATCAAGTAACCAATTTTATGATATAATTCTCTATCGGAAAACCATTCTTCTGTTGTTTGAAAAATTCTTTTAATTTGTTTCCAATTTGAATCAATTTCTTCGCTATTATGTAATGTGAATTTATCAGAGAAAAAGCGAAAAGTTGAGTATTCATCATTTCCATAAATTTCCTCAACAGTCAAATGACCATCTTTTCTTCTTGCTTCAGTATTTGTTATTCTGTTATCCTTTCTATAGTTATATTCTTCACAGCTTTCTTTCGCCATAGAATATATAATATTAAAAATGTATTCAATTCTTGTTGAAGGGATCGTACCTAAATCGTTAAGAAAAAACCAAAACTCCTCATCTTGTAATGTAAATTCTATTCGATCCCATTCAGAAGCAATTTCTAATTGACGTAATCTAATTTCTGAATTTTTAAAATTGGAACTATTAAGAAATAATGCTTTTATTAATTCGGCATTAGTCAATCGTATTTTACCCATATTAATGCGGGTAAATATTTCAATTGCATCTTTTAATGGGGCAACTTCATACCAGATTACTTTTGAATCATATATGAATTTTGACTGAAAATTATTATTGTCAAGTTTAATATTGAATTTGGTTTCATAATTTTTTACCCAGCTATGAATTTTGTTATAGACGTTTGTAATATGATAATAATCTATATTGTCATAATTTATTTGAGCTTCATCGTTCTCGTCTTCGATTTTTTGATTTAAAAGAAAATCAGAACTTTCTTCTCTTGTTTCATATTTTAATTTAAACTCAGTGATTTTTTGCTTTCCAATCCACATTTCATTAGCGTAATGGATAATAAGATATATTGTAGTTAATCTTTGTTGACCGTCAATTACTTCATACCAAGTTCCTTGTAAATTATTTTTTGCTTTTGTTTCTTCATCACATTCTTTTACAACAATAGGCTGTAGACAATACCAGGTTTTTTTGTTTGAATTCTCAATAGGTACAGGAATAAAAGTATTAATATCGTCTAATAGATCTTCAACTTGTCTTTCGGTCCATCGATATCCTCTTTGGTACGATGGAATGAAAAAATTTAATCCTAAAAGTTCTGCGATTGGTTTTTCAGTTAAATTGCTCATATTTAGTTTTAAGGAATCTTTTTTAAATGTTTCAAATATAATTCTGCACATGCTTTAGCATCGCTTAAAGCATCATGATGATTAAGAGAAATGCCATGTTCTTTGCACAAGTTAGCCAAATTTGTCTTATAAATTTTGTAAGTGCAAAATTTATTATAAGCAGGTATTGGAATAGCGTAGTACTTTAATGTTGTGTCCAAAACAGGAAAATCGAAGCCAAATCCATTGTGAGCCACTAAATTTTGTTTATATATATATGGTAAAATTTCAGACCATATCATTGCAAATGAAGGCGTGTTCAAGGTATCGAAAAAGGAAATTCCATGTATGTCAGTGAAACGACTCCAATAAAAATTATCTGGAGGTTGAACCAATAAATTAATTTCTTTAGTAATAATTCCATTTTCAACTCTAACCAGACCCACTTGACATATACTATTTCTATAACCTGTTGCGGTTTCAAAATCTATTGCGGTAAAAGTGTTCATTACAAGTAGAGATTTGTCATTTTAGTAATTCTGTTTTTGATTTCATTTTGAAGTCGAACAGGGGAGATAACTTTGACATCTGCTCCATATTTCATTAGTTCCATTATTATATCATTAGTGGTATGAATATAGATCTCTAAGAGTAAGATATCTTCTCTTTCTTCAATAATTTGTTGAGATTCATGAAGCGGAAATGTTTTAATATAGTTTCCCTGCTGATTTGAAAACTGTAAGACTATCTTTTCTGCCAGTGAATACGTTTCTACACCAAAGGCATGTTGAAATTCCCTTTCCACATTATATAGGGTCGGTTTGAATTTGGTATCTGTAATAGTAAGATTTGTTATTCGGTCCAATCCAAAAGTTTTTACAATATCGTCTTTTTTATCCAAGGCGACCAAATACCAGCGCTGATGAGATTCTTTTATTGCGATTGGTTTTACTTCACGGACTGAATAATCGCTTTCCCAGTGTTTTTTATGGGTAAACCTTAGGAGTTGCAGATTTTGAATTGCATGTATTATACCGTAAATATGTTCGGTTCCGGATGACTTTCGTTTTTCCAAAAACACGCTAGGAGATAATTTGTTTCCTTCTTGTAAGGCATGATGAATAGAAAAGGCATCTATCATTCTGGTAACTGACTGATCTTCTATCTCCTCTTCGTCAATAGTGTAAGTTTTATCTTTTCGGTTGTAATTTATTACAATGCCAAATAACGTTGCAATATCTTTTTTATCACGTTCAAAAGTACGAATCGCATATTCGAACGTAGTGTCAATATCTTCATTTTCAAGTTTGCGCATTACATGAATTTGTAACTCTGAAAAGTTGCAGGGACGGCTTCTTAGACGATCTATAATGTAAAGATACCTTTTGAAATATATTAGTTTAGACATAATGGCTTTGTTTATTTTTCAAAGATAATTTATTTGTCTGCCAATTCATGACAGAGTATTTCATTGCGCTTAAAATCTTAATTTGTACATATCAATAATTATAACGTCATATATTGGCACTTTGCTCCAGTAATTTTTGCAAGTAAATTAATTATAGATGGCATGGAAAAAGAAATAACGGAACAGGATGTTCTAAAAGAAATATTTTCCGCACTTTTTTGTTAGTGTTGTTGCAGTAGTGAAAAAAGCTTTTTCGCATTACAAAAATGGGGCTGGTATAGTTGATAGTTCATTTATTAAGAAGCTTAAACATTGATACATTATCCATACACTATCTATACTTTATCAATGCTTGATTGATCCTCAACTTGCAGTTTTAACAACAGCACTTCAAATAATATCAAACATCCTAACAATTTCAGCTACTACCCCCGAAAATAAAAGCAGTCTAAAGAGATGAAATTTGTTTATAATAACCCTAAATTCGCAAAAAAAAAAATTTGTAATTATTTTACATTTAGGAGACTAACTACGAGTCATTTGATTGACAACTTGGAATATTGCAGGATACTTAAATGATTTCACAATAATAGCTTCTTAACGATTATCGGATAAAAAAAATGCTTTCACTTGTTTAATTACAACAATTTCAATCTTTGATGAATTTACCCTTTTCAGAAAATTTAACAACCAATAAATTAGCATCTTCATTTGCTAATACTTCAGCTACATATAAGTTTTATTGGTTAATTGCCATTATTGAGTTAGTTGAGAATGGTCAAAAAAATATCAAAAAAAGAGATATTTTTTCAAGAATGATAAGTAATTCCTGGTATACAGTAAATTATTTTCATGTCTCTTTCGGGAAGCAGGATTTAATTCAAAAAGCAGTCCAGAATATCTTAAAATTTGAGAGTTTACCTATCGACATCAAAAAAGAAAATCTGATTTCAATTTTAGAAAATTCTAGAAAAATTGAAACTAGTAAATCTCTTGAACATTTTAATCTAAATGTGCCACACTGGTTTTTATCTCCTTGGTTTCCTAAAATAAAAAATGAAAATGATTCAAATTATAAAAAACGAATTTATTCATCTTCTCAAAATTTTGAGAATGGATGTCTTTATGGTCTATACGATGAATTCATAGTTATTAATCCAATATGGATTAATTATTTAAAATTGAATGCAAAAATTCTCAAAGATTTCTGTTATTGGAATTTGTCTTTATTTCTGCAGTCTAGAAATCCGAATGTTCCAGATATTCCTAATAAGCTGATAAAACCTGCGACTAGAAACACATTAACTAAACAAAGAACCAATTATTGGAATATTGTTTTTAAAGAGTTAGGATCAGTAAACTGCATTTTTACAGACAATAAACTGCGGATAGATAATTTTGCAATTGACCATTTTATTCCGCATGCTTTTGTCTCCCACGATTTAGTCTGGAACTTAATTCCAATCGATAAAAGCTTTAATTGTTCAAAAAGTGATAGGCTTCCACCTATTGATAAATATTTTGACAAGTTTTTCAATCTTCAAAAGACCGCTTTTGAAATCATATACAATGAAAATCCTAAAAATAAATTAATAGAAGATTATCTAACCATATTTCCACAATTGAAAAGTGTTAACGATTTTGAATATTTAAGGTACAAAGAAAGTATTCAGCCATTAATCACTATTGCTCACAACAATGGATTTTCTTATATAAATGATTAGTTTTATAAAGATATGAGTCATGAGACTTTGGGGTGGAGTTTTTAACAATCAGTTTCTTTTATATAATAATTTACTTTAAAACATAGCGATTTTTAAGTATTAGAAAGCATATGGATTTTTATATCTATTTTTGTATGTAAGGCAGTGCCAGAATCTTAATTTGTAATTTTTCTTAATATGACAGGAAAACCAAATGATAAATTAAAATATTTAGATGGACTTAATGAAAAAGATTTTCCATTTTTAATTGGTAACATACTTGCATATACACCTAATCATCAGTGACATGTGTCATGTCTTGATAATTTGGAACTCCTTGAAAAAGAGGCTGAAAGCATATATGACAAGATAGAAGAAATAGTTAAAAGCGTTTTTTCAGAAGCTAGTAGATTTACTAACAATTATTGGTTTGAAGAATTGGGTGTTTTTCTAGATATAGAATTATTAAACTGATTCAGTATTTAATCTAACATCATAATAATCTTCCAAGAAAGCATCAATAATATTATTATCGGGTTCATTGATTAAAAAATCTATATCATTTCTGGTGAAATTTGGAATGCCAAAATTATTTATATAATTCCCATTTAAAGAATAATAAGCTGATGAATATGGTTTACTTGTAGTTTTTATATAGAACCAAAATAAGCGGGATTCTAATATCTTTTTGATCAAGAGCATTTCTTCCTCCGAATGCCCAATAATAGCCTGACCATTGTAAAACAATAAATCAATATCGCTACTAATAAGATAATTAGGAGTTTTGTCTGAAAATTTAGGAAAAAACAATTTATTTTCTACTTTTTCTAAAGATTGAGTTCTTCCAAAGGCAAACCATTTTTCATATTCACCTTTTCCTTTATCTCTCTTAGCTAGTTCTTGTTTTTTTTTCTTCAAGTATTTGTATGCCTCGGGAAACGCATCTTTTAAAAACTCTTCTTCTAGAGCTTTCGGCTTATTTTCATCGTTATAAGGAAATAATACTTTTTCTCTTACACTGTCAAAATCTATACTTCTGCTGAGCTTGTTTGAGTTTAAAATATCTTTGCAGATTCCTTTTTCAATAGGATATAGATTCCCATTTTGTAAATAAAAAAAATCATTATCTTCTGCTACAGGTTTAAAAATGTAAAGATCATTCCTCAATGTTGCAATACCATGTCGTGTTTTATAAAGTTCCCCAAAAGGAGTCCCAACAGCTTCTATTCTAGATATAACTTCATTATTATTTAGGTTCCAACCTTTTTTTGCATTTAAATTCCGATAATTTACCCTGCAATACAAATTTCTATTTTTAGGTAGTTCTTTAGCATTAGATTTATAATACTCAACAAAATTTTGCTCAGAGTTTTCTAAAAAACATATACATGTATAAGTGCTTTTGGATTTAAATATCTGAAGTGTACCAAAATCGATAATCCTAATAGCAACTCTATTGTCTTCAAAATACTTTCTTAGAGCCCTGCCATTTAAGCTTTTGAAAAAAGAATTCATAGTAATATAACCCAGGATTCCATTTTCAGCAAGATTTTCGTAACCGATTTGAAAAAAAGGAATATAAAGATCTGGATTACCAGAATTACATACAGACCAATTCTGTAGATTTTCCTTTATTTCATCTTCCAAATTTCTGGCACACACATAAGGAGGATTGCCTAATATAACTTGAAATCCTTCAAAATCATTATATATATTATGCCATTTAAAGGTTAACGCATCTCCTTTATATAAATTAAAATGAAACTCTTCAATATCTTCACCTTCTGACAATGCTAATAAGCATAATAATATTTTGCTACGAGTTATAGAATATTCCTGAATATCAAGTCCAAAAATTTGATTTTCAAAAATAGTTTGATAATTATTGCCTGTCCGTCTTTTAATATCTTTTGCTGCACTATATAAAAAACCACTACAACCACATGAAATGTCTGCAATTTTAGCATTAACAAGTTGATCGCCTACTTTTCGAAAAGTTTGCGAAATAATATATGAACGAATTTCTGAGGGTGTATAAATTGCCCCATTTACAATTCTATCAGATGGAGAAATAACAAATTCAAAAAGTTCAATTAAATCTTCAAGTTCAAATTTTAAAATTTCTTCATTAACTATTAATGAAAAGTTATTTAGATTGGAATACTCAATTTGATTATCCTCTGAAATTAGATATTGTTTTAAAAAAGTATTATTGTCAATTCTTAAATTATTGACTTTTATAAAAGTGGAAACAATTAGTCTATCTACTTCTAATGGAAGAGTAGAGTAAGATTTTAAAAATTTTAAGACTTGTTGTTTCATCAATTATTGATTTGTTTTTAAATAATCAAGATAAATAGTAAATTCTTCTGCTAACTCACTATGAATTATTCTTAAATCATTTTTTATTTTAATGTTATTGGGGTTATTAATTGCAACTCGTAATTTATTCAGTCTATTAAGAATTTCATCAAGTTTCCATATTATTCTATATCTAGCAAGACCTAATTTTAGTTTGTCAAACATGTAGTTAGCTTCTTTAGAATTTCGTTTCGCAACAATTGAACCATCTCCATTTCTTTCAAAATGCTCATTAAAGTCAATATTACATGGGTCTAAATAATGCCCTTCATCATCAGATTTTAAAATATTTACATAGGAGCAACAATAAACTAAATTGTTGTAATCAGTTTCTAATGCCGGATTTTTTGAAAATGGTTTAAAATGGTCAATATGAAAAGTATTTTTTCCGCCAAACCAAAAATCTCTACAATCTGTATAACCACATTTTGAATTAAAATCTTCTGCTAAATATTTTTTAAAACTTCTATAACTTGCATAAGTTTTTGTGCAAGTTCTCTCCGGTGTAAGTTCTCTAAATCTAATTGCCGCCATCTTCATCCAACTTTTTAAGAAGTTCATCAACTTTACCAAGCATACTGTCTAATTTTTCTGAATTAGAAAATGATTTAAATTCAGATGGTATAATGTTTTGTGCATCAATTGATCTTTCTAAAAAATCATCAAGTTCAATAATTCTTCTTTCAATATCAAAATCTACATTACCTTTTTTTCTAGCTTCAATTAATTCAGCTAATTCACTTTGAGCATTTTCAATTCTTGATTTGTAATGTTCAATCTGTTTAGCAAGTCTATCTGTAAATTTAACTTTTGCTTTTGTATCTTCAATTTCAGTGGTCATTAGACTTTTTGTATACACTAAGTTTACATCTTCACTATCACTTACCGCATCTTGATCTTTTGCTGTTAATACAAAACATGGAAATTTATTTCTAATGGAAAGAAAATCTTCAACCAATTCTACACCATTATAAGGCACATTATAACCTAATGCACCAATATTTTCATTGAGCAAAAAATCACAGACAATTACATCAGGATTGATTTTGATTATTTTATCAATCATTTCTTCTCTATCACCTAAAGGTAATTGTGTGATAACTTCAAAAATATTGTTACTATTAGTGTCATCAATATAATTCAAGAAGTTTTCAATTTGTTCTTGATCTTCATCGATATAAAGTAATCTGTACATAATCTTTTTTATTTATTATATTTAATTGGAAAAGTTATTCTTAATCCAAAACCAACTTCGGGATATAGGAGTTGAATATTACCATCATTTTCATTAACAATAGATTTAATTAGCCACATTCCAAGTCCTGTTCCTTCTTCCTCACCTGTATATAGGTTTCTTCTAGTTGTAAATAAAGGCTCAAAAATCTTTTCAGGCTCAGTTATGTCTTTTGAAAGTCCTGGTCCATTATCGCTATAATCAATAACTATATTTTTTTCATTTTGATTTATTTTCACTTTAATATGTCTTGGTCGATTTTCTTTTGAGATTATAAAAGCATCTATTGAATTAACTAATAAATTATTAAAAACACTATCTAAGTCAATTTCAAAAACCCTCATATTTACTTCTTCAACTTCTGAAAGATCATAATTGATTCCTTTTTCATTTAATACTGTAAGCCAATCATTCTTATAATTTGTGAAATATGGTTTAAACGAAAGTTGTCTCCTTGTCCTTTTGTCTTTTCTTGTTGCTCCTAATGAGAAATTTAACCAGTTTTGAATTTTAACATCTTGAAGTTTAATACGTTCAATTAACTTGAAAGGATTTTTTCTGTCTTCAATATTTTCGTAATCACTTTCAATAATTTTATCTGCAAGAAGATTTTTTAAACGATCTGTTCTAACTGCTAGCATATCATTTAATTTACTTAAATCATGACTAAAAGATGCTAGAACAATACCACTACTTGCCAATGCTCTCAGCATTTTTTGCTCTTCTTTTAATTTTTCTATTTCTTCTTCTTTTCTGTCTAATTCACTAGCTAGAATTTCTTTCTCCTTTTCTGATTCAGTTTCTTGTGAATTACTATTTTCATTTAATGGAATAGGGTTATTTGCGGAAGCTTCTTTTTTAGCTCTACTTTTTGCTAATATTTCATTTTTGAGTTTTTCAGCTTTTTCTCTATCTCTTTCGGGACCATATTTTATATCATCGTAATCTGACATCTCTCTAGCTATATAAGCTCTGTCTTTTTCAAATTCTGCTATGATTTGAGTTAATAAAAGCGTAAAAATTCGAAAGGTTTTATTTTCTTGCAAACCTTCACGACTTGACTTATCTTCAAAATCAACATTTGTTAAACGAGAGATGTTTACAGCTCCAGCAACATTATCAGGTTCAACTTTGTATCCACCTTCCTTCTTTGCAACACTTGCAGGACTTTGTGTTTTTCTACTTCCTAAACCTAACCAGTCAAAAGCAACATTATTTACTTCACCATATGGTCTTACTCTAAAATTGTCTCTTACCAGTTTAACTCCTCCAAATTTATTTAGCCAATCTTTTCTGTTGTTGGACATGAAACTTCTTGTAAAGAACTTCTTTGTATCAATAGAGTTAGACTGTCTTTTTAAGAAATAAAATGAAAATCTGAACAATCCAATATTTTTGAAAGTATTATCTTCGTCTATGTCTTTATAACCTTTCAATAACTCTGAAAAAGTTGTTGATTTTTCCCAATATCCTTTTATGAAATCACTTTTTCGGTAGTTTTGTTTTTGCATTGCCTCTCTCTCGAAAAAATCGTTAGGAATCAATTCTACAGCATACTCATTTCTAAATATTTTGATAGTTATATTTTGGTTGTCATCTGCTATTGCTACTAACTTATAATCGAAATCGTCACACACTGAGCCTAAAACTTCACCATATTTTGATTTATTCAAAGAACTAAAAAGAAAAATTTCAAAATCACCAACCTCTTTTGGAGGCACTAATACTTCTAAATCATTAAAAACTTGCTCAACAAAATAATCTTCCCAATGATCTCTTAAATTTGTTATTTTTAGAATTGTTCCAAATTTAAATTCTTTTTCAGATTCAATTTTAGACAAATCAATTTCTGGTATTTTTTTTAGTAGTTCTTCTTTAATCGAATTTGATTTTAATCCTGTTAAAATTGCTCCAACTTTATCAATGGTTTTGAAATCACCTTCGAAATCTTCCCAATTAACTAACCAATTATAACCAGTAAAATTTGTTAATTTTCCATTAATGTCTGTATCTGGATTATGAATATCTAGGTTAGAATTGAAAATTGTTGTCATTTCACATCTGCCACCCAATTTATCTAGTGCAAATCTTCCAATCCCTTTTGCTCCTGATTTTACTCTGCCGTTTTTTGTAAAAATGTCATTAGCTTTATTATCAGTACCTATTGTCATCCAATGCTCTCTTATTATATTTTGAGTCATTCCTTCACCAAAATCAATAATGTATAGTGCTGAAAATTCTGAAATGATATTTTTAAAAACTAATTTCTTTTCTTCATCTAATTCCAATTTAATGATATAATCACCATCTTCATTTTTATTATAAATTTCGTTAAGTTGCTCTTCAGAAATACCTAAATTCAAGAGTCCATTAAAGTGTTCCTCGTCAAGTTCATTTACAAGCGATGAATATTTATTATCGAAATAAACTATACAAACTTTACTATCAGCATCATATGCATTTTTTACAAGCTCAATTATCGCGCCTTTTGATGTAGCAACATTTTCCCTACCTATAAGTCTTGCTGTTCTAGCGGAAACTCTAAAAGGTATAATAATATTACTTTGATTAAGATTCTCCATTTACAACTTATCGTTTATTAATTAAGAAATGGTAATTTCTAATAATTCTCAGACGTTGACCAACATATCAGGGATTGGTTTTACATCATTCCTAAACTATCTAGAAAGAGTAGCTTCATTTCAGTCAAATTTTTCGCATGTCCAACTTCTTAAATTCTTTTCAGCCCATACTTCTTCAAATATATTAATTGCTTTTTTACTTATAAAATTGCATATAATGCAAATATAAATAATTCAAACATGGATAAATCTTTTTTATTTCGAAATTCATTTTGAAGAAAATCATAATTCTTCAATCTCTATTATTTCATACCATTCCATACCTCAAATATTTAGCATGTACAGAAAGTTCTCGCGAATTAACAACTTTTACTCCCAAATTGACAAGTCATTGTCATAAAACAAAAAAAGATGCTATAAAGCATCTTCTTGGTGGTATTGGATTTAGGTCAAATCTTATTTTTGGTTATTTATCTTTATTTATCTATCAATTTAAAAAACTCTGAAAGTTTTACATTTCTAGATACACAAATTTTATTTAAAGTGTAAAGAGTTATTGTGTAGTTTTTATCATTAGAAATTCTTCGAGCAGTTTTTTCGTCAATATTATGATTTAAAGCAAACTCCGTTTTAGGTTGAATATCTCCAATCCACTCAGTTGCTATATAGTCACATATTTTCCTATTTAAATCACTCATAGTAACAAATTAACATAGTAAAAATTAAATTTAATCGGACAGTTGTCCGATTGTAAAAAACTTTTCTTATATTTGTTTTGAATTTTTATATTTGCGATTCTTCATATTAAAATATTTGAAGCATTCGCTTAGAATCTAGCTCTTGAAAACTGGTAATTTTTGCAACTAGATAATAAGTATGATGCTCACGTCCTATGGCGTGGGCTCACTTATTGTTGCACGGTATACCAGTACCTCAAGGGCAGTAAGCTGAGTTCCATGCCTTTTTTTATGTCCATTATTTAGGCAAAACTCAACTTCAATTCTTAGCACCGCTTCTTTTTTAAGATTCGCAAAACCATTAATTATTAATGAATTAGTTGGGAAAGACTCTGCCACCGTCTGGCTGCAACAGGCAACGGCAGTAGGCTTTCCTTTAAAAAAAACCTTTAATCAAATGCCTATGCAATAAAAAAATCTCATTCACTCTTTTAGTCATTCGTCAAATTTTTGACTTTAAGATTTAAAAAAAATGGCCCTCTATCTCGTCGCCAAACTACCTAGAGGACCGTAGCTAATAAAACTAACGTTTCACTTAACCAACCCAATATTATGAATAATTTTTCATTATCTATGGGTGGAAGGGCTTTTTGTTTCCTGTTTTTAATGGGTAACATCCTGTCTTTTTCCCCTATACAAGCCAAAAATTCACTACGGCATAATCTAAGAACTGCTCAACAGTTTCAAGTTCAGGGAACTGTCACAGATGGTGGCAATCCTTTAGCTGGTGTAAGTATTTCTGTAAAAGGCAAATCAATTGCCACCGTAACGGATTATAATGGTCATTACACCCTTTCTGCCTCATCAGAAGATATTTTAGTGTTTTCGTATATCGGATACCGAACACAACAGGTTTCCGTACAAGGGCGCACCACAATCAACATCAGCTTACAGGAAAACACGACCAAACTTCAGGAGGTCAAGATCAATGCAGGATACTATTCAGTAAAGAACAGTGAACGCACCGGTAGCATTTCCAAAATAACTACCAAAGACATCGAGAAACAACCTGTTACCAATGTATTGGCCACGATGCAGGGGCGTATGGCGGGAGTAGATATCACGCAAGACACAGGAACTCCCGGCGGTGGGTTTCAAATAAAGATACGAGGACTCAACAGTCTTCGTGAAGAAGGCAATGAACCACTGTATATTATTGATGGCGTGCCGTATTCGTCGGAAGTAATCGGATACAGCAATACTACTAGTGGAATA
>Ga0208398_100759_pt1 | contig 16722 bp, 12 predicted proteins | sample LakWasMe79_HOW10_2_FD_183905 | JGI IMG/M metagenome (GOLD analysis project Ga0208398, IMG submission 183905) | Freshwater sediment methanotrophic microbial communities from Lake Washington under simulated oxygen tension - Sediment Metagenome... | ecosystem: Environmental > Aquatic > Freshwater >...
CGCCACCGAACTTGCGCGACAGCACCGTCGCAATCGCCGCCGTCAGCGTCGTCTTGCCGTGGTCCACGTGACCGATCGTGCCCACGTTCACGTGCGGCTTGGTCCGTTCAAACTTGCCTTTTGCCATTTCAAATCTCCAAAAAGAGCATTTCGCCAGTCTGTTGTTTAGCGTTTCCGTAGCGCCCGTGATTCCCGCCGACTGGCGAAACGGGTGGGCAGCTACGAAGACGATTCAGTGAAAAGCGATCAGGACTTGCCGCGCGCCAGGATGATGGCGTCGGCGACGTTCTTGGGCGCCTCGGAGTAGTGCTTGAACTCCATCGTGTACGTCGCACGGCCTTGCGTGGCCGAGCGCAGCGACGTGGAGTAGCCGAACATTTCGCTCAGCGGCACTTCGGCCTTGATGACCTTGCCGCCACCGACCATGTCGTCCATGCCCTGCACCATGCCGCGACGGCTGGACAGGTCGCCCATGACGGTACCGGCGTAGTCTTCCGGCGTCTCGACTTCCACGGCCATCATCGGCTCGAGGATGACCGGGCTGGCGCGGCGGCAGGCTTCCTTGAAGCCCATCGAGGCGGCCATCTTGAACGCGTTTTCGTTCGAGTCCACGTCGTGGTACGAACCGAAGGTCAGCGTGACCTTCACGTCCACGACCGGGTAGCCGGCCAGCACGCCGTTCGGCAGCGTGTCGATGACGCCCTTTTCCACCGCGGGGATGTACTCGCGAGGAACCACGCCGCCCTTGATGGCGTCGACGAACTCGAAGCCCTTGCCCGGCTCTTGCGGCTCGACGGTCAGCACGACGTGACCGTATTGGCCCTTACCGCCGGACTGGCGAACGAACTTGCCTTCGACGTCGGTCGCGGTCTTGCGGATGGTTTCGCGGTAGGCCACCTGCGGCTTGCCGACGTTGGCTTCCACGCCGAACTCGCGCTTCATGCGATCGACGATGATTTCCAGGTGCAGCTCGCCCATGCCCGAGATGATGGTCTGGCCGGACTCTTCGTCGGTGCGCAGACGGAAGGACGGGTCTTCGGCAGCCAGACGACCCAGTGCGATACCCATCTTTTCCTGGTCGGCCTTGGTCTTGGGCTCGACGGCCTGCGAAATGACGGGCTCGGGGAAGACCATCTTTTCCAGCGTGATGATGGAGTCCGGATCGCACAGCGTTTCGCCGGTCGTCACGTCCTTCAGGCCCACGCAGGCAGCGATGTCGCCGGCCAGAATTTCCTTGATTTCCTCACGCTGGTTGGCGTGCATCTGCAGGATCCGGCCGATGCGCTCCTTCTTGCCGCGGATCGGGTTGTAGACCGTGGCGCCGGACTGCAGCACACCGGAGTACACGCGCACGAAGGTCAGCTGGCCGACATAGGGGTCGGTCATCAGCTTGAAGGCCAGCGCCGCGAATTTCTCGTTGTCGTCGGCCTTGCGGGTGACCGGCTGCTCGTCTTCGTCGGTGCCAGGCACCGGCGGGATGTCGACGGGCGACGGCAGGAAGTCGATGACGGCATCCAGCATGCGCTGCACGCCCTTGTTCTTGAAGGCGGTGCCGCACAGCATCGGCTGGATCTCGGCGGCGATCGTGCGCGTACGCAGACCATGCTTGATCTCTTCCTCAGTCAGTTCGCCCGACTCGAGGTACTTGTTCATCAGCTCTTCGCTGGCTTCGGCGGCGGCCTCGACCATCTTCTCGCGCCACTCGTTGGCCGTGTCGGCCAGATCGGCGGGGATGTCGTGGTACTCGAACTTCATGCCCTGGGAGGCCTCGTCCCAGATGATGGCCTTCATCTTGAAGAGGTCCACCACGCCCTTGAAGTTTTCCTCGGCGCCGATCGGAATGACCACGGGCACGGGGTTGGCCTTCAGGCGGGTCTTCATCTGGTCGACGACCTTGAAGAAGTTGGCACCGGTACGGTCCATCTTGTTCACGAAGGCCAGGCGAGGCACCTTGTACTTGTTGGCCTGACGCCAAACGGTCTCCGACTGCGGCTGCACGCCGCCCACGGCGCAGTACACCATGCAGGCGCCGTCCAGCACGCGCATCGAGCGCTCGACTTCAATGGTGAAGTCCACGTGCCCCGGGGTGTCGATGATGTTGAAGCGGTGCTCGGGGTACGAGCGGTCCATGCCCTTCCAGAAGCAGGTCACGGCAGCCGAGGTGATCGTGATGCCACGCTCCTGCTCCTGCTCCATCCAGTCGGTGGTGGCCGCGCCGTCGTGCACCTCACCGAGTTTGTGGGTCACGCCCGTGTAGAACAGGATGCGCTCGGTGGTCGTCGTCTTGCCGGCGTCAATGTGCGCCGAGATGCCGATGTTGCGATAGCGCTCGATGGGGGTCTTGCGGGCCATGGTGGCACTCCATAAACAGAAAGCGCGCCCGGCGGTCACTCTGACCGCGGGGCCGCGCAGGGAATCAGGACTTAGAAGCGGAAGTGCGAGAACGCCTTGTTGGCTTCTGCCATGCGGTGAACTTCGTCACGCTTCTTCATCGCGCCACCACGGCCTTCGGCGGCCTCCAGCAGCTCATTGGCCAGGCGCTGGGCCATCGACTTCTCACCGCGCTTGCGAGCGGATTCCTTCAGCCAGCGCATGGCGAGGGCCATCCGGCGGACGGGGCGAACTTCCACGGGAACTTGGTAGTTCGCACCGCCGACACGGCGGGACTTCACTTCGACCATGGGCTTCACGTTGTTCAGGGCGACCATGAACACTTCCAGCGGGTCCTTGCCGATCTTCTTTTCGACCTGGTCGAGGGCACCGTAGATGATGCGCTCAGCGACGGCCTTCTTGCCCGATTCCATGATGACGTTCATGAACTTGGACAGATCGACGGAACCGAACTTGGGGTCCGGCAGGATCTCGCGCTTGGGTACTTCGCGACGACGTGGCATGACACTCTTCCTTTTGCTTCAGTTGGAGGCGGTCTTTTGACCTGACTCCGCTGGACAACCACCGACATCTGGGGCCATCCACTTACTCGGCCGCTGAACCATTTCAGCAACCGCAACAACGTTGGATCAGTCAGCGACTGAACCGAACAAACGATTTACTTCTTCGGACGCTTCGCGCCGTACTTGGAGCGCGACTGCTTGCGATCCTTGACGCCTTGCAGGTCGAGCGAACCACGGACAATGTGGTAGCGCACACCGGGCAAGTCCTTCACGCGGCCACCGCGAACCAGCACGACGCTGTGTTCCTGGAGGTTGTGGCCTTCGCCGCCGATGTAGGAGATGACCTCGAAGCCGTTGGTCAGGCGCACCTTGGCGACCTTACGCAGAGCCGAGTTCGGCTTCTTCGGCGTCGTGGTGTAGACGCGGGTGCAGACACCGCGGCGCTGCGGGCAGTTCTGCATCGCAGGCGACTTGGATTTGGTGACCTCGGCCTCTCGGCCCTGGCGCACCAGTTGATTGATAGTTGGCATTACGACTTGTTCCCGTTTGAAGTCAGTGAACCTCGCCCCTTCAGGTTTTAAGGCGCGCACGAACGCACCACCCAAAAGGCGAAGAGCCGATGATTGTAGACTGGCGAGAGATTCGGCACAAGGGTCTGCCCTGAGGGCGGGTAAGCTGGCGGGATGGAGACCCCTGCCCTGCCCGTTGCTGCCGATCCGAAGAGAGGTGCGGACGCTCGGCCGGCCATGGTCATCGACACCCAGGTCGTCATGGATTGGCTGGTGTTCCGAGATGCCCGTGTGCAGGCGCTGACGGCGGCCGTCACGTCGGGCGCGCTGCGCTGGCTGGTGGCGCCGGCCATGCGCGACGAGATCCGTCACGTGCTGGGTCGGGGCATCGCAGCCAGCTACGCGCCGGACCTGGCCTTCATCGAAGCCCAGTTCGACGCCTACGCATTGCCCGTGGTGGACATTGCGCCGCAGCCGCTGGCCGCCCGCCTGGTCTGCCGCGATCCCGATGACCAGAAGTTTGTGGACCTGGCCCTCGCCGCTCAGGCGCGCTGGCTGATCTCGCGCGACAAGGCCGTGCTCGCGCTGGCCAGGCGCGCGAAGCCCCGCGGCTTGCTCATCCTCACACCCGAGCGCTGGCTGCCCGATTGAGCAAGAAAAAAGCCGCCGCGGCCAGGGCCGGGCGGCTTTGGACAAGGGCGGAGCCCCGCTCGGCTTAGTCGGCCGAACCGTCGCCGGCGTCCACACCCGCCATCTGTGCAGCAGCCAGCTCTTCAGCCTCCTGCAGCGCGATGGCACGGCGCTCGGCGTCGTCCATGGCTTCCTTGGCACGACGTGCCTCGTGGAAAGCCATGCCGGTGCCTGCGGGGATCAGGCGGCCGACGATGACGTTTTCCTTCAGGCCACGCAGCTCGTCGCGCTTGCCCATGATGGCAGCCTCGGTGAGCACGCGGGTCGTTTCCTGGAAGGAAGCGGCCGAGATGAACGAGTCGGTCGACAGGGAAGCCTTCGTGATACCCAGCAGCACGTCGGCATGGGTGGCCGTCGTCTTGCCTTCCTTGCGCATGCGGTCGTTGGTGTCCAGCAACTCGGAGCGCTCGACCTGCTCGTTCAGGATGTAGTGCGTGTCGCCCGGGTTCGTGATGGTCACGCGACGCAGCATCTGGCGAACGATCACCTCGATGTGCTTGTCGTTGATCTTCACGCCCTGGAGTCGATACACGTCCTGGACCTCGTCGACGATGTAGCGCGCCAGTTCCTCGATGCCCAGCAGGCGCAGGATGTCCTGCGGGTCCGCAGCGCCGTCGACGATCAGCTCGCCACGGTTGACCACCTGGCCTTCGTGCACCAGGATGTTCTTTTCCTTGGGCACCAGTTCCTCGTGGGCCTTGCCGTCCGGGTCGGTGATCTGCAGGCGGATCTTGCCCTTGGTCTCCTTGCCGAACGACACCGTGCCGGTCTGCTCGGCCAGCACGCCGACGTCCTTGGGCGAACGGGCTTCGAAGAGTTCCGCGACACGCGGCAGACCGCCGGTAATGTCACGGGTCTTCTGGCCTTCGACCGGGATGCGGGCGAGCACCTCACCGGGCAGCAGCTCCTGCCCGTCGCGGATCTGGATCAGCGAGCCGACCTGGAAGCCGATGGCCACCGAGTGGTCGGTACCCGGGATCTTGACTTCGTGGCCCTGCGCGTCCAGCAGCTTGACCTGCGGGCGCACGACCTTGGCGGCGCCGCGGCGCTTCGGGTCGATGACCACCAGCGTCGACAGCCCGGTCACTTCGTCGACCTGCTTGGCGACCGTCACGCCTTCCTCGACGTTCTCGAACTTCGCCTGGCCGGCGAATTCCGTGATGATCGGGCGGGTCAGCGGGTCCCAGTTCGCGAGCACCGTGCCGGCCTTGATGACCTGGCTGGCCTTGATGTTCAGGATCGCGCCGTAAGGCACCTTGTGACGCTCACGCTCGCGGCCGTGCGGGTCGGAGATGACGATCTCGCCGGAGCGGGAAATCACCACCAGTTCGCCCTTGCCGTTGGTCACGTAGCGCATCGTGGCGTTGAAGCCGATGATGCCGTCCGACTTGGCTTCGACGCTCGACGCCACGGCTGCGCGGGAAGCCGCACCGCCGATGTGGAAGGTCCGCATCGTCAGCTGCGTGCCCGGCTCACCGATGGACTGCGCGGCGATGACGCCGACAGCTTCACCGGTGTTGACCAGGCCACCACGGCCGAGGTCGCGGCCGTAGCACTTGGCGCACAGCCCGAAGCGCGTGGCGCAGGTCAGCGGCGTGCGGACCTTGATCTCGTCCACACCTGCCTGTTCCAGCACGTCGAGGACATCCTCGTCGAGCATGTGGCCGGCACCCAGCAGCGGGGCCTGGGTCTCGGGGTGCACGACTTCGATCGCGGTGACGCGGCCGAGGACGCGATCGCGCAGCGATTCGATGACTTCACCGCCTTCGACCAGGGCGCGCATGGCCATGCCGTTGTCGGTGCCGCAATCTTCTTCGATGACGACCAGATCCTGGGTCACGTCGACCAGGCGACGCGTCAGGTAGCCGGAGTTCGCGGTCTTCAGCGCCGTGTCCGCCAGGCCCTTGCGGGCGCCGTGGGTGGAGATGAAGTACTGCAGAACGTTAAGGCCTTCACGGAAGTTCGCCGTGATGGGCGTCTCGATGATGGAGCCGTCAGGCTTGGCCATCAGGCCGCGCATGCCGGCCAGCTGGCGGATCTGGGCCGCGCTACCGCGAGCACCCGAGTCGGCCATCATGTAGATCGAGTTGAACGACTCCTGATCGACGGTCTTGCCGTGGCGATCGATCGTCTTCTCGACCTTCAGGTGGTCCATCATCTTCTTGCCGATTTCGTCACCGGCCTTACCCCAGATGTCCACCACCTTGTTGTAGCGCTCGCCGGCCGTCACGAGACCCGAGACGTACTGCTGCTCGATCTCCTTGACTTCCTTCTCGGCGCGCTCGATCAGCGTGTGCTTCTGGGCCGGCACCAGCATGTCGTCGATGGCGATCGAGATGCCGGCACGCGTGGCGAGCTTGAAGCCGCTTTGCAGCAGCTTGTCGGCCAGCACCACGGTTTCCTTCAGGCCGCACTTGCGGAAGGAGGTGTTGATCAGCTTGCTGATCTCCTTCTTCTTCAGTGCCTTGTTGATGTTCGAGAACGGCAGGCCCTTGGGCAGGATCTCGGACAGCAGCGCGCGGCCGACGGTGGTGTCCGTCAGCTTGGTCTCGGCCACGAACTCGCCCGTGTCCTTGTCCTTCGTCCACTCGACCAGACGCACGCTGATCTTGGCGGTGATTTCCACGGCGCCGTTTTCCAGCGCGCGGATCATCTCGGGGATGTCCGAGAAGATCAGGCCCTCGCCCTTGCCGTTGGTGCGCTCGCGGGTGGCGTAGTACAGGCCCAGCACCACGTCTTGCGACGGGACGATCGACGGCTCGCCGGAGGCGGGGAACAGCACGTTGTTGGAGGCCAGCATCAGCGTGCGGGCTTCCATCTGCGCTTCGATCGACAGCGGCACGTGGACGGCCATCTGGTCACCGTCGAAGTCGGCGTTGAAGGCCGAGCAGACGAGCGGATGCAGCTGGATGGCCTTGCCTTCGATCAGCACGGGCTCGAAGGCCTGGATGCCGAGCCGGTGCAGCGTCGGGGCGCGGTTCAGCAGGACCGGGTGCTCCTTGATGACCTCTTCCAGGATGTCCCAGACCACCGGCGTGCCGGACTCGACTTCCTTCTTCGCAGCCTTGATCGTCGTCGCGATGCCCATGGCTTCGAGACGGCTGAAGATGAAGGGCTTGAAGAGCTCGAGCGCCATCAGTTTGGGCAGGCCGCACTGGTGCAGCTTGAGCGTCGGGCCCACCACGATGACCGAACGGCCCGAGTAGTCGACGCGCTTGCCCAGCAAGTTCTGACGGAAGCGACCGCTCTTGCCCTTGATCATGTCGGCCAGCGACTTGAGGGCACGCTTGTTCGCGCCGGTCATCGCCTTGCCGCGGCGGCCGTTGTCCAGCAGCGAGTCGACGGCTTCCTGCAGCATGCGCTTTTCGTTGCGCACGATGATCTCAGGGGCCTTCAGCTCGAGCAGGCGGGCCAGACGGTTGTTGCGGTTGATGACGCGACGGTAGAGGTCGTTCAGGTCGGAGGTCGCGAAGCGGCCGCCGTCCAGGGGAACGAGCGGACGCAGGTCCGGCGGCAGCACGGGCAGCACGTCCAGCACCATCCAGTTCGGCTTGATGCCGGACTTCTTGAAGGCCTCCATGACCTTCAGGCGCTTGGAGTTCTTCTTGACCTTGAGCTCCGAGCCGGTCATGTCGTTGCGGAGCTTGTCGATCTCGACATCGAGATCCATCTCCTGCAACAGGTTCTTGATGCCCTCGGCGCCCATCAGCGCGATGAATTCGTCGCCGAATTCGATGCGCTTGGCGTCGTAGTCGTCCTCGCTCATGATCGAGAACTTCTTCAGCGGGGTCATGCCCGGGTCGACGACGACGTAGGCTTCGAAGTACAGCACGCGCTCGATGTCGCGCAGCGTCATGTCGAGCACCAGGCCCAGACGCGACGGCAGCGACTTCAGGAACCAGATGTGCGCGCAGGGCGCCGCCAGGTCGATGTGACCCATGCGGTCACGGCGAACCTTGGTCTGCGTGACTTCAACGCCGCACTTCTCGCAGATGACGCCGCGGTGCTTGAGGCGCTTGTACTTGCCGCACAGGCACTCGTAGTCCTTGATCGGGCCAAAGATCTTGGCGCAGAACAGGCCGTCGCGTTCCGGCTTGAAGGTGCGGTAGTTGATGGTCTCGGGCTTCTTCACCTCGCCGAACGACCAGCTGCGGATCTTCTCCGGGGAAGCCAGGCCGATCTTGATGGCATCGAAATGCTCATCGGGGGTGAATTGCTTGAAAAGGTCGAGTAGTCCCTTCATGCATCTGCTCCTTAATTGCGTTCCAGTTCAATGTCGATGCCCAAGGAGCGAATTTCCTTGACCAGCACATTGAACGATTCGGGCATGCCCGCTTCGATGGCGTGTTCGCCCTTGACGATGGACTCGTAGACCTTGGTGCGGCCGTTCACGTCGTCGGACTTGACCGTCAGCATTTCCTGCAGGATGTACGAGGCGCCATAAGCTTCCAGCGCCCAGACTTCCATTTCGCCGAAACGCTGGCCACCGAACTGCGCCTTGCCGCCCAGCGGCTGCTGGGTGACGAGGGAGTACGGGCCGGTCGAACGGGCGTGCATCTTGTCGTCCACCAAGTGGTGCAGCTTCAGCACGTGCATGTAGCCGACGGTGACGGGGCGCTCGAACTGCTCGCCGGTGCGGCCGTCGCACAGCCAGGCCTGGGTGCGGGTCTCGGTCAGGCCCTTCTTGGCGGCGATGTCGTCCGGGTAGGCCAGCTTCAGCATGCCGCGGATTTCTTCTTCCTTGGCACCGTCGAAGACCGGGGTCGCGAAGGGCACGCCCTTGGCGAGGTTCTCGGCCATCTCCAGCACTTCAGTGTCGGACAGGTCGTCGATGTTCTCGGTCTTGCCGCCGCTCTGGTTGTAGAGCTGGTCGAACAGCTTGCGCAGCTCAGCCACCTTGCTGTGCTGCTGCAGCATGTCGCCGATGCGCTGGCCGATGCCCTTGCCGGCCCAGCCCAGGTGGACTTCCAGCACCTGGCCCACGTTCATCCGCGACGGGACGCCCAGCGGGTTCAGCACGATGTCGGCGGGCGTGCCGTCGGCCATGTAGGGCATGTCTTCGATCGGCGTGACCTTGGACACGACACCCTTGTTGCCGTGACGGCCGGCCATCTTGTCGCCAGGCTGCAGGCGACGCTTGACGGCCAGGTAGACCTTGACCATCTTCAGCACGCCGGCGGGCAGCTCGTCGCCCTGCGTCAGCTTCTTGCGCTTTTCTTCAAAAGCGAGGTCGAAGCTGTGGCGGGTCTGGTCGAGCGAGTTCTTGATCGACTCGAGCTGGTTGGCGACCTCCTCCTCGGCCGGACGGATGTCGAACCAGTGGAACTTCTCGACCGAAGCCAGGTACTCCTTGTCGATCTTGGTGCCCTTGGCGATCTTCTGCGGGCCGCCGTTGGCGACCTTGCCGTTGAGCAGCTTCTCGATACGGTCGAAGGCGTCGCTCTCGACGATGCGCAGCTGGTCGTTCAGGTCCAGGCGGTAACGCTTCAGCTCGTCGTCGATGATCTGCTGGGCGCGCTTGTCGCGCTGGATGCCTTCACGGGTGAAGACCTGCACGTCGATGACGGTGCCCTGCGTGCCCTGGTCGACGCGCAGCGACGTGTCCTTCACGTCCGAAGCCTTCTCGCCGAAGATGGCGCGCAGCAGCTTCTCTTCCGGCGTCAGCGTCGTCTCGCCCTTGGGCGTGACCTTGCCGACCAGCACGTCGCCCGGGTTCACCTCGGCACCGATGTAGACGATGCCCGACTCGTCCAGACGGCCGAGTTGTTGCTCCGACAGATTCGGGATGTCGCGGGTGATTTCCTCGGCGCCCAGCTTGGTGTCACGCGCGTTGACCACCAGTTCCTCGATGTGGATCGAGGTGTAGCGGTCTTCGGCAATGACGCGTTCCGAGATCAGGATCGAGTCTTCGAAGTTGTAGCCGTTCCAGGGCATGAACGCGACCAGCATGTTCTGGCCCAGGGCCAGTTCACCGATGTCGGTGGAGGCGCCGTCGGCAATGATGTCCTCGGCCGCCACCTTGTCGCCACGGCGCACGATCGGGCGCTGGTGGATGTTGGTGTTCTGGTTGGAACGCTGGTACTTGATCAGGTTGTAGATGTCGACACCGACCTCACCGGCCACCGTCTCGTCATCGTTCACGCGGATCACGATGCGGTTGGTGTCGACATAGTCGACCACGCCGCCGCGGCGAGCCGCGACCACCGTGCCCGAGTCCTTCGCGGCGACGCGCTCGACGCCCGTGCCGACGAAAGCCTTCTCGGGGCGCAGCACCGGCACAGCCTGGCGCTGCATATTGGCGCCCATCAGCGCGCGGTTCGCGTCGTCGTGCTCCAGGAAGGGCACGAGCGAGGCTGCGACGGAGACGATCTGCGTCGGCGCCACGTCCATGTACTGGATGCGCTCGGGCGAGGTCAGCACCGATTCGCCGTTCTCACGCGCAGAGACCAGTTCGTCGGTCAGTTCGCCGCCGGCGTTCAGCGTCGCGTTGGCCTGGGCGATGACGTACTTGCCTTCCTCGATGGCGGACAGGTAGTCGATCTGGTCCGTGACCTTGCCATCGACGACGCGGCGGTACGGTGTTTCCAGGAAGCCGTACTCGTTGAGCTGTGCGTACAGCGCCAACGAGTTGATCAGGCCGATGTTCGGGCCTTCCGGCGTTTCGATCGGGCAGACGCGGCCGTAGTGGGTCGGGTGCACGTCGCGGACTTCGAAGCCGGCGCGCTCGCGGGTCAGACCGCCCGGGCCTAGGGCGGAAACACGACGCTTGTGCGTGATTTCCGACAGCGGGTTGGTCTGGTCCATGAACTGCGACAGCTGCGACGCACCGAAGAACTCCTTCAGCGCCGCGGAAATCGGCTTGGAGTTGATCAGGTCGTGCGGCATCAGGGCTTCGGTCTCGGCCTGGCCCAGACGTTCCTTGACGGCCTTCTCGATACGGGCGAGGCCGGAGCGGTACTGGTTCTCGGCCAGCTCGCCCACGCAACGCACGCGACGGTTGCCCAGGTGGTCGATGTCGTCCACTTCACCGCGGCCATTGCGCAGCTCGACGAGGATCTTGACGACGTCAAGGATGTCCTCGTTGGACAGGTTCATGTTGCCTTCGGGCGTGTCACGGCCGACACGCGCGTTGAACTTCATGCGGCCGACACGGCTCAGGTCGTAGGTGTCGGTGCTGTAGAACAGGCGGTTGAACAGGGCCTCGACGGCGTCTTCCGTCGGCGGCTCGCCGGGGCGCATCATGCGGTAGATGGCGACACGGGCGGCCAGTTGCGTCTCGGTCTCGTCGGACGCCAGCGTCTGCGAGATGTAGGCACCTTCGTCCAGCTCGTTCGTGAACAGGCACTGGATGTCCTTGATACCGGCCTGGCGCAGCTTCTTCAGCAGCGCTTCGGTCAGTTCATCATTGGCCTTGGCAATGATTTCGCCGGTGTCGGCGTCGATCATGTTCTTGGCCAGCACGCGGCCGATCAGGAAGTCTTCGGGCACCGAGATGTGCTGCGTGCCGGACTGCTCCAGCTGGCGCGCATGGCGGGCCGTGATGCGCTTGTCCTTCTCGACGATGACGGCACCCGACTTGTCGACGATGTCGAAGCGGGCGACTTCACCCTTCAGGCGGTCAGCGACGAATTCGAGCTGCGCGCCGACGTCCATCAGGCGGAAGTTGTCGAACACGAAGAAGTGGGCCAGGATCTGCTCCGGCTTCAGGCCGATGGCCTTCAGCAGGATCGTCACCGGCATCTTGCGGCGGCGGTCGACGCGGAAGTACAGGATGTCCTTCGGGTCGAACTCGAAGTCCAGCCAGGAGCCGCGGTAGGGAATGATGCGGGCGCTGAACAGCAGCTTGCCCGACGAGTGCGTCTTGCCCTTGTCGTGCTCGAAGAACACGCCCGGCGAACGGTGCAGCTGCGACACGATGACGCGCTCGGTACCGTTGACGATGAAGGAGCCGTAGTCGGTCATCAGGGGCACTTCGCCCATGTAGACCTCCTGCTCCTTGATTTCCTTGACCGTCTTCGCCTGGGGCGACTCACGGTCATAGATGATCATCTGCAGGCGCGCGCGCACGGCGGCTGCGTAGGTCAACCCCCGCTGCTGGCACTCGCGGGTGTCGAACGGCGGCTTGGCGATGTTGAACTCGAGGAACTTCATCTCGACGAAACCGTTGTGCGAAACAATCGGGAACGCCGAAAGGAAAGCCGCCTGCAGCCCTTCGGGCTTGCGTTTGGCGGGGGCCACGTCCTTCTGCAGGAAGGCCACGTAGCTGTCCTTCTGCATCGTGAGCAGATAGGGAACGTTGAGAACGCTCTCGCGCTTGCCGAAGCTCTTGCGGATCCGCTTGCGCTCGGTGTAGCTGTAGGGGGTTGCTTGCGCCATAAACACTCCGTGTCGAGTGCGCTCCCGGCCGTGGAACGCACTGCGTCGGCGACTGGCTGGCTCACACACCCAGAACGGGCGGCTGCCTAGCTTGGTGGTTGGCCACTACCAACCGCTGGCGGACAACTCCGGCATTGCACCAAAGTCCGACCAAACTGGTTCTCTGCAGTCGGATCAGAGAACACGTGAAAGAACCGGGCATCATACCGCGCACGGTTCTTTCAACTGTTCTCTACGGGGACAAACCCGTAAAGACGAAAAAGGGGAAGCCCGAAGGCAACCCCTTTCTTTGAGTCTGGCGAACCAGACTCGGCCGGCAGGACAGACCCGCCGATCCGATTTACTTCATTTCGGCCTTGGCGCCAGCTTCGACCAGCTTCTTGACGGCGGCTTCGGCGTCGGCCTTGGAGATGCCTTCCTTGACGTTCTTCGGAGCGCCATCGACCAGGTCCTTGGCTTCCTTCAGGCCCAGGCCCGTGATTTCGCGGACGGCCTTGATGACGCCGACCTTCTGAGCGCCGGCATCGGTCAGGACGACGTTGAACTCGGTCTTCTCTTCAGCAGCAGCAGCAGCGCCGCCAGCAGCGCCACCGGCGGCCGGAGCAGCCATCGAAGCGGCGGACACGCCGAACTTCTCTTCGATCGCCTTGACCAGGTCGTTCAGTTCCAGGACGGACATGCTGTCCAGGGCGGTCAGGAAAGCGTCTTTATCGAATGCCATGATTAATTCCTAAAAAACAGATGGTTTGCGTATGAACGCGTTGTTCGTCGATCAGGCCGCAGCCGGGGCTTCTTCGGCAGCGGCTTCCGGCGCAGCAGCGCCTTCGCCACGCTTGGCAGCCAGGGCAGCCAGCACGGCCGCGGTGCGTTGCACCGGCGACAGCAGCAGGCCTGCGATTTGCGACAGCAGCACTTCCTTGCTCGGGACGGATGCCAGCGCCTTCACGCCGTTGACGTCCAGAGCCTTGCCGCCGTACGCGCCGCCCTTGATGACGAGCTTGTCGTTGGTCTTGGCAAAGTCAGCGATGACTTTGGCAGCCGCGACAGCGTCTTCGGAAAAGCCGTAGATCAGCGGGCCGACCATGCTCTCCGCAGCAGCTTCGAACGGGGTGCCGGCGACAGCACGACGTGCCAGGGTGTTCTTCAGCACGTGAAGATACACACCTTGGGCACGCGCAGTGACGCGCAGCTTGTTCAAGGCTTCCACGGTGAGGCCACGGTACTCGGCCAGCGCCAGCGTCTGCGACTTGGCAGCTTGCGCTGCGACGTCGGAGACAACGACTGCCTTCTCGTTGCGATTGAGACTCAAGGTCTACTCCTCACATTTGCCCCTCAAACCTTGCGGCCTTCGGGGCTCCAGGGATTCAGCGACCATCTGTCAGGAATTGGATTCCTTTCAGCGGGACCGCCATCTACGCTGGTTCTCGGCACCCGACGAATCGGGGCTTCGATTTAAGGGGTCTCCACCAGCGGTCTTGGATGACGCGCCACCCGGCGAACCGGAGCGGCGCCCCACCAATCTTTGCGCCCGGGGCCAGACTCGCCCCGAACAGATTCAGTGCCCAGGCCGCAGGGGCCTGGCGTCGCATCAGGCGGCGTTGGCCTGAGCGTTGATCGACGCGATTTCGACGCGGGCGCCGACGCCCATCGTCGAGGACACGGCGACCTTGCGCAGGTAGATGCCCTTGCTCGACGCCGGCTTGGCCTTGTTCAGGGCCTCGATCAGCGCGCGCAGGTTGCCTTCCAGCTTGTCGGTGTCGAACGAACGACGGCCGAGGGTGCCGTGGATGATGCCGGCCTTGTCGACACGGAACTGGACCTGGCCAGCCTTGGCGTTCTTGACGGCGGTGGCGACGTCCGGGGTCACGGTGCCGACCTTCGGGTTCGGCATCAGGCCGCGCGGGCCGAGGATCTGACCCAGCGTACCGACGACACGCATCGTGTCCGGCGAGGCGATGACCACGTCGAAGGGCATGTCGCCCGCCTTGACGCGATCAGCCAGGTCTTCCATGCCGACGACGTCGGCGCCGGCGGCGCGGGCTTCGTCAGCCTTGGCGCCTTGGGCAAAAACGGCGACGCGCTTGGTCTTGCCGGTGCCGTTGGGCATCACGACCGCGCCACGCACGACCTGGTCCGACTTCTTGGCATCGATGCCGAGTTGCACGGCGACGTCGATCGACTCATCGAACTTGGCCGAGGCCAGGCTCTTCACCAGGTCCAGGGCTTCAGTCAGCGCGTACAGCTTGGTCGACTCGACCTTGCCAGCCAGCGCCTTTTGCTTCTTGGTGAGCTTGGCCATGTCAGACCCCTTCCACGATGATGCCCATCGAGCGGGCGGAGCCGGCGATGGTCTTGACTGCGGCGTCCATGCTGGCGGCCGTCAGGTCCTTGGTCTTGATCGTTGCGATCTCTTCCAGCTGGGCGCGGGTCAGCTTGCCGACCTTGTCCAGGTGGGGGCGCTGCGAGCCCTTCTCGATCTTCGCGGCCTTCTTGATCAGCACGGTCGCCGGGGGCGACTTGATGACGAAGGTGAAGCTCTTGTCTGCAAACGCGGTGATGACCACCGGCAGCTTCATGCCAGGCTCGAAGCCGGCACCGGAAGTCTGGGCGTTGAACGCCTTGCAGAATTCCATGATGTTCAGGCCACGCTGACCCAGCGCGGGACCGACCGGCGGCGAGGGGTTGGCCTTGCCTGCGGCGACTTGCAGCTTGATGAAGCCGACAATCTTCTTTGCCATGTTTTCTCCAATCCAGTGCCCGGGCGGCAAAGCCAGAACACCTGAGTGCTAGCGCATCGGACTCGGACCGAAGTCCTTACCTTTGCTCCTCTTGTCCACCTCTCGTTGCGGACTGGTCACGGGCCGTCGTAAGGGACGGCGGCCAAACCCGGGAGTTTACCCTAGGGCAAGACTCAGACCTTCTCCACCTGCGCGAAGTCCAGTTCGACGGGCGTCGCACGACCGAAGATCGTGACCGACACGCGGACCTTGGACTTGTCGTAGTTGACCTCTTCAACGGAACCGTTGAAGTCGGTGAACGGGCCTTCCTTGACGCGCACGACTTCGCCGACCGTCCACTCGACCTTGGGCCGGGGCTTCTCGACGCCTTCCTGCATCTGGTTGACGATCTTCATGACCTCGGCTTCCGAGATCGGGGCCGGGCGGTTCTTGGCGCCACCGACGAAGCCCGTCACCTTGGAGGTGTGCTTGACCAGGTGCCAGGACTCGTCGTCCATCGACATCTCGACCAGCACGTAGCCCGGGAAGAAGCGGCGCTCGGTGACGGCCTTCTTGCCGTTCTTCAATTCGACAACTTCTTCGGTCGGCACCAGGATGCGGCCGAACTTTTCCTGCATGCCGGCGCGGTCGATGCGCTCGCGCAGATTGCGCTCGACGGCCTTCTCCATGCCCGAGTAGGCATGGACCACGTACCAGCGCTTAGGCAGGCCCGCCGGGACTTCGGTCGTGACGACTTGTTCTTCAGACATCGGAATTCCTTGCGATCAACGCTTCCAGCCCAGGATCAGGTCGTACAAGACCCACTCCAACGTCTTGTCGGTCATCCACAGGAACAGCGCCATGACGACGACAAAGGCGAACACGTAGCCCGTCATCTGGGTCGCCTCCTTGCGGGTAGGCCAGACCACCTTCTTGACTTCGCGCGCCGAATCGCGCCCATAGGCGATCAGCGCCTTGCCATGCTCCGACGTGAAGAAGGCGCCCACACCGGCCGCCAGCAACACGATCAGCGAGGCCCACTGCACCAGCGCACCTTGCTTGGACAGCCCGTAGTAGGCCGCCAGCGCGCCGATCAGCAGCAGCACTGCCACAGCCAACTTGGCCTTATCGGCGCCGCTGGTCACGGTCTCGACTTGGGGAGGATTCGCCATCAGTTCACTTTCACGTGCTGCTGCAGGAAGCAGCTGTTCGAATGCTGCTGCGGCTTGTAGCCATCAGCAGCAAGGCCCGCTGAGATCACTCTCGCGGGCCGATGCTTGTCGCCAGGGAAACCAACCGTCGTGATCAGCGACTGCTGGCAGGGGCAGAGGGTCTCGAACCCCCAACCTTCGGTTTTGGAGACCGACGCTCTGCCAATTGAGCTATGCCCCTGTGGCCTAAAACTTGAGTTACGCAATGATCGTTGCAACGACGCCGGAGCCGACGGTACGACCGCCTTCACGGATGGCGAAGCGCAGGCCGGTTTCCATCGCGATCGGAGCGATCAGCTTCACGGTGATGCCGACGTTGTCGCCG
>Ga0208398_100761_pt1 | contig 16670 bp, 11 predicted proteins | sample LakWasMe79_HOW10_2_FD_183905 | JGI IMG/M metagenome (GOLD analysis project Ga0208398, IMG submission 183905) | Freshwater sediment methanotrophic microbial communities from Lake Washington under simulated oxygen tension - Sediment Metagenome... | ecosystem: Environmental > Aquatic > Freshwater >...
TGCCTGCGGCATACAGCGCGGGGCGCAAACTCATGAAGCCGTAGGCGACGTTGTGGTGGTAGCCACTGACGTCCATTTGCGTGCCGTACTTCAGCCACGTGGCTCCGTTGTCGGTGGACGTGTGGATGGTCAGGATGTGGCGGCTGTTGGTCAGCCGCATCCGCAGCGTGTTGTGCATGCCAGCCGGCTTGGGGCTGTTGCGCTGGTCCATGCCGTAGCGGTGCAAAACGAAGTTCTTGGCATTGACACCCAGGCCAGCGTACAACTTGTCGTTGTAGAACAGCAAAACCCCGGCCTGGGCCTGGTCATCGACATCCACGTCGACCTCCAACTGGTAGGCATGATCACCCGCCAGGAAAGTGATGGGCGAGGTGTTGGCAGGTGAACTGCCTTTGGCCTTGAGTTCCAGCGTCTTGCCCAGGTAACGCACGCGGTCCATCTCATGGGCCTCGCCTTTGAAAAAACTCCACTGCACGCCAAACTTGTTGGTGGAAAAGTCGTCCGACAGGCGCAGTCCATGGGGCAACACGCTACCGCCCTGCGGCTTGGGCAATGGCGCACCGTCGTCCACATCTTTGGCCCTGAACCATCCATCGGGCGTCCACTCGACCGCGGCCAACAGTGTCTGGCGGCCCAGGGTGTGGAAGCCGTTCTCATAGCCGTGGTACACCATGAACCAGTCTTTGCCGTTCGGCCCCTCCACCAGCGTGGCATGGCCTTTGGACCACCACCTTTCAGCCGCAGTGCGGGTGCGGACAATCGGGTTGTAGGGGGAATTTTCCCAAGGCCCGTGAATGGACCTGGACCGTGCGGACACCACCATGTGCCCGGTGGGCGGGCCAGCGGTTCCACCCAGGGCCAGCGTCATGTAGAAGTACTCGCCCCTGCGCATCATCTTGGGGCCCTCCTGGGAGTAGCTCTCCACGTCCCACTCATCGGGGTACTTCCAGCCGTCGTAAACGTGGGTCATGGGACCGGTGATGCGCAACCCGTCATCCGACAGGGGCACGCGGTCTCCGTGCGACAGAAACAGATAGCGCCTGCCGTCTTCACCCACGATATGCCCGGGGTCTATGCGGGCATTGTTCAGGGCAACCGGGGCCGACCACGGGCCACGGATGTGGCTTGCGTGCACCACGTAGATGTTGTCGTTGCCCGGTTGCTTGACCGGGATATAGACGTAGTAGCGGTCCCCGTACTTGGTCAGCTCGGGGGCCCAGACGCTACCGAGGTATTGCGTCAATGCCGGGCCTATGGGCGTCCAGTTGACCAGATCGCGCGAGTGCCAGATCGTGACACCTGGCGTGGCCTCAAACGACGAGAACGTCATGTAGTAGTCATCCCCATCTTTGAGGATGCTGGGGTCCGGATGGTCGCCCGCCAGGATGGGGTTCAGGTAGCGCCCATCACCCAGATCGGCTTTGCGTTGCCCTTCCATCCCTTGTGCCCAGGTTTGGCACGGGCGCAAGTAGGCGTTACCTGGAGACGTCTGACAATCTGCAGCCGCGGGTGGCGCCGCTGCTGCCACTCCTGGCAGTACCAGCAACGCCAGCACCCACAAGAATCCATGGCGCGCGATGTTCTGCATGGCCTAGTGCGACCGCGCGGTCACGAGAGAAGCCCACCCAGCTTTGGGACTCATGTCGTTCAGGTTCCACTCCGCTTCACGGAACGGACGATGGGTGGGCGGATACCGGGGGTAGCCCATGGCGTTGTCAACTTCAGAGTCAATGATCTGGCCACGGCCTTCCGCGACGTCGGACAACAGTTTGAAGTCGATGGGGTCGCGCGCCCACGGCCGTGCACCGGCCGCCAGTGGCAGCGCACGCTCCAGGTCCAGCGCCGGAAATACCTTGATGTCCTGGGGTAGGTAGGGCTTCTCAACCGTCAGGATGCGCGCTTGACTGGCCGTGTAGACACCGGTATGCGCCACGGCCTGACCCACATCATTGACGGCGATGTTGCCCCGCAGATAAAGCTCCACATCCCCATGTCCACCCAGAGCAAACAGCGGCGTATTGGCCTTGGTGTCCGGACCGTGGCGGTACACATTGCCGACAAGGGTCACCTTTCCGGTCACATAGTCATGTCCGCTCCACTCATGGGCCACCAGGTTGTAGTGCACGGCCTTGAGCCCGGGATTGAAGATAAGGTTGTTGACCATCGCAGCTTGCACACCGCCCTTGAACAGCGCGTTGCGCTCGCGATTGGATGCATAGACGTTGCCGTACAGCAATATCTCGGTGGCGTTGTCATGCACCAGCGTGCCCTTGGAATGCTCACCCTTCTCATGAACGGAATGGGCCAGCCCTTCGTAGATCAGGTTGTAGCTGTAGGTGATGGCGTGCGAGGTATTGCGCCGCCAATCGTCCGGACCGGCACCGTTGAAGCGTGGGCCACCGACCGAGAGATTTTCATCGGTCGCCCACGACAGCGAGCAGTGATCCACGATGACATGGTGCGCGGCACCCCGGGTGGAGATACCGTCCTGGTCGTGACCGCTGCGTTTGGCCCGGCCAAATTCCCCCGGGCGAAACATCATGTGCTGGATGATCACGTCATGGGTATCAATATTGGTTTCGGCCTTGATCACGGTGATGCCGGGAGAAGGTGCGGTTTGCCCCGCAATCGTTAGATGCGGGTTCTTGATGGTGATGTTGTTGCCACCCATGTCAATGACACCACCCACCTCGAACACGACGATGCGCGCCCCCTGCGCCTCAACGGCCTCGCGGTACGAGCCCGGACCGGATGCATTGAGATTGTTCACGCGAATGATTCGACCACCGCGCCCGCCATTGGTACCACTGGCCCAACCCTGTGCATCGTAGGTAAATGGATTCATCTGGGCATGGGCACTGGAACCCATCAGCGCCAGCCCCAGCAGCCACGCGATGGCTTTCATGTCGACACCCCCACGCGGCGCAGCGCCAGGCGCATCCCGACGGCGCAAATTCTGGCGCGCTGTGCGTTCACGGCCTCGTGCAGGCCGGGGATGGCGTCCATGGCGCGCTCCATCTGCGCGCTGGGCTCTGCAATGCCCTGCAGGGCAGCCGCCAGCGCCAGCACCAGGCGCGGCGGCAAGCATCCCCGGGTTTGGTGGAAGCGGCTGATTTGGGGCAGCAAGCGCGCGATGCATTTGCTCTCCATGTTCAGCGCAATGGCCGTCAGCTGGTGCTGGATGTGCGGATTGCCAAAGCGCCGCAAGACATCGTCTGCATAGGCCTCTGACTCAGTTTCTGGAAAAGGAAGCACCGGAATGATTTCTTCCCACAGCGTGGCGCGCAGGAAAGGGCCAAGGTCAGTGTCGGACACGGCCTCCCTCACGGTGTGGATACCCGCCAGCAAGCCGACTGCGGCCAGCAATGTGTGCGCGCCGTTGAGAATGGCGACCTTGCGCAGGCGGATAGGTGCCAGGTCTGCTACCCATTCCACATGGAGGCCGGCGCGCTGCAGGGGCAACTCCAGTGCCACCGATGGCGGCGCTTCAATCGCCCAGTAGTGGTAGCGCTCTCCGGCCACCAGAAAGTCATCCCGGTAACCCAACTCCGTTTGCAGGGATGCAATTTCATCCGTGGGGTAGCCCGTGACGATGCGGTCCACCAGCGTGGAGCAGAAATGGCAGGATTGGTCCAGCCAGGTATGAAACGCCGGCTCCAGTTGCCACAGCGTGGCGAAGTGCACAACGGCAGTGTGCAAGGCCGGACCATTGGCTTCGATCAGCTCGCACGGAAGCAGCACGACACCCTTTTCGGCATCCCCGTCAAAGCACACAAACCGTTCAAACAGCCACCGCGTGAGCTTGGCGGGAAAGGATGCGGGTGGGCAATCGGTGTAGCGGTCCCGGGTGTTGACCGCTATGCCGGCCTCGGTGGTATTGGAGACCACAAAGCGGACATCCGGGTTGTGGGCCAGCGCCAGGTAGTCTGCAAAGTGAACGGCCAGGTCGAGTTCACGTTGCACACACGCAATCTGGCGCACATCGGTTTGCAATGTGCCGTTGGCGTCCAGCCCCCGAAGCACCGTGAAGTAGCAACCGCCCTGCGTGTCCAGCAAGGGCGCCTTCGAGCGGGACGTGGGGCGAACGATGACGACGCCAAAGTCGAGGCTGCAGCGTTCATTGAGTACATCCAGTTGCCAATCCACAAACCCGCGCAGAAAATTGCCCTGCCCGAATTGCAGCACACGGATGGGCAACGTGAAGGGCCCATCGCGCTGCAATCGTGGCAATTCCGAAGTCTGGTTCATAGGGAAATATCACGCCGCCAGAAAATGAAATCGTGCTGGCCCAACCGGTCAGCCTGGGTCTGCGTGTGCCCGGAGGCGGTTGACACAATCTGCGCCAGCAGCGCATCGGCCAGGTCTTCAGGGTCGGCGCCCTGCAGGATGCTGCCGCAGTCAAAGTCGATCAGTTCGGACATGCGCGTGGCGACATCGGTGTTGCTGGACACCTTGACGACGGGCGCAATGGGGTTGCCGGTGGGGGTGCCCAGACCGGTGGTGAACAGCACGACATTGGCGCCCGCCGCAACCAGCGCCGTCACCGATTCCACGTCGTTACCCGGCGCGCACAACAGCGACAGCCCCGGCTGCTGGGCCACCTCGCCATAGTCCAACACCGACACGATGGGGGAACTACCGCCCTTGCGCGCGGCGCCGGCGGACTTCATGGCGTCGGTGATCAGGCCGTCACGGATATTGCCCGGGCTGGGGTTTTCGGCAAAGGTCGTCCCGGCCGCATGGGCACGGGTCTCAAAGTCGTGCATCAGATCCACGAAGCGCTGCTGGTCGGACGGGTGCACGCAGCGCGCCATCAGGCTGGACTCGACGCCGCACAGCTCAGGAAATTCCGACAGGATGGATGCACCGCCCAGTGCCACGAGGCGGTCCGACACCAGACCCAAAACCGGGTTGGCCGTGATGCCGGAGAAGCCGTCGGAGCCCCCGCACTTGACACCAATGCGCAGGTACGACAGTGGCACGCTCTGGCGACGGACTTCGTTGGCCACGGCAAGCTGTTTCAGCGTGTCCTGCACCACCGCCTTCATCATGGCCGCTTCGCCGCCCTCCCACTTCTGCTGTTCATAGACCAGGCAGGGTTTGTCAAATTTCGGGTTCTTCTCGGCCAGTGCCGCCTTGAACATGTCGACCTGCGCGTTCTGGCAACCCAGGCTGAACACGGTGACGCCAGCCACGTTGGGATGGTCGGCATACGCCGCCAGAATGCGGCACAGCGAGCGGGCATCGGCACGCGTGCCACCACATCCCCCCTGGTGGGTGATGATGCGCACGCCGTCCACGTTCGGGAATGGTCTTGCCGCGGCCGGCGTGGAAGCTGCTGCCCCCAACAGCGAGCGTGTGAAATCCGCCAGTTCGTCCTGGCCATAGCCCAGCGGCCGTACCAGCGCGTCGCGCAGTTGCTCCACATTCCGGTTTTCACAGAACACCAGCGGAAAGATGAGCCAATGGTTGGCCGTGCCAACCCGTCCATCGGCGCGGACCACGCCCTGGAAGGTCGCCTGCTCCCAGCGTGCAACATCGGGAGCGCTCCAGACCGGCGCCGGTGTATCCGCATGGAGAACCGGCGCGGGTGCATAGTGCTCCAGGTTGTCAATAGTGACGGCACAGCCCGCCCCAATGGGCTTCGTGGCTTTGCCAACCGGTGTGCCGTACAGGCACAGGATGTCGCCTGGCGCGCAGTCCCGCCGCGCGACCTTGTGTTTGCGTTGCACCGGCGTACGGATGCGCAGCGGCTGTTGGGCCCATTCCACGGTATCGCCCGGATGCAAATCGACCAGCGCCACCAGCATGTCGTCATCAGGATGGATGCACAGCACCTTGCCGCGGGTGTCCGTCATAGCGCGAAGTACCGTTTGGCGTTGTCATAGCAGACACCGCGCACAAGGGTTTCCAGCGCCTCTGGGTCATGGGGGTACTCGCCGTCATGTACCCAGCGCCCCAACTGGCGGCACAACAGGCGGCGGAAATAGTCGTGCCGCGGATAGGACGCGAAGCTGCGCGAGTCGGTCACCATGCCGACAAAGGTACCCAGCACGCCGTGGTTGGCCAGTGCCCGCAGTTGGCGCAGATTGCCGTCCTTGTGGTCATTGAACCACCAGGCCGGACCCATTTGCACCTTGCCAGCCACGCTGCCGTCCTGGAAGCAGCCGATCAATGCGGCCAGCATTTCGTTCATGGCCGGGTTCAGACAAAACAGCATGGTCTTGGGCAGCAGGCCGTCTGCATCCAGCGCGTCCAACAGGCCCGCGATGCCACGGCTATGGCCCGCATCAGAAATGGCGTCATAGCCCGTATCGGGCCCCAGCCTCTGCATGCCGCGCTGGCTGTTGTTGCGCTGCGCACCGATGTGCAGGCACATGGCCCACTGGTGGCGCGCATAAATGGCGCCCAGGTCCTGCAACAGTCCGCGCTGGAAGGCGGCCTGCTCGGCTTCGCTGAGGGTGGCACCCGACAGGCGCTTGGACAACAGCGCCTCACACGCGTCGACCGACACTGTCTCACAGCTGATTGGCAAATCGATGGCATGGTCCGAGATGCGTGCGCCGCGCTGGTGAAAATACGCAACACGGTCGGCCAGCGCTGCCACCAGGTCGGCATAGCGTGTAATGCGTGTGCCCGTCACCGAGCCCAGCGTTGCCAGATACTCCACGAAGCCGGGGCGGTTGATGCGCATGGCGGCATCGGGGCGGAACGCCGGCAGTACCCGGGTCGACAGCTCCGAGCGGGCAATCACTTCGTGCTGCGCCAGGTCGTCCACCGGGTCGTCCGTGGTGCAGGCCACTTCTACTTTGGCCTGCTCCAGCAGCGTCCAGCAGGTCATGCCGCCCAAGCGCGCGTTGGCCTGTTCCCAGATGCGGGGCGCGTTGCTCGCGTTGATGCTCAGCGTGATGCAAAACAGGCGCTGCAGCTCCAGGTGGCACCAGTGGTAAATCGGATTACCGGCAGCCAGCGGCAGCACGCGACAAAACGCCAAAAACTTGGCCTCGTCGCTTTGGCCTCCGGTGATGAAGTCTTCACCGACACCGGCGCTGCGCATTAGCCGCCACTTGTAGTGGTCGCCGGCCAGCCACAGCTCCGCTATGTTGCGGAACTGCTTTTTGGCCGCAATCTCACCCTGTTGCAGATGCGAGTGGTAGTCGATGATGGGCAGGTCCGCAGCGACCTCCCGGTAGAGTTGCTGTGCGACTTCCGTGTCAAGCAGGAAGTTGTGGTTCATGAAGTTCTGCATCATCAGTCTGCCTTTCCACGCCCGGAACCGGCGCCCGCACGAACCCGGGACGGCACGTCCGCTACGTTATCCATCGCAAGAAAGAGGCTGGGCTTCCACCCCACATCGGCAACCCAGTTCACACTGGGGTAGGTCGTGCGCAACTCCGCCAGAAGGTCTACCGCCAAACCATTGTGGGTGGACCCGTTGTCGACGAAGCGATGACCCTTGAGGCCACGCAGCAGTTGGTTGGTGGGCACGGCCGGTGGCGTCACCCACGCGTTGCGTTCGCTGTAGATCCTGGACTGGTGGCCAATCCCCAATGAGTAGCCGTAGGGGTAGGGACCATCCGTTCCACCCTCGAACAGATTGTTGTACACATGCACTTCGCCATAGCGCACGCGCGGGGTGCGCTCGCGGGTGTGCTCGTACCAGTTGTGGTGGAACGTGACCTTCAGCTTGCCGTCGTCCAGCGCCTGACTGTCACTGCTTCCCACCAGGGTCGTCTTGTCGTGGTGGTGAAAGTGGTTCCACGAAACCGTCACCCAGTTGGACTGTTGTGTGATGTCCAGCAAGCCGTCGTGGTGCTGGACCCGACGACCCAACAGCACCGGCTCGGAGTCGTCCGGCCGTGGCCCGTCGTCAAAACTGCAATGGTCAACCCATACATGCGTGGCGCCACGTAGCGTAATGTTGTCGTACTCCGAATTCCACTCGCCATTGGCGTTGTCCTTAGGGTCCCAGGCAGGGAAGTAGTCATACGCATCCGAGAAGTGGATATTGCGGATGATGACGTTGTCCACCTTGTCCAAGAATAGCGTGCCGTTGACGATGGCGGCGTCTGGCCCCACACCCACCAGCGTGGTGTGCGATGGCAGCTTCACCACCACCTGCTCGGCCTGCCGGCGCGCGGAACGTTGCCTGGCATCTTCCTGTGGTCCGCTCGGTGGCTTCTTGCCCCAAGTGGCCGGGTCATAGGCCGCCAAAAAGGCCTGGGGATCGAAGGCCGCATCGCGGTAGTCGGCGTAGCCCAACGCCCGCCCATTGGCATCCGTACTCAGGTCTATACGGCCGACGACCCGAACGATCCGCGGAAATGCACTGGGTACTAGCGCCGTCACCAGCTCACTGCGGTTGCGCACTGTGTAGGTGTGTTCAGCTGAGGCACCAGCACCGCCTTGTGTGCCCCCCTTCGCTGCCGCCCAGCCGTCGTTTGGCGCCAAGGTTTCGCGGCTCCAGTCCGGGCTCTGGCCCGCAACGTCCCCCGCTCCAACTTGGTGGTTGTTCCACTCCCACAAGCGGTTCGCCTGTCCACCGGACGCATTGAACGGTCGTCGTGCAGTGGACGCTGCCCACGGACCCAAGTGGGCTCCCAACACGCTGTCACGCACTACAGCCTGGCCATTGGGCGACGTGCTCTTCTGCCACGCCCCCTTTGCAATGCCCTGGTCCCATGCCCGCCCCAAGGCAATGGAGCCAAGGCCCACACCGGCTTCACTGATGAAGCGGCTGTTGTGGACCAGGATTCCCCGCGGGGTCTGCGAAGCCGTGCTGGGTGCCAGTACGTAGCCGCCCTCCCCCGGCGCCCTGCGGCCTGCGCGATTGAGAATGGTGCTGTCGTCGATCACCAGCGTGCCTGCGCCAAAAATGAAATCCACGTCCCCCGCTACCAGGCTGTGGTGCAGATACACCCGGTCCCCGGCATGGCCCAGTGCAGCACGCACATACAGCGTGTCCTGGTGTCCCAGAAGGTGGACGTCTTCGAGTTGAATTTTGTCGCCTTGGGTCATCAGGGCCACGGCCTGTGCGCCACCTGACTCTGCTGCTTCCACCGGATAGCCGACGCCGCCACGCACGCCATTCATGGCATCGTTTTCAATCGTCAGGTTCGATAGCTGCACATCGTCGCTAAAAATGGCTGCGGTTGCGCTGCTGAACGTGCCATAGGCCGGCGCACCGACCGCAGGCATGCAGGGATTGCCAGCATCCACACCGGGACGCTTCTTCTCGCCGGCATAGCGCGCGGCCACGATCCGAACATCCGACGGCTGCTTGCCCAGGCCTACCAGCGCCACCGGCGCCTTGCCCTGCAAACACACTTGCCCGCGGTACGTGCCTACTGCCAGACCGATGACAAATCGAGGCGAAGCCGTGCCAACGGCGGGGGCCGCATCCATCGCAGCCTGCAGACTGGCGTGGGTGCCACTTCCATCCAGGGCCACCACCACATCGGGCCGCACGCCCCGCAGTGCAGCCGGATCAGCCGGCGTCCAGGGCGTTGGGCCCTGCGCCAAGTAGGTTGCCACCGTATAGTCCGCAGCAGCTGCTGGCGTCAACTGGGGCCGGGCGGAGTCTTGCGCCCATGCGCCCAGATGCAGACACGCCACCCAGCACGCCGCAGCACCCATCCACCGCTTCATGGTGCGCCCACGTCCGCGAGGTACAGGGCCGGTTCACCTTCTGCGTCGGAACTGAACAGGATCTGCTTTTCGTCCGGTGTGAATGAGGGGTGTGGATGCGTCACTTGCCGACTGCCCTTGTGCACGCGCCAGGACGAGTCGTGGTGCGCAACCGCACGCACCGTGCCGGCCTTGAGGTCGAACACATGCAAGAACGGATCGGTCACGATGTCGTGGCTACCGGCGTCCGCCACGTCGGCTGGTGAGCCACAGCCGTCACCGACCAACAGGGTGCCGTCAAAATTGCTCATCAGGTGCGAGCACGGTGGCATGGACATCAGCCGCTTGTCTTCCAGCGTGACCGGGTCCAGCGCACATATCCAGCGGTCGCGCTGTCCCTTGAGGTATGACACATAGATCATGCTTGAGCCGTCCGGCACCCAAAATTCATGGGTACAGGCCTCGCCTTCCAGGTGCACCTTGCCACAGCGCAGATTGCTGCCGTCTTCGTTGATGAACCACATGCGCGCGTCCACGAGGTCGTGCGGTCCTTCGTGGCAGAACGCCACCGTGTCGTCATGGAAGGGCTGGTACTGGGGGTGGCCCAGCCAGCCGTGCTTTTCCAGGATCACGTCGCGCTGCCCGGTGGCAAGGTCGATGCGGATCAGGCGACAACGCGGCTTGGCGTGGTACATGTCGTGGAACTTCTTCCAGTCGCTAAGTGGGAACCAGTCGTCCGCATGGATCTCGATGCCCACCATCTTGGTACATGCGCTGTTGGACACCCAGGTGCCGTAACCGACCCACCCCTGGGGCACGGTATAGACCACCTCTTCGCTCAAGTCTGACAGTGTGAGCCGAACCAGTTGGCGTTCGGCACGCACGAAATAGAGGTGCTGGTCGTCGGGGCTTAGAAAGCCGCCGAAGGTGTTCTCACCGCGTTGGTCCGTCAGTTGCGTGGCGACCTGGCTGTTGAGATCCAGCAGGTGGTAGTTCCAGGCGTTGCCGGGGCCAAACTCACCGGCAAAGACCAGCCTGGAGCCGTCCTTGGTGAAGCACTTCTGGTAGAAGTAGTTGCGGTGGCAGGTGATGTCGGTCGGCGTGAGCCGCGTGACGCGGGCACCGGTATCCGGGTCTTGCCGGGATTCAAACTTCAAATGGCGTTGGGTTGCTTTGGTCATAGGTTTTACTTGATGCGTTTCAACAGGGCGTTACCTTCTTCGATCAGCCGGCGGGCCGCCTCCTGGTCCGTCGTTTTTCCGTAGGCTACGGTCTCGAACACTTCCCGCATGAACTTGTGCAAACGGGCATGTTCGAACAGCGGTGCCGGGACAGGAACACGTCCCGCGTCGCGCTGTTTTTTGATTTGTTCATGCGCGGCCAGTTCCATGGCCGGCAGCTTGTTGGCCTGCAACAGCACATCGAGTTGGCTGCGCGCTGCAGGCACGCCACGGGTCTTGCCCAGAATGCGGGCTGCCTGCGGGTCGGTCAGCAAAAAGTTCACCAGCTTTGCGGCCAACTCCGGCTGCTTGCTGTTGCGCCCTACGGCCAGCATGACGCTGGGGCGGCCAAACATGCCGCTCACCTTGGCCCCCGGCAACGTGGGGAACTCCCCCAGCACCAGGTGTTGCTGCTTGTTGAGCGTGGCCGCGCGCAACGGGATGGCGGAATCCCACGCAAAGTTGCCGGCCCAATTGCCCACCACCCAGTCCTGCTGCTGCTCCGTTGCCTTGTCCGCACCACCCAGGCTGGCACGCAAGGGCAATGGCGTTGCCACATGCTCGGTGATCAATCGACGGTAGGTGTGCACCCATTCCAGCGCCGCTTGCGGGCTCATCGCCACCCTTGGTTCCACGGGGTCCACGTACGGTGTTCCATGCTTCTGCTCGATGTAGGCCTGCGCCAGCAACATCATGTCGTACAGCTCGCCGTCCAAAGGGTAGGCGTGGTCCCCGAGCCTGGCCTTGAAAACTGGCCCTGCGGCGAAGAGTTCATCCCAGGTCGTGGGCACGGGAATGCCCGCGCGGTCAAAGCTGGCCTTGTTCCAGAGGAGGACACGGGCCGTGTAGGCCGACGGCAAGGCGTTGAGCTTGCCAGCCACCCGGCCGGCATCCAGATCCTGCGGGGTGAACTGGTCAAGGGCCAGCACAGTACGGTACTTGTCCAGATCGACAAAGCCGTTGCCGCGCTTGGAGAACATGGCCAGCCAGGCCCAGTTGATCTGCATGACGTCGGGCTCGGAGCCGCCGGCAATCTGCGTGGTGAGGCGCTCCAGGTAGCCGTGGAAGCCCATGTACTCGGCCTTCACCTTGAGTCCGGGGTTTTGCTGCTCGAACAGCGCGATGGCCTTCAACGTCGACTCGTGGCGGCTTGCACCGCCCCACCAGGCGAAGCGAAGCACCGTGTGGGCGGGCGACTGCGCACCTGCCACAAGGGGACTCAACGCCAGCGCGGCAAAGTGTCGGCGTTGCAGCATCAGGCGCTCCGCAACAGGCTCACGCCAGTCTCTGCGTCAAACAGGTGGGCCCGATGCATCTGAAAGTGAAACACGTGCGCGGCACCACGGGCTTTGTCCTGCAAGCCATGGAGTTCATCCGCGGGGACCCGTGCACTCATGGCGAAGTCTCCCACCTTGAAATGCACGAACACCTCGCTGCCCATATGCTCGGTGAAGCGCAGCGTCCCCTGCACCGGAACACTGTCGCCATGCGGCCGGGGTCCGGCCGACACGTGCTCGGGACGCAAGCCAAATTGCACGGCGCCGCCACCGCTGTTGAGCTGCGCGGCCCGCGTTGCGGGCAAGCGCAATAACTGACCACCGAGCTCGACCCCGACACCGTCGTCGAGCTGCCGCAGTTGGGCCTTGACGATGTTCATTTCTGGCGATCCAATGAAGCTGGCCACAAAGGCGTTGGCCGGCCTGTCGTACAGCGCGGTGGGGGTGTCCACCTGCTGGATCACACCGTCTTTGAGCACACAGATGCGCTCGCCCATGGTCATGGCTTCCACCTGGTCGTGCGTCACATAGACCACGGTAGCCGGCTGGCCGGATTCGCGCAGCGTGCGGTGCAACTCGGTCAAGCGCACCCGCATGGCGGCGCGCAGCTTGGCATCCAGGTTGGACAAGGGCTCGTCAAACAAAAACACTTCGGGTTTCTTGACAATCGCACGCCCCACGGCCACGCGCTGGGCCTGGCCGCCGCTGAGCTGCTTCGGGTAGCGTTCCAGCAGATGCTCCATCTCCAGCAGACCGGCGGCATGGCGCACGCGCTGCTGGACTTCGGCCTTGGATGTGCCGGCCAGCTTCAGGCCAAACGCCAGGTTCTCAAACACCGTCATGTGCGGATACAGCGCATAGTTCTGGAACACCATGGCAATGCCACGCTGCTTGGGTGGCAGCTGGTTGACCAACTGGTTGCCGATGCGAAGTTCGCCACCCGTAATGCTTTCCAGGCCGGCAATCATGCGCAGCAAGGTGCTCTTGGCGCAACCGGACGGCCCCACAAACACCATGAACTCGCCGTCGCGCACTTCCAGGTCCACGCCATGCACGGCCTTGAAGCCATTGGGGTAGACCTTTTCTATCTTTTCTAACTGCAGGCGTGCCACTGGGGTTGTCTCCGTGTTTTTTGTCTCTTCATGTCTGAGGACTTTTCGTACGCCAGCATCAGGCAAGGGGCAGCTGTTTTGCTACGTGTCCCCCGGGCCGTGAGGGCCCTCCTCCTTGACCTCCGCAAAACACCCACCCCTTGCCCGATGCTGAAGAAATGGGCGCTCGAATGAAGGGGGATCCAAAGGCAGCTGCACGCAACTCGTCGCAGGAGCGGCAGGGCTGTGCGGTTTTGCGCAGGTAAAGGAGGAGCGCCCAAAGGGCGCGGGGGACACGGAGCAAAACAGTACAGCCCTGCTGATCCGGAGCCCGCAAAAGCGAGTGAAAACACAAAACCATCACTACCCCTTCACGCCACTGGATGTGGCGCCCTCAATGAAATGTTTCTGTGCGGCAAAAAACACGGCCACCGACGGAATCAGGGCCACCACCGAAATGGCAATCACATTGGCCCACTCCACCTCTTCGGTCGCACCAATGCTCATCTTCAGCGCCAGTGACACCGGATATTTTTCGACTGAAGCCAGGTAGATCAGCGGGCCCATGAAGTCATTCATGGTCCAGATGAACTGGAACACGATCACCGAGACGATGGCCGGTTTGAGCAGCGGCACGATGATGTGCCAGAGCAACTGCAAGGCGTTGCAGCCGTCGATCTGCGCCGCCTCCTCCATATCCCTTGGTATGCCCTTCAAAAACTGCACCAGCATGAAGATAAAGAACGTGTCCGTGGCAAACGCGGACGGAACGACCAGCGGCAGGTAGGAATCCAGCCAGCCCAGCTCGCGAAACACCAGGTACTGCGGCAGACGCAACACAATCAGCGGCAGCATCATGGTGCCCACCATGATGGAGAACAGTATCTTCTTGCCCCAGAACTCGAAGCGTGCGAAGGCGTAGGCCACCAACACACAGGAGATCACCGTAACGATGATGCGCGGAATGGTGATCAGGAAGCTGTTCAAAAAGTAGGTCGCAAATGTGTACTCGGTGCTGGTCTTCCAGCCCTTGGCATAGGCGCTGAAGTCAAAACGCTGGGGCCAGAATCCGACCTCGGTAAAGATCTCGCCATTGCTCTTGAAGGAGGCCCCGATCAGCCAGATCAGCGGGTACAGCATGACCAAGGCCACGAGTACCAGTGCCATATAACGCATCCAGGGATGGCCACCCTCGCCGCCGGGCGACTGCTTGGCATGGGCGCTCATTTGCGCTGCTCTTTCTCGCCCGCGTAGAACACCCAGTATTTGGAGCTCCAAAAGCTGATCGCGCTCAGGCTTGCCACCAGTGCAAACAGCACCCACGAAAGTGCCGCACCATATCCCAGATTGAAGAATCGGAAACTCTGGTCGTAGATGTACAACGCCAGCACATAGGTGGAGCTTAGCGGCCCGCCCTCGGTGATCATATACGGCCCGTTGAACTCCTGGAAGGCGTGCACCATCTGCATGATCATGTTGAAGAAAATCACCGGCGTGATCAGCGGCACGGTGATGCTCCAGAACTGCTGCAGCTTGCTGGCACCGTCACATTCGGCGGCCTCATACAGCGAGACCGGCACGTTTTGCAGTGCGGCCAGAAAGATCACCATGGCCGAACCAAACTGCCAGGTGAACAGCAGGACGATGGTCCACATGGAGTAATGCTCGTCGGCCAGCCAGGCAATGGGCTCCAGGCCTGCTTGCGTCATCAGAAGATTGACCAGGCCATGCTTTGCAAAAATGAAACGCCACAGCACCGCCACGGCAATGGAGCCGCCCAGAATGGATGGCAGGTAAAAGGCGGCGCGAAAGAAGTTGATGCCGCGCAACCGGAAGTTCAGCACATGGGCGATGAACAGTGCGAAGCCGACACGCAGCGGAACCGCCAGCACCGCGAACAGCAGAGTGACCCCCAGCGATTTGCGAAACAAAGGATCGTCCAGCGCCAGTTCACGGTAGTTCTCCAGCCCCACATACTGTGGCGGATCGATCAGGTCGTACTGGGTAAAGCTGAGCGCAAAGCTCATCACAAACGGAAACAGCTTGAACAGCAACACCCCCAGCACAAAGGGCAGCACGAAGAGAAACCCCAGGCGCTTGTTCTCGTACATGGCCGCTGAATCCTTTAGTACCCAGTCGCGGTGCTATCGAGCCAGCCAGCCGCCATCCACCGCAATGGTGTAGCCGTTCACGTAGTCAGACGCCTTGGATGCCAAAAACACTACCGGCCCCGCCAAGTCTTCCGGCACACCCCAGCGGTTGGCCGGAATGCGCTCCAGTATGGCGGCATTGCGTGCGGCATCCGCGCGCAATGCCGTCGTGTTGTCGGTGGCCATATAGCCTGGTGCAATCGCGTTGACATTGACACCATGCGCGGCCCACTCGTTGGCAAGCGCACGGGTCACGCCCATGACGGCGCTCTTGGACGCGGTGTAGGACGGCACCCGCACCCCCCCCTGAAAGGACAGCATCGAGGCCACGTTGATGATCTTGCCGCCCGTGCCTTGCTGGATGTATTGCCTGGCAACGGCTTGGGCCAGGAAGAAGACAGTCTTGAGGTTCAGGTCGATAACGTCGTCCCAGTCCTTCTCGCTGAAATCGATGGCGTCGCAACGGCGGATGATGCCGGCGTTGTTGACCAGGATGTCGAGCTTGCCGGAGAGCGTCAAGCCCTGCTGGACCAGGCCTTCCAGGCAGCTGGTATCGGACAGGTTGGCGCGCAGGTCCAGGAACTTGCGTCCCAGTGCCTCCACGAGGGTGCGGGTGTCATCGGGTGCACTGACGTTGACGCCCACGATGTCGGCACCCGCTTGCGCCAATGCCAAGGCCATGCCCTGGCCCAGGCCCGTGTTGCAACCGGTGACCATGGCCACTCGGCCCTGGAGTTGAAATTGTTCAAGAATCATGGTGATAAATCGGTGGTGAGGCTGTGTTGGGCAGGTATCGACTTAGCGCAGAGTGGTCATGGGCACATGGTCCATGTCCTTGAAGACCTGGTTCTCACCGACCATGCCCCAGATGAAGGTGTAGGCCTGGGTGCCCACACCGCTGTGGATGGACCAGCTGGGGTTGATAACGGCCTGCTCGTTGCGCACCACCAGGTGGCGCGTTTGCGTGGGTTCGCCCATCATGTGGAACACGGCGGCATCAGCCTTCATGTCAAAGTAAAAGTACACCTCCATGCGCCGGTCATGGGTGTGGCATGGCATGGTGTTCCACAGGCTGCCCGGCTCCAGTTGGGTCATGCCCATCAGCAGTTGGCAGGTGGGCAGCACGTCGGGCACCAGGAACTTGTAGATGGTGCGGCGGTTGCTGGTCTCGGCCGAACCCAGGGTTTCGGGGGAGGCTTCTGCCAGTGTGACCTTGCGGTGCGGGTAAGCCACATGGGCGGGCGCGCAGTTGAAGTACAGCTTGGCGGGTTGTGCGGCGTCCACACTGAAGAATTCCAGGGCTTT
>Ga0208398_100762_pt1 | contig 16668 bp, 11 predicted proteins | sample LakWasMe79_HOW10_2_FD_183905 | JGI IMG/M metagenome (GOLD analysis project Ga0208398, IMG submission 183905) | Freshwater sediment methanotrophic microbial communities from Lake Washington under simulated oxygen tension - Sediment Metagenome... | ecosystem: Environmental > Aquatic > Freshwater >...
TCCGCGACCAACCGTAAATATGTCCCCACTTTTACCCCCACGTCGTGGAACGGCGACATTGCTGCCAATCCATTGAATGCGACTGGGCAGGTAACTGCAGCAGTCTGGAACGCCGCTGACAGAATGCCGACCTGGAGTGCCCGCAATATTGTGACCTGGGACTCTGGATTGACCAATCCTGCTGGGGTGGCTTTTAAATGGGCTTCCATCAGTGCGGCCAACAAAGCGGCACTGGGTACTGTTGCTGGCACCCACACGACAAAGTTCATCGATTTTCTTTGGGGCGATCATTCGAATGAAGGCGTCGGCTACCCCTTCCGTTCACGTCTGACCGCTGCTGGCACCCCTTTCATTCTGGGTGACTTTGTCAATGCCAACCCGGTGCTGGTGCAGGATAACTATGACGGTATGTACAACGTATTGGGTTTGGGTGCCGGCACCTCATCTGATCCCTACTACGGCACGTTTATCAACGCCAAGGCGGCGCGAACCTCCCTGCTGTTTGCTGGCGGCAACGACGGCATGTTGCATGCGTTCATAGACTCCAAGGGCAAGACACCGGCGTCTGCTTTGACAGATGGACAGGAAGTTTTTGCCTATGTGCCGCGCGGTGTGTATTCCAATCTGGAAAAGCTTGCGGATAAAACCTATGGTACGGCTGGCGTGATGGAACACCAGTTCTACGTAGACGGCCCACTGCGGGAGTCTGATGCCTATGTCAAGGCGCCTGGGGCCAGCAGTGCATCCTGGCGCAATTACTTGCTGGGTTCTTTGGGAGCCGGTGGCCGCACGGTATTTGCGCTGGATGTCACGAACCTGACCAGTTTGGGCCCAAACACCGTGCGTTGGGAGATTTCGAGTACGGATGATGCGGATCTTGGTTACGTGATGTCGCCTATCAAAGTTGGCGTGTTGCCCAATGGCCGGTGGGTCGCAGTATTTGGCAATGGCTTCTCCAGCACCAATGGTTACGCGAGCCTGTTTGTGGTGGACATTGAAGATGCCGCTAGTACCAATCCGACGACGCGTGCCAATGCCGTTCAAAAGCTCACCGTAGACAACACCGGCGGCAACGGCTTGGGTGGCGTGACGCTGTTCCATGATGCCACTGGCCAGATTGCCGGCGTCTACGCTGGCGACTTGAAGGGCAATATGTGGAAGTTTATCTACAGTGCTTCTGCAGCTAGCAAGTTCACCGTGTCTGGTGGTGCTGCCGTGTTTACTGCGACCACCAGCGGTGGTGCTGTGCAGCCCATCACTTCCAGCCCAGCGTTGTTTCTCCATGCACAAGGTGGGCATATGATAATTTTTGGAACCGGAAAGTTGTTCGCCACTGCCGACGCAACGGATACGACAACCCAGTCGGTTTATGGCGTCTGGGATAAGCCTGCGGACAGCTTGTCACGTCCTTTGTCGCGGGGATATATGGCACCTAGGACGCTCAATTCTTTCTCAGGGACTGGTGGCGCGTCCGGCACCACTTTCTACAGTTTGAGCGGCTCAGCGGTGGACTGGAATGCCGAGCGTGGTTATGTGATCGATCTTGGCGCCTCCATCCCCGGTGGACGGGTGATATATCCAACCCAGGTGATTGGCTATGACAGTGCGTTGGTTACAGCAGTGGCTCCGGTGCAAGGCACGCCCGCAGCCTGCGACTCTCTGAGCGGCACAGGCCTGAACCTCGCATTGGCTGTAAAAACCGGACTGAACCCGCCCAACCACACGCTTGACACCAATGGCGATGGCAAGGCCGACGCCTCGGACACCTACGCAGTGGGATACGGCACACGAGCAGATGGTATCGACGCGGTAATTTCCAGCAAGCTGGTGTCTGGAGGGGGGGGTAGTGGTGCCAGTGCAGGCTGCCCGGCCGGACAGACCTGTACCGCCGCTATAGGTTCCAGTGTCAATTTGGACGGTGTCGGTGGTTCGGGTGGCGGTGGCAATAGCACGGGCACCGGAGGAGGGGGTGCGACGACCAGCGTTTCGTCGGGAGAAAGTGGGAGCCAGAAGACGGATGCCGGTGGTGGCACCGGTGAGCAGACTTGCCTTGGGGCTGAGTGTGCCAGTGGTGGCAAAGAGTGCGTACCGAGCCCACTTTGTCCCGAAGCCAACACCTGCTTGGCATTGATTCAGTCCGCCACGTCGGGCATAACAATTTGTGTCGATTCAGGGGCGCCAATTCCCCCCGCGGGACCCAATCCGCGCAGCTTTGATCGTGTGTGGCGGCGTATCATCAATCCACCGATCAAATAGACACAGTGAAAGACTAGCACCATGAAGCTTGACCGACTGCACCCATCAAGTGGCCCTTCGCGGCAGATGTCCGGATTTACCCTGATTGAGGTGATGATTGTTGTCGCAATCATAGGGATACTCTCGGCCATCGCACTACCAAGTTACAGGGACTACGTTCTGCGTGGAGACCGTGCCTCGGCACGGGCGGCTTTGCTGGAGGCGCAGCAATTCATGGAGCGGTACTATGCAACCAACAATACCTATGTGGGGGCAGCGTTACCAGCGCGGTATGCAAGTGTTCCTGTCGAGTCCCCGAAGTACGCCATCACCTTGGGCACCGCTGGATCTGTCTCGGCGACTGCTGTTACTGCCAACACCTTTGCACTGGAAGCGACTCCAATTGGTACGGATAGCAAATGTGCAGTGCTGTGGCTGACCCATACCGGCGTGAAGGGCACGTCTGGTACGGGGGCAGTGGCAGATTGCTGGAGATGAAACGAGGCGGTAAGTGCACTGCGTTGCTCCTATCGCCGCACCTCATCCACCAGCGTCTTGAAGTCGTCAATATCCTCAAAACTGCGGTACACACTGGCAAAGCGCACGTATGCCACTTTGTCCAGCTTCTTGAGCTCGCGCATCACCAATTCGCCAATGCGGGCTGAGGGCACCTCGCGCAGGCCCAGGTTCAGCAGCTTTTCTTCAATGCGCTCCATGGCGCTGTCAATCTGTTCGGTGCTGACCGGGCGTTTGCGCAGTGCCAAATTGAAGGATGCCAGCAACTTTGCGCGTTCATATTCAATGCGCCGACCATCCTTTTTGACGATGGCGGGGTAATTGACGTCGGGGCGCTCATAGGTGGTGAAGCGCTTTTCGCACGATCCACACTGGCGCCGGCGCCGGATGAAATCCCCGTCCTCGGAAATCCGGGTCTCGACGACCTGGGTTTCCGAGTGGCTGCAAAAAGGGCATTTCATAGGAGTTCCATCACCAAGGGCTGTAAGAGAAGTTGGCCTCTAGCCCCCGTGAAATAAGCGCAGTCAGCTATCAAATTGATAGTAATTGCGCTTCGCATGGTGCTTAGCCGTAGACCGGAAAGCGCGATGTCAGCGCATGCACCTTGGCACGTACCGCCTCGATGTTGGCCGCATCGCGCGGGTTGTCCAGCACGTCGGCAATCAGGTGGGCGGTGGCGCGGGCTTCTTCGTCCTTGAAGCCGCGCGTGGTCATGGCGGGGGTGCCAATACGCACGCCACTGGTGACCATGGGCTTCTCGGGGTCGTTGGGGATTGCGTTCTTGTTGATGGTCATGTGGGCACTGCCCAGTACGGCCTCGGCTTCCTTGCCGGTAATGCCTTTCGCACGCAAATCGACCAGCATGACGTGGCTCTCGGTGCGGCCGCTGACGATGCGCAGGCCGCGCTCGGTCAGGGTTTGGGCCACGATCTGGGCGTTTTTCAGCACTTGCTGCTGGTATTCCTTGAAGCCGGGTTGCAGCGCTTCCTTGAACGCCACCGCCTTGGCGGCAATCACATGCATCAGTGGGCCGCCCTGCAGGCCGGGGAAGATAGCGCTGTTGATGGCCTTCTCGTGCTGGGCTTTCATCAAAATGATGCCGCCACGGGGACCGCGCAGGCTCTTGTGGGTGGTGGATGTCACCACGTCGGCGTGGGGCACGGGGTTGGGGTAGACTCCCGCGGCAATCAGGCCAGCGTAATGGGCCATGTCAACCATGAAGATGGCGCCGACATCCTTGGCGACCTTGGCGAAGCGCTCAAAGTCGATGGCCAAGGAATAGGCACTGGCACCGGCGATGATGAGCTTTGGTTTGGTTTCGTGGGCCTTGCGCTCCATGGCGTCATAGTCAATGGCTTCCTGGGCGTTGAGGCCATAGGACACGACGTTGAACCACTTGCCGCTGATGTTCAGGGGCATGCCGTGGGTCAGGTGGCCGCCCTCGGCCAGGCTCATGCCCATGATGGTGTCGCCGGGCTTCAAAAAGGCCAGAAACACGGCTTCATTGGCTGACGCGCCGCAATGCGGTTGCACGTTGGCAGCTTCGGCGCAAAAAATCTGCTTGATGCGGTCGATGGCCAACTGCTCGGCCACATCCACGTGCTCGCAGCCACCGTAGTAACGCTTGCCGGGGTAGCCCTCGGCGTATTTGTTGGTCAGCTGGCTGCCTTGCGCGGCCATGACGGCGGGTGAGGCGTAGTTTTCGCTGGCGATCAGTTCGATGTGGTGTTCCTGGCGTGCGTTTTCGGCCAGGATGGCGGCCCACAGTTCGGGGTCGGTCTGTTCGACGAGGATATTGCGGTGGTACATGGCAGTCCTTTAAGACAATGAACCTTGGTCATATGAAATGAGACAAGGGCTGCCCAGGCGAACGGCTGAACGCAGCCACCTGTGCAGGCGGTGCGGCACGCTCCCCAGTGGTAGTCCCACGTCAGCGCCCCAAACCGCTGGGTTTGAGCGCCTATCGCCAGTCGCGTACAGCGTGGAGTTTACCCGAGCCGACTGGTGAACCGGTCCAGCCGGGGATTTACGAGCTCAAATAGCTGGCGACGACTTCCGGCGCTTCCGTGGGTGTGACCGGTTGTTTCACCGGAATCACCTGGGGCTGCACCGCGGCGGGTACGCTGCGGCCATTGGACACCATCAGCAAGCGGCTGTGCTCCGCCAGTACCTTGGCGGTGTAACCGCCGTCGTCTTCCATATTGCCAGCACCCACGTAAAGCTTGAGACCGCCTTCGATGGACCCGGCACGGGCCACGCACTCCTGCAGCACTTTGGCTCCAACCCGCAGGTTGGACACGGGGTCAAAGGCTGCAAGCTTGCCACCAAAACCCATGTACTTGTCGCTATGGATCTTGGTCATGACCTGCATCAGGCCCTGGGCACCGACGGAGCTTTGTGCAAACGGATTGAATCCGGACTCCACAGCCATGACCGCAAGAATCAGCGTTGGGTCGAGTTTGGCGCGGCTGCCTGTCTCAAATGCTTCGGCGACCAGTGCGCTTAAAGGCTCGGGCGCAATGTTGTACTTCTTGCTAAGCCAATAGGCCACGGCAGCTTGCTGTTTGGGCAGGCTTTGCGGATTGGCAGCAGTCGTGCGGTCAACGGCTTCCACATCTGCGGCGATGCCGGTTACGGCAGTTTGACGGGTTTGCAGCCAGCTCATCAACTGGACTTCCCCCGCCTGGCGGATTTCTGGCCTTGCGGTCAGGGTGATCACGGCGAACATCACGGCCAAGCCCAGCAGGGCAAAACCGTTGTGCGTGATTTCAAAGAAACCTTGGGCGATATCGCTGGCAAATGTTGCCAAGCCCTTGGTGAATTTTTCGGTCGCTGTCATAGCTCTTCCTTCTTAGGCGGGGGTCTTGGGCTTTCGCGCTGCGAACAGTGCGGTCACTTCAGACACCACGTTTGGGTTGGTACGCTATCAATATCCTGCGGCGTCGGTTCGACATGTGCAGCGATTTGAATATGCCGGGTTCGGCAGCGGTTACGGGTTATCCCTAGCCAAAACTAGGAATGGGCGGATTCTAGGGGGGTTTAATATACCTAGTCAACAATATTAAATAGGTTTGATATTCTAATATTGGTTGTATGAATGCGAATTCCTAGGCTTGGTGCGGGTTTCCGGCGATTTCCGCGGTACCGAAAATCTGGCAATCACGAACGCCAAATCCATTGAAAACCCGATTTGAAATTGCCATAGGTGCCCGCTAGACTCCCTCTGCCTGTTCACTCAGGTTTTGTTCCGGCAGTAGCCAGTCCGTACCGTGACGGTACCTGTGATAAAGCGGCCCCGGTAACGTAAGGAGGCAATCTATTGCTTCTAGTGCACTGCGGGACGTCAATCTCCCCAGTGCCGACCCTGACGGCATGGACCTTTGGTCAGCCGTCAAGCCCGGTGGTCGAACTGAATGGTTCGGGCGCCGGGCTTTCTTGTTTGCTTCCCCAGAAATTCCTTAGAGATCGCTGTCCTCTCTATATATAGAGTGTTTGCTCACGATGTTCTGTGCGCCACCACACGGTACCTGGGCGATCGGTATGCCGGGTGTAATTTTGATTGCTATATTTTCAGTAGCAATATCTTCAATGTTTACGAGGGCTAGAGAGGTGTTTTGCTGTTGCTACCCTGTCGCTGGCAGTGCCGACGGGCGCGGTTTGCGCGAGCGTGGACAAAAACCACCAGGCGCATTCCAATTAGCGGCGAAAATACGCGGTTGCAGATTTCCTTTCAACCCACTTCCGAGCCCACCGTGACGTCGACTTCTACCGCCAAAAACAACGATATAGCCCATTTAGACAGTCTGACCGGTGGCGCTTTTTCCGCTCCTACATCAGGCGAGCGAGCTGCCCGCATACGGGAATGGCTACAGGGCAGCCCTGGAACCGATCAACTCGCCGATGTCTTCAAGGAGTTGAGCGTCAAGGACAAAGGCGCAGCCAAGCTGGTGCGTGAGAAGATCGACGAGGCCAAGCGTCTCAAGGGACAGGAGTCTCTCGCCGCCGATTGGGCGACCAAGGCAGAACTCTTGTTGGGCATGGTCAAACTCAACATCGCCGATGCACTGGCGTGGCAGCGCGATGCTGCCAAAGCGGGCGCGCCGCTGAGCCGCGAACCCCTGGCCGCACTGAAGACCCGGTTGGCCGAGCGGGTGCGGATCATTGAAGACCTGCAGCGCCAGGTCCAGGTGCAACGGGAGGCTGCCGTGCTGCTGGCACAGCGCATTGAGGTGCTCTCGACCAAGTCGTGGCTGGACGCACAGGCCGCCCTGGACGCCTTGCGCGTCGACGTGGACCATTGGCAGGCGCATGCGGCGCAGCTGGTGGTCGACCCAAGCTGGGCCAGTGTGGACGTGAAATTCCCCCCCCTGCTGGAAGCCTCCCGCGGTCAGTTGCTGGTGGTGTGGGACGCGTTTCAGGCTGCCTTGGCGCTCGCAGTAACCGCCGCACAGGACGCTGCTGCCCTGCTGCCACCGGTCCCCATGTGGGCCAATGAATTGCGCGTGGCACGCGGCGTGCCGGTGGAAGCACCAGCCAAGCAACCCAAACCCAAGATTGATCCCCACGTGCGGGCCCAGGCCACCGCCGCGGTGCGCGAAGTTTTGGCGACACTGGAGCTTGAAATCGCCGAAGGCCATGGCAAAGCCAGCGCCGGCGCCGCCAATGCGTTGCGCCATGCCCTCAAAGAATTCGGACGGGTCATTGACGACAAGCTGGAGAACCAGGTCCATGCGGCGCTGGCTGCGGCGGGCGAACTGGAGGGCTGGCAACGCTGGCGTGCCGACCAGTTGCGTGAAGCGCTGGTGATCCAGGCCGAAGGTCTGCTCAAGCGACCCGAAGGGCAGGCCATTGGCGGCCGCAAGATGCAGGAGACCTTGCGCTCTCTGCGCGAACAATGGAAGCAGACCGACCAGGGTGGGGCACCGAACCACTCCATGTGGAAGCGTTTTGACGAGGCCTGCAACGAGGCGCACAAGGTCGTCGAAAGCTGGCTGGACAAGGTGAGAGCCGAATCGGCGGAACACAAAGCACAGCGGCTGGCCCTGATCGAGGAAGTCAACGCATGGGCCGCCGCCAACCGAACCGCATTGGATGATGACTGGAAGGGCTTCAACCGTATCCTGCACCAGTTTGGCGACCGTTGGCGTGAGGCGGGTCACCTGGGCGAAAAGGCCTTTGCCGAGCTGCAGCCCCTGTGGAAGGCGGCCATCGCCCATGCCGCAGCGCCGCTGGAGGCTTTGCAGGCAGAGAGCCTGGCCCTGCGCCACGCCATGATTGAAGAAGCCAAGCAGTTGGGTGCCGCTGCCGAATTGCGCGTGGATGCGGTCAAGGCCCTGCAGCAGCGCTGGCAGGCCCAGGCGCACCGGGTGCCCATGGACCGCCGCCAGGAGCAGAAGTTGTGGGATGCGTTCCGCAAGCCGATCGATGATGCGTTCAACCGTAAGACCGCCGAACGCGAAAAGGCTGAAGCCTCACTGGGCGCGCGCGACCGTATGGTGCTGCAGGCAGCCAAGGCACTGGACGCAGCCAATGCAACGGGCGACGCCCAAGCCATCCGCACGGCCATGTCCGCGCTGGAGGCCGCCTTGCAGGGTCAGGCGCAGGCCCAGGCCGATGTGAAGACCGCAGGGTCGCAGGAGAGCCAGGCCAAAGCCGCTGTGCAGACCGCAGACGCTGATCAAAATGCGGCACCAGCCCTCGTGGAAGCAGCATCTGATGCTATGGAAACAGTAGCATCCTCCAGCCCGCAGGCAGCGGAGCAAGCGGACGCCGAAGCGGCGCCAGTTCCTGCTCCCGCGCCAAAACCGGCGCCCAAACCGGTGATCGCCATGCGGGGAGACGACCGGCCGGGCATGAAAAAAGAAGCACCGGCAGCCGCAGGTGCGCGGGGTGCCGGCAAGTGGGGTGACCGCAAGGACAGCAACTCCCGTGGCCCGCGCTCGGATGATCGAGCAGGGGGTGGCCGTGGCGATGGCCGCAGTGATGGTCGTACAGGGGGCCGATTTGGATCCGATACGCGTGGTTCGTATGAGACCAGGCCCGAGGCCCCACGCCTGGGCGATGCGGCGTTCCGGGCCCAGCGCGATGCGTTGGAGCATGCACAGTTGGCCCTCAAGAAATTGGCGATGCAGGCGCATGGCGAAGCCCTGACCCAGTTGCTGACCGCCTGGGAAAAGCGTGATCCCACACTGGTGCCGGGCGCGCAAGACCTGGGCAACCGGGCACCACCGGCTACGCGCAATGCCTGGGTCCAGGCGCTGGGTGCGCAATCCGGTGCGTCCGCCAAGGCCGTCGATCCCCATGTGGCCTTGCTCCGGCTGGAAATGGCGGCCGAAGTGCCGACCCCGGCAGAGGACTTGGATGCCCGACGCGCGTTGCAGCTGCAATTGCTGACGCGCCGCAACGATCCGCCACCGGTGCAAACCTGGGGTCAGGATACGGCAGCGGTGTTTGCCGGCCCGTTCAGTGCACCGGCTGCGCGCCGCGTGCAAAATGTGCTCAAGGTGCTGCTGAAAAAATAGCATTCGGCACACGGATGGGAGTGGTTGTGGAAGAATGACACGTTCACTGCAGTGAACGTGGCTTCTTGTACTCCGGGAGAATCTGTTGGACTCCATTGAAGACCTGCTGCGTCGGCTGGAGCAGCTCAACGCCATTGGTGCCGCGCTGTCCAAAGAGCGTGACATCACCCGTCTGCTGGAAAGCATTCTGGTGGCCGCCAAAACCATTACCCACGCCGACGGGGGCACCCTCTACCGCGTGACCGAAGACCGCCAGGCGTTGCGGTTTGAGATACTCAAGACCGATTCCCTGAGAATCGCAATGGGTGGAACGTCGGGAAATCCGATCAATTTCCCGAATTTGCCCTTGCACGACGATCAGGGGCGGCCCAACGATTCACTGGTCGCGGCCTATGCCGCCATCCACAACCAGACGGTCAATATTTCAGACGCGTACGTCGAACCGAACTTCGATTTCTCCGGGACGCGGCAGTTTGATGCACGCACCGGCTACCGGTCGCAATCCTTCCTTGCCGTGCCCATGAAGGACCATGAAGGCGATGTGATTGGTGTCCTGCAATTGATCAACGCCAAACGCAGGCCTGACGGCGCGGTGGTGTCCTTTTCGAGTGCGGACCAGAGTCTGGCCGAGTCGCTGGCATCGCAAGCCGCCATCGCCATCACCAATCGCAACCTGATGTTGCAGCTGGAGGCGCTGTTCGAGTCCTTCATCAGCCTGATCAATCTGGCAATTGACGAAAAGTCGCACTACACCGGCGGCCATTGCCAGCGCGTCCCCGCATTGACCATGATGCTGGCGGAGGCAGTGAACGCCAACACGCAGGGTCCGCTGGCAGCGTTTTCCATGGATGACCGCGACCGCTACGAACTCAAGATCGCCGGGCTGCTGCACGACTGTGGCAAGGTGACCACCCCGGTGCACGTGGTGGACAAGGCCACCAAACTGCAAACGCTGTTTGACCGGATTGACCTGGTCGACACCCGCTTCGAGGTCCTCAAGCGCGACCAGGAAATTGCCGCCCTGCGCGCGCAGCTGGAGCTGCGGGACCAGAAAGATGCGCCCGCCGAAGCGCAGTTGTGGGCGCAGTGCAGGGAGGCGATCGCTGCACTGGAGGACGACCGCGATTTCTTGCGCGTTGTGAATCGAGGTGCCGAGTCGATGAAGGATGCCGACCTGCAGCGCGTGCGCGATATTGGCCAGAAGTACATGTGGCGCAGTGTGAGCGGGCTGCAGTCCGAGCTGTTAAGCCCGGATGAAGTCGAGAACCTGACCATACGCGCAGGCACTTTGACGGCCGGTGAGCGCAACATCATCAACCACCACATTGTGGCAACCATCAAGATGCTGGAGCAGTTGCCATGGCCCAAACATTTGAAGAATGTTCCGGAGTACGCTGGTGGCCACCATGAACGCATGGATGGCAAGGGTTACCCCAAGGGCCTGACGCGCGACCAGATGTCGGTCCAGGCGCGGGTCATGGGCATCGCCGATATTTTTGAGGCGCTGACCGCCAGTGACCGCCCGTACAAGCAGGGCATGAAACTATCGCAGGCCATGGGCATCATGTACAAGTTCAAAATGGGTGGGCACATCGACCCCGACCTGTTTGACATCTTTGTCAGCGAGGGGGTCTACTTGCGCTACGCCCAACAGTTTTTGGACCCCTGGCAAATCGATACCGTCAATCCTCAGGCTTGGGTTTAGGTCGGCTAGTACCACCCGCCATGCTCGGCGGAATGCGCTCCAGTGTGAAGGTTTGTGTTGTACCGTGGCTTGCCCGGCGCAGGCGCAGCACTTCGGCACGCGGTGGCCGGGCGCACAGGTCCCAATCGCTGAGGACCAGGCGTTCGCCCCCGGCATCCAGGCGGTGTCGGGCCGGGCGGTGGGTGTGGCCGTGGATCATGTGGGCCGATTGCACGCCCTGCAACAGGGCTTGGGCGGCCGGTGCGTCCACATCGGCATAGACGGCGTCGCTGCGTTTGCGGGCCTCGCTTTGTTCACGCATGGTACGCGCCAATGCGATGCGTTCGACCAAGGGCTTTTGCAGAAAATCACGCTGCCAATCCGCTCCGCGTACCAGTGCCCGAAACTGCATGTATTCGGTGTCCGCCAGGCACAGCGCGTCACCATGGGTCAGCAGCCAGCGCTGGTCGGCAAATGACAACACGCAAGAATCTTCCAGCAAGGTGCAACCAGCATGCGACATCAAGGCAGCCCCCATCAGGAAGTCACGGTTGCCACACATGACGTACAGATCCAGGCGAGCGGCGGTGTTGCGCAATACATCGGCGCATTCCCGCTCAAAGCCTGACTCCACCGAGAGAATGTCGTCGCCGATCCAGACTTCAAACAGGTCACCGAGGATGAAGACTGCGTCTGCCTGCGTGTGCTGGAGGTAGGTGCTCCAGGCCTGAAACGTCAGCGCATCGCTCGCCTGCAGATGCAGGTCCGAGATGAAATCGACACAGCGCCAGCGGGCCGGTGCGTCGAGTTCCATCCCAGGTTGCCCGGTGTTTACAGGGCGACTGCTTTTTCGATGATGACGTCTTCCTTTGGCACGTCGTCATGAAAACCCTTGCGTCCGGTCTTGACAGCCTTGATCTTGTCCACGACGTCGGCGCCGCCCACTACCTTGCCAAACACCGCGTAACCCCAGCCTTGTGCGCTGGGAGCGGTGTGGTTCAGGAAGCCGTTGTCTGCGACGTTGATAAAGAACTGGGCTGTGGCGGAGTGCGGGTCACCGGTGCGCGCCATGGCCACGGTGTAATTGTTGTTCTTCAGGCCGTTGTTGGCTTCGTTCTGGATCGGTGCATCGCAGGTCTTCTGGTTCATGCCCGGCTCCATGCCGCCGCCTTGCACCATGAAGCCCGGTATGACGCGGTGGAAAATCGTGTTGTTGTAGTGGCCCTTGTTCACATAGGACAGAAAGTTCGTCACCGACTGCGGGGCTTTTTCCTTGTCCAGTTCCAGGGTGATGACACCGTAGTTGGTAACGTGGAGTTCGACTTGTGGGTTGCTCATGATTTATTTCACCAGGGTAGCGGAGTTGATAAGAACGGGTGTTTTGGGGGCGTCCGTCGGGAAGGGGCCGCCAGGGCCAGTGGGGACATCCTTGATTTTCATGATGGTTTCCATGCCGGAAACCACGCGGCCGAAAACGGTGTAGCCGTCTGCAGGGCCACGGGCGTTCAGGGCAGCGTTGTCCTTGACGTTGATAAAGAACTGCGATGTGGCGGAATTGGGTTCGTTGGTGCGGGCCATCGCAATCGTCCCCAAGTCATTCTTGAGGCCATTGTTGGCTTCCAGCACGACGGGTGGGCGCATGATCTTCTGATCGTATTTGACGGTATAGCCGCCGCCTTGCACCATGAAGTTGGGGATAACACGGTGAAAAATCGTGCCGTCATAGTGCTTGGCCTTGACGTATTGCAGGAAGTTTTCGACGGTTTTGGGTGCCTTTTCAGGATTGAGCTCCACCACGAAGTCACCCAGGCTGGTTTGAAACTTGACCTGCGGTGCACCTTCGGCCAGTGCGGGGCCAACGACCACGGCCATAGCCAGACCGGCCAGTGCGGCGCGTCGATTCCAAGTGTTCCATTGCATTGTCATCAGATTACTCCCTCAAAAAATATCTTCCATTGGTTTGACTGGCGAATCCAGTACTGCCGTTTGGTCCAGCCGACCCGTGTGCCGTCGGCCACCTCGCCAAAGGTCACGACCATGGTGTCGGCGGCATCGGTCCAGCGCAGGTAGGACACATCCTTGAGCTGGATGGTACGCCCCTGCGTCTGGTCGATCTCTGTCTTGAGCGTCGGCATCCATTGACTCAGCGTCTTGCCATTGCTATTGAAGTCCTGAGCATAGTAGGTCAGCACCTGCTGCAGGTTGCCGGAGGTCTTGGCATTGCGCCATCCGTGCAGGGCGTCTTCAAAGGGTTTGCTTTCGGCGCGTGTGCTTTGCGGTGCAACCCATTGGAGCTGCGTCGCAATCACCACCGGCGTGGTACGAACTTCCACGGTGCGGATGATGTGCTGCAGGTCCGGATTGGCCAGCACCACACAGCCGTCGGTTGCCTGTGGTGGACGCGAAAACTGGTTGGGAGGCGTACCGTGCAACCAGATGCCACTGCCGGTTTTGCCCCGCTTGCTGTCGAGCATGTTGGGGTAGCTGATTGGCAGGGCGCCGGAGCCGTAGAAGTCTTTCAGCGACTTGGGGTCCAGGTTGCTGGTGATGTAGTACACGCCCAAGGGCGTGCGCTGGTCGCCTTCGGCCGTCTTGGCGGTGCCGGCTTTGCCGACCGAAATGTAGTAATCCGCCACCAGGTTCAAGCCAGAAGCCGAGTTCTCAAACAGGTAGAGGCGGGATCTGGACGCGTCCACCGCAATGGCGTGCTTGGACTTCTGTGACAGCGCCAGAAATTGCGATGGAATGGTGCCCGCTGCGGGCCGGTCGCGCAAGGCCCTGACCCGGCGCTGGGACTCTTCGCGCAGTTCGGCCAGCGCAGGGCCAGCGCTGCGCGCCACCGTGTCAGGCACATCTCCAAACGCCTTGATGGCCCGGGTCTGGATTGTCAGCAAATCGCCGTGCACCAGCTGCGCCAGTTGAAAATGCGGAAAATCTTCCACCAGCTTGTCCGCTTTGGCAAGGGCTTCACGGTTTTGCGCCGACCCAATCAACCGGTAGATCTCGATCAGGCGCGCCTCGGCGACGCCGTCCTGATCTTTGACTACGGGCACTTCCTGGCGTTGTGGCTTTGGCTTGCTGCCCTGCTTGGGGTTCACCGCGTACGAGGGCAGACTGGCAAGAACTGCCAGCGCCACCAGCACCGTGTTAAGAATCGACCTGCTCATGTCAGCAGTCCGCCAGCCCACCTTCATGTGCCGGTGGATTCTTTGACGATTTGCCAGCGGTCACCGTTCTTGACCAGGTCCAGCGTCTTGCGGCTGGAAACGGCCAGGCCATTGGCCTTGTAGTCCTGGCGGAACTTTGCAACTGCGGTGTTGCCAGATGCCGTAACCGTCAGGTTTTCAAGTTTGACGCTGATCTTTGACTTGCTGCTGATGCGCATGCGCCGTTCTTCTTCCCAACTGCTGCGGCTCATGGAGCCGGGTGGGCTGAAGTCTTTGCCGTAGGAGGCGAGATAGGCCTTGACATCTCTGGCGGCCCAGGCTTTCGCCCAGGCGTGCACCGCTGCCTCGGCATCTTTGGATGGGTTGGCGCCGGCAGCAGCAGGCGCCGCGGTCGCAGTGGCAGGCGCAACGACGGTGCTGGAGGCCGCTGCCGGAGTCGCTGCCACAGTCGTCGGCGTAGAGGCAGGCATTGGAGTAGTTGCGGGTGGGGTTACCACTGGAGCCTTTGCAACCACGGGTCCTGGCAGGGTCGGTGCTGGTTTGGTCGCAACGGGTGCCGGCGCTGCGGGTGCGGTCACCGCGGCAGGGCCGGGGCGCTGGCCCTTGGCCCCGGTGGGGCTGAACAGTTCCCGGATCAGAGCCAGCTTGGGGGGGACACCGGCATTGGATGAGTCCAGTTGCAGGGCCTTGTTGTAGGCCTGGCTGGCCAGCTTGGCGTAGACATCGCCCAGGTTCTCGTGCGCCGTGGCATAACTGGGGTTGGTTCGAATCGCCATTTCAAGCGCGGTGCGGGCCTTGTCAAACTGGCTTTGCCCGGCGTATAGAACGGCCAGGTTGTTGTAGGGCTCAGGCAGCTCCGGAAAGTCTTCCGTCAGGCGGGTGAAGGTGGAGATAGCATCCGTGGTCTTGCCTGTGTCGCGCTGGATCACGCCCTTGAGAAACCGCATTTGCGGATCACGTGGTTTGGTGGCCAGATATTGGTCCGCCTTGGACAGTGCTTCGGGTAGTTTGCCCGCGCGTACCAACTGGGACACGTCCGAGTATTCGTCTGCATGTGCTAGCGAAAACATCAGGGCCGCTGCAAGGGTCAGCAGTCGTAATGGTCCAAGTACAGGTAAACGGGAGTGCGTCATAAAGCTTTCAGTTTTTCAGACGTTGGAGGAGCCCTCTGGCCGGGGCTTTATACTGCGTTGAATTGTAGCTGAGGGGGTAGAGGCCTCCGTTGGCAAGAGACCGAGATTTACCCTTACCAAATCTGTACGAGTTAAAGCCTTTGCCTGGAACCCCAGTCCGTCGGCAAGGGCATTGAAATACCCATGAGTTTGCGCATTTACAACACGCTGTCGCGTGCGTTAGAGCCATTTACCCCCATTGAATCCGGTCATGTTCGCATGTACGTCTGCGGCATGACCATTTACGATCTGTGCCACATTGGCCATGCCCGCATGGCGATGGCGTTTGATGTGGTGCAGCGCTGGCTCAAGACCAGTGGCTACCGCGTGACCTATGTGCGCAATATCACCGATATCGACGACAAGATCATCCGTCGGGCACTGGAGCGCAATATCCCGATCCGGGCCCTGACCGACGAAATGATTGGCGTCATGCGCGAGGACATTGGGCGCCTGGGCATAGAGCCGCCCACGGTCGAGCCACGGGCCACCGAGTATGTGCCCCAGATGCTGAACATGATTCGCCAGCTGGAAGACAAGGGCTTCGCCTACAAAGCCAGTTCCGGGGACGTGAACTACGCGGTGCGCAAGTTCGTGGGTTATGGCAAGTTGTCGGGCAAGTCGCTGGACGACATGCGTGCCGGAGAGCGCGTGGCGGTTGACGATGGAAAAGTCGATCCCATGGATTTTGTGTTGTGGAAGGCGGCCAAGGCGGAAGAGCCTGCGGACGCCAAGTGGGACAGCGCGGCCAGCGGCCACTCCTATGGCGTGGGCCGTCCGGGCTGGCATATCGAATGCTCGGCCATGAGTTGCCAGACGCTGGGTGAAACCTTTGACATCCATGGCGGCGGGGCCGACCTGCAGTTCCCGCATCACGAGAACGAAATCGCCCAGACCGAAGCCGTGACCGGTCACACCATGGCCAACGTCTGGATGCACAATGGCCTGGTCCAGTTGGACAATGAAAAAATGTCCAAGAGTCTGGGCAACTTTTTCACGATCCGCGAAGTGTTGGCCAAATACGATCCGCAGACGGTGCGCTTTTTCCTGGTGCGTGGCCACTACCGCACGGCGTTGGGTTATAGCGATGCACACCTGGATGATGCGCGCAACGCTTTGAAGCGTCTGTACACCGCACTGGATCTGGTGCCGCCCGCAGCGGCGAACGTGGGTATCGACTGGACCCAGGCCCATGCGCAGCGTTTCAAGTCCGCCATGGACGACGACTTTGGCACGCCCGAGGCGGTGGCCGTGCTGTTTGATCTGGCGGGTGAAGTCAACCGTACGCAATCGGCAGAACTGGCCAGGCTGTTGCGGGACCTGGGCGGCGTTTTGGGCCTGCTCCAGGGAGATCCCAAAGCCTTCCTGCAAGC
>Ga0208398_100763_pt1 | contig 16644 bp, 11 predicted proteins | sample LakWasMe79_HOW10_2_FD_183905 | JGI IMG/M metagenome (GOLD analysis project Ga0208398, IMG submission 183905) | Freshwater sediment methanotrophic microbial communities from Lake Washington under simulated oxygen tension - Sediment Metagenome... | ecosystem: Environmental > Aquatic > Freshwater >...
TAGCCGTCCAGCGCGGCGCGGCCGCGCGAGGTCTCGCTGCCCCAGACCAGCACCTTCATGCCGAAGGCGCGCGCATAGCCCGCCACCATCTGGCCGATCTTGCCGTAGCCCCAGATGCCCAGGGTCTTGCCCTTGAGCACCATGCCGACGCCGAAATTCGGCGGCATCGAGGCCGCCTTCAGGCCCGACTGCTGCCAGGCCCCATGCTTGAGATTGCCGATGTACTGCGGCAGCCGCCGCATCGAGGCCATGATGAGCGCCCAGGTCAGCTCGGCCGGTGCCACCGGCGAGCCCACGCCCTCGGCCACCGCGATGCCCAGCTTGGTGCAGGCCTCCACATCGATGTGGGCGCCAACCCGGCCGGTCTGTGCGATCAGCTTCAGGCGCGGCAGCTTCTCGAGCAGCTGGCGCGGAAACTGGGTGCGCTCGCGTATCAGCACCAGCACATCGGCATCGCGCAGGCGCACCGACAACTGGCCGATGCCCTTCACCGTGTTGGTGAAGACCTTGGCATTGAGCGCATCCAGCTTGGATGCGCAGCGGAGCTTGCGCACCGCGTCCTGGTAGTCGTCGAGGATGATGATGTTCATGGCGTGCGCCTGGGATTGTGCCTTGTGCGCGGGGTGATGGCGTCCGGGTCAGCACGCACTTGCGCGAATCTCGTTAGCATCTCGCCACCCTAACCCGACATGCCCCCCGAGGAGATCGCCATGAGTATCAATATGCACAGCGCCAGCAGCCCCGTGTTCGTGAAGATGCTGGGCAATATGTTGTATTGGTTGCAGCTCGCCCGTACCCATGCCGAAACCAAGAAGTTCGACACCTCGGTCTATCTGGGCCTGCGGCTGGCGCCCGACATGCTGCCTTTCTCGCGCCAGATCCAGATCGCCAGCGATGCCGCCAAGGGCTGCGTGGCGCGCCTGGCGGGCATCGAGATCCCGAAGTGGGAAGACGACGAAGCCACGCTGGACGAACTGGAGGCGCGCGTGCGCCGCACCATCGACTTCGTCAACTCGGTGCCGGCCGAGCAGCTGATCGGCAGCGAGGCGCGCGCGATCGAGCTGGTGATGCGCAATGGCACGGTGCTGAAGTACAGCGGCGAGGACTTCCTGCGCCACTACGCCATGCCGAACTTCTACTTCCACGTCACCACCACCTACGCCTTGCTGCGCCATGCGGGTGTGAGCCTGGGCAAGCCCGACTATCTGGGGCGTTGAGGCGCTAGGGGCCCTCTGCCTCACTCCCATGGGGCGCGGCGGGATCTTTGCGGGATGCTGGCCAAGGCGCGGACCGCCGCCCAGACTGGTGTCTGGGCAAGGTTCGCAACGCCGGCCAGCGCCCGCAAAGGCCCGCCCCATGCGGGTTTGCGAGATAACGGGCCGCCGCGGGCGTTGCGCCGCTTGGCATCGGGCAGCGAGCCCGACCTGCGCGGCGCGCCTACGCGGCGGCCCGTTCTCTCGCAAACGCGGCCCATGGGAGTGAGGCAGAGGGTCCCTTAGCCAAACATGCTGTCCAGCGCCGCCTGCATGGACTGGCGGTGCTGGCTATTGCGCTCGATGTCCTCGTCGGGCAGTGCGGCGAGTATGCAGCCGCGCAGCAGCCACAGTTCGATCGGTTCGCAGGCCTGGCGCACCAGATGCTGCAGTTCGGCGCCGCGTTCGCCCGGCAGTTCGGCGGCGGCGCGCATGAAGCTGAGCTTCAGGTCCACAAAGGCGCGGCGTGCGGCGATGCGGCCGCGGCGCTCGCCGGGCTGGCCGGCCGAGGCATAGGCCCAGGGCGGCAGAAAACCCGGAATCTCGCGCAGCGTCAGTTGCACGGCCGCCCCCCGCGCCGCTCGGCGCCGCGGCGGCTCACCGCCACCGGCTGGAACGGGAAATGCTTGTTCAAGCGCGCCAGGCGCTGCTCGGCCTCCCATTGGCTGTGGGCGCGTGCCACCAGGGTATAGATGCCGGCGCGCAGATGCCAGAAGTCGCGCAGGCTGCGGCTGCGCATGACGCTGCGCTTGAGCTCCTGCACGCCCGGGTCGTCCGCATCCAGATCGCCGAGGTCGTCAAGGCAGGCCAGGAAGGCCGCGCGCAGCTCGGGCAGCTTGCCCGGCGAGGACTGGGCCGTGCCCCAGGGGTCGGCGTCACCGGGCAGCCAGCGCAGCAGGCTTTGCAAGATCGAATCATGCGAGCGCCGTGCCGGTGGGCTCACCGTCACAGCGGCAAACGCGGTCATGGCTTCGCCCAAGGCATCGGTATCGCTGCGCACCCAACGAGAGAAAATCGCATTGATCATGTTCGGGATTCTTGTGGTGACGCGCCACCCTCCTCCGGGTGGGGCTCGTCCGGATTTTGAGCAGGGTCAGGTCTTGCTGATGCGATGAAATGGGCCGCCCGGGCCGGGCTGTACGGGGGCTGATCAGGGAAGTCCCGCATTCAGAAGCGAAGATGCCCGTACCTCGGGGTGCAAATCCAGCGCTTCGGCGGCGCGCCGCCGCCTAATATGCGCGCATGAGTTCGAACACCTCACGCACGCGCCTGGTTGTCTATACCGTGTTGACCGGATCCAAGGAGGCGCTGGGCAATCCGCTGGCGCAGCTGCCGCCGGATGCCACGTCGGACCTGGACATCGATTTCGTCTGCTTCACCGACAACCGCGCGCTGAGCTCGCCGGTCTGGACCTTCCGCTACCTCGACCGCCTGCCGCTGCCGCCCGAGAAGGCCTCGCGCCGGCCCAAGGCGATGCCGCAGGACTATCTGCCCGAGTGGGAGTACAGCCTCTACATCGACAACATCGTGCTGTTCAAGCGCCTGCCCCAGGCGGCGGACCTGCGCACCGAGCGGCCCTATCTGTTCAAACTCTTCAAGCACCCGACACGCAGCACCCCCCTGCAGGAGGCCGAGGCGATTCTGCAGATCGGCTACGAGAAGGCCGAGCGCGTGGCCGCTCAGCTGGACTTCTACGCCAAGCTGATGCCGCTGGAGGAGATCACGCCGCTGAGCACCTGCACGGTGATGCTGCGCCAGCATGGCCATCCGCAGGTGCAGGGCTTCGGGCGCACATGGTGGGAGCAGATCCTGAACTTCTGCAAGCGCGACCAGATGTCCTTCGACTTCTCGCTCAAGTCCAGCGGCGCCGCGGTGGAGTATTTCCCTGGCACGATGAGCGACAGCGAGCTGGTCTACAAGACCGTCAACATGCATGCCGGCCGGGTGTTGGCGAATTTCGACCCGGTGCGCTATGGCTGGATGCATCGCGACGATCCGGAGGCAAGACGTGACCCCCGGGCCCATTACCTGAAGGCCGGCCAGCACACCGGCCAGGACTATGCGGCTCGCTCCGAGTTGCTGGAATTCCTCAGCTACCGCTATGGCTCCAGCCTGGGCAATCAGGTGGCGCCGCGCCGCAACCTGGCCGCGCCGCTGCAGCTGCTGCTGCAACCCTACCGGCTGGAGGCGCAGGGTCGCATGCTGATCGTGCGCGTGCTGGCCGAGGGCGAGACCGCCTTCGACGCAGCCGAGGCCGGCCAGGCCGAGGTCGTGCTCGCCACCTTCATGGGCGTCAGGTACGAGGGCGTGCGGCTGGAGCTGACGAGCGCCCAGCTGGCCGCGGGTGCGATCCGCCTGCAGCCCGACGCGCGCGGCTACGAAGTCATCATCGTGCTCGGCCTGCCCGGCGAATTGCTGACCCAGGCCTATGCCATGCTGGTGCCGGTGCTGACCACCGCCCGCGGCCTGCTCTGCGCGATCGCCTGCACGCCGGCCGCGGTGATGGACGCGGCGCGCGTGGAGCAGGCCATGCTGCAGCTGCGTGGCAGCTGCCTCACCGGCGTGCAGCAAGGCCTGCACGACAGCCTGGAGCAGCCGTTGCGCAACAGCCTCCTGAGCTTCGAATGGGGGGGCGGTTGAAGCCCTACTTCACCGCCACCAGATCCTTGCGGATGAAGAGGGCGTTACCGGCCTGCTCGGGGTAGCCGAAGTAGACGTCGTTGAGCGTGAAGCCGATGGCGTCGAGGAAATGGCAGTAGCTCAGGAAGGGCACTTGGCCCGCGTAGAGTTCGTTGCGCATCACCTCGGTGTAGATGTACTTGAACTGCGGCAGGCTGCGCGCCGCGCCGCGGAAGATCTGGAACTCCGCGCCCTGGCAGTCCAGATACATCAGGTCCAGCGCCTGCACCGCGGCCGCATGGCCATTGGCCTGTACGAGGGCTAGCACATCGTCCACCGTCGACGAGACGACGTTGACGGTGTGGGTGAAATGCACGCCCGGATTCACCGCCAGATGCGTGCCCGGCGCCAGGATGCTGCTGCTCATGCCGCCATTGCTGGCGACGTGGAAGGGGTAGGTCTTGCCCGAGGTCTCCGCGCACAGCGTATTCACGGCGATGTAGTTGGGCACCATGCTGCAATTCCTGGCCAGGTTGGCAAAGGGCTCGGGCAGCGGCTCGACGAAGACGCCGGCGCGGATGCCGTTCTCGGCAAACTCGCGCAGCTCCTGGCCATAGCTGGCGCCCAGTTGCAGCACACCGATGGGGGCGGGCAGGCCCAGTTCGCGCAGGCGCGGGAAGAGCGAAAACGTCATGGTGGATGGGCTCCTAGAACCAGATCCGCAGCGGGACCTGGTCGTGAACGATCTGGGCCTTCAGTCGCGCTTCAAGTTCGCGGTATTCGCTGCCCTTGGGCTCGGCCATGTACTGCGAGTGGAACTCGATGTAGGCGGCGTCCAGCAGCTTGTGGGCGCCGCGAGCGATCAGGTCGGGCAGCACCTCGTACTCGCCGCCCTCGATGTCGAGCTTGAGCACCACGCTGGCATAGCGGGCGCGTGCGTCCTCGATCAGCTGCGCCAGCGAGAAGCAGGGCACATCGAGCGCGGTGGCGGCGTTGGCGGCGTAGTACTTGCTGTTGTGCTCGGCCAGCATCGAGCCGCCCTGCGAGGTCGGGTCCTGCTCCAGGCCGAAGAACTGCACCACGCCGACCCTGGTGCCGGCGGCCTGCTTGAGCAGCTCGATGCGACCCGCGCCGGCGGCCACGATCTTGTCCAGCGCCGGCCAACAGTTGGGGTTGGGCTCGATCAGCACATAGTCGAAGTCCTGCGGCAGGAAGTAGCGCGAGAACTGGCCAAAGCCCTGGCCCAGATTGGAGCCGCAGTCGATGAAAAGGCCGCGCTGCGGCGCGGCACCGGCATGCAGGGCATGCTGGGCATGCAGGCGTGCCGTGATGCCCTTGGCATCTTCGCCGGCCTGACGCTCCAGCGCCTGCACATAGTCCTGGAAGCTCGTTGCACTCATGGCAGCCGGCCGTTTCTTCAGAAGGCGCGCAGATGCAGGTCGGGCAGCTGGGGCACGTTGGGGCGGTCCAGCGGGCCGGGGATGGGCTCGTTGGAATGGCCGTAGAAGCTGGCCGAGCTGATGCGCATCCAGGTCAGCTCGAGCAGGCGCGGGAAGGGCACGCCGCCTATCATCACCATGCCGCCGGCGTTGTTGGCATGCAGGTGCACCACGCGGTGCGTCTCGTTGAGCTTGCTGAAGACGCCGAACACGGTGTCGTAGAAGGCGCGGTCGGGCAGTTGGTGAAAGTCGTGGAACTCACCGGTCAGCACCTCGAAGCGGGCCAGGTCGGCGCTGTCGGCCGCGCTCAGGCAGGACCATTCGGCGCCCTCGGTATCGAACTTCAGGATCGGGTGGCGCGCCTGGCTCCAGTCCAGCATGCCCACCATGCTCTTCAGCGAGACCAGCGGTGCGCTGTCGCTGGCGCCCCAGCCGAGGCGATGGAACTGGCAGTTGGGGTGGCGGCTCGGGCTGGCCTCGATGGTGTGGTCGAACTGCAGCACGCGGGCGCCCAGGCCGGCCAGCTCATCGTCGAAGCTGACCTCGTCGCCGATGCCGATCGACAGCACGGTGTTGCTGCGGCGCGAGGAGCTGGGCATCACATAGCCGCCGTCATGCGGGGCACCGATGCGCACCTTGACGTCGCTGTTCATCTGCCAGGGGCGGATCAGGTTCAGCAGGGCATAGAGGTCGAATGGGGTCACGGGTCGCTCCGCGGGTTTGGGCATGGGAGGGGCAGGGGTGATGGCCGGCGCCGCCTCTCGAGCATTCTGCCCGCCGAGGAACTGTGTCTGGCCGAACAGCTTGGCGGTGTGCAGAAAGGTCGAGTTCGAGGTGCTCATGATGGCCGTCCTTGACAGGATGAGTTGATCGACAAAGCCTTCCACCACCGAGGCGGAGGGGCGCGAGATATTGAAGGGGAACTGGCGGCCGTTGCCGTCCTGGGTCCACTGGTTCCAGCCCGCCTCGGCCACCATCTTCTCGGGGAAGGCGGTCTTGGTGAACACGGCGCAGTTGGGCAGGGTGGCGAAGCGCGCGTTGACCTCGGCATCGTCGGAGCAGACGAAGAAGCGCGTGCTGCTGCCCTGGGCCTGCTTGAAGAGGGCCTGGTCGTCGACACGGTCGCCGAAGTCGGTCTTGCGGATATGCAGGCCCACCACCTCGGGGCCGATGCGGTGCTGCTGGCAGAAGTCCAGCGCACGCCGGGCGGCGGCGGCATTCGGGCGCAGTTGGGCGAGCGCCTGGCGCAGGTCCTCGAAGCTGGCGAAGCCGGGGATCAGGTTGTTGTAGTAGACGACGCTGCGGCCGCTGGCAAAGTGGCGCGCGTAGTCCTCATAGCCCTGGAACTGGCGGTTGATGACCAGGTGCTCGGTGGAGAAGCCGACCTGGTTCTCGTGCATCAGGAGCAGATGCTCGGCCTCGCGCGCCTTGTAATGGTCGATGCCCAGCTCGTCCACCGGCAGATCGCAGTCGAACAACTCGTGGAAGGCCGCGCCGCACCAGTTGTTGATGGGCCAGGAGATGTGCCAGTCGCCGCCGAACTTGTTGCGCAGCACCAGGGCAAAAGCGAGGGCGTTGAAGCGGTTGCTCAAGCCTCCGTCGCACAGCACATGATGAATGGTCACGGGGGTCTCCGCTGGGGTGATCACGAGGGTCTGGGGCTGGTGCAGCTGTTTGGGTAAATACGTGGGCAGCACCTCGGCCCACCACAGCAGCAGCACCGCCAGGTTCCAGGCCTTGAAGACCGGCACGCTGCCGGGCTGCTCGTAATACTGGCTGAGGGTGGCGCGCACCGCGTCCAGGTCCATCACCGCATCGAGGCTGGCGTGGCGCAGCTGCTCGATCGCGCCCAGCAGTCGCTCGCGCAGCGGTGCCAGGAAGAAGGCCGGCGGTACGGTGAAGCCCATCTTGGGGCGCTCCAGCACCGAGCGCGGCAGCTGGGGCTGCATCAGATCGCGCAGCACCTGCTTGGAGGCGCCGGGCGTGGGGATCTTGAGTTCGCGTGGCAGGCGCGCCGCGAACTCGAACAGCGGCACGTCCAGGAAGGGGAAGCGGCCCTCCAGCGAATGCGCCATCGCAATCTTGTCGGCCTTCATCATCAGGTCTTCGGGCAGCCAGGTGTGCAGCTCGAAGTTCTGCATGCCCGAGAGCAGGCCGTCGGCGCGGTCGAAGTGCGGACGGAAGCGCAGATGCTGCAGCGGCAGGGCCTTGTCGCGCAGCCACTGCGAGGCCTCGATATTGTTGGCGCTGCGCTGGAAGAACTCGACAAAGGCCTGGTCACGCCCCAGGCCCGGCACGGTGGCGAGCTGGTGGTGGCCATAGCCGGCAAAGAGCTCGTCGCCGCCTTCGCCCGAGAGCACCACGGTGACGTCCTCGCGGATGCGCTGGCACAAGCGCGAGAGCGCGAAGCAGGCAGGGTCGGCGATCGGTTCGTCGAGCTCGCGCAGCACGCGGTCCATGCCACCGCGCAACTCGTCCTGCGTGATGCACAGCTCCACATAGTCGAGCTCGAAGCGTTGCGCCACGTCGCGCGAGAAGGCGAACTCGTTGACCTCGGGAAAGCCGATGCTGTAGGCCTTCAGGTGCGCGCCGGCCTTGTGCACATAGGCGGCAATGCTGGAGGAGTCCAGGCCACCGGAGAGCAGCACGCCAATCGGCACCTCACCCATCAGCTGGCCCTTCACCGAGCTGGCCAGCAGCGCGTCCAGCTCTTCCACATAGTCGTGCGCCGGGCGGGTCAGCGCCGGTTCGGTGATTTCGAGCCTGGCAAACGCGCTCAGCTCACGGCGCTGGCCGTTCACGAAGCGCAGCAGATGGCCGGCCGGCAGCTTCTCGATGCGCTTGAAGAGGGTGCGCGGCGCCAGGTTGTAGCGGAAGGCCAGGTAGTCCTGCAGGCCGGCGGCATCGGGTGCGAGGTCCAGGCCTTCCAGGCCCAACAGGCCCTTGAGCTCGGAGGCGAAGGCGATGCATTGCTCGTCTTCGTAGACATAGAGGGGCTTGGCGCCGAAACGGTCACGCGCCAGCACGAAGCTGGCCTCGGCCTCGTTCCAGATGCACAGGCCGAACATGCCGTTCAGCGCGGCGAAGGCGGCATCGCCCTGGGCCAGGTGGCTGGCCAGCACCACCTCGGTGTCGGTATGGCTCTTGAACGGGAACTTGCCCTCGAGCGGCGCGCGCAGCTCCTGCCAGTTGTAGACCTCGCCGTTGTAGACGATGCCGCTGCCGCCATCGGGCGCGTAAAAGGGCTGGTTGCCGCTGCTGGCGCGGTCCACGATGGCCAGGCGCAGGTTCACGAAGGCGGCGCGCTCGCTGCGGTGTACGCCGAAGGCATCCGGGCCACGGTGCTGCATGCTGGCGTGGAAATGCGCCACCGCGCGGTCGATGCGCCCGCCGTCGGCGGCTGTTTTCAGCCAGATTCCCGCAATTCCGCACATGCCAACGCTCCCTGTTGCGCGCTGGATGAGCGGCGCAGACCACAATCTGCTGGCGATTATGGGTGGGCTCATTCGCCAACTTGAGCCGGAACAACGCGGCGAACACCGCCCAAATCCTGCCCGCGCTGAAGCCGTGAAGCCTGGGAATAGGGGGGCATTGAGGCAGCTAATCGGCGGCCGCGGCGCGGGGTGCGCGGCTACGATTGGGCAACATCGCCGTGGACCCTGCGGGTTCGCGTGCCTATTTTTTACCTTTGCCGGTACTTCCGTCATGGACATGTCCCAGCCCGATCTCAAGACCCTGACCGCCTCCGAAGCCCAGGCCGCCGCCAAGGCAGAGCTGATTGCGCGCGCCGGCAAGCCGGGTCAGCTGAGCCTGGCGGACGTGATGGAAACCGCCAGCGCCTGGCAGCAGGCCGGCCAGCTGGAGGCCGCGGCCCTGCTCTACCAGGCCTGGATTGCCGCCAACGATTCGCCGCTCAAGCCCCTGGCCTGCTACAACTGGGGCACCATCCTGGGCGCGCTGCGGCGTGCCGCCGAGGCCGAGCGGGCCTATCTGATGGCCCTCCAACTCAAGCCGGGCTTTGCCCAGGCACAGCTGAACCTGGGCCACCAGCGCGAGCATCTGGGTCGGATCGACGAGGCGCTGGCCTGCTGGCGGGCGGTGGTGGAGCTGCAGGCCCCCGTCGAGACCATGGGTGTGGACCCGCTGAGCCTGCGCCTGCATGCGCTCAACAATATGGCGCGGCTGCTGGAAGAGCAGCGCCGCTACGAGGAGTCGCAGGCCTGCATGCGCCAGAGCCTGCTGCTCAAGGCCGACCAGTCCGATGTGCTGCAGCACTATGTGCATATCCGCCAGAAGCAGTGCGACTGGCCGGTCTACCAGCCGGTGGGCGAGGTCACGCACAACCAGCTGCTGCGCAGCACCTCGCTGCTGGCCACGCTCAGCGCCAGCGACGATCCGGCCGTGCAGCTGATGATTGCGCAGCGCTTCGTGCACGAGAAGGTGCCGGCCTACAAGGGCAAGCCGCTGCACGAGACGGCGTCCGCCACCAGGCCGCGCAGCGGCAAGATCAAGATCGGCTATCTCTCGGGCGACCTCTGCATGCATGCGGTGGGCCTGCTGACGCCCGAGCTGTTCGAGCTGCACGACCGCGAGCGCTTCGAGGTCACGGCCTTTTGCTGGAGCCGCGAGGACGGCAGCGCGCAGCGCGCCCGCATCCTCAAGGCCATGGACAACCATGTGCGCCTGGCCGGCGTGGACGACCAGACCGCCGCGCGCCTGATCGCCGAGGCCGGCATCGACATCCTGGTGGACCTGCAGGGCCTCACCAGCGGCGCGCGCCCGGGCATCCTGGTGCAGCGTCCTGCGCCCATCCAGGTCAGCTACCTGGGCCTGCCCGCCACCTCGGCCATCCCGGGGGTGGACTGGATCATCGCCGACCGTTTCGCGATGCCCGAGGACTATCTGCCCTACTGCACCGAGAAGCCGATCTACCTGCCGCATTGCTACCAGGTCAGCGACCGCCAGCGCGTCATCGGCGCCAAGCCCACGCGCGCCCAGTACGGCCTGCCGGACGACGCCTTCGTGTTCTGCTCGTTCAACAACAACCACAAGTTCAGCGAAGAGATGTTCCGCTGCTGGATGCGGGTGCTGTCGGCGGTGCGGGGCAGTGTGCTCTGGCTGCTGGCCGACAACCCCTGGGCCAAGGCCAATATGCTGCGCGTCGCCGCCGAATACGGCGTGGGCGAGGAACGGCTGATCTTCGCGCCGCGCGTGGCGCCGCCCGAGTATCTGGCGCGCTTCGTGCTGGCCGATCTGGTGCTGGACACCTTCCCCTACAACGCCGGCACCACCGCCAGCGACTGCCTGTGGATGAACACGCCGATGCTGACGCGCGCCGGCCGCAGCTATATCTCGCGCATGGCCGGCAGCCTGCTGACGAATGTGGGCCTGCCCGACCTGGTGACCTATTCTTTGGCCGAGTACGAACAGCGCGCCATCCAGATCGGCCAGCAGCCGGCACGCGCCGCCTCCTACCGGCGCTATCTCGAAGAGCATGGTCATGCCTCGCCGCTGTTCGATATTCCCGGCATGGTGCGCGATCTGGAAGCGCAGTTCGAATCCATGGCGCTGGCGGCACGCCAGCGTCAGGGCGGCTGAGCGGTAAGCAAGCAGGAACGGGTTGATCGGTGACACAACGCAATGACCCCTTCTTCGACGGTGGCCCGCGCGGCGCGCGGGCTGCCCAGCCCAGCCTGCGCCTGGCCGAAGCCGCGCCCGAACCCGCTGTTGCCGGCCATGCCGCCGACCCGCTGCTGGACGAGCGCGCCGAACTGAACGTCGACCCCCTGCTGGCCGCACTGGCCTGGCTGACGCGCCACCATGGCCGCGCCCGTTCGCCCGAATCGTTGCGCGCCGGCATGCCGGTGGAGGGCGCCCTGGCGCCCAGCCAGGCGCTGCGCATGATGCGCGAGGCCGGCTACAACGCCGGCCTGCTGCGCAAGCCGATCGAGGACATCAGCCCCTTGCTGCTGCCCGCGGTGCTGCTGCTCAAGGAGGGCGACGCCTGCCTGCTGGTCAAGCATCTGGAGCCCGACGCCCAGGGCATGCCGCGCTTCGAGGTGGTGTTCCCGGGCGAGCAGGCCCAGGCCTGCGCCGCCAGCTTGGCCGAGCTGGAGCCCGAATACAGCGGCTTCATGATTGCGGTGACGCCGCAGGAGCAGTCCCAGGCCCAGCAGCGCAGCGACGCCCTGCTGCCGCCGATGAGCCAGCATTGGCTGTGGGGCACGCTCAAGCGCTTCACACCTTATTACCGCGCCGCCATGCTGGCGGCCCTGCTCAGCAATGTGCTGATGCTGGTGTCGGGTCTGGTGACCTCGGTGATCTACGACAAGGTGATCCCGCACCAGGCCACGGTGACGCTGTGGACACTGGCCATCGGTGCCGGCATCGCGCTGGGGTTCGATCTGGTGGCGCGGCAGCTGCGCAGCTATCTGATCGACCTGGCCGGCCGCAAGGCCGACCTCATCATTGGTTCCAAGCTGTTCCGTCAGACCCTGGGCGTGCGCATGGAGCACAAGCCGCAGTCGGCCGGCTCCTATGCCCATTACCTGGCCCAGGTGGAGGTGGTGCGCGACTTCTTCACCTCGGCCACCATGTCGGCGCTGTCGGACTTGCCCTTTGTGCTGGTGTTCGTGGCCATGACCTTCGTGATCGGCGGGCCGCTGGGTTGGGTGCTGGTGTTCGTGATCCCGATGGTGATCGCGGTCAATATCGCCATCCAGGGTTATCTGCGCAAGGCCATGCACACCAATATGGCCGAGATGGCCGATCTGCACGGCACCCTGGTGGAAGCGATCGAAGGCCTGGAGGATTTGAAGACCTCGGGCGCCGAGGGCCGCTTCCTGCGCCGTTATGAAAACGGCCTGTCGATCGCCGCCGCGTCCTCGCTGCGCGCGCGCTACCTCACCAGCTGGAGCGGCAATATCTCCGCCACCCTGCAGCAGGCCATCACCCTTGTGATGCTGGTGTGGGGGGTCTACCTGATCAAGGATGGCGAGATCACCTCGGGTGCGCTGATCGGCGCGGTGATGTTCGCCGGCCGCGCGTTGGCGCCGCTGGGCAGCCTGGTGGCGCTGGCCTCGCGCTACCAGGGCGCGCGCAACGCGATGATTTCGCTGGACCAGATGATGAACGCGCCGACCGAGCGCGAGGCCAGCCGCAACTATGTGCCGCTCAGCAAGCTGAACGGTCGCCTCGGCCTGCACGATGTCGGCTTTGCCTATCCGCCGGTGGGCCAGACCGCCTCGCCCAAGGTCTTGAAGGGCGTGAGCCTGAAGATCGAGCCGGGCGAGCGCGTCGCCGTGCTGGGCCGCATCGGCAGCGGCAAGAGCACCATCCTGCGCCTGCTGGCCGGGCTTTATCAACCCACCGAGGGCATGGTGGAGGTGGACGGCATCGACCTGCGCCAGATCGACCCGGCCGAGTTCCGTGCCCGTGTCGGCTTCGTTTCGCAGGAGCCGCGCCTGTTCCATGGCACGCTGCGCGACAACGTGCTGATGGGCCGTGCCCACCTGGACGCCTCGCATTTGGTGGAGGTGGCCAAGCTCACCGGCCTGGACCGCGTGGTGGCCGCGCATCCGCTCGGCTGGGATTTGCCGGTGGGCGAGATGGGTGGCCTGCTCTCGGGCGGCCAGCGCCAGCTGGTGGCGCTGGCGCGCAGCCTGGTCACCAAGCCGCAGATCCTGCTGATGGACGAGCCCACCAGCTCGATGGACGCGCAGTCCGAGATGGCCTTTCTGCGCCAGTTGCGCGATGCCGCCGGCGCCTGCACCCTGATCGTGGTGACGCACCGCCCGGCGGTGCTGGAGCTGGTGCAGCGCGTGATGGTGATCGACAGTGGCAAGCTGGTGGTGGACGGCCCGCGCGACCAGGTGCTGGCCGCGCTCTCGGGCGTCAAGCCCACGCCGGCTTCAGGCGATACCGCTTCCAATCTGCATATGCACCCGGCCACCCAGCCGGTGCAACGCTCCGCCTCGCTCTGATCCATGGCCAAGCTCGGCAAATCCCAAGGCAAGGACCTGGCGCTGCGCCCCGACGAGGCGATGTTCGTCTCCGCGGCGGTGAGCGCGCAGATCAACGAACCGCTGCCGCGTGCCACCTGGGCGATCTACCTGATGCTGGCGGTGGTGGTGACGTCCATCACCTGGGCCTCGATCGCGCGCGTCGACGAGATCACACGCAGCGATGGCAAGGTGGTGCCCGACGGGCGCGAACAGATCATCGCCAGCCTGGAGAGCGGCATCCTGCAGCAGCTGCTGGTGCGCGAGGGCATGCAGGTGGAGGCCGGCCAGGAACTGGCCCAGCTGGACCCGACCCGCGTCGAGGCCCAGCAGAACGAGGGCCAGGCCAAGCGCGTGGCGCTGCTGGCCCAGGTCTCGCGCCTGCAGGCCGAGGCCTATGGACGCGCCTTGAGCTTCCCGCCCGAGGTGCAGGCCCTGCCGGCGATTGCCCAGGCCGAAACCGAGGCCTTCGAGGCGCGCCGCCGCCTGCTGGACGAGGCGGTGAGCAGCATCAACCGCAGCGCCGGCCTGGTGGAGCGCGAGCAGCGCATGGCGCAGGACATGGCCACGCGCGGCCTGATGTCGGACGTCGAGGTGATGCGCCTGACCCGTCAGGTCAACGAGCTGCGCCAGCAGCGCGCCGAACGCATCAGCCGCTTCCGCCAGGAGGCCAGCAGCGATCTGGTGCGCGCCAAGACCGAGCTGGCCCAGGTGGACGAGCAGATGGTGGTGCGCCACGACGCGATGAGCCGCACCGTGCTGCGCTCGCCCGTCAAGGGCATGGTCAAGAACATCCGCATCAACACCGTGGGTGGCATCGTCACCGGCGGTGCGCCCATCATGGAGATCGTGCCGCTGGGGCCACGCGTGCTGGTGGAGGCGCGCATCAAGCCGCGCGACGTGGGCTTTGTGCGCGTGGGCCAGACCGCCGAGGTCAAGCTCACCGGTTACGACTTCAACGTCTACGGCGGGCTGGAGGGCAAGATCGAGGTGATCAGCCCCGATGCCATCAGCGACGGCACCGACAAGAGCGGCGAGGGCAGTTACTACCGCGCCATCGTCGCGGCCGAGCGCAACAACCTGCACTTCAAGGGCAAGACCCTGCCGGTGATACCGGGCATGACGGCGCAGGTGGAGATCCGCACCGGCGAACGCACCGTGCTGAGCTATCTGCTGCGCCCGATGATGAAATCGCAGGAAGCGCTGCGCGAGCGCTGATTTGCGCCGGGCAAGGACGCTTGTTTGGCGCTTAAGTTTTGCTACCCTGTGATGTAGTACGGCTCATGTCGAGCAAGTACTCCATCCACGCGAATTGGCGCGCCAGCCTGCTGGCAATGGCCGCCGCCATGCTGCTGGGCCAGATCAGTGCCAGCGCCGCGCCGCGCGCCGATGGCGCCCTGCAACCGCTCAAGCCCGCCACCGCGCCGGCTGTTCCAAGCGTGGCTCGCAAGCCGGCGGTGGCCCCCGCCGCGCTTGCAACGCCGGTAGTGCCGCCCAGCCGCTGCAACGAGGACGATGCCGCGCCCGCGGGCACGGGCCGCAGCGCCAGTGGCCTGGAGACCAGCGACACCGATCCGCGCGCGCAACTGCTGAGCCTGATGGACGCGGCACGCGAGCGCAGCCGCACCGTCGGTGCGATGCGCCTGCTGCGCGAGGCCGCCGACGCCGAGATCCGCGAGGCCAGGGCCGGCGCATTGCCCAGCGCCAGCGTGGTGGGCATGCTCAATGGCGTGCAGACCTCGGTGCGCGGTGTGGAGCAGACCAAGGGCGGCCAGGCGCGCCTGAACCTGAACGTGATCTACCCGCTCTACGACGCAGGTCGGGTCGAGAAACTGACCGAATGGCGCGTCGCGATGGCCGAGGCCGCGCGCCAGGGCCAGAGCAGCGTGGAGGAGCAGCTGGCGCTGCAGACCGTGTCGCTGGCGCTGGACCGCAGCCGCTACCTGCTGGTGGGCCAGATCTACAACCAGTACGCGCGCAAGATGGCCTGCCTGGTGGACGCGCTGGAAATCATCACCAAGGCCGACCGCGGACGTGCCAGCGAACTGGTGCAGGCGCAGAAGAGCCTGCAGCAGGCCGAGCTGGCCTATGCGCAGAACCTCACCACGCTGCGCCAGACCGAGGTGCGCATGCGCCGCCTGGTTGGCGACAAGCTGCCCGCCAGCGCCAGCATGAGCGTGGTGCTGACCAAGCTGCCCGACCTGGCCGAGCTGGAGCGCGACATCCTCGAGGCGCCCGACGTGGCCCAGGCCACCGCCCAGGCGCAGGCGCAGCGCAGCTATGCCGAATCGGTGCGCGCCGGCCAGAAGCCCAGCGTCAACCTGAGCGTGATCGGCGCGGCGGTGGGCGGGCAGGGCCGGTCCACCGACTGGGCCGGTGGCGTATCCGTCAACATCCCCCTGCTGCAACCCGGCGCCGACTACACCCTGAGCGCCGCGCAGCGCCGCGCCGAGGCGGCGCAGCTGCAGCGCGACGAGGCCATCGAGGCCAAGCGTTATCGCCTGATCGAGATGAACGATGCCGCGACTGCCTCGCTGGACCGCGCGCGCCGCGTGGTCGAGATCCTGCGCAACAGCGACCGCGTGCGTGCCTCCACCCTGCAGCAATGGCAGCAGTTGGGCCGGCGCTCTCTGTTCGACGTGATGGCGGCCGAGGGCGACTATTACGGCATGCGCGTGGCCCATGTCAGCGCGCTCTACGATACCCAGCAGGTGGTGGCGATGATGTGGTCGATGGGCCGCGGTGTCGGTGCCAGCCTGCGTTGAATCGCATAACAACACGGAGAGTTAGCCTTGGACAATGCCGAACTGATCGCCTCGGTGCTGAAGGACTGGTGGTATTACAGCGTCGAGCTGGCCCCCGGCGTGATGGCCAAGGGCGTGGACACGCCGCAGACGCCGATGCTGCCGCGCATGATGCTGCGCAACTGCAATCTGCGCGGCATGGACTGCCTGGACATCGGCAGCATGGAGGGCCTGATCCCCACGCTGATGTGCCGCCAGGGCGCCAAGAAGGTGCTGGCCACCGACGCGATCCCGCATTGCCAGAAGAAGATGGACGTGCTGCGCCAGGTCTATGGCGTGAACTTCGACTTCCAGCAGGTGGGCCTGCTCTATGACCTGAGCGCCAAGCTCAAGGACCATGGCGGCTTCGATTTCATCAATCTCTCGGGCGTGCTCTACCACGTCTACTCGCCCCTGCATGTGCTGGCCGGCATCCGGCCGCTCCTGAAGAAGGGCGGGCTGATGGTGGTCTCCACCAATGTGATGCGGCGCGAGGGCTACAGCCTCGAGTTCAACAATGCCGGCAAGCTGCAGACCGAGACCAATACCT
>Ga0208398_100764_pt1 | contig 16622 bp, 20 predicted proteins | sample LakWasMe79_HOW10_2_FD_183905 | JGI IMG/M metagenome (GOLD analysis project Ga0208398, IMG submission 183905) | Freshwater sediment methanotrophic microbial communities from Lake Washington under simulated oxygen tension - Sediment Metagenome... | ecosystem: Environmental > Aquatic > Freshwater >...
AAATGAAAAGTGTCAAAACCACTAGGGCAGATAATAAATGTTTCATAGAAATGAGTTGTTTTTTATAAACGGCAAATATAGCAAAAACCGATAGTGATTTTTGTTAAAAATAAATTCCGAATTTAACTGAAGCTTCCGGATTGAGTAAAGGCAGATTGTATTCTTTGCTGTCCAGAACGAAATTGTCGTTGCCACCAACTTTTAGGTTTAAACCTGCCCAGGGTGAAACGTAGAAGTTTTTATAGATGGTGAAATTATAGCCCAGACTTCCGTTTAGTAAGAAGTTGTCGAAATTTTTGGTGGCGTTGCTGTTGTCGCTTTGAATATCGCTTTTCCAATAAACGGATCCGCCTCCAATCCACCAGCCCTTCCAATTGTCTTTCAAAAAACGATCCAATAGAACAGCATAAGCTTTTATATGATGATCTGTAAAACCGTCTTTGGTTACAAAATCGGGTTTGTTGACATCGGCAAAAAGGGCTCTGCCACGCCATTTGTCTTTTCCAATCCAGCCCGCACCAAAATAGCCTCCTGTGGCATAGGGCAAAACATCGAGTTCGATTCCGAAATTCCATTTATGAGTTGTGTCCGTTCCGTTTGTGGATTGTGCCAGTAATTGCATTGAAAGGGCAATGAAAACAAGGAGTAATGCTTTTTTCATGATGAGGTTTGTTTCGTAATCGTTACTGTTTCAAAAGTACTTTTTTGTCTTTAGATAGGGAATGATTTTTGTCATAAAGAAAAAAGCCACAACAGAATTATATTCCACTGTGACTTTTATTTAAGTTTTGTTTAAAACTGAATACTAAAAATTACCCCTCCATCTTTGCTGATAACTCAAACCATCGTTCCTCTTTATCCTCAATCTTCTTGATGATATTCTCAAGTTCTTTGGCTTTCTTTTCGATATCGGCATCGGCTACTTTTCCGTCCGAGAATAATTGCTCAATTTTGGTTTTGTCGATTTCCAAGTCCTTGATTTCTCTCTCGATTTTTTGATATTCCTTTTGCTCGTTGAAAGTCAGGTTTCCAGTTGGATTATTTTGTTTCCATTCTTTTTTCTCCGTTTTGTTTTCCTCTTTTTGGACAACATCGGCACTGTCTTCATAGGCTCTAAAGTCGGAGTAATTCCCGGGGAAAGTTTCAATCTCGCCCTGACCCCTGAAAACAAACAACTGATCCACGATTTTGTCCATAAAATAACGGTCGTGCGAAACCACAAGCAGACATCCAGGATAATCCAAAAGGAAACTTTCCAACACGTTCAAGGTCACAATGTCCAAATCATTCGTAGGCTCATCGAGAATCAAAAAGTTTGGGTTTTGAATTAAAACCGTACACAAATACAGACGTTTCAGTTCACCACCGCTCAGTTTTTCGACATAATCGTATTGCTTTTTGGCGTCAAAAAGAAAACGTTCCAACAATTGCGAAGCCGAAATGATTTTCCCTTTCGTAAGCGGAATAAATTCTCCAAATTCCTTGATGACATCAATCACGCGCTGTCCCGGTTTTGGGTTAATACCGGCTTGGGTGTAATAGCCTATTTTGATAGTGTCACCCACAACCACTTTTCCGCCGTCAAGAGGCATCGTACCTGTCAAAAGATTCAGGAAAGTAGATTTTCCTGTTCCGTTTTTACCAATAATCCCGATGCGTTCGCCACGCTGAAAATCATAACTGAAATTATCTAGAATAACACGATCCTTGAATTTCTTGGAAAGTTTGTGAAGCTCAATAATCTTGCTTCCCATTCGTTCCATATTAATCTCCAGTTCGACCGCATTTTCTTTTCGTCGGCTTTGTGCTTTTTCTTTGATTACATAAAAATCGTCCTGACGCGATTTTGACTTGGTAGTTCTTGCTTTCGGCTGACGGCGCATCCATTCCAATTCTTTCACAAAAAGGTTTTGAGCTTTGTCAATACTCGCATTTTCGGAGGCAATGCGTTCTTCTTTTTTTTCCAAATAATAAGAGTAGTTCCCTTTGTATTGGTATATTTTTCCGTTGTCCAATTCGATGATTTCGTTACAAACACGCTCCAAAAAGAAACGGTCGTGCGTCACCATAAACAACGTGATATTTTCTTTGGCAAAATAACTTTCCAGCCATTCGATCATTTCCAAATCCAAGTGATTCGTTGGCTCATCCAGAATCAATAAATCGGGACGGTTAATCAAAATAATGGCAAGTGACAAACGTTTTTTCTGTCCACCCGAAAGGCTTTTTACTTTCAGTTTAAAGTCTTCCAGTTTCAGTTTGAACAAAATTTGTTTGTATTGGGTTTCAAAATCCCAAGCATTGTGGCGATCCATTGCGTCAAAAGCTTTTTGGTAAGCTTCCTCATCTTCTGGGTTTTCCAATGCTTTTTCGTAAGCTTCGATTACTTTCAAACTCTCATTGTCCGAAGCAAAAATGCTTTCTTCAATCGTCAGTTCGTCCTGCAGTTTATTGTCCTGTGATAAAAAAGCCATTCGGATGCTTTTTCTAAGAACCACTTGTCCAGTATCCGGTTCATCAAAACCATTGATGATGTTCATAATAGTGGTTTTACCCGAGCCATTTTTGGCTATAAAAGCTATTTTTTGGTCTTTGTTGATTCCAAAGGAAATGTCTTTGAACAGCGTGCGCTCCCCAAAAGATTTAGATATATTTTCTACTGATAAATAATTCACAAGGCTAAATTTTTGGCAAAAGTAAGCTATTATGGGACTAAATGCGAATTGTTGTTTTAAATATGAATATTAGCAGAAGTATGCCAAATATTTTTTTGCCACAGATTACACGGATTCACACAGATTTTATTTGCGATATTTAAGAAATCTGTGTTAATCTTTATAATCTGTGGCTAATTTTAGGAGTTTGGTAAGTCGTAACTTTTAAATTAAAATTCGTGTCTGAATTTTTTATTCTTTCAAATAAGGACTTAAATCTATGGAGTGGATTTGTTGAGGTGTGTTCACGAAAGGCTTTTTCACCGTGGCTTCATTCGTCAGATAAAATAGAGAACCGTCTTTGGTGGCAATTCCTTCGATTTGGTGAAACGGAAGTTCGATTTTAATTTTTCGTTTATTTCCATTGACAAAATCATAGTTTTTGTAGCCATAAAGCAAGTAAACAAAAGGCTGTAGCATTCCCGAATAACTGCATAAAACAACCCCTTTTTCATCGGGCAATGCCGTTGCGCCGGTAATCAATCCCTGCACATCCAGCGTTTCCTTAAGTTGAGCAATATGTGTCCCCGGAGTTTTTGGTAAGGTGTAAACACTAGTTTTTCCTGCGGTCCATCGTTTGGTAAACAGATAAATACTGTCTTTGGAAACGACGAAAGCCTCACAGTCAAAATTGGTTGTATTTGCTTTTTGAACCGTAAAATCCGTTTGGTCTGAATACGAAAAAGCAATGGTGTCCACCACGGGAGCATTGGCCAAAACCGACTTTTTTTCGACTCTCAAAATCTGTAAATTCTTCCGGTTTCCTCTGTAATTATTTCCAAAATCGCCTATGTACAGGTATAGGCTGTCCTGCGAGATTTCCTCCCAATCGGTGTTTTTTACGCCCGGAATAGAAACTTTTTTCTCGATTTTTCCCTTCAGGTTCAGTCCATACAGCGCCGTGTCCCTGTCGTCATTATGTGTCCACAGTAAATTGTCAAAAGCGGTCAATCCCGAAGTTTCGGTTATCGTATCGCTTAGTTTTTCAGAGAATTCCGCTTTCACTTTTGCGGAAACGTACATGCAACTCCCGTCATTTTCGGTTGCATTTGGGTCAAAATTTTTCGCAAGAGCATCTGTACACCCCTTGGTTTGGGAATAAGAACCGGTCACAAATAAAAAGAAAATCAACAGTGTTTTTTGCATCATTTGCCTAAAAGAAAATCCAAAAGCAAGGTATTAAACTATTCCCAATTAAAAATGATTAGGAGCGAATGATTGGGGCATTTTTAGGAAATATGGGTTCCTGCTGTCGCCTTTATCTCTGCGAGGATACCGGCTCCATCAGGGCTAAAGAGCCATTATGGTTTTGTGAAATTTTGATAATGGAAGTTGATTAAATTTTTCTCGAAAAGGCGCATAGGCGCAGAGCCCTCCGTGTGCTCTTTGCGCCTCTGCGCCTTTGCGAGAAATTCAACTCCTTAGCTCATAACCTCCCTAAATGTTTCCAACTTTTATTATATTTGGAGAACTAAACAAACCATACCTTTTTTAAAACACCAACCAAACCATATGGGTTTCATTAAGCGAAATTGGCTTCTGACATTAATTATTACTTCCTCATTTTCTGTCCATTCACAGAAAATTGATTTCAAGAGCGATAGTTTGGATATGAAATACATTCTGAAAAGCATTTTTTTGAAAAACGATACCATTCAGAAAAAAAATCCAAACAAAGTAGCCTTTTCGTTAATGCCTGCCCCCGACATGAAAAGCGCCGAAGGCGGTCTTGTTGTGTCTTTTGTGACCACTTTTTTCTTGGATCACAATCACGAAACCACCAAGATGTCCGAAGTCTATTTCACCCCAACAACCAGTTTTTCGGGGCAATATTCATTTCCCATTCAGTCCTATATATATACCAAGGATAATAAATATAATTTAATAGGCGATTACAGGTTTATGATTTATCCCCAATTCACTTATGGTTTGGGTGGAAACAGTTCCAAAGATCCACAATCGGAAGTGCATTACCAGCAAATTCGCTTCTATCAATTTGTAACCCGAAAAATAGTTGGGGATTTTGGTTTGGGACTTGGTTTTCAATTGGATAATTATCAAAATATTTCCGAAGATTTGGAGGTTGAGAATCAAACGGATTTCAATAAATATCAGGCAGGGGATTACTCTGACGAACTTTCTTCCGGAATCGCTTTTCAGGCTTTGTACGACTCCCGCAAAAACATTTTGAATCCCAAACAAGGCTATTATTTTGAGGCCGATTATAGGATTAATAACAGTATGTTTGGGAGTGACACCAATTGGAAATCCATTTACATAGATGCCAGAAAATACCATTCGTTTAGTGAAACAAGGCATAAAGTTTTGGCAACAAGAGTGTTTTACTGGGCGGTTTTTGACGGAAAACCACATTACTTGGATTTGCCCAGCGTGGGTTGGGATCGTTACGGAAAAACGGGCAGGGGATTTACCCGCAACCGTTACCGCAGTAATTCATTATTGTATACCGAAGCAGAATACCGTACTGATATTACAAAAAACGGTTTTCTTGGTGCTGTGTTTTATGCTAATTATTCGTCGGTTTCTAATTTGGATACTTATCGTTTCAATAATTGGACTCCCGCAATCGGAACAGGATTAAGAATAAAATGGAACAAAATCAATGACTGTAATCTTGTATTGGATTACGGAATCAGCAAAGACGATTGGACGTTTAGGGTTGCGCTTTCTGAGAATTTTTAAAGTAAAGGCAAAGATTTTTTCGTACATTTGATGAACAAAAGAGTGATAATGAATTCAAATTCCAAAAAAGACAAACCCAACGAAAATCTTCCAAAAGTAGAGGAAAGTGCGTCTGTGTATAAATCCAAAGCCGATTTAGATAGTGGAAGCTCCAATTTGGATTGGGATAATCTTCCGGATATACTGAAACAATTATTGGAGAAAGGAATAAAACACTGTGAGGATGGAGAATTAATCCCTCACGAAAAAGTTATGGGTGATATTAAAAAAAAATTTAATATTTTTTGATGACATACTTGGTTTATTGGTCTTTTTTATCAAAAGAATCATTTAATGATGAGTTTGATTTTATTTTTCTTAAATGGAATCTAGAAGAAGTCTCGAAATTCATAAAATTAGTCGAAATGGCTATTGAAAGATTGGCTATTCGCCCAGAAATTGGTAAATACAGTAAAGAAAAAGAAATTTATTCATTCGTCATTTCAAAGCAAACTGCATTGTTTTATAGAATTAATAAATTTCACAATCAAATCGAATTAATTTTGTTTTGGAATAACTCAAAAAATCCAGCCGACTTAATAAAGTTGCTATAATTTTCTTGAAAATGCAACTATCAGTCATCATCCTTAATTATAACGTTCGCTATTTTTTGGAACTCTGTGTGCTAAGCGTACAAAGCGCTTTGGCAAATATAGATTCCGAAATTATTATCGTTGACAATAACTCCGCAGACGACAGTTGCGAGATGATAGTATCCCGTTTTCCTAATGTCAGGCTCATTCAAAACAATCAAAATGTAGGTTTTTCAAGAGGTAACAACATTGGAGTTGCTGCAACCAAAGGAGAATATATATGTATTCTGAATCCAGACACTGTCGTGGCCGAAGATACATTTGAAAAAGTATTGGCATTTGCCCAAAAGCAAAAAAATCTTGGAATCGTAGGAGTGAAGCTAATTGATGGAACTGGGAATTTTCTACCCGAAAGCAAACGGGGAATTCCAACGCCTTGGGTGGCTTTTACCAAGATTACAGGTTTGTATAAGCTATTCCCGAAATCATCACTTTTTAATAAATATTACGCTCAGCATCTTTCCGAAAAGGAAACCGGTGAAGTGGAAATTTTGGTTGGGGCTTTTATGTTTTTAAAAAAGGATCTTTATACTGAAGTGGGAGGTTTTGATGAAGATTGTTTTATGTATTCTGATGATATTGATTTGTCGTATTGTGTATTGCAGAAAGGGAAACGCAATTATTATTTTCATGAAACAACGGTGATACATTATAAAGGGGAAAGTACTGTCAAGGATGGTACATATATGAAACGTTTTCAAGAAGCAATGCAGTTTTTTTACAGAAAACATTTTAAGGTTTCTTTTCTTTTTTCAACTTTTATGAAAATAGGGATTGTCTTTTTTTCTTTAGCAAAGAGAGTTCAAGGCAGAGCCAAAACCAAAAGTATTCCTGAAAATTATTTGCTGGTGTCGGCATCGGAAAAATTAGTAAAAATAATAACGGATTTGTTCCAAAAAAAGGTTGATTTTCTCGATTGGAAAAGAGAAAAAGAGGTAAATTTGTCATCGATTTCAATAAGAAACGGGTCACAGATTATTTTGGATAATGAGTTTGTTTCTTTCAAAGAAAGTATTGCTGTTTATGAAAGGTATAGAAACAAAGGTGTTACCTTTAGAATGATGCCCGGATATGCAAATTTTATTATTGGGAGTGATTCTTCCAATGATAGGGGTGAAATTGTAAAAATTAGGTGAAAATTATATTTAGTGTAATTTGTATTGGAATTATTTATTAATTTCGCAAAATAAAAATCAAAAACACCTTTTAGGTTAACGATATGGCAAGATTTGAATTATTGCTTCCAAAAATGGGAGAAAGTGTTGCAGAAGCAACCATTACAAATTGGTTAAAAGAAGTTGGCGATAAAATTGAAGCTGATGAAGCTGTTTTGGAAATCGCTACGGATAAAGTGGATTCTGAAGTACCATCAGAGGTTTCGGGCGTTCTTGTCGAAAAATTATTCGGGAAAGACGATTTGGTTCAGGTTGGCCAGGCCATTGCCATTATTGAGACTGAAGGGAAAAATGCAGTATCTGCAAGTTTAAAAGTTGCACCTGCAATTATTGAGGAAATTCAAAAAACCGTTGAAGCTGCTAAAGAAACAGCTGCGGTTCCGGTTAGTTTTTCTGAAAGCGATAAATTCTTTTCCCCATTAGTGAAAAATATTGCAAAAGAAGAAGGCGTGTCTTTGGCAGAATTGGAAAGTATTGCCGGTTCCGGAAAAGAAGGACGTGTGACCAAAGATGATATTTTAGGATATATAAAAAATAGAGGGTCTCAACCTGTACCTGTTGTTGCAACTCCTGTTAAAGCGGTTGAAACTTCAAAAACAGTTTCAGTGACTGCTCCATCTCAAACTGTTTCTCCTGTTTCTGTAAACGGCGGTGATGAAATTGTTGAAATGGATAGAATGCGTAAGCTGATATCTGGCTATATGGTAGCCTCTGTACAAACATCAGCACACGTACAATCGTTTATAGAAGTTGATGTTACTAATATTGTAAAATGGAGAGATAAAGTAAAAGTTGCTTTTGAAAAAAGAGAAAATGAAAAATTGACTTTCACTCCAATATTTATGGAAGCAGTTGCCAAAGCACTGAAAGATTTTCCAGGTATGAATATTTCTGTAGATGGTGATTTTATCATCAAAAAGAAAAATATCAACCTTGGAATGGCAGCAGCTTTGCCAAACGGTAATTTAATTGTTCCTGTTATTAAAAATGCAGACCAATTGAATTTGGTAGGTATGGCAAAAGCAGTAAATGATTTAGGAAACCGCGCAAAAGCTGGTAAATTAAAGCCTGACGATACCCAAGGAGGAACTTATACAGTTACTAATGTGGGTACTTTTGGAAGTGTTTTTGGTACGCCGATTATCAATCAGCCGCAAGTGGGGATATTAGCACTGGGAGCTATTCGTAAAGTGCCGGCAGTTATCGAAACACCTGAGGGTGATTTTATCGGGATACGCCAAAAGATGTTCTTGTCTCACAGTTATGACCACCGCGTGGTTGACGGAGCATTAGGAGGAAGTTTTGTAAAGCGTGTAGCGGAGTATCTTGAAGCATTTGATGTAAACAGAGATTATTAATTCGGCATAAATAGAAATGGACCCGACAAATTTTATAGTTTGTCGGGTTTTCTTTTTGGGAATTTTTAGTTTTCTTTTTTAAAAGTAATCAATCTCAAATCTTTATATTTGTGCCAATTCAAATACAAAAAATGGAACTCAAACTCAATAAGCCAATTTGTTTTTTCGATTTAGAAACTACTGGAATTGACATAGGAAAAGACAGAATTGTCGAAATATCAGTTTTTAAGGTCTTTCCAAATGGAAATAAAGAAAGCAAAACCTGGTTGGTGAATCCGACTATTCCAATTCCTCCGCAGTCAACTGCTATTCATGGAATCAGCAATGAAAAAGTGGCTAATGAGCCTACATTTAATGAGCTGGCGCCTCATGTTTATAATATGATTAAAGATAGTGATTTGGCAGGGTTTAATTCAGATCGCTTTGATATTCCATTGTTAGCAGAAGAGTTATTGCGTGCAGGTGTTGATTTTGATATGAAAAACAGAGTTTCTGTGGATGTGCAGACTATCTTTCATAAAATGGAGGAGCGTACTTTGAGTGCTGCATTGAAATTTTATTGTGGAAAAGGTCTTGAAAATGCCCATTCGGCAGAAGCGGACACTATGGCAACTTATGAAATCCTGAAAGCGCAATTGGATCGTTATCCGGAATTGGAAAACGACATGAAATCTTTGTCTGAGTTTACAACCAGAAAGAAAATTGCTGATTTTGCAGGAATGATAGCTTTTGATGCTGATAATGAAGAAATTTTCACCTTCGGAAAGCATAAAGGAGCCAAGGTTGATAAGATTTTGGAAATAGAACCCGGTTATTTCAGCTGGATTCAAAACGCTGATTTTCCTCTCTATACCAAAAAAGTTTTAACAGCTATAAAATTAAGAAAATTAAATACTAAAAATTAAGTGAATAGTCATTAGTGATTAGTGAATAGCTTTTGTAAGGTTGTTTTTCGCTAATTACTAATAACTAGTCACTAATCACTAGAAATAATGAAAATAATCTGCATCGGTAGAAATTACGCCAATCATATTGAGGAATTAAAGAACGAGCGCCCTTCTGAGCCCGTAGTTTTTATGAAACCGGATTCGGCAATTTTATTAAAGCAACATCCTTTTGTAATCCCTGAATTCTCGGAGGATATTCATCACGAAATTGAACTTATTGTGAAAATAAGTAAAGTAGGGAAGTATATTGAACCCAAGTTTGCTCATAAATATTATGATGAAATCAGTGTAGGTGTTGATTTTACAGCAAGGGATTTACAGGCAAAGCTGAAAGAAAAAGGTCTTCCTTGGGAAAAAGCAAAAGCGTTTGACGGTTCGGCGGTTATTGGAGAATTTTTGCCCAAAAGCCAATTTGTTTCGTTGGAAAATGTTACTTTTGAATTAAAGAACAATAATGTTACGGTGCAAAAGGGGAATTCCAGCATGATGATGTGGAATATTGATGAGTTGATATCGTATGTTTCTCAATTTTTTACTTTAAAGATTGGGGATATTATTTTTACCGGAACACCGGAAGGGGTTGCGGCTGTAAAACCGGATGATGTTTTGGAGGGATTTTTAGAAGGACAAAAACTATTTAGAATACAAGTAAAATAATGGCTTTAAAATACAATTTAGCAAAAGTGTACGCACTTTCGGATAATGATCCAGAGTTCGTAAATGAAATTTTGAATTTATTTGTTACTGAAGTTCCTGAAGATTTGATGCAAATTGGTGAGGGAATTAAGAACAAGGATCATAAGCATACTTATGCTTTTGCTCACAAATTAAAACCAACTTTGGATTTGTTGGGGTTAAATGTAGCGTTCGAGGAAATTCTGCAAATAGAAGCCTGGACTAAAACAGAAGGTAAGAAAAAAGAAATAATTGAGACTTATAAAAGTGTTAAGACTCAGGTTAAAGATGCTATTAAAGAGTTGAGGAAAGATTTTGATCTTTAGGCTTTGCTTTTAATTTTTTATAAAGTATAAAAACATAAAAAAATCTAACAGTTGTATAGGGAAATGCAATAGTTGGATTTTTTTTATTTAATAAAGGTAAAAGTTTTAAAATATGAAGGCAGCTATAGTTACAATTGGAGATGAGATTCTGATTGGTCAAATTGTTGATACAAATTCAGGTTTTATAGCCAAATCATTGGATAGAATTGGGGTTGAGGTTCATGAGATGCTCTCTGTAAGTGATTCCCGTGAGCATATTTTGGACACATTTTCAAAACTTCAGAATACAGTTGATATTGTTATTATTACTGGTGGGCTGGGGCCGACAAAGGATGATATTACCAAGAAAACATTCTGTGATTATTTTGAAGATGAATTGGTTGTTGATGTTGCAGTTCTAGAACATGTGACTCAATTGATAGAGGGGTTTTATAAGCGACCGATTACTCAAATTAATAAAGATCAGGCTTTGGTTCCTTCTAAATGTACTGTTCTTCATAATAAGGTTGGTACTGCGCCTGGAATGTGGATAAAAAAAGAAAATACTGTTTTTGTGTCACTTCCTGGAGTTCCTTTTGAGATGAAATATTTGGTAGAAAATGAAATCATTCCAAAAATAGTTCAAGATTATAAACGCCCATATATTCTTCATAAAACGATACTGACTTATGGCAGGGGAGAAAGCGCTGTTGCGGAACAAATTGAAGACTGGGAAAATAATTTGCCAGAATTCATAAAACTGGCTTATCTGCCAGCATACGGAAGGGTGAATTTGCGTCTTTCTGCCAGAGGGACTAATAAGGAGTTATTAGAAAAAGCTATAGAGGAGAATGTGGTTTCTTTGACTGAAATAATAGGAGATATTATTGTAGGTTTTGAAGATGATGAAATTCTAGAAACGGTTGTAGGAAAGATTCTAACACAGCAGAAGAAAACTGTATGTACTGCCGAAAGTTGTACTGGAGGAGGGGTTGCGCGACTGTTGAGTTCTGTTCCTGGAGCTTCTGATTATTTTAAGGGAAGCGTTGTAGCTTATGCAACGGAAGTGAAACAAAATGTATTGGGTATTTCGAAGAATTTGATCGAAGAACATAGTGTTGTGAGTGCCGAAGTCGCTAAGGCTATGGCTTTGAGTGCAAGGACATTGCTAAGAACGGATTACGCAATTGCGACAACTGGTAATGCCGGTCCGTCAAAAGGAGAGTCGGATGCAACTGTCGGAACAGTGTATATTGCTGTGGCAACGCCTAATGGAGTTTTGGTAGAAGTGTTTGATTTTGGTCAACCACGTGAAAAAGTGATAGATAGAGCATCGGTAAAAGGACTTGAAATGTTATTGAAAGAAATTTCGAAAAAAGAACAATAATTTTTTTGGTTTATAGGTTTATTTTTCTTTCCTTTGCACCCTGATTTTGAATAACGATAAAAGATAAGTATAATGTCAAGAGTTTGTGACCTTACAGGTAAAAGAGCGATGGTAGGAAATAACGTTTCTCACGCTATGAACAAAACTAAGAGAAAGTTTTCTGTAAACTTAGTTAAAAAGCGTTTTTATCTTCCAGAAGAAGATAGATGGATTACTCTTAGAGTAGCAGCATCTACGATAAAAACAATTAATAAAAATGGAATCGCTGCAGTTTTGAAAAAAGCGCAGTCAGAAGGATTTATTAAATAATCTTTTCCAAAATAAAAAAATAGCAAGATGGCAAAGAAAGGAAATAGAATCCAGGTAATTTTAGAATGTACTGAGCACAAAACTACTGGTGTTGCAGGAACTTCAAGATATATAACTACTAAGAACAAAAAAAATACTCCAGACAGATTAGAGATTAAAAAATTTAATCCAATCTTGAAAAGAGTTACTGTTCATAAAGAAATTAAATAATTAGAGATTTTTACTTGAAGTAAAAGTTTTGTAAAACATTTGAATCATGGCAAAGAAAACCGTAGCATCGTTACAAACATCTTCTAAGAGATTATCAAAAGCCATCAAAATGGTGAAATCTCCAGTAACTGGCGCATATACATTCGTTGAATCTATTATGGCTCCTGAAGAAGTTGATGAATTCTTGAAAAAGAAATAATCATATTACATTTTATAGAAAAGCTACTTTCATTCGGAAGTAGCTTTTTTATTTTCTATATTTACACCTCGAAATTAAAAGACTTTTTTAGGGATTTCATCGATGATAAATTGTATTATTTTTATTGATTTTTCTTGTTTAAGTTGACAAATGTAAATTCCAAATTATAAACTCGATGAGCTTTTTTAAAAAAATATTCTCCTCAGAGAAAAAAGACTCTAGCTTAAGCCAAGAGGCAAAACAATCATTAGATAAAGGTTTAGAAAAAACAAAAACCAGCTTTTTTTCCAAGTTGACCAAAGCGGTTGCGGGTAAATCAAAAGTGGATGATGATGTTTTGGATAATTTAGAAGAAATTCTTGTTTCTTCAGATGTAGGAGTTAATACAACTCTTAAAATAATTAACCGAATCGAAAAAAGAGTTGAAGCAGATAAATATCTTGGAACTGATGAACTCAACCAGATTTTAAGAGATGAGATTGCAGGACTATTATCAGAAACCAATACGGGTGAAGCTACTGAATTTGTTATTCCAGTAAATGCGAAGCCTTATGTTTTGATGGTTGTTGGTGTAAATGGTGTGGGTAAAACAACTACAATTGGAAAACTTTCCTACCAGTTTAAAAAAGCCGGTTATAAAGTGGTTTTGGGTGCGGCGGATACTTTCCGTGCGGCAGCTATTGATCAACTGCAGATATGGGCGGACAGAGTAGGGATACCTATCGTTCGTCAGGAAATGGGGAGTGATCCTGCTTCAGTAGCTTTTGATACGTTACAATCAGCAGTGGCTCAAAATGCAGATGTTGTTATTATTGATACTGCAGGACGTTTGCACAATAAAATTAACTTAATGAATGAGCTTTCTAAAGTTAAACGAGTAATGCAAAAAGTAGTTGCCGATGCGCCTCATGATGTAATGCTTGTATTGGACGGTTCTACAGGACAAAATGCATTTGAGCAAGCCAAGCAATTTACTGCTGCAACTGAAGTTACTTCATTGGCCGTTACCAAATTGGACGGTACTGCCAAAGGCGGTGTTGTTATCGGTATTTCGGATCAGTTTCAAATACCTGTAAAATATATTGGTGTCGGAGAAGGAATTGAAGACTTGCAGGTTTTCAATAAATACGAGTTTGTAGACAGTTTTTTTAAATAGTAGTTTTTTACGGATTTATGAAAAATTATAGTCCTATACAATTTTACTTTGTCAGTATCATTGCGTTTGTTTTGGCAAATGTTCTTAGAGGGAAAAGCATTCCTGTGTATTATGCTTTATTATTAATTGGTGTAATATTTTTTGTTTTGGGTGTAATCAAGAGAGTTCAAAACAAATAATATTTCTACAAATACAAAGCACTTATTTTTGTCCATAGTGTTTCATCAAAATCGGACAGGGCCAGATTTACATTATCTGCTGCATCACCCATTCGGATGACTACCATTTTTTTGCTTGGGACAATATAGATTTTCTGGTCGTTTTTTCCTAAAGCCATAAACATATCATTTGGAGCTGTAGGAATAATGCTTCCTTGAAATGTTGTCTGTGATTGCGGTAAATGATAATTGGCTTTACCATTCAGCCACCACAGATAGCCGTAACCTAAATTGATGTTTTGTGAAGTATTAGTGGCTTCATTAAAATAACTTTCGTTCAAGATTACATTATTTTCCCACTTCCCTTTATTGTACATCAATAATCCAAAACGTGCCATGCTTCTGGTGGTACTGCTGTAAACAATATTGTTGCCGGATGTAAACCATACGCCATTCATTCCTATTTTATCCCTTAATTTGGTATTGAAGTAAGTGTTCCATGTTTGTCCGCTCGCTTGTGCGATTACATCCTGCAGCTTCACATATACATTGTGATAAGCCCAGCGGGTTCCTGCATCAGCAACATAAGTCAAGGCAGACGGCGAAACATTATCAGTGCTGTCGTCCAGACCGGAAGTCATAGTTAATAAATTTTTGCATGTAATTAGGTTTTCTTTGGCTAAAGGCGCACTTGTCCAGCCGGTTCCTATATATTGGGACACTTTGTTGTTGATATTAATGAGGTTTTCCTGTTGTGCTATTCCAGTGACAGTTGATGTCAATGTTTTGCCAGCACTGGCCCAGTACCAATTCGTAGCAGCATCGTGACCGTTGAAATAATTTTCCATCACAATACGTCCGTTAACAAGGATAATAAAGCCTTTGGAATGTTTGAGTTCAAGATAATCCAATAATGGCTGTACTGCCGATTGTTTCCAGCCAAGGCTTTCAAGGGATTCGGTTTCCCAATCTGTGTCGGTTATTGGTGGAAAATAAAGTGTTTCTGCAGGAGTTGGAGCGGGTTCGTTATTGTCTGAAGAACAATGGATGCAGAAAAAAGCAAAGACTAATAAAAGTATTGATTTTGACATGGTTACGATGGTTAGTTTTGGGTAAGACCAAAAATATGGAAAATAGTTTAAAGGGAATGTGTTTTTTTGTTTTCTATGGAATTATAAAGTTTAACTTTGTCAGTTCGCTAAAGTTGTTGTTAGCTGGATTCCCTAGCCCTGATTGCTTCGCCAGTTCGCTTCGCTCGTGTGAAGCGGTATCCTTTTTTGTCTCGTTTTTTTCGAGACAAAAAAGATACAAGCGGATAGCAGGATATAGCTCCTTAAAAAATAAATTATTTATGAAAAAAGTATTTGGTGTTTTACTGATAGCCCTTTTATTTGTTGGCTGCAAACAAAAAATAAATCCGGCCGATATTGCAAAAATTAACGGCTATTGGGAGATTGAAAAAGTTGTTTTTGAGGATGGAAAAGAGAAGCAATATGGTGTGAATGAGTCCTTTGATTATTTTCAAATTGATAAAAATAATGCAGGAATCCGCAAGAAAGTGATGCCACAACTGGATGGAACTTTTTTGGTGAATGATACGTTTGAAAATGTAAAAATCAGGTTTGTGGACGATCACACTTATTTGGATTACAGTACTCAGTATATGAAATGGAGTGAGGAAATACTGGCTTTGACAGAGAAAGAGTTAGTTGTTTTGAATGCAGAGAAAAAAGAATATCATTATAAAAAAACTGGGCCTATAAAGCTCGAGGATTATGGCAAAAAGACTAAGTAATCAAAGCACCGTTGGTGATGTTTTGAAACAAATTATCGAAGTAAACAAACTGCAGTCCGGTATGGATCAGATTGACGTGAAGGATGCCTGGCGAAATTTGATGGGTAATGGAGTGAATACCTATACTAAAAATGTGGTTTTGAAAGGGTCTACACTGTATGTTGAACTGACATCGGCTGTTTTACGTGAGGAATTAAGCCATGGCAAGTCCAAGATTGTAAAAATGATTAATGAAGAACTGCGCCGTGATGTGGTCAAAGATGTAGTTCTCAGGTAGTAGAAAGCAGAAGTCTGAATTAATTTGATTGTATAAAAAATCCCATTCGAGAGAATGGGATTTTTTATGAGCTTAACTGTTTTTAGTTTTTTCAACTGATTGCTAAAAACGGAATGCTGTTAATTTATTAGAACTGCTCTCTTCCTGCAAAATGAAAAGCTCCTTCGATAGCAGCATTTTCGTCGCTGTCAGATCCGTGAACAGCATTTTCTCCGATGGAAGTTGCATATGCTTTACGGATAGTTCCTTCAGCAGCTTCAGCCGGGTTTGTAGCACCGATTAAAGTTCTGAAATCTTCAACTGCATTTTCTTTTTCCAAAATTGCAGCAACGATTGGACCGCGAGACATGAATTCTACTAATTCTCCGTAGAAAGGTCTAGCAGCGTGAACAGCATAAAATGCCTGAGCATCTGCTACTGTTAATTGAGTTAATTTCAAAGAAACGATTTTGAAACCACCGTTTGTAATCATTGCTAATATGTTTCCGATGTGACCATTTGCTACCGCATCAGGCTTAATCATTGTAAAAGTTCTATTAGTCGCCATTTTTTCTGTGTTTTAAAATTTTGCGCAAAAATATACTTTTTTTATCGAATGATTTTAGCAAATTGATAATTTAAT
>Ga0208398_100766_pt1 | contig 16591 bp, 13 predicted proteins | sample LakWasMe79_HOW10_2_FD_183905 | JGI IMG/M metagenome (GOLD analysis project Ga0208398, IMG submission 183905) | Freshwater sediment methanotrophic microbial communities from Lake Washington under simulated oxygen tension - Sediment Metagenome... | ecosystem: Environmental > Aquatic > Freshwater >...
GTGGGCGAGTCTAATTTCGCACCTTTTGCCGTTCTTGCGCAGGCCTCCCCGTCCGTCGTGACCGACGCGGCTCGCGGTGGTGCCGCCGATGGCGCAGCAGCCGCGACAACGCTCACCCGGGTCGAGGTCACGGGGTCTCGCCTCAAGCGCATCGACGCGGATGGTCCAACGCCGGTGAATGTCTACACCCGCGCGGACATCGAGCGCAGTGGTCAACCGACGCTCGATCGTTTCCTGAGCGGCCTGAACGAGGTCTCGATGAACCCGGGGGAGGGCGGGTCGAGCCAGACGAACGGGCAAGGCTCGGTGCAGCTGCGCGGCCTGCCGCTCGGATCGACGCTGGTGCTGGTCAATGGCCGCCGATTGCAGGCAGCGGGGTCGTCGCCGGGCAACTTCTTCAATCTCAGCGTGATTCCGATGGCGGCCGTGGAGCGGGTCGAGATCGTGCCGGTCGGATCGTCTGCCGTGTACGGCGGCGATGCGCTGGCAGGCGTGGTCAACATCATTCTCAAGAAGCAGATCGACGGCATCGTGCTGGATGCACGGGCGGGCTCCGCCCGTGGTATGGGTGACGGCAGCGTGGCGCTGGGCACGGGCGGCGTTGGTGATCAGGGCTCGTTCCTGGTGCTGGGCTCGTACCGCAAGGCCAGCCCCCTGACGATGTCCGAGCGCGGGTATTTTTCAGATGGGGACTACCGCCGTTTCGGTGGCGTGGACGGCCGGACGAGGTTTTGCACCCCGGGCACGGTGAGCAGCGTGACGGCCGCGAACTTGCCGGGCTTGAACAGCACCTTTGCTGGTATTCCTTCGGCTGCGATGGGGCAGCCGCTCACCGTCGCGAGCTTCGCGGCGACTGCGGGCCAAGCGAACCTGTGCAATTCGATAGCCAATGGCAACGGCAGTGCCTTGGTCCATGGCTTCGAGACCTTCGGCCTGCATGCCGGTGGGGAGCGCCACCTCGGTGAGGCCTGGACAGCGTTCGGCGAGTTGACCCTGGCGCGTGAGCGGCTCCATGCCGAGCAGGCCGGTCTGCTGCTCAACAACGTCCTTGTGCCGGCCACCAACCCCTACAACCCCTTCGGTGTGGCGGTGCGCGTCAACGGCCGGCTTGGCCTGGAAAACGGTGCGGAAACCCTGCATCGCGAGACCGACTTCAAGCGCGTCCTGCTCGGGGTTCGCGGCGACCTGGCGTCAGGATGGGAGCTGGAGGCGACCGCCTCGACCACGCGGGACGATGGCCTCAACACCCTATCGAACACCACCGCGAATGTGGCCGCGCGCACCGCCGCGCTGGCGTCTTCAACACCCGCCACTGCGCTCAATCCCTTTGCCGCCGGTCGCGCGGCCAGCGACGAAGTGCTGCGGGCCATCTGGCAGGACTCGAACCGTGACGGGCGTGGCCGCAAGGACCAGGCCAGTGTGTTCGTCCGAGGCTCGGCGCTGACCCTGCCCACCGGCAGCGTCGACGTCATCGTCGGCGCAGAAACGGCGCGTGACCGGTACCTCTCTGCCATCCGCGGCGGCAACAGCGTGGGCGGCAGCCGTTCGAACAGCGCGGTCTACGGTGAGGCGCGGGTACCGCTGTGGAGGGCTGACGCCGATCCCGGTCCTGCTCGGGATCTGGCTGCGCTCACGCTGGCCGCGCGCCGGGACGTCTACAGCGATTTCGGGGGCGCCAACACCTACCAGGCGGGGATCGAAGTTCGGCCCACTCGGACCAGCCTGCTGCGCGCGTCTACGGCCACTTCCTTCAAGCCGCCCACGCTGCTGCAGACGAACGTCAACGACGTGTCGCTGACCACCGACGCCTATGCCCTCAGGGATCCCCAGCGAGGCAATGCACTGATCTCGGGCGGTGAAGTCTTGCGGACGACGAATCCGAACCTGAACCCGGAGAAGGGGCGGGCCATGTCGTTGGGCGCGGTGTGGGAGCCCGAGTCCGCCGCTGGGACGCGGCTCGCCCTGACCGCCTGGCAGGTGAGGATCAATGGTCTGATCTCGCTGCTGTGGCCCCAGACCGCGGTGGACAACGAGGCGCTGTTTCCCGGCTTCGTCACGCGGGCCCCGGCGGTCGGGGGTGTGCCAGGCGCGATCACGCGGGTGCTGTATGCCGAAGTGAATTTCGGGAAGGTGGACACCGCCGGGGTCGACATGGAAATCGCGCATGCCTGGAAGGCGGCGGGCGCGAAGTGGACGGCATCGGCCAGCGCCACCCGCACAAGCAAGTACGACGTCGCGGTGGCGCCGGGAGCGCCTGTGACTGGGCGGCTGAGCCTGCGTGCGGTCGACTATTGGGCGCCGAAGTGGAAAGGCCGGCTTCAGGCGGGTGTCGAGCAAGGCACCTGGGGCCTGGGCGTGACGAGCCGCTACCTCGGCGCTTACCGGGATATGGCGCCGGACGGGCGGGCCCTCGGCAACTATTGGGTCCACGACCTGTCGGCCTCATTGGACTTGAAGCGCCTCGGCCTTGGGATCCCCGCAGTCAAGGACGCACGCCTGTCTCTGGCGATTGCCAACGTCACCGACCGCCAGCCCGAGTACGTCGGCACCTCGCCGTACTACGACGTCACCCAGGCCGACTGGCGCGGGCGCTACACGACGCTGCGTGTGTCGCTGAGCTGGTAGCACGCACGCTTTGCCCCGGGGCGGTTGCAACGACCGCCGGCATTCCTTCCTTCCCCCTCACATCCTTATCCCGGCTGCGTGCCGAGATTGCCCCATGCTGCCCAGAAATCCCCTCAACCTGGTCTTCGCGCGCCCGATCGGGCTCGCTGCTCAGGTGTTGCTCTTGCTTGCGTTCACCGCAGGGCTGGCCACGCCATCGATGGCAGGCGTCGGCCCGACCGTCCGGGAAGTGATCGAGTTCACCCGCATCATCCAGCCGGTCAAGCTGGACGACGACACGCTGCAGACCCAGATCTCGCCGGACGGCGAGCAACTGTTCATCGTTACCCGCAAGGCGGATGTTGCGACCGACAGGAATCGCTTCGAGATTCTGTTGATGGACGTGTCGCCCGCGCGGCTCGCGACCCTGAAAGCGATGTCGGCGGCACCGGCGCCGACGCGCCTGCTGACGGTGGAAGCCGCGCACGACAAGGCCGATGCGCACCCTTCTTTGCGGGATGCTCGGTGGGTCGGCAACCGGACGATCGTGTTTCGGGCTCGGATGAACGATGAGCCGTACCAGGTGTACCGGGTCGATGTGCTGACCCGGCGGCTCACGCAACTGACCTATGCGCCGCTGGGCGTCGTCGCCTTCGATGTGCCGGATGACCTGCGCCGGGTGGTCTACCTCACCCACGAGCCCAATCCTGCTATTGCGCCCGGCTCGCGCAGCGTCATTGCCGGCGCGAAGTCATTCTGGAGCGTTCACAGTCAGCAGGACAACCTGGAGGCGCAGCTCCGGCGATACCAGTTTTACCTGGCGGAGGCAGGCTCACGCACTCCAGCGCGATCGCTCGGCGCCTCATTCGCGGAGAGCAGCAACGGAACGCCCAGGGCCAGCATCTCGCCAGACGGCCGTTGGCTGCTGCTGCCGAAGTACCGACCCGATCAGCAGCTCGCCTGGGGTCAGCGGTACCCGGCGGTCGCCGAAGCCTCGAAGCAGGACAGCCCTTCCTTGATGCGTGATCCGCTGGGCTACTACTCGCGGCCCGCGAGCTACGTCACACGACAGATGATGGTCTACCGGCTCTCCGACGGCCAGGAACGCGCGGTGATCAATGCACCGGATGACTCGCGGGGTGGCAATCAACAGCGCACCGACCGTCTGTGGCAGGACGGTGGGCGATCGGTCGTCATCGCAGGGACCTATCTGCCCCGTGGCGAGGGTGGCAATGCTGAGAACGCTGCAGCCTCGCACATCATCGAGTACTGGCCCGAGTCCGGCGAGTGGAAACCTATCGCTGTGCTCCAGCAGCGCTTGCAGAACGCGCACGCCGTCGCCGGCACAGAGGGCGATTTCATTGCGATCGACGGCGAGCAGCGGCGTGTGTTCAGGCGTGGGGCGAACGGCAGCTGGCGTGAGGTCGCGGGCGAGGCGTTGGATGCTGGCCCGAGCGTGGATGCGCCCAAGTCTTGGCGTCTGCAGGTGCGGCAGGCCTTGAACGAGCCCCCCGACATCGTCGCGACGGGTCCGGCCGGCCAGGAGGTGCGTCTGACCGCGCTGAATCCGCAGTTCTCTGCCGCCCAGTGGGGCTCAATGAAGGCGTACAGCTGGACCGATGCGAAGGGACGGCGGTGGGACGGCGGCCTGATGGTGCCTGCCGACTTCAATCCCCGCCGCAAGTACCCCCTGGTGATCCAGAGCTATGGCTTCTCTTCGACGCGGTTCTATCGGGACGGCTCGAACATCTACGACGGCTTCACCAGCGGCTTTGCCGGCCGTGCATTCCTGCGCGAGGGCCTGCTGGTGCTGGCGCTGCCGTGGCGAGCCTCAAGCGGCGCACCGAGCGACGAGCACGGATCCATCGTGGCGTTCGGTGATGGCGTGCGCGCGGCCATCGAGGCGTTGGTCGCTGAGGGCCTGGTGGACCGGGAGCGGGTCGGCATCCTGGGTTGGAGCGCGACGGGGGTGCGGGTGCTGAACCTAGTCACCTTCACCGATGTGCCGATCCGCGCGGCCACGATGATGGACGGTGACTCCAACACGCTGTACTCGATGACGATCACCTATGCGGTGACGGATGGGATCCAGGCGATGAAGGAGAGCGCGAACCAGGGCGGGCCGTTCGGTGAATCTCGGGAACGCTGGATTCGCAATGACCCCTCTCTGTACACCGATTGCGTTCGGGCGGCGTTGCGGATCGAGTCGTACAGCGTCGAGCCGAAGAACAACTGGGACATCTATGCGCTGCTGCGCCGGCAGTACCGGCCGGTCGAACTGATCAAGTTCCCGGAAGGTGCCCATGCACTGTCGCGGCCCAGCGAGCGGATGATCTCGCTGCAAGGGAATGTCGACTGGTACCGCTTCTGGCTGAAGGGCGAGAGGCGCTCCGAGCTGGTCATACCCACGGAGACTTCCGCGAGCCTGAAGGAGCAGTACGCACGGTGGGGTCAGATGGTGCCGATGAAGGAGGCTGCCGATGCAGCGCCGCAGTGCTCCCGTGTCGCGTCCCGCGATTAGGGCCTGAGATTTCGGCCATGTCGGTTTATCAGGCGTTCACAGCTTGCGGCTTGCCGTGTTCGCTTTCTCTTGAATGCTTTGGCACTGACGGAGGAGGGCGTCGAAAGACTCGACCTCATCGAGAAACAGGCCATCGTTGACCATGTGCTGGTAGTCGGTGCCCAACTTGGCCAGGGCACCCTCGTCGGGGACGAGGCGCAGACCTCCCGAGACGGCGGCGTGGTAATCGATCGATTCGCCGTCCGGGCCCTTCTCAGCGAAGAAGATGCTCTTGTGATCAGCCACCGCCTTCGCAAGCGCAGTGTCCTTGATCGCTGAGTCAGCGAAGCCGGCGGCATCCAAGCGGGTCACGTCGTGCCAGTGGCGGGCGAAGCGGTCACCCCCCCGAAACACGCCTTGAGCGCAGAAGACGTGAATTGCTGTGGCCTTCTCCCAGAAGGTCCGCTCGGCGCGCATCACCTGCGGCGTCGCCTCGGGGAACTCAACGCCCCGCAGGTGAGCGGCGGCGTCGCAGAGAACGGCGCGCAGTTCGGAGGGCTCGCCGGTGGATCGAGCCCCGAATTCGAGCATGACCGCCGGCGGCACATAGCCCGTTCCCGAGACCAAGGGCGTGTAGTCGATGAACACCTTGTCGCCTTCTGCCCGGGCTGTGGCCGGCAGGCGATGCTGCTGCAGGTCCTGCTGCAGCCGCGGGACGACTTCGGTCGACACCCAGTCGGCCAGTCGGGTGCGGATCTCCTTGCTCCACTTCTTCTCCTGGCTCTTGCTGGCCGGGAGTGGCGTGCCCGCATCGCCGATCAGATCGCTGGCGATGGCACGGATGTCATAGGTGAGGTCGACATCCTCGGAGAAGCGCTGAATGACGCCATAGGCTTTCGACAAGGAGGTGCCTCCCTTGAAGACAAGATGTGGCGCATAGGGCGCGGCAAAGACATGCCGCAGCGACCAGACGACCCAGACGTCCTTTTCCAGCAGGTGAGGAGGGCGGCCGGATGCATCGGCGGCCTGCACGAGTGCCTCCAGGCGCTCGCCAGCAGAGAGCTTGAAGAACTCAGCCATGCGGCACCAAGGCGCTGACCTCCTGTGCCATCCACGTCGGCAGGCGAGCACGCGCCGACACCACTTCTTTCATCTCGGACTGCGGCAGCTTGGCGCGCAGCGCCCGCAGCGCCTCGCCGGCCTTCTCCGGCCCCAACCATGCCAGTGCCCGGACCAGGTCGCCAGCGGCACGGCCAGGAAAGATCAATTGCCAGACCGGCGCATGCCGAAGCTCCACCGTCTGGGCACCCAGCTTCAAGCGGCGGCTGGGGCCGGACGTCAGATAGACGGCCCGCATCGGCACTTGGGTGGTGAGGCCCAGTGCGTTGGCCGCCGCCGCACCATGCGACACGATGGTTTCCCCCCGCTGGCTCGCCAGCCCCTCGACCATCTTGGCGGTCGAAGGCGCCCTGGAACCGAAGCGGCTCTCGATCGGCAGGACATAGATACCACGGCCAGCGCGCAGCAGTGTGCCGCGCTGCACGAGGCGTGACAGAACCTGATCCACCGCCGCCCGGCTTCCCAGGTGCAGCAGTTCCTTCGCGACCAAGGGAGTGCCTTCCGGCAATTCGGCGGCGTGCTCCAGAACTTGTTTGGCGAGGGTCTGCATGGGGATGGCTTTCAATTGGTAGAAGTATGAAGGAGTTTCTGACAGTTTTCAAGCAATTGCGGATGGTGGGGCTGGTATTGCATACAGCCTTATTCGTAATTGGCAACTAGATGTAGTGCATTGGCCCAGTTCGATGCACAGATATGGTGTCGTCAGCCTGGGGTTCACGGTAAAGGTTTCGTTTGCCACTGCGCTGAAAGCGCGGGCCACGGTCGACGTGCAGCACTGGCCGGGCGCGCTACGTCCTGAACCTCCCGTCCATATCGACGGAGTTGTGCTGAACCATCAAAGGCCGTCAATGGCCGCTGCCGATGGCGAGGAACTGGTAATCGCGACCCGCATCAGCCCGCCCGCTGATCAGCTCGGACGCTCCAGAGCCGACGCACACCACTCCGCCTCCTCAATGCTTGGGGCGATCAAGTCCCGCTGCTTGCTCGCAGTGGCAAAGCGGCCAGGTCAGGCGTAGGTGTTGATATTGCGCCCGAGATTGCCTTCAGTGGCTAGGGAAGCCGGTTGCGGCAGGGCAGTGAGCAGCGCGGTGGCGCCGGCTGCCTGGGCGTCTAGGGCCTTGCGAAGCACCAACAAGCTGGCTGCGTTGCCGACAGTGCCGGGCGTGCCGTTCGATGCATTGCGGACCGCTGCGTTGACGCTAGTGGAGTTGGTGATGCCCATCCAACCACTATCGGCGATTTCTGCGCAAGGTTGAGTGACACTTCAAATCACGGGCCAACGTAGGAGATGGAAGCCTGGTGGCGCCGCGCCGCGCATTCATTAATTTCTGGCCGAGGGCCGAAAGCTGCCTCTCGCGGCAGACCGCTCCTGGCCGGCAATGTGTATTCGCCACGACCCTTGGAATCCGATCAGGATCGGACTATGCCTCAGCCGGGTGCAACGCTACTGCATGTGCAGCAGCGCACTGCTCGTGCCACTCTTCCCATGTGGATTCGACGACTTCTGGAACCGGCAGCTTTGGGTCGCCCTTGGAAGAGCCTGAGCGGCGGAAGACGGCGCGGCAGGCCAGGATGAGCAAGGCTATAGCGGCGGTAGCGGTGTGCATGGCGGTCTCCTTTTGGATGTCTGAATCTTCGGCGGCAGCGAGCCTTCCTTCTATCCATCCGATGGGGGGCACGAAGTGGGCGGCTTCCCTCTGATGGGGGTACATTTCGGACGCATGTGCAATTCGTACACCATCACACCGGAAGGCGAGCTGTTGGTCTACGTTGGCCGCGGTGTCTATCTTCCCGTCTACAGGCAGATGAATCTGGCAATCGGTCCGTTCGATCAGGGGCTGTTTTTGAAGGCCTCAGACGATGAGGCCCGTATGGTCGGTGTCCTTGGCCAGTGGGGCATGATCCGGCCCGGCCAGGACGGCCGCATCGAGTACAAGGAGCGGCCGAACAAGCGACCCGGTGGCCAGCCAGTCAAGACGCCGATGTTGAAGAACAACGCGCGCTTCGAAACCGCTTCCAAGAGCCCAGCCTTTCGCGACGCCTGGAAGCACGGGCGCCGCTGCTTGATCCCCGCGAACACCCTGCGCGAACCGAACTGGGAAACCGGCAGATGCGTCTGGTGGGACCTACAGCGTGCCGACCGCCTGCCCTGGATGGTGGCCGGCATCTGGTCGGAGTGGACCGATCCTGAAACCGGCGAGGTTGTGCCGAACTACGCGATGCTCACGATCAACGTCGACAGCCACCCGTTGCTGAATCGCCTGCACAAACCCGAGAAGGACAAGGCCTCCGGCAAGCCGTTGCCCCCCGAGGCTCAGGACAAACGCGGAGAGGCACACATCGAGCCAAAGGACTGGGACACATGGTTGCACGGGACCATCGAAGAGGCGACGCGCCTGCTCGTGCCGGCGCCGCCTGAGATGTTCAATCAGACACAGGCTCAGCAGATCGACCAGCAGCTCAAGGCGATCGAGAGCACGATGGCCAGTATTGACCAAGACGACCTGTTCTGATTTAAGCGCGGGCGATCGCGATGTCCTCCCAACAGGTGGTGTAGGCCGGCGTGCGACGCTCCTGCAGCATGGTCCAGCCGCGCGGCGCGCTTCCCGCGTTGGTGCCGGCGCTGGCCACCCCAACAGCACCCCGCCCATAGCGGCGATTCAGCCCATCGATCGCCTTCATCAGCAGGCGCTTCTCGGGAGGCTGCTGGAGCCCGTCAAACTCGCAGATGAGGTCTAGCTCGGCCTGCTGGACCGTCTCGGGCACCAGGTCCATCAGCATGACGCCGGCCTTCGCGAACTTGAAGCCTGTTCGATAGATCTGCCGCAAGCCAGCCAGCGCCGCACTGACCAGTATGTTGGTGTCGGAGGTTGGCCGAGACAACGGTACGGTCACCGAGCGGCTGTACTGCGGATCGTCGGTGCGGAACGGGCTGGTGTGGATGAAGACCTGCAAGGTGCCGGCCGCGCTGTTCTGGCTGCGCAGCTTCTCGGCGGCTCGCATCGCAAAACTGCTCACCGCTTCAGCCAGGCCGGCCAGCTCGAGCACGGGCCGCCCAAAGCTTCGTGTGCAGGCGATCTGCTTCTTGTCGGTCGGTACGTCCTCGAGCCTGGCGCATGACACGCCTTGCAGCTCAAGGGCGGTCTTCTCCAGCACGACGGAGAACTCGCGCCGAAGCATCTTGCTGTCGACCCGGGTCAAATCCTGTGCGGTATGGATGCCATACGCCTTCAGCCTGGCGCTGGTGCGAGGCCCCACGCCCCACACCTCGCCTACCTCGGTGGCCATGAGTACGGCGGCCACTTCGGTCGCGCTGCAGGCACCAAGGTTGAAGACTTGGGCGTATTCGGCAGGGTAGGACCCGGGCTTGCGCTCGGCGTTCTTTGCGACATGGTTGGCCAGCTTGGCCAGCGTCTTCGTCGGCGCAAAACCGACGCAAGTGGGGATGCCAACCCAGCAGAGAACCTGGTCGCGAAGCGCGCGGCCGATGCTGACCAACTCAGCGCCGGGCATGCCTTCGAACAGAAGGAAGCTTTCATCAATCGAATAGATTTCCTGCCGTGGCGCATAGCTCGCGGCGATGGCCATCATGCGGTCCGAGAGGTCACCGTACAGGGCAAAGTTCGCTGACAGGGCCACCAAGCCCTTGGTGTTGGCCAGCTCACGGATCTGGAACCAGGGCGCACCCATCTTCACACCGAGAGCCTTGGCTTCATTGCTCCGCGCGATCGCGCAGCCATCATTGTTGCTGAGCACAATGACCGGGCGCCCGTTCAGCGACGGTCTGAAAACGCGCTCGCACGACACGTAGAAGTTGTTGCCATCAACCAGCGCGTACATCGCCAGAGCCTCAGACAGGGAGTGCCTTGATGCAGTGTCGGGCCACGCCCCAGATGACCAACTCCTCGTGTGGGACGATGTCTGGATAGGTGGGATTGGCTGCCTGTAGCTTGATGCGGCCACCGCGCTTGTAGAGCCGCTTGATGGTGAATTCGCCGTCGACCACCGCGACGACGATATGGCCGTGGCAGGCCTTGATGGACTTGTCCACCACGACAAAGTCGCCGTCGTCGATCCCGGCCTCGCGCATCGAGGGTCCACTGACCCGCATGAGGTAGGTGGCCAGAGGGTGCTTAATCAGCACGTCATTCAGATCGATCCGCTTCGCGCCCAGGTCCTCGGCAGGTGACGGGAAGCCCGCACACACCGCGCTGCCGATGCCGATCACTGGCACCTGGCTGGCGGTAGAGAGCAGGACGGGAGCGGCGGTGACATCATGACTGTTCATACATACAGTGTAGCGAGCCGCTCCTCGGGATACCAATCGACCTTGCCGTGGCTCAAGTCAAAGCGCCGATGGCCGGTTTGAGCTGCACGCCAAAGGTAGATCTTGTTTGCAAGATTGGCTGTTGTTATATACAGTGTTTGCACCCGAAGTACTTTGGTGGAGAGCTGCATGGACACCGACACCTCTTGGCGGCAGGAATGGGTGATTGATCCGGATCCGTTCGCTGTCGCGCAGGCGCGGCACCTGCCTACGGGCTTTGGCATGATGCTGGCGACCATCGATGTGATTTCCGTCGATCCAGGCGAAAGGCCCTTTGTTGCTGCGTACTATGCAGATGACAGCGTGGATATCGCGTTTCAGCTCTCATCGGCGGCCGGCCAGCAGGTGAATGACTGGATCGGGGACAAGCGGCTGCAGGCACTGGAGCTCTGGTGCGACTTAGGCTTGGACCTTGATCCTGCTGCCACACCACCGGATCCCCCGCCATGCCAAGTTCGGTCCTGGCGTGACGAATGGACGGCGCAAGGCGATGACGGCGCCGGCTTGCCCGACCTCGTGCATACGAGCGGCCTGGCAGTCCGACACGTTTACACGAACCTGGACGAAAGCCATAAGGGATGGACGGCAACCGTTCCCGCCGAATGGAGCGACCGGGTCAGCGCGGCTGAGACCCATTTAGGTAAGCAAAAGCTCGCCCGCCTGCGGCAGGAAGCCTCGATTCTTTGGATGGAGCTCGGGTTCTTTGACTGCATACCTGAGAGAGTCACAAGGCCCTTTGGCGACGACTGGCGCACCCTCTGGAAAGTCCAGGAGGAGCCTGGTGAGCAATGGCTCGTCCACGTCAGCGGCATGGCCATCACTCCGGTCTACGGGACTGTGGACGAGGATGGGACCGAGGCCTGGTCGCTTCACTCCAAGGTTTTTGGATTCGATTCCGAGATAGAGCGCAAGGTCGGCGGAAAGGCGTGGCGCCGCATACACGACCAGGGCTGGCGGCTTTGCGTTGAACTGGGCTTCGTCAGCGAGGCAACTGATACGTGAACTGCGAGGCTTGGCTCCAAGTGCTGCGCGGAAGAACAACTCCACTCGGGGAACGTGGGCCGCGTAGGGTGCGAAGGTGCGCAGCAATGACTTGCTCGTGCGCTTCCATCGTTCCTTTATGTACGCGCGAAGCCGCTGCGGCACGTCCAAGGCCTCCAGCATGCCATCGAATCGTGACGGCGTCTTGGTGAGCCCGGCCACGACTGCATCTGCGAGTGCCAGCGCTGCATCCAAGCTCTTACAAGTCTTCGAATTGACGCCAAGACCCGGTCACGGCCACAAGCCGACTTTCGGCTCACCGCCTGGTAGCCGACAGTCGGATCGGCCAAGCCAAAGCCTGGTGTTGTCTTGGATGCCGCGCTTGAGAGGCGACCTCGTGGTCGACGTCGCGCGAAGTGTTCTTGTCAGGAGGTCAGTTGACAAGAACAAGCCCGGACCGAAACATTCTTCCGCGGGTCGTGACGACCGGGACGTCGGGCCCGCCGGCTCTTCTCAGGTGATACGGCACGGCCTCGCCAATCGCCGCCTGCTCGGCGACGGGATCAACACGTCCTGCATGGCAATCACCAGTACGAGACCCCAAGGCACGTCGAGAGGAGGTCTAAGCGCTGCGCTCGCAGTGTGCGGAGGTTGGCGCAGGGTCCACGGACCCTGCGCGCACCGCACACTACTTCGTTGTGCTGGCGGCAGGCGGCGGCGCCATCCACTGCTGGCGCCACATCATGTGGTCCATCATCATCTGCTGCATGCCCATGTACTGGTCCATCATGTACTGACGCTGATTGAGCTGTTCCGGCGTGAGCTTCGAGTAGTAGCGCTGCATGTGCCCCCAACCCATCATGCCTGGCCCGCCCATCATCATCCCAGGGCCGTGCATCGTGCCGCCGCTGCCGCCGCAACACCCCATCATTCCCGGCCCCCACATGCCGTGCATCGCAGTCATCGCACTCTGCATGGTCGTGTAGTGGTCCTGTAGCAACTTCTGGCGTTCCTGAGGGTCTTGAGTCTGGCGGAGCTTGTCCATCTGCTCCTGCATCCGCTTCATCTGCGCCTGCGCTTCAACCAATTGCTGGTCGAAGCTCTTGATGTCGGGAGCCGACTGGGCCTGGGCGGGTCGGGTCGTCGCTTGGGCCTGTGCTGCAACGGGCGCCAAGAGCGAAGTTGCCAAAGCTGCTATGAGTAAAGGGTTCGTCATCACACTCTCCATGCACGCCGTTCGTTGCTTGGGCGCTAGATTTTGTTTCGAAGAGCCCCCAATTCCTGCAAGGGGTGCTTGAGCCACAAGATACGCTCTGGCGTGTGCGGAAGATTGATTTAGCTCAAACGCAGAAGTGTTGCGGTCCCTATCAGCTCGAATGTACCGAGCGCAGGTGGCCTTGACCCGTCTTGGTGCCGGGCGCCGAACCTCGCGCCGCGCGCTTCAGACCCGAAAGGATGCCGCATTGGTCGACTGACCGTGCTTCGCCGCAACGCTCGCGAAGCTCCGGCGGCGCGATGAAGAATGGCGCCGTTCTCAGTCAGTCGGAATACTCCGAAATGCGCGAATTCGCCCACTCAAGTCGCGAGAAGCTGGCTGCTTTTGAGTCGCGCCCGGAGCAAGCTGCGCTCGTCAAGGAATCAGATGCACTGGTGGCCGCCATCGAGGCCAAGGCAGGCTCTGAAACCGTCGCGTCGCTCGCCAAGGCACTAGGCAATCATCTACTGGCCGTTTACCCAGTACCGGCCGTACCCGCGGCCATTCCGGACATCAAGCTGGGGGCGAGAGTCTTTCAGGCTCAGTGCGCGAGCTGCCATGGCGCAACCGGGAACGGGGACGGCCCCGCGGGCTTGAAATTGAACCCTCACCCGGTAGCGTTCACGGATGCCGCCCATCGGCAAATTCTTTTCCGTAAGCTCAATCCTAGTTGCCGTGCTCGCGGTGGTGCTCACTGACAAGGGCATCGCCGCACTGCAAGAGGCGGGCTGGATTGGGTCGTATGCGCTCGGCACGCCGCGTATTGACATGCTTGGCATCTTTCCTTCGGCCCAGACGCTGCTGGCGAAGTTGGCGGTAGGTGTCGTGGTCGTTGCGGCGTTCGTGCTGAACTCGCGCACGCCGAGGACGTGTCGCAGACTCGCCTCTCGTACCTCGGCGCTGGCGCGCAATGGTGGTCAGCTTTTCGAGTAGATGAACTGCAGCAATGGGTGGCGTGAGTTCGATCCTTCCCATCAGCGGACACTCATCGAGTGTTGAAGGGGCATCTTCAGCAACAGGCCGACTGCTGTACTTGCCACATCGCGGCGTAGGTACCACCGCGGGCGAGCAGCCCTGCGTGGTCGCCTCGCTCGACGATCCTGCCTTCTGCCAGAACGGCGATCTCATCGGCATGCTGGATCGCCGTGAGCCTGTGGGCGATTGTGATCGTGGTGCGGCCGGCTGAGATTGCCTTGATGTTCTGCAGGATCGCGTGCTCTGTTGGGCCGTCGAGCATCGATGTCGCCTCGTCGAAGACGTAGACCAGCGGGTTTTTTAGGATCGCGCGCGCGATGGCAATCCGTTGGCGCTCACCTCCTGAGAGTTTGAGGCCGCGCTCGCCAATGGTCGTGTCGTAGCCGCAGGGGAGGGCGGCAATGAAGCTGTGCAGGCCGGCCAGACGCGCGGCATTCTCGATCTCGAAAGGCGTCGCGCCTTCCAGGCCAAGACCGATGTTTGTCGCGATGGTGTTGTTGAACAGCGCGAGGTCCTGCGGCACCACGGCGATCATTGATCGAAGCCTGCCCACTGGAAGGGCGTTGATCGCAATGCCGTCGAGCGTGATGTTTCCTGCGTCGGGCTGGCAAAGTCGGAGCAGGAGTCGCACAAGGGACGATTTGCCGCAGCCGCTCGCGCCGACGATGGCGATGGATCGGCCCGCCGGCACTTCCAGATTGAAGTCATGCAACACGGGCCGGCCACCGTTGAACGCCAGCTGAACGCCACGGAAGCTCACGGCCACGGCTCGGCGACCAGCTTCAGGGTCATCAATCTCGGGATCGCCGCAACTGGCGGCGTCGACACCGGGCGGCCTCTCCTGCACCCCCTCAGTTGGCGTTTGCAGTATCTCGATCAGGGGACGGACGAAGGCGAGTCCTTGGGACACGTCGCGCACCGCGCCGCACAGCATCTCCAGCGGGCGGATCATCTGCAGCATGTAGAGGTTGGCCAGCACGAAGCCCCCAACTGTGAGCGTCCCTTGAGACACCGCGTGTACGGAGATTGCGAGGGACGCGGCCAGGCTCAGGGTGAAGATCACAGTGACCACGAGGCCTATGGCCATGCGCGTCCGCTGCAAGCGCCTCCAGGACGCTTCCAGAGCGCGGGAGAGCTGAGCGAAGCGATCAATAGTGCTGAGCTCGGCGCCGAAGCACTTGATGGGCTCGTAGTTGATCAAACTGTCGGCCAGATGCGAGTGGGCGTCGATGGTGGCCTGGGAAACGGCACGCGCGGCTGCGTGCAGTCTGGCCATGCGCAGGCTGAGAGCTACAGACAGCGCGATCGCTGTCATTGCAAATGTCGCCGTCAATTCCGGAAGGCCGAGCGAGATCAGTACCAGCGCGACGGTCACGCTCTCGACCACCACAGGCACCACCCCATTGACGAGGCTGGACAGGATGATCTGATAGCCCGACACGGCCTGCAGCAGGCTGTGCCCCAGTGCTCCGCTTCGCCGGGCCAGATGAAAGCTCAAGGGCAAGTCGAGCAGGTGCTTGAAGTAGCGCAGGCGCAGCCCCGCGTAGAGGCCTTGCTCCGCAGTACCGATCAGCAGGGGGCGGATCTCTGTAATGAGCCGGCCCATGCTGAGGCACAGCAGGTATGCGATGCCGAGTCCTGCGATACCAAGTCCCGTGATGGTGGTGTGGGAAGCCTGAGCACTGACGCCCCCGCTCGCCGCATCGATCATCTGCTTGAGTGCAAGCGGCGCCAGGCCGGCAAGTGCGCCGCCTGCCAGAGCCATTGCGTTAGCCGCAGCGATGCGTCGGACCATGCCCGAATCCACTCCATCGAGAAGCAGCCGAAGGGCGAAGCGGAACTCGCTGAGCGACGGCATGACGGCTCTTTCCCCGGTGGCGATGCGTTCGCTACTGTGTCCAGCGGGAGAGCCAGGCCTCGACGGCGACCAGACCGTGGATCTGGCTGGGTGAACAGGTCAATGTCGTCGGTCTGCCGGACAGCAGCTCCTCCACTTTGGATCGGTCAAGCATGCCGCGGCGGCTGAGCTCGCCTTCGAGCAGAAGCCCCCTTACGAGTTCGATGTTGGCGTCCAGCACGGCCTTGATGTGTTCCTCCATACCACCCTTGGAGTGGCGGTTAGCGATCTGCGGAGGCAGCTCCGCAGCGAACGCGCTCCGAGCCAGGGCGCGTCCCCGTCCGCCGCGCGCCAGCAAATAGGTCGGCAGTCGAAGGCACAACTCCACCAGTGGCTGCGACAACAGGGGATAGACCAGCTCCGGCGCCGATGCCTGTTCGAAGGGGTCGTAGTAGCCGACCGGATGCATCAGCGCCACGGTCTGCATGTACTTGCCGATCGGCAGGAGGGCAGCCTCGGACAGTGCTGGGTGTATGAAGCGCTTTTCATCCGCATGTGCCGATATCCAGTCGCGAGCCAGCAAGGGGTGCTGCATTCTTGGCAGCCTCGCAGACAGGTCTGGGCGGACGCGCTCCAGCACAGCGAGCGCGAGCGTGCGCCAGAGGGAGAGCTTTCCGAGGTGGGCAGCGTCAAGTGCCGCGGCCGGAAATCCGGCATCGAGACCGTTGTTGTGCAGGTAGTCCGCGGCCGGCCACCAGCGGGGAAGCTCGTAGAACAACGCATCGCCGCCCGCGCCCGTGAACATTGCGCTTGCAGCGTAGGCGGACGCCAGCTTGGCGTCCGTGGTCGTGTTCATGCCGCCCACATAGGCGACCGGGCTCGGCATGCGGGCGATTTGCAGTACACGCTCGATTCGGAATCCCAAGTTGCGCTCGCGCAGCAGCAGGTCGCGCCCGATCCGGCTCGCGGCCATCAGCGCATAAGGACGTTCGT
>Ga0208398_100767_pt1 | contig 16584 bp, 18 predicted proteins | sample LakWasMe79_HOW10_2_FD_183905 | JGI IMG/M metagenome (GOLD analysis project Ga0208398, IMG submission 183905) | Freshwater sediment methanotrophic microbial communities from Lake Washington under simulated oxygen tension - Sediment Metagenome... | ecosystem: Environmental > Aquatic > Freshwater >...
CTTTACTACGACAACGTCATCCAGACCCTGCGCGGCGAGGCCAGCGCCGAGGTCGATGGCTACGAGGGCCTGCGTTCGCTGGAGATCCTGATCGCGGCCTACCGCAGCGCGCGCGACGGCCAGCGTGTCGGCCTGCCACTCGTTTTCTGAACACCGCATGAGCTACTGGAAGCACGACAGCGCCATCGTTGACGACGGTGCGCAACTCGGGGATGGCAGCAAGGTCTGGCACTTCGCCCATGTGAGCCCGGGCGCGCGCATCGGCGCGGGCTGCTCGCTGGGGCAGGGCGTCTACGTGGGCAACGACGTGGCCATCGGCAACAACGTGCGCATCCAGAACAACGTCTCGGTCTACGACGCGGTGACGCTGGAGGACGATGTGTTCTGCGGGCCCTCGATGGTGTTCACCAATGTCTACAACCCGCGCGCCGCGGTGGCGCGCAAGGCCGAGTACCGCCGCACGCTGGTGAAGCGTGGCGCCACCCTGGGCGCCAACTGCACCATCGTCTGCGGCAGCACCATCGGCAGCCATGCCTTCATCGGCGCTGGTGCGGTGGTGCAGAAGGACGTGGCCGATTTCGCGCTGATGGTGGGCGTGCCGGCGCGCCGCATCGGCTGGATGAGCCGCTACGGCGAGCGCCTGGTCTTCGACGCCCAGGGCCGCGCGCAATGCCCGCACACCGGCGACGTCTACGAACTCCAGGACGAGGAGCGCCGCTGCGTGCTCGTGACACAAGGAAACCTCGCGTGAGCCTGCTGCCCTTCATCGACCTCAAGGCGCAATACGCCGCCCTCAAGACCAGCATCGATGCGCGCATCCAGCGCGTGCTGGACCATGGCCAGTACATCATGGGCCCCGAGGTCAAGGAGCTGGAGGAGAAGCTCGCCGCCCATGTGGGCGTGAAGCACTGCATCAGCGTGGCCAGCGGCACCGAGGCCTTGCTGATCGCGCTGATGGCGTTGGACCTGCAGCCCGGCGACGAGGTCATCACCACGCCCTTCACCTTTGCGGCCACGGCCGAGACCATCGTGCTGCTGGGCGGCGTGCCGGTGTTCGTGGACATCGAGCCCGACACCTGCAATATCGACCCGAATCTGATCGAGGCGGCCATCACGCCGCGCACCCGCGCCATCATGCCGGTGAGCCTGTACGGCCAGGTCTGCGATATGGACGAGATCAACGCCATCGCCGCCCGGCATGGCGGGCTGCCGGTGATCGAGGACGCGGCGCAGAGCTTTGGCGCCAGCTACCGTGGCCGCAAGAGCTGCGGCCTCTCCACCTGGGGCGCCACCAGCTTCTTCCCCAGCAAGCCGCTGGGCTGCTATGGCGATGGCGGCGCGCTCTTTACCGACGACGACGCGCTGGCGCAGGCCGCGCGCGAGATCCGCGTGCATGGCCAGAGCCAACGCTACACCCATACCCGGCTGGGCGTGGGCGGCCGCATGGACACCATTCAATGCGCGGTGGTGCTGGCCAAGCTGGAGCGCTTCGACTGGGAGATCGCGCGGCGTCTGGCGATCGGCGAGCGCTACCAGGAGCTGCTGGCCGGCCTGCCCGAGGCCCTGGGCGTTCAGCGCCTGGCCGTGCGCGGCAACCGCGATTGCGTCTGGGCTCAGTTCACGCTGCAGATCGAGGCGCGCGAGGCGGTCATCAAATCGCTCAACGGCGCCGGCATCCCCACCGCCATCCACTACCCGCGCCCCCTGCATCAACAGCCGGCCTATGAGCGCTTCGGTCGGGGCCAGGTCTTGCCGCATGCCGAGGCGGCGGCGCGGCGCGTCATGAGCCTGCCGATGAGCGCCGACCTCAGCGAGGCGCAGCAGGACGTGGTGGTGGCGGCGCTGCGCCAGGCCTTGCAGCAACACGTGGCCAGGGTGTGAGCCGGTGAGGCATGGGCTGTTCAGGGCCACCCTGACCCTGCTGGCCGGCGGGGCCTTGGCCCAGCTGTTGCCGCTGCTGCTGGGCCCCTGGATCACGCGCCTGTTCTCGCCCAATGAATTCGGCCATTTCAGCCTGGTCTGGTCGGTCGCCACCAATCTGGCGGTGGTGGGCTGCGCGCGCTACGAGTTCGCCCTGCCGCTTGAAAAGAACGAGTCCGACGCGGCCCTGCTGATGGGGCTGTGCCTGCGCCTGCTGCTGGTGGTGACGGCGGTGGCCGTGGTGGTGGGCGGCCTGCTGGCCTGGCGCCAGCAGCTCGAGCTGGCCTGGTGGTTGCCGCTGGCGGTGCTGGCCGGCGCGGCCACGCAATGGCTCACGCTCTGGGCCAGCCGGGCGCAGCGCTTCCAGCTGCTGGCCGCAGCGCGCGTGCTGCAATATGGCGGCGGCGCGCTGGCCCAGGTGGCGCTGGGCCTGCTGCAGCTGGGGGCCTGGGGCCTGCTGATGGGGCCGGTGCTGGCGGGCCTGGCCACGGCCGTGCTGCTGGCGCGGCCCGCCCCCGCGGGTGGCTGGGGCGGCCTGCTGCGTCAGCCGCGCGAGGGCCTGCAGCGCCTGGCGCGCCGCCACCGCGACTTCCCCCTGCTCAATACCCCGCATGCCTTCGCCACGGCCCTGCAGGACAGCCTGGCCATGCTGCTGATCGCCGCCTGGGCTGGCGATGCCGCGGCCGGCTACTGGGCGCTGGCACTGCGCTATCTGAAGGCGCCCGCCGGTCTGGTGGGCGGGGCGCTGTCGCAGACCCTGTATCCGCGCCTGGTGGCGGCCGGCAGTACCGCCGAGGCCCTGGCCCTGGTGCGCAAGACCATGGCCCTGCTGGTGGCCCTGGCGCTGCCGCTGATGGCGGTGCTGATGTTGTGGGGGCCCTGGTTGTTTGCGCGCGTGTTCGGCGAGCGCTGGCATGATGCCGGTGAACTGGCGCGCGCGCTGGCGCCCTATATTGCCCTGCACTTCGTGGCCTCGCCGCTGTCGGTGGCCACCATGGCCTGGGGCGCGCAGGCCTGGGCGCTGCGCCTGGCCCTGGTGGGGCAGGCGGCCTTTGTGCTGGGGCTGGTGCTGGGCCTGCGCTCTAGCGGCCTGATCGGCGCGGCCTGGGGCGTGTCGGCCGCGATGCTGCTGTACTTCGGCTACTTCTTCTGGGCCCTGGCCAACTGGAAAGGCTTTGCTGAGCATGAGCGCCTGGCTTAGAAGCGTCATCAACCGCTGCCGCCGCGCGCTGTGGCGGGCGCTGTTCTTCCGCATCGTGTTCGGCGAGCGCTCGGCCCAGGGTCAGGTCTTGCCGCGCACGCGCATCGCGCCCAGCACTTGCATCGAGGGCGAGCGCCAGCTGCGGCTGGCCGACCATGTCTTCATCGGCCAGTTCAATTTTCTCGACGCCCACGGCGGGCTGACGATAGGCGAGGGCGTGCAGATCACCAACTTCGTCAGCATCGTCACGCACAGCTCGCACCGCAGCCTGCGCCTGCTGGGGCGTGGCTATGCCTCGCATCACGGCCCGGCGCCCGGCTATGTGAAGGGGCCCATCGTGATCGGCCCCTACAGCTTCATCGGCCCGCACAGCCTGATCGAGGCGAATACCCGCATCGGCCGCGGCGTGGTGGTGTGCGCCTACGCACAGGTGCGCGGCGAGGTGCCGGACTTCGCCATCGTGGCGGGCCAGCCCGCCCGCGTGATCGGCGACGTGCGCCATGGTGATGCCAAGCTGCTGGCCCAGTACCCCTGGCTGGCGGCGCATTACCAGGCCTGGGCCAAAGAGTTGCCCGAGGTTCACAAGCCATGAGGCTGGTGCTGATCGGCGATGGCGAGAGCCCGCACCTGCTCAAGTGGGCGCGCGCGCTGGCGCCCGAGCTGGAGCTGTGGGCCGCGTCGTCGCGCGGCTTCTCCGCGGCCTTCGAGGCCCTGATCCCGGCCGAGCGCCGCTACGCCATGCTCACCGACCCCGCCCACGGCGGCGGCAATTTCGCGGTGCTGAAGAAACTGCCGGCGCTGGCGCATTGGCTGAAACGCGTGGACGCCGATTGGCTGCATGCGCATTACCTCACCTCGCATGGCACGCTGGCCTGGGTGGCCAGGCGCGGCTGGGGCTTGCGCGCGCGCATTGCCGGTTCGGCCTGGGGCAGCGACATCCTGGTCACGCCCGAGCAGGGCTGGCCGTACCGCTGGCTGACGCGGCGCGTGCTGCAGGCCTGCGACATCGCCACCTCCGACTCCGAACACATGGCGCGGCGCATGCGCGAGCTGGGCGCGGGCGAGGTGATGACCTTCCCTTTCGGCCTGGAAGAACTACCCAAGCAGGGCGCGCGCAAGCAGCCCTGGCTGTTCTTCGCGAATCGCGGGCTGGAGCCCATCTACCGGCCCGAGCGCGTGATCTCAGCCTTCGCCGCGGTGGCCGCCGTGCAGCCCGAGGCGCGCCTGGTGGTGGCCAACGATGGCTCGCTGCGTGCCGCACTCCAGGCACGGGTGGCCGCGCTGGGGCTGGCCGAGCGGGTCGAGTTCGTCGGCCGCCTGGACGCCAAGACCCAGGCCGGCCATTACGCCCGGGCGCGCTGGTATCTCAGCCTGCCGCAGAGCGATTCGGTGTCGGTCTCGGTGCTGGAGGCGATGGCGCATGAATGTTTGCCTATCCTCTCCGACCTGCCGGCCAACCATGAGCTGCTGCAGCCCGGCGGCGGGCTGATCTTGCGCGATGAGCAGCCATTCACCGGGCTGCCGCGGGCCTTGCAAGACCTGACCCTTGACCCGCAAATGGCGGAGCGCGCCGGTGCCGCCAACCGCGCCTGGGTCGCCCAGCATGGCCTGTTCGCTCCGGCGGTGCAGCGCTTTCTGGCGCGCCTGCGCCAATCGACATGAAAATCCTGCTCATCAACCATTACGCCGGCTCGCCCGAGCACGGCATGGAGTACCGGCCCTATTACCTGGCGCGCGAATGGGTGCGTGCGGGGCACCAGGTGCTGATACTGGCGGCCTCGCACTCGCATGTGCGGAGCAGCAGCCAGCCACAGCCCGGCGGCCAGACGATTGATGGCATTTCCTACTGCTGGTACGCCACGCCGGCCTACGAGGGCAATGGCCTGGGCCGGGTGCGCAATATCTGGGCCTTCTGCCGCCAGGTCTGGAATGATGCCGAGATGCTGGCGCGCGAGTTCGCACCCGATGCGGTGATCGCCTCCAGCACCTATCCGATGGACATCTGGGTGGCTCGCAAGGTCGCACGGCTGGCCAAGGCCAAGCTGGTCTACGAGGTGCACGACCTCTGGCCACTCTCGCCCATCGAGCTCTCGGGTATGTCGCCGCGCCACCCCTTTGCGCTGCTGTGCCAGAAGGCCGAGAACGATGCCTACCGCGACGCCGATGTGGTGGTCTCGATGCTGCCCAAGGTGCAGGGCCATATGGCCGCGCATGGGCTGGATCTGCGCAAGCTGCACATCGTGCCCAACGGCATCACGCTCGACGAATGGTGCGGCGAGGGCGAGCCGCTGCAGGGCGAGATCGCAGCCCACATCGCCGCACAGCGCGCCGCCGGCCGCCTGGTGCTGGGCTATGCCGGCTCGCATGGCCTGCCCAATGCGCTGGACACGCTGCTCGACGCGGCCAAGCTGCTGGCCCAGGAGCCCATTGCCATCGTGCTGGTGGGCGGCGGTCACGAGAAGGCGCGGCTGGAGGCGCGCGCACGCGCCGAGGGCTTGACCAATGTGGCGATGTTCGCGCCCATTCCCAAGCGCCAGATTCCGACCCTGCTGGCCGGTTTCGACATCGCCTACATCGGCTGGCAGCGCACGCCCATCTACCGCTTCGGCATCGCGCCCAACAAGCTGATGGACTACATGATGGCCGAGCGGCCGGTGCTGCATTCGGTGGAGGCCGGCAACGACCCGGTGGCCGAGGCCCAGGCCGGCCTGACCGTGCCGCCCGAGGATGCCACCGCGGTGGAGGCGGGCGTGCGCCGCCTGGCCGCGCTACCGGCCGCGGTGCGCGCCGCCATGGGCGCACGCGGCCGCGCCTTTGTGCTGGCCGAGCACACCTACCCGGTGCTGGCGGCGCGCTTCATCCAGGCCCTGCAATGAGCGAAGAGGAGCGCAAGCGGGAGCTGGAAGCGATCGCGGCGCGCTATGCCAGGCGCGTGCCGTCGGACCGCTACAGCCTGCTGCGCCCCGAGGTCTGGCAGATGCTGCAGGAGCGCCAGCGCGCGCTGTGGCGCCGGTTGGCGGAGCGGCCCGGTGCGCCGCAGGACTGGTGCCTCACCGAGGTGGGCTGCGGCGCGGGCGGCAATCTGCTGGAGATGCTGCGCCTGGGGCTGGCGCCCGAGCACCTGAGCGGCATCGAGCTGCTGCCCGAGCGCTACCAGGCCGCGCGCCAGGTCTTGCCCGCCGCCGTGCACTTGCACCTGGGCGATGCCTCGCAAGTGCCGCTGCAGGACGCCAGCCAGGACATGGTGCTGCAATCCACCTTGTTCTCCTCCATCCTCAGCGACGCGGTGCAGCAGCAGCTGGCCGAGGCCATGTGGCGCTGGCTGAAGCCGGGCGGGGCGGTGCTCTGGTACGACTTCATCGTCGACAATCCGCGCAACCCGGATGTGCGCGGCGTGCCGCTGCGGCGCCTGCGCGCGCTGTTCCCCGCGGGGCGGCTGCGGGTGCAGCGCGTCACGCTGGCACCACCGCTGGCGCGCGCTGTCTGCCGCCTGCATCCCGCCGCCTATACGCTGTTCAACGTCATTCCCTGGCTGCGCACCCATGTGCTGGCCGTGATAGAAAAGTAAGCCCTGCCATGAGCGACCTGCCCTTGCTTCCATTCCTGCCATTTGCCCTGCCCGAAATCGGCGAGGACGAAATTGCCGAGGTGGTGGACACCCTGCGCTCCGGCTGGGTCACCACCGGCCCCAAGGCCAGGCGCTTCGAGCAGGCCTTTGCCGAGTACCTCGGCGAGCCACAGACCGAGTGCATCGCCGTCAACTCCGCCACCGCCGGCCTGCATCTGGCGCTGGAGGCGCTGGGCATCGGCCCGGGCGACGAGGTCATCACCACCACCCACACCTTCACCGCCACCGCTGAGGTGGTGCGCTATCTGGGCGCCGACGTGGTGCTGGTGGACATCGACCCGCTCACGCTCAACATCGACCCCAAGCTGGTGGAAGCCGCGATCACGCCGCGCACCAAGGCCATCATCCCGGTGCATTACGCCGGCCTGGCGGTGGACATGCTGGCCATCCTGGACATCGCCCGCAAACATGGCCTGCGCGTGGTGGAGGATGCGGCGCACGCCCTACCTAGCACGCTGGAGCGCGAGCTGATCGGCACCATGGGCAGCGATGCCACGGTGTTCAGCTTCTACGCCAACAAGACCATGACCACCGGCGAGGGCGGCATGCTGGTGACGCGCAATGCGGAGCTGGCCAAGCGCGCCAAGGTGATGCGCCTGCATGGCATGAACCGCGACGCCTTCGACCGCTTCACCGCCAAGGTGCCCAGCTGGTACTACGAGATCGTCGCGCCCGGCTTCAAGTACAACCTCACCGACATCGCCGCCGCCCTGGGCCTGCACCAGCTCAAGCGCATCACCACATTCCAGGCGCGCCGCGAGCAGATCGCCCAGGCCTATCACGAGGCCTTTGCCGACCTGCCGCTGATCCTGCCGCCGCAGCCGCCCGAGGGCGACACGCATTCCTGGCATCTCTATGTGCTGCGTCTGGCCGACGAGCTGGAGATGGAGCGCGATGTCTTCATCGAGCGCATGTTCGCCAAAGGCATCGGTTGCAGCGTGCACTACATCCCCCTGCACCTGCACCCCTACTGGCGCGAGCGCTACGACTTGCGCCCTGAGCAGTTCCCGCATTCGCAAAAAGCCTATGAGCGCATGCTCAGCATCCCGCTCTACACCGCGATGAGCGATGCCGACGTGCAGCGCGTCATCGATGCGGTGCGCGAGATCGCCCTGAGCTGATGGCCAAGCGGCTGTTCGACATCCTTTGCGCCGCACTGGGCCTGGCGCTGCTGGCGCCGCTGCTGTTCTTGCTGGCGCTGTGGGTGAAGCTGGACACGCCAGGCCCGGTGTTCTATCGCCAGGAGCGGGTGGGGCGGCATGGCAAGCCCTTTTTAATCCACAAGTTCCGCAGCATGCGTACCGACGCACCGGGCCTGCAGATCACCGTGGGGGCCGATCCGCGCATCACACGCAGCGGCCGCTTCCTGCGCGCCAGCAAGCTCGACGAACTGCCCCAGCTCTGGGATGTGCTGCGCGGCGCGATGAGCCTGGTGGGCCCGCGGCCCGAGGTGCCGCGCTATGTGGCGCTGTACCCCGCCGAGCTGAGGGCGATCGTGCTGTCGGTACGGCCCGGCATTACCGATCCGGCCTCGCTGCAGTTCCGCCACGAGAGCGAGCTGCTGGCCCGCGCCGCCGACCCGGAGCGCGAGTATGTGGAGGTGTTGATGCCGCAGAAGCTGCGGCTGGCCTGCGCCTATGTGGAGACGGCCTCGCTGGCGCAGGATCTGCGCATCATCCTGCGTACTTTGCGCACGCTGCTGCCCTGATGCCCGCCTGATGCTGACTCGCCGCCCGGGCACAATCGCAATTCACCCACCGCGCCTAGCCGGCCGGCCCGCCAGCCCAACCCAAGAACGATAGACACCCGTGCTGTGGCAAACGCTTGACACCTTTCTGACGCGCTTGCGCCGGCACCGCGAACCCGTTTCCCTGTTGCTCGACGCGCTGGTGGTGGCGCTGGCCTGGCAGGCCACCTATCTGTTTCGCCTCGGCTTCGAGCGCTGGATCTCGGCGCGCCCCAGCTACGACGCGGCGGTCATCTCCGGCCTGACCCTGCTCTACGTGCTGGTGCTGTGGGGCCTCAAGGTGCCCAAGGGCATGTGGCGTTTCAGCGGTTTCGGCGAGGCCAAGCGCCTCGCGGCGGCCTGCCTGATCGCCGGCGCGCTGGGCGCCAGCATCGTGCTGATGGCCGAACTCAAGGCGGTGCCGCGCGCCGTGCTGGCCCTGCATCCGATGTTCAGCCTGATCGGCCTGGCGATGATGCGCCTGGGCTACCGCATGCTTTACGAGCATATGCGCGGCCGTCTCAGCGGCAGCGCCAAGGAAACCCATCGCGCGCTGGTGATGGGCGCCGGCGATGCCGCGCGCCTGCTGCTGGCCGGCATCCAGCACCAGGGCTGGGTGGTGGTGGGCCTGCTGGACGACGACCCCGCCAAGCGCGAGCTGCGCGTGGGTGGCGTGCCGGTGCTGGGCACGCTGGACGATGCCCTGCTGCTTTCCGAGCTGCACGGCATCACCGACCTGATCGTGGCCATGCCCTCGGCCGAGGCCTCGCGCCGCCGCCGCGCCCTCGACCTGGCCGGCCGCACCGGCCGCCATGTGCTGACCGTGCCCACCATTGCCGAGCTGCACTCCGGCAGCAAGCTCGACCAGTTGCGCGATATCGAGCCCGAGGACCTGCTGGGCCGCGAGCCGGTGCAGCTTGACGAAGCCGGCATCAGCGAAGCCTTGAGCGGCAAGGTGGTGCTGATCACCGGCGCCGGCGGCAGCATTGGCAGCGAGCTGTGCCGCCAGGTGGCGCGCTTCGGCCCGCAGCGCCTGGTGCTCTACGAGCTCAGCGAGTACGCGCTCTACGCCATCGAGCAGGAGCTCACCGAGCGCTTTCCGCACCTGCCCCTGGTGCGTCTGGTGGGCGATGTGAAGGACGCCGCGCACCTGCGCCAGACCTTTGCCCGCTTCAAGCCGCAGATCGTTTTTCACGCCGCCGCCTACAAGCATGTGCCGCTGATGGAGGTGGACAACGCCTGGGCCGCGCTGCGCAACAACACCCTGGGCACCTGGCATGCCGCCCAGGCTGCTGCCGAGGCGGGGGCTGAGCGCTTTGTGCTGATCAGCACCGACAAGGCGGTGAACCCCACCAATGTGATGGGCGCCACCAAGCGCGCGGCCGAGCTGGTCATCAGCCATATGGCCAGCCTTGGCCATGCCACCCGTTTCATGGCGGTGCGCTTCGGCAATGTGCTGGGCTCCAGCGGCAGCGTGATTCCCAAGTTCAAGGAACAGATCGCCAAGGGTGGGCCGGTCACCGTCACCCACCCCGACATCACGCGCTACTTCATGACCATCCCCGAGGCCGCCCGCCTGGTGGTGCAGGCCGCCGCCATTGGCGAGACCGGCCAGGTTTATGTGCTGGACATGGGCGAGCCGGTGCGCATCGTCGATCTGGCCAAGGACATGATCCGGCTTTCGGGTCGCAGCCTGGACGAGGTGCGCATCGAGTTCTCGGGCTTGCGGCCGGGGGAGAAGTTGTATGAAGAGCTGCTGGCCGACCGCGACAGCGTGCTGCCCACGCCCATCGCAAGGCTGGCGGTGGCGCGGCTGCAGCAGGCGCCGCGGCAGCAGGAAGAAGGTGTGCGCGTGGATGAGTGGTTGCAGGCCTTGATCGCCAACGATCCCTTGGCGGACGATGCCAAGTCGCGCGCGCTGCTGCGGCAGCTGGTGCCCGAGTACCTGGCGCCGGGTGTCGCGCCGTCATGAACGGATGAACGAGCGGCTTGTATGCCGCCCTTGCGGTTCAGGGCTCCGGCCAATGGCGCGCCTGGCAGAAGCTTGCAACGCGTTCCGCAAACGTGGAGAGCAGGGGCACGAAGTGATGCCCTGCGTTCAGCGCCGCGGCCAGTTCGGCCGCGTCGCGCACGTACTCGTGCACCATGCGGTTGCGCAGCTTGCGGGCGGCGATCCATTCATCCGCTGAGGGCAACAGGCCCAGCTTCTCGGCGCGGTCGAGGTTGTCGATCGCTGGCCCCACCGGTTCTGCCAGCGCGCGGAGCAGCGTCGGCAGCAGCTTGTCGCCCAGCGTGTCTTGCAGTCGCCCGAAGCGGGCCACGAAGGCATCCACGCGTTCGGCCTCGTCCATGTTGCTATTCAAAGCCTGCGCGCGCTCCGGCAGGAAGGGTTGGCTGAACAACCGCGCGTCGGTGAGGCGCAGGTGTGCGGCCTCAAGTTGTACGGTCTCGAGCAGGAACGCCAGCCGGACCTGATCGTCATTCACAAAGGCACCCCATGACTCAGCGCGATCCGGTGAATGGGCTGAAGCTCGGTACCGGGGTCGATCAGCAGCAGGTCCACCCGGCGCCCGCCAAGCAGGCGTTCAGCGCGTGCCGCCAGCCGTACGGCGGTCAGCACCTTGTCGCGCACCGGCCGTACCGAACGAACCAGCAAATCCACATCGCCGCCGCGCGCGCCGTCGTCGGCGCGTGAGCCGAACAGTAGCAGTTCGCTGTCGCCACCCAGTTCCTCGCTCAGCAATTGCCTGAGCATCCGGGCTTGGTCGGAGGGCAGTCTCATGGGCGTCAGTATAGGTGGCGCTGAAGCACCACCACGACCCTGCGCGTGACCTCGTCAGAGCTGGCTCTAGAGGGCATCCGTTTACTCACCTATTGCTTGTGCGCACCACCGCCATCGGTGAGATCGGCCAGGCCCATGCGTTGAACATGGGCGAGCCGGTGCGCCGCGAGTTCGCGGGCCAGTCGGCGCGAAGGAGTGAGGTTAAGCTGCCGGCCGATCGCGACAGCGTGCTGCCCACGCCCATCGCAAGGCTGGCGGTGGCGCGGCTGCAGCAGGCGCTGCAACAGCCGGACGGCGTACGTGTGGACGAGTGGTTGCAGGCCTTGATCGCCAACGATTCCTTGGCGGACGATGCCAAGTCGCGCGCGCTGCTGCGGCAGTTGGTACCCGAATACCAGGTGCCCGGTATCTCGTCTTGATCAGCGGTAGCAGACGCGCTTTTGTCGCTTCTGGCTATCTAGATAGTGAAGAGCAGAGACGCGCAGTAGGCATGCGAGCGAGAGCCGCCTAGCTCAGCGATTGAGCCATCAGGCCATTTGCTTCAGCCCAATGAATCATGCTTTCTTGAGGTGCCTTGTCGCTCATGCACAACAAAGCCGTTTGTTCCCTCAAGACGCGGCTTGCGCTGCCGTTAATATGCCGTCACACAGTGTTGTGGGCCTGAACTCAGAAGCCAAGGTGTTTACCCGCAATATGCGTTGATTCGTTGACAGTGCTGTGATGGCGTGCTCTAGAATGCGTGAGCGTGCAATTAGGTACGTGTGATTCGCGAATCATTTTGAGTCTTTTTATCCATAACCTTTGTGGAGTTCACCGAATGAAAAAATTTGTGTTTAAGGCGACCGCTCTGGCGATCGGTGCGCTGGTTGGAGGTAGTGCGTTCGCCACGATCACGCTGTCGGACACGACTGCTGATGCCAATACCTACGCAACCGAACTGGTTGCGGATGGCGACGCGCTGTCCGATGTGAACTTGGCAGCCAAGACCAAGATCGGTTTTGGTATCGCCCAGACAGCCACTCGTTTTGTGCGCTTCGATCTGACCAACGCTAAGTGGAATGCCAACATCGTCGCAGGCAATCTGGACGCAGAAACTGCTGCCGCAGCTGCTCTGGCTCCCTCGGTGTCTGTTGCTCAGGGCGGCACGACTGCTGACAACTACGTCATCTTCCAAGTTCAAGCTAACGACGCCAGCTACCAGCAAGACGCCGTTTGGCTGCTGGCCCTGGACGCCATCGGCGTTAAGGTCACGAGCACCGGTTCGGCAGTTGGCCTGACGTACGCGATGTACGAAACGGCTGAAAAGGCTGTTGCCAATGTTTCTTCGACCAAGCTGGCTGGCTACAGCGAGAACGTTGCTGAGTTCGGCGCAGGCCTGAAGTTCTCGGTTACGCCTAACGACCAGACCGCGTCGGTTGAGCAAGCGTTCAAGAAGTTCAGCACCACCGCAACGCCGGCTGCTGTGAGCGCCACCATCGCTTACCTGGGCAAGGTTGTTGCCGACGTCAATACGACGAAGACGGCTGCTGGTGCTGCCGTTTTGCTGTCTGATCTGATCGACAACGGCACGAAGGTTAAGGTTACTGGTGACTTCGGTGCCAAGGCTGGTAACGGTGTGTGGTTGGCTCCTACTTCCGCCTGTGCGGCTGTTACTTACGCTGGCGTGTTTGCTACTGGCAATACCACCCTGGCCACCATCACCACCGACTCGAACGTACTGGGCCACCATCTTTGCTATGAAGTGAATGGCACCACCGCTGTTCCTGAGCAGACTCCGTCGGTTGCGTATGATCTGGTTGCTGACGCTGCCTCGACGACCACCGACCCCGCCGCGAAGAGCGCCGGTAAGGTGCTGCACGATGGCACGACCCTGCAGGCTCCGTTCGCCACGATCCACCCCGACTACCTGTCGCGCGTGGTTCTGACGAGCACCTACTCGGTCGACGCGGCTGTTGCTGCTTCGGTGATCCTGGAAAACGGCAACACCTGTGGTACTGGTACCACTTCCTTCACGGTGCCGGCTGGCAAGATGCTGGTTGTCAATACGAAGGACATCTGCCCGTCGATCACGGCTGGTGCAACCCGCCTGGCTGTGAAGCTGGACATCGTTGCTCCGTCGAACTCGATCTCGGGCGTGTACAACGTGATGAACTACGACCAAGTGACTGGCAAGACCAACTCGCTGATCTCGTACCCGATGCTCCGTCCGGGCACGAACTAAGCACTTAGGTGCTTGGCTGAAAGGGGCGCCGCAAGGCGCCCCTTTTCTTTTGTCGGCGCGAAAGTTGTGGCGGGGGCCTGGCTCACTCGTGCCTACAATGCGGGCCGCGGCGACGCCTGCCGCAGCAGCCTGTGCCACTACTTCCCCGAGACCATGCGAGTTCCTTGCGCTATCGTTTTCCGCCGAGCTGCCCCGTCGTCCTTGCGGCCGGGCGCGGCAGGTTTCACCTTGCTTGAAATGCTGGTCGTGCTGGTCATCATCGGCATGCTCGCCGGCCTGGTAGGCCCGCGCCTGTTCTCCAAGGTCGAGCAATCGAAGGTGACGACGGCGTCCACCCAGGCCAAGACCCTGCGCGGCGCGGTGGAGAGCCTGCATTTGGACATTGGCCGTTACCCCACGGCCGAAGAAGGCCTGTCGCTGCTGGCCAAGGCGCCGGCCGACCAGGCTCTGGCTTCGCGCTGGCGCGGCCCCTACCTCGACGGCGCGGTGCCCGACGATCCCTGGGGGCACCCCTATCAATACGCCCTGCCGGGCGCTGACGGCCAGCCCTTTGCCCTCTACTCGCTGGGTGCCGACGGCAAGCGCGGCGGCCAGGGCGATGCGGCCGACGTCGGTGTGCTGCCCGCCGCGCAGTAGCTGCCCCGGCGCCGGCGGCGCTGGTGGCTTCACGCTGCTGGAACTGCTGGTGGTGCTGAGCATCGTGGCCATGACGGCAGGCCTGATCCTGCCCGCCACATCGCGCTGGATTGCCGCGGCGCGCGAACGTGCCTGGCAGCAGGAGTTGCGCGCCCAACTGGCCGCCTTGCCGATGCGGGCCTTCCAGGCCGGTGAGCCCTTGGAGCTCGATGCGCCCGCCTTGCGAGGGCTGCTGGCCGAGTTGCCCGCCACCGCGCAGATCGAATTGTCCGCGCCGCTGCGCTACAGCGCTGCCGGGGTGGCCGTTGCCGCCACCGTGCGCGTGAAGGACGCGAAAGAGGGGGGGCGCGAGCTGGTCTGGTCCATCGCCCCCGTGACGGGGCGGGTCACGCCTTGAACGCCGACCTCCACGCCCGGCACCACCGCCGGCCGCGTTCGGTCGCCGGCTTTGGCTTGCTCGAGGCCATCGTGGCTCTGGCCATCCTGGCCGGCACGGGCGCGGCCCTGTTCGCCTGGATTTCTCAAAACCTGCAAGCGGCCTCGCGCATCGAGGCCGAACAGGAGCGTGTGGCCCTGCAACTGGCGGCCCAGGGCCTGGTGGCCAGCGTCAATCCCTTCACCGAGCCCGAGGGCACGCGGCGCCTGGGTAGCACCAGCGTGAGCTGGCGCGCCAAGCTGGTGGCGCCCTTGCGCGCCAGCGTACCCACCCAGGCCATGGAGCAAACGCGCTGGCGTGTCGGCCTGTATGAGCTGAGCGTCACGGCCAAGGACGAGAACACCGCATCCAGCACCGAATTCGTGCTGATGCAGGCGGGCCTCGAAGCCCTGGGCGCGGCCCAATCCAGGGCAGACCCGCCATGACGAGCAATGCAAGCTGCCGCACCAGGGGCGACGCCGGCATGACCCTGCTCGAAACCCTGGTCACGCTGGTGATCGTGGCCATGGTGGCCGGCCTGCTGTCGGAAGGCCTGTTTCAGATTGGCCGCATCGAGCAGCGCCTTGGCGGGGTACAACTGCAGGCCCAGGTGGAGCGCCTGCACGCGATCTGGGTGCAGCAGGCGCTGGAGGGGCTGATGCCAGGTGCTAAAGACAGTCCGGAGCGCTTCCGCGGCGCGGCGCGCGAGCTGGCCGGCCTCAGCACCCAGTTGCCGGCACCGCAGGCCCTGGGCCCCCAGCCCATGCGCCTGAGCTTGCGTTTTTCGCCCGATGCAGGCGTGACCGAGCTGCTGCTGAGCTTTGGTCTGGCCGGCTTATCGCCGCCGCAGGAAGAAACGGTGCTGGCCCAATGGCCGGGTGACAGCGGCGCACTGCGCTACCAGGATCCTGCGGGCACATGGCTGGCCCAATGGCCACCGGCATTGGACGGTGCTGCCCTGCCGCCCAGCGCGCTGCCCCAGGCCATCGCACTGGACCGGGGCGAGGGCAAGGGTCTGCTGCTGGTGGCGCGCCCGGCGGCGCGCGCCGAAGCGCTGGGGCAGCGCATCGATGTGGAGAAGCTGCCATGACGAGGCAGCGGTACCAGGCGGGCCGGGGGCAGAGTGGCTATGTGCTGCTCTTCGTGACGGTCGCGCTCACCGTGATCGCCATCGTGGCGGCGCGCTTTGCGCTGCGCATCGACGGGCTGCGCGCGCAGGCGCTCACCATGCAGCGCTATGCCAACGCCAGCCTGCAGGCCGAGAGCGCCAAGGCGCAGGTGCTGTATTGGCTCAGCACCCGGCAGATGGGCCTGGCCTCGGCCGGATTCATGGACGAGCAGCCCTTGGCGCTGGACGGCAGGCTCTACCAGACCGCGCAGGGCGCGCTGCTGCGCGTGCAGGACGAACGGGGCCTGCTCTCGCTCAATGCACCCGATCGCGAGCTCTTCCCGCCACTGCTCATCAACGCCGGTGCCTCGGCCCAGGATGCCGCCAGCATGCTGGATGTGCTGGAAGACTATGCCGATGCCGACAGCCTGAAGCGCCTGAACGGTGCCGAGGCGGCCGACTACCGCGTCGCCGGCCTGCCCGAGCCGCGCAATGACTGGATCCTCTCGGTGGGCGAGCTGGGCCGCATGCTCGTATGGCAGCGCTCGGCCGAGCTGCGCGCCCGCCTGGAGCCCTGGCTGGGGGTGCGCCGCGACAAGTTATTCAACCCCAATACTGCCCCCCTGGGTTTGCTGAAGAGTATCTGGCCCAAGGTTTCGGCGCAGCAATGGGATTTATTTGAAACTCTTCGAAAGCGTGCCCCATTCGTTGACGCTGCCGCGGCCACCGCCGCCACGGGTATCCCGTTCACGGCCGACATGCTGCTGTTCCACGCCAGCAACGCCCTGCGCCTGGAGGTCTGGGCCCCCGGGATGCCGCAGGCGCTTGAGTACAATCTTTTGATTCTTCCGACGGGGGCCACAGCGCCCTGGCTGATCCATGAGGTCCGCCAGTCCAACCGTCTCGCACCCACCGATGCCACGATTCCCGTTGCGAAATTTCCTGTC
>Ga0208398_100769_pt1 | contig 16562 bp, 15 predicted proteins | sample LakWasMe79_HOW10_2_FD_183905 | JGI IMG/M metagenome (GOLD analysis project Ga0208398, IMG submission 183905) | Freshwater sediment methanotrophic microbial communities from Lake Washington under simulated oxygen tension - Sediment Metagenome... | ecosystem: Environmental > Aquatic > Freshwater >...
GCGAGACCGGCTTGACGCCGATGCCCGAGGTGTTCGGGAAGCGGATCTTCTTCACGCCCATCTCGTCCTGCAGGAACTTGATCAGCTTCTTGGCCTTGTCGCTCTCGGCCTCGAACTCGATGCCGGCATAGATGTCTTCCGAGTTCTCACGGAAGATCACCATATTGGTCTTCTCGGGTTCCTTCAACGGCGAGGGCACGCCCTTGAAGTACTGCACCGGGCGCAGGCAGACGTAGAGATCGAGTTCCTGGCGCAGCGCCACGTTCAGCGAGCGGATGCCGCCGCCCACGGGCGTCGTCAGCGGGCCCTTGATGGAGACCACGTACTCGCGCAAGGCCTCGAGCGTCTCGGCCGGCAGCCACACATCGGGGCCGTAGACCTTGGTCGACTTCTCGCCGGCATAGACCTCCATCCAGTGGATCTTCCTCTTGCCGCCATAGGCCTTGGCCACGGCCGCGTCGACCACCTTGAGCATCACCGGCGTGATGTCGAGGCCGGTGCCATCACCCTCGATGAAAGGGATGATGGGCTCGTCCGGCACCGTCAGCGACATGTCGGCGTTGACGGTGATCTTGCTGCCCTGTTCGGGGCGCTTGATGTGCTGGTACATGTAGGTCTCTCTGATCAGGCTGCGATGGACGCCAGCGCCTGGTTGAAGGTTGGGCTCGGGCGCATCACGGCTTCTAGCTTGGCCATGTCGGGCATGTAATAGCCCCCGATGTCCACCGGCTTGCCCTGCACCGCGGCCAGCTCGGCCACGATGGCGGCCTCCTTGTCGGCCAGGGCCTTGGCCAGCGGCGCGAACTTGGCGGCCAGCTCGGCGTCATCGCTCTGCTCGGCCAGCGCCTGGGCCCAGTACAGCGCCAGGTAGAACTGGCTGCCGCGGTTGTCGAGCTGCCCGGTCTTGGGGCTGGGGTTCTTGTTGTTATCCAGTAGCCGGCCGGTGGCCGCGTCCAGGGTCTTGGCCAGCAGCTTGGCGCGCGGGTTGTTGTTCTTCAGGCCCAGGTCTTCCAGGCTCACCGCCAGCGCCAGGAACTCGCCCAGCGAGTCCCAGCGCAGGTGGTTCTCTTCCACCAGCTGCTGCACATGCTTGGGCGCCGAGCCGCCGGCGCCGGTTTCGTACATGCCGCCGCCGGCCATCAGCGGCACGATGGACAGCATCTTGGCCGAGGTGCCCAGCTCCATGATGGGGAACAGGTCGGTCAGGTAGTCGCGCAGGATGTTGCCGGTGGCGCTGATGGTGTCCTGGCCGCGGATCACGCGTTCCAGCGTGTAACGCATGGCGCGCACCTGGCTCATGATCTGGATGTCCAGACCCGAGGTGTTGTGCTCGTGCAGGTACATCTTGACCTTGGTGATCAGCTGGGCCTCGTGCGGACGGTAGGCGTCGAGCCAGAACACCACCGGCATGCCCGAGTTGCGCGCGCGGTTGACGGCCAGCTTGACCCAGTCGCGGATGGCGGCGTCCTTGCACTGGCACATGCGCCAGATGTCGCCCTGCTCCACGTCCTGGCTCATCAGCACCTCGCCACTGTCGAGGTCGGTGATGTTGGCGACGCCGTCCTCGGGGATCTCGAAGGTCTTGTCGTGCGAGCCGTACTCCTCGGCCTGTTGGGCCATCAGGCCGACGTTGGGCACCGTGCCCATGGTCTTGGGGTCGAAGGCGCCATGCCACTTGCAGAAGTTGATCATCTCCTGGTAGATGCGGGCGAAGGTCGACTCCGGCATCACGGCCTTGACGTCCTTCAGGCGGCCGTCGGCGCCCCACATCTTGCCGCCGTTGCGGATCATCGCCGGCATGGAGGCGTCCACGATGATGTCGTTGGGCGAATGGAAGTTGGTGATGCCCTTGGCCGAATCGACCATGGCCAGCTCGGGGCGGTGCTCGTGGCAGGCGTGCAGGTCGCGCTTGATCTCGTCCTGCTTGCTTTGCGGCAGCGTGGCGATCTTGTTGTAGAGATCGACCATGCCGTTGTTGACATTGATGCCCAGCTCGTCGAACAGCTTGCCGTGCTTCTCGAAGGCTTCGCGGTAGAAGATCTTCACGCAGTGGCCGAACACGATCGGGTGCGAGACCTTCATCATCGTGGCCTTGACGTGCAGGGAGAACATCACGCCGGTCTGGCGCGCGTCCTCGATTTCCTTTTCATAGAAGTCCAGCAAGGCCTTCTTGCTCATGAACATGCTGTCGATGACCTCGCGGTCCAGCAGCGCCACATTGGGCTTCAAGACGATGGTCTTGCCGCTCTTGGTGATCAGCTCCATCTTGACGTTACGCGCGCGGTCCAGGGTCATGGACTTCTCGCCATGGTAGAAGTCGCCGGCATGCATGTGCGAGACATGCGAGCGTGAGGCCTGGCTCCAGTCTGCCATGCTGTGCGGGTTCTTGCGCGCGTATTCCTTGACGGCCTTGGGCGCGCGGCGGTCCGAGTTGCCCTCGCGCAGCACCGGGTTCACGGCCGAGCCGATGCACTTGTTGTAGCGCGCACGGATATCCTTTTCCTCGTCCGTCTGTGGCTTCTCGGGGAAGTCGGGGATCTTATAGCCCTTGTCCTGCAGCTCCTTGATCGCAGCCTTCAGCTGCGCGACCGAGGCGCTGATATTGGGCAGCTTGATGATGTTGGCCTCGGGCTTCAAGGTGAGCCTGCCCAATTCGGCCAGATGGTCGGGCACGCGCTGCGCCTCGCTCAGGCCTTCGGGGAACTGGCCCAGGATGCGGCCGGCGACGGAGATGTCGCTGGTCTCGACATGCACGCCGGCGGGCGCCGTGAAGGCGCGCACGATGGGCAGGAACGAGGCGGTCGCGAGCAGCGGCGCTTCGTCGGTCAGCGTGTAGATGATGGTCGGTTGCTGAGTAGTCATGGGGTATCCAGATCGGCCCATCAATCAGGCCCGGAGGGTAAACAATTAGAGCGGCGATTCTAGAGCAGGCGCGCCGGCCGGGGGTCCAAGTCTTATAGAAGTCTTGGCCTTGATCAGTTTCTCAGCTGGGCAGGCCGCAGAGGGCGGCAACCTGCAACCAGACACCGTGCCCCAGGGCCCATCCGGAGGCAGTGATCAGGGCCAGGCCGGCCAGGCGCACGGCCCAGGCCATGCCTTGCGCACCCAGGCCCTTCAGCAGCAGGCTGGGGCCGAGGGCCAGGCCCACCCCGGAGCCCAGCGCGAAGGCCATCATCACCAGGGCACCGGCCGCAGCGCCGCTGGCCAGGCCCGCGGTCAGCAGGGCCGACTGCAGCAGGCCGCAGGGCCAGGCCACCCAGGCCAGGCCGACCAGACCGGATCGAGCCGGGGCCGACAGCACCACCCGCCCTGCCCCTGGCATGGCAAGCGTTGCCACATTGACCTGGCGGCCGATCTGACCCAGCCAGACCGGCTGCCTGGCGAACACCAGCAGGTACAGACCCAGCAGCAGGGCCGCGCCATGCACCAGCAGCCACAGCGGCCGCAACCAGGCCGCCGCACTGCCGATCCAGGCCAGCGCGCCCACGCTGGCCGCCACCACGGCGCCGCCGAGCCCGTAGCTCAGCATGCGGCCGAGCTGGAACGCGCCCGCCGCACTTCGCCCCGCGCTGCCGCACGCAGCGGCCGTCGGGCCGCACATGGCCAGACAATGGGGCGTGCCGGCCAGGCCCATCAGCAGGGCCGAGCCGGCAAGTGCGAGATCCAACATGGGGTCAGATGATGCGCGAAAACTTGGCGCGCGTCTGGTCGGCGCTCAGGTAGCGGTCGAACACCATGGCCACGGCGCGCACGAAATACCAGCCCATGGCGGTGACCTGGATCGCGCTGGGCTCCACCACCACCAGGCCGGTATCGGCCATGGCACGCAGGCGCTCCAGCTCGGGGCCGAAGTAGTCCTGCACCTTGATCAGATGCGCCAACTCGATGGACTCGAACTCCACCCGCCCCTGGCACATCAGGGCCATGATCATGGCGCGCCGTACCAGATCATCGCGCGACAGAGCCAGGCCGCGCTCGATCGGCAACTGGCCATGGGCCAGCGCGTCGTAGTATTCGGGCAGGGTCTTGGCGTTCTGGCTGTACGTGGCGCCGATGCGGCCGATGGCGGAAACGCCCAGGCCGATCAGGTCGCAATCGGGCTGGGTGCTGTAGCCCTGGAAGTTGCGGTGCAAGCGTCCCTGGCGCTTGGCCACCGCCAGGCTGTCATTGGGCAGGGCGAAGTGGTCCATGCCGATATAGGTGTAGCCATGGCCAACAAAGCCGCTGAGCGCGCCCGACAGCATGTGCAGCTTGTCGGCCGCCACGGGCAAGAGCGCGGCATCAATGCGGCGCTGCGGCTTGAAGCGCTGCGGCAGATGGGCGTAGCCATAGAGCGCGATGCGGTCCGGCTTGAGTGCTGCAACCTGGGCAATCGTGCGAGCAAAGGACTCGGGCGTCTGCTGCGGTAGGCCGTAGATCAGGTCCACATTGGTCGACTCGAAGCCCAGGGCACGCGCCTGCACCATCAGCGCTTCCACGCTCTCGTAGCTCTGCATGCGATGCACGGCCTTCTGCACCGCCGGATCGAAGTCCTGCACGCCAAAGCTCAGGCGATTGAAGCCCAGGCCGCGCAGATGCTGCAGGCGCTCGTTGGTGACGGTGCGCGGGTCCACCTCGATCGAGATCTCGGCACCGGGCGCGAGCTTGAAGCGGCTGCGAATGTCGTCCATCAGGCGCGTCAGCTCCGCATCGCTGAGGAAGGTCGGCGAACCACCTCCCAGGTGCAGTTGCGACACCGAGGGGGCGCGCCCGAGATCCGCCAGCGTCAGGTCCATCTCCGTGACCAGCGCGTCCAGGTACTCGGCCGCCTTTTCATGGTGCTTGGTGATGACCTTGTTGCAAGCACAGTAATAGCAGACCGACTCGCAGAAGGGGATATGCACGTAGATGGACAGCGGCGAGCCACCGCCCACCACGCCACCCTGAGCCCGCTGTTGCAGGGCTTGACGGTATTGGGTGGTCGTAAAGGCCTCGACGAAACGGTCGGCGGTCGGATAGGAGGTGTAGCGCGGCCCAGAAACGTCAAAGCGGCGCAACACTTCTTCGGTGATGCCAGGCAGGGATTCAGCGACTCTTGGTTCCATGGACCGTACTGTGCCAAGCCCGTTGACGCGGCATTTGACTTGGGTCAATCTTGCTTCGCAAGCATGGAGAAAGAATGGCGTCAATCTTGAGGAGCATCATGTTCAACTCCATGCACACAGGCACGCCGTCGGTTGCGGAATCTGCCCCGGCTCCCGGCCCAGCCACCATAATTCGCCACATGAATGCCAACCACGCCATCAAGATCGAGCCCTTCAAGGTAGCTTGTTCCAGCTGCAACCTGCGGGAGTTGTGCTTGCCCGTGGGTCTGTCCAAGGGTGACCTGGATCAACTGGACGCCCTGGTGGCCACGCGCCGCAATGTCGAGCGCGGCGACACGCTGTTCCGTACCGGGGACTCCTTCCAGTCGCTGTATGCGGTACGCACCGGTTTCTTCAAGACCTGCGTGTCCTCCGAAGACGGGCGCGATCAGGTCACCGGCTTCCAGATGGCCGGTGAACTGCTCGGCCTGGACGGCATCAGCAATGACCGCCACAGCTGCGACGCCGTGGCCCTGGAGGACTCGCAGGTCTGCGTGATCCCCTACAGCCAGCTGGAAGAGCTGTCGCGCGAATTCACCGATCTGCAGCACCAGTTCCACAAGATCATGAGCCGCGAGATCGTGCGCGACCATGGCGTGATGTTGCTGCTGGGCAGCATGCGTGCCGAGGAGCGCCTGGCGGCCTTCCTGCTCAACCTCACCCAGCGCCTGCAGGCACGCGGCTTCTCGGCCTCGGCGCTGGTGCTGCGCATGACGCGCGAGGAAATCGGCAGCTATCTGGGCCTGAAGCTGGAGACGGTCAGCCGCACCTTCTCGAAGTTCCAGGAAGACGGCCTGCTGGAAGTGAAGCAGCGCCAGATCCGCATCATGGATCAGCCAGGGTTGCAGAAGCTGGTGAACAGCACCACCTGCTGAGCCTCACCGCAAGCCGTGACAAGCCCGCCCTAGCCCGCTGCTAAGGCGGGCTTTTCTGTTGCTGGGCCAGGTAAAGAGTCATCGCCGAGGCGAGGCTGATGAGCAACCAGAAGATCAGGAAGCTGAGCGTGTAGATGGCGGCGCGCGGCAGCGCCATCGGGGCTGCGCCGAACCAGCTCAGATCGCTGGGGTCCACCACCGCGAACACCAGCGCCAGGGTCACGCCGGCCATGAAGAAGGACGGCCAGAGGATGAACATCGCCGAACGTGCCAACCCCGGCCGGTCACCCGGTCTGCGCTCAATGCCTGCTTCGTCCATGCGCGTGCCTCCGGTTTGAGGAGTTTGGTACTTCAGTGGCCGCCCGTCGCCGCATGGTTGCGGGCCTTGATGGCGGGCTGCAGGGCCGCGCCCTGCTCTTCGGCACTGTCGGCCGACAGACGGGCCTTGGTCTCGATCACCGGGTCCGGAAAGCGGATCGCCAGCGTCAGGGTAGCCATGCAGGCGACGATCACCACCGACGGCCCCCCCACCACCAGCCACATCATGCGTTCGCGCCACCAGGGGGCGGGCTTGTCGGTCAGGGTCAGGTCTTGCTTGCTCATGGCGTGCACTTTCGAATGCATTGACCGCCGCTCAACGCGGCAACACAAAGGTTGATTTTTCCATCAGACTGCCGGCGTCGGTGCCCGGGCTGGCGAGTCGGCGGATCTCGAACTGGATCGGATGGGCGCCGGCGCCCTCGCTGGCCGCGACCTCGGGCGGCACGCGCAGCGCCACCGAGATCCAGCGCGCTTCGGCCGGTCCGACCGTGATGGCGTCCACCGCGGGCTGCATGCGCAGGCCCAGCAGGCCGGAGGCCGTCAGCGTGAACCGCTGCTCCTGCTCGGTGGCATTCATGATCTGCAGGCGGTAGACGTTTTCCACATAGCCATCCTCTACCTGCCGCGCCAGCGAGGCGCGGTCGCGCACCACATCCACCTTGAAGGTGGTGCGCAGCGCAATGCTGGCCATCAGCGCAGCGCTGATGATGAAAAGGATGGCGGTATAGATCAGCACGCGCGGGCGGAACATGCGCGCCAGCAGCTGGCTGCGCGTCAGGTGCTGGGACAGCCCGTTCTGGGTGTCATAGCGCACCAGGCCGCGCGCATAGCCCATCTTGTCCATCACGCCGTCGCACACGTCCACGCAGGCGGCGCAACCAATGCATTCGTACTGCAGGCCCTTGCGGATATCGATGCCGGTGGGGCAGACATGCACGCAGAGATTGCAGTCGATGCAGGCGCCGAGCCCGAGCTGCTTTGGGTCGGCCTTGCGCCCGCGCGCACCGCGCGGCTCGCCGCGCTCGGCGTCGTAGCTGATGATCAGCGTGTCCTTGTCGAACATGGCGCTCTGGAAGCGCGCATAGGGGCACATGTATTTGCAGACCTGCTCGCGCATATAGCCCGCATTGCCGTAGGTGGCAAAGCCGTAGAACAGCACCCAGAACCATTCCCAGGGGCCGAAGCTCAGGGCCAGGGCCTCGCCACCCAGCATCTTGATGGGCGTGAAGTAGCCGACGAAGGTGAAACCGGTCCACAGGCCCAGACTCAGCCAGACCAGTTGCTTGCCGCCCTTGCGGGCCAGCTTCTCGGCGTTCCAGGGGCCGGCATCGAGCCGCATGCGTGCGGCACGGTCGCCCTCGAAGCGCTTTTCCACCCACATGAAGATCTCGGTGTAGACGGTCTGCGGGCAGGCATAGCCGCACCAAAGCCGCCCCGCCACCGCGGTGAAGAGGAACAGCGCATAGGCCGAGATCAGCAGGATCCCGGTCAGGAAGATGAAATCCTGCGGATACAGGACCAGCTCAAAAATATAGAAACGGCGCGCGCCCAGGTCGAAGAGCACGGCCTGGCGGCCGTTCCAGTTCAACCAGGGCAGGCCGTAGAACAGCAGCTGCGTGATCCAGACCAGGCTCCAGCGCCATGTCGCAAACCAGCCCGTGACGGCGCGGGGGTAGATCTTCTTCTGTGCCTGATAGAGCGACACCATCTCCACGGCGGCATCACCACCGCTCTGGCTGGGCTGGGTCGTGGAGCTGGTTTCTCTACTCATCAGTGGCTGCTTCTCTACTACTACTTCTTACTTGGCGGCCACGGCCGTGGTTTGCGACAGGCTCCACACATAGGCAGCCAGCACGCGCACCTGCTCGGGGCTCAGGCGGGCGGCATGGGCGGGCATGACGTTGTTCTTGCCGCCGTTGATCATCGCCATCACCGCATCCTCGCCCCAGCCATGCAGCCAGACCTTGTCGGTCAGGTTGGGCGCACCCAGGGCCTGGTTGCCCTTGCCATCCGGACCGTGGCAGGCCGCGCAAGCGCCGAACTTGGGCTTGCCCAGCTGGGCCGCGATCGAGTTGTGGGGGCTGCCCGACAGGCTCAGCACATAGTTGGCCACATTGCGCACATCCTCAGGCGTGCCGACGGCGGCAGCCATCGGCGGCATCACGCCGTTGCGGCCCTTGCTGATGGTCTCGATGATGGTGTCATGCGCCCCGCCATAGAGCCAGTCGCTGTCGGTCAGGTTGGGAAAGCCCTTGGAGCCGCGCGCGTCGGAGCCGTGGCAGCCGGCGCAGTTGTTGGCGAACAGGCGCTCGCCAATGCCCATGGCCTGCGGGTCCTTGGCCATGGCATCGGCCGGCATGGCCGCGTACTTGGCGTACACGCCCTCCAGCGCGGCACGGGCCTTGGCCTGCTCGGCCTCGTACTGGCCGGTGCTGGTCCACTTCAGGCTGCCCTCGACACTGCCCAGGCCCGGGTACATGGCCAGGTAGATGCCGGCGAACACCACAGTCAGCACGAACAAGCCCATCCACCAGCGCGGCAGCGGGTTGTTCAGCTCACGCAGGTCCTCATCCCAGATGTGGCCGGTGGTGTTGTCGTTGGCCATCACCTTGCGGCGGCTGGCGATGATCAGCAAGACCAGGCACAGCAGCAGACCGACGATGGTGGCTCCGGCCACAAAGACCGACCAGCCATTGGAGAAAAAGTCACTCATTCAGGCCTCCTGGATTGCTTGGGTTCGGCTGGCACGCCATCGTCGTCCAGCAAGGGCACGGCGGCCACCTCATCGAATCGATGCAGATTGCGCTTGGAGTACGCCCAGAAGGCGATGCCCAGAAACATCAGCATCGAGAGCACCGTGAAACCGGCGCGCAGATCGTTGATATCCATGTCTGCCACTCCTTACTTGAGCGCGGTGCCCATGACCTGCAGGTAGGCGATCACCGCATCCAGCTCGGTCTTGCCCTTGACCTCGTCGCCGGCCTTGGCGATGTCGTCGTCGGTATAAGGCACACCCACCGTGCGCAGGGCGCGGAACTTGGGCGCCATGTCGGCCGGGTTGACACTCGACTTGGCCAGCCAGGGGTAGGCAGGCATGTTCGACTCCGGCACCAGATCGCGCGGATTCGTCATGTGGATGCGATGCCATTCATCGCTGTACTTGCCACCCACACGATGCAGATCGGGGCCGGTGCGCTTGCTGCCCCATTGGAAGGGATGGTCGTAGACGAACTCGCCCGCCACCGAGTAATGGCCATAGCGCATGGTCTCGGCGCGGAAGGGGCGGATCATCTGCGAATGGCAGTTGTAACAGCCCTCGCGGATGTAGACGTCCCGGCCGGCCAGCTGCAGCGCGGTATAGGGCTTGAGGCCCTCCACCGGCTGGGTGGTCGAGCGCTGGAAGAACAGCGGCACGATTTCCACGATGCCACCGACGACCACCGTCAGCAGCACCAGCACGATCATCAGGAAATTGCTGGTTTCAATCTTTTCGTGACCGCCGACGGCGTGATTGGTATTTGCCATTTGTTGACTCCGTCTGCTTCAGGCGTGGGCGACCACGGTAGGAATGCGCACGGCCAGCGCCTTGCCCGCCTGCACCGTCTTCACCACGTTCCAGCCCATGATCAGCATGCCGCCCAGATAGAGCAGGCCGCCGCCGAGGCGGATCACATAGAAGGGATAGGTGGCCTTGACGCTTTCCACGAAGGTGTAGACCAGGGTGCCATCGGGGTTGACCGCACGCCACATCAGACCCTGCATCACGCCGGCGATCCACATCGCCGCGATGTAGAGCACGATGCCGATGGTGGCGACCCAGAAGTGCAGCTCGATGGCGCGCTTGGAGTACATCTCCACACGGCCAAACATGCGCGGGATCAGGTGGTAGAGGCAGCCCATCGAGATCAGGCCCACCCAGCCCAGCGCACCGGAGTGCACGTGGCCGACGGTCCAGTCGGTGTAGTGCGAGAGCGCATTCACCGTCTTGATCGACATCATCGGGCCTTCGAAGGTCGACATGCCGTAGAAGGACAACGAGACGATCAGGAACTTCAGGATCGGGTCGTCACGCAGCTTGTGCCAGGCACCCGAGAGCGTCATGATGCCGTTGATCATGCCGCCCCAGCTGGGCGCCAGCAGCACCAGCGAGAACACCATGCCCACCGATTGCGCCCAGTCCGGCAGCGCGGTGTAGTGCAGATGGTGGGGGCCCGCCCACATATAGGTGAAGATCAGTGCCCAGAAGTGCACGATCGAGAGGCGGTAGCTGTAGACCGGGCGGCCGGCCTGCTTGGGGATGTAGTAGTACATCATCCCGAGGAAGCCCGCGGTCAGGAAGAAGCCCACCGCGTTATGGCCGTACCACCACTGCACCATGGCGTCCTGCACGCCGGCGTAGGCGGAGTAGCTCTTGGTCAGGCTGACGGGGATCGCGGCGCTGTTGACCAGGTGCAGCAGGGCCACGGCGATGATGAAGGCGCCGAAGAACCAGTTCGCCACATAGATATGGCGGATCTTGCGGGTGCCGACGGTGCCGAAGAACACCACCGCGTAGGAAACCCACACCAGGGTGATCAGAATGTCGATCGGCCACTCCAGCTCGGCGTACTCCTTACCGGAGGTGAAGCCCATCGGCAGGCTCAGCGCCGCCAGCAGGATCACCAGTTGCCAGCCCCAGAAGGTGAACCAGGCCAGGCCGGGCGCGAACAAGCGCGTCTGGCCGGTGCGCTGCACCACGTGGTAGGCGGTCGCGAACAGCGTGCAGCCGCCGAAGGCGAAGATCACCGCGTTCGTGTGCAATGGACGCAAGCGGCCATAGCTCAGGAAGGGAATCCCCAGATTGAGTTCGGGCCAGGCGAGCTGGGCGGCAATGATGACGCCGACCAGCATGCCGACCACGCCCCACAGGACGGCCGCAAGCGCAAATGCGCGTACGACGCCGTCCTCATACACCGGCCCAGCCGGCTGAGAGACACTAGCCATTGAGGTGCTCCTTACACATTTCTAGATTGACCCGGCGATTCTTAGGGTTGTTGCGGCGGCCGAGCTTGATCGCCATCAACCACCGCGGTTTCATCCTCCAGAATGCGCCCGCCCTCGCGCTCCAGATCGTCCAGTTGGCCGTTGTTGATGGCCCAACCGAACACGCCCACGATCAGCAGCACCAGCACCACCGACAGCGGGATCAGCAAATACAGGATTTCCATGGTGTCAGGTCTTGCCCAGCTCTTGGCCCAGCTCTTGGGAGAGCCGCAGCGCATTAAGAATCACGAACAGCGAACTGGCCGCCATGCCGATGCCGGCGGCCCAGGGCGGCAGATAGCCCAGCAGGGCCAAGGGGATGCAGGCGGCGTTGTAGGCCGCGGCCCAGCCCAGGTTCTGGCGTATCACGCGGCGCGTGCGCAGCGCGAGTTCACGCGCCAGCACGACATCGCTCAGCCGCGAGGACAGCACGATGCCATCCGCCTGCGCCTTGGCGACCAGGGCGCCCTGCCCCATCGCCAAGCTGGCGTCGGCACGCGCCAGCACCGGGGCATCGTTGATGCCATCGCCCACCATCAGCACGCAGCGCCCCTGGGCCTGCAGCTCGGCCACCGCGGCCAGCTTGCCCTCGGGGCTGACGCCACCGCGTGCCGTCTGCACGCCGGCCTGCCGCGCCACGCGCTCGGCACGCGCCGGCAGATCGCCGGACAACAGCAGGGTCTGCAGGCCCTGCGCGTGCAGCGCCTGCATCGCGGCCGCGGCATCGGGGCGCAGCTGCTCGTCAAAGGCCAGCATCAGACTCACGCCGCCCTCCGGGCCAAAGGCGAGCTGGGCGTCGGGCAACAGCGCACGATCCGCGCCCAACCAGTCCACGCTCCCCAAGCGCCATTGCCGGCCCTGGGCATCGCGCGCCTGCAGGCCGCGCCCGGGCTGCTCCTGAATCTCGTGCCACTGCACCTTGGTAGCCTCGTCCACCGGATGCGCGACCGCCAGTGCCATCGCCATCGGATGGCGCGAGTGGTGGGCCAGCGCGGCCGCCTGGGCCAGCAGCTCGGCATCGGGCCGCGTCGGCCAGTTGCCTGCCAGCACCAGCCGGTCTTCGGTGAGCGTGCCGGTCTTGTCCAGCACCACCACGTCCACACGCGCCAGGGTTTCCAGCGCTTCCAGCCGGCCCAGCAGGATGCCGCGCCGCGCCAGCGCGCCCGCGGCGGCCAGCCAGGCCGAGGGCCCCGCCAGCGAGAGTGCGCAGGGGCAGGTGACGATCAGCACCGACACCGCCACCCAGATGGCGCGCTCGGGCGCCACGAAATGCCAGACCAGCGCCGCCAGCCCGGCCAGCAGCAGCACGCCCCACAGAAACGGCCCGGCAATGCGATCGGCCATGCGCAGCTCGCGCGGGCGTTGCGTCAGCGCGCTGCGCATCAGCTGCACGATGCCCTCGTAGCGCGTGTCCGCACCCACGCGCAGCACCCGCAGCAGCACCGGCGCATGCAGGTTCATGCTGCCCGCCACCAACTCATCGCCGACGCGCTTGGGCACCGGCAGCGACTCGCCGCTTAGCAGCGCCTCGTCGGCCTCGGTGGCGCCCTGCTCCAGCCGGCCGTCGGCCGGGAAGGCCTGGCCGGCGAACACGCGCACCAGGTCCCCGGCGCGCAGGCGCTGCGGGCTCACCTGGCTGCTGCTGCCATCCGCCTCCAGGCGCTCGACGCGATCAGGCAGGCGTGACATCGCCTGCTCCAGGCTTTGCGCCACGCGGTGACGCGCGCGCAGCTCCAGAAAACGCCCGGCCAGCAGAAAGCTGACGAACATGGTGAGCGAATCGAAATAGACCTCGTGGCCGAACAGGCCACCCGGATCGAAGGTGGCGCCGGTGCTGGCCACAAAGGTGACCAGCAGGCCCAGGCTGACCGGCACGTCCATGCCCAGGTGGCGGGCGCGCAACTGGCGCCAGGCCGAGCTGAAGAAGGGCCCGGCCGAGAACAGCATCACCGGCAGGCTCAGCACCCAGGAGCCCCACAGCAGCAGCTGGTGCAGGTCAGCGCTCATGTCGCCGGGATCGGCCACATAGATGGGCGTGGCCAGCATCATCACCTGCATCATCAAAAAGGCCGCAACGAACAGGCGCCACAAGGCCTGGCGGCGCTCGCGCTCGCGCTGCTCGCGCGCCGGTGCGGCGGCGTCCGGCGCGGCGCCGTAGCCAGCACCGGCGATCGCCTGAACCAGGATGCTGATGCGGGTGCGCGCCGGGTCCCAGCGCAGCTGCAGACGCTCGGCCGCCGCGTTCACCTGGGCGGAGAGCACACCGGCCTGGGCCGCCAGGGTGGACTCGATGATGCCGGCGCAGGCCGCGCAATGCATGCCGGTGAGCTGGAGTTGCGAGACGGCGATGCGTGCACCGCCGGCAGGGGTCTGCCACTGCGTATAGCTGGCAAGCAGATCGGGGTCATCAAGCGCATCCAGCCCCGGGGCGGGGCGAGCGAAGCTGGCAGCGGAAGTTGGCATGAGCAAGGGCTGGCGCCGCGGAGCGGGCGGCAATGCGTAATCTACGCAGAAGCGCGGCGGATGTCATGACTTATGTCAAGCGCACCCCAGTAAACCCTAGGGCAGACGCCAGCGGATGCGAAAGCCCTGCAGCTCGGGCCGGGTGAAGGCGGCCCAGCTGCCGCCCAGCCGACTGATGATTTCGAAAGCAATCGCCAGGCCCAGGCCGGTGCCGCCGTCGTTGCGCGTGTCGGCGCGCGCGCCGCGCCAGAAGGCTTCGCTGAGGCGCGGCAGATCCTGCGGGGCGACGCCCTCACCGTCGTCCTCGATATCGATCTGCGCCTGCCCCTCCACCAGGCCCAGGCGCAGCACGATGTGCGGGCCGCCATAGCGCAGGGCGTTGTCCAGCACGTTCACCAGCGCCTCGCCCAGCCACAGCCGGTGGGCCTGCGCCAGCACCGGCTCCTGGGGCACTTCCAGGCTCAGGCTCTTGCCCTCGCGCGCCGCGCGCAGGGCCAGGGGTTCGGCGGCCTCGCGCAGGATGGGGCGCAGGTCCATGCGGCCCTGCTCGCCGTCGAAGGCCAGCGCCGCTTCCGAGCGCGCCAGGCTCAGCAGCTGGCCGATCAGCCGTGCCAGGCGCTCACTGGACTGCAGCATCGCGCGCAACACCGGCTCCCAGGCCGGCGCAGCACCGGCCGCTGCGGGCAAGGCCTTGAGTTCCTGCTCCAGCTCCTGGGTCAGCACGCGCAGGCCCGCCACCGGGGTGCGCATCTGGTGCGCGGCATCGGCCACGAAGCGTCGCTGCAGGGCCACCGAATGCTGCACATCGCTGAGCAGGGTATTGATGCGCTCGATCAGCGGCACGGCCTCGGCCGGCACGCCCTCGATCGGCAAGGGGCGCAAATCGCTGGAGGCGCGCTGCGCGACCTCGCGCGCCACCTCGCGCAGCGGCTGCAGGCCGCGCCGGATGCCCCAGGCCAGCAGCGCCATGCTCAGGCCGCCCAACGCCAGCGTCGGCAGCGCCATCGCCACCAGCACATCGCGCACCAGGCGCTGGCGCTTGCCACGCGTCTCGATCACGATGATGGAAACCGAGCGATCCAGCATCGGCGAGGTCAGCGAGAACATCGCACCGCGCACCGCCTGGCCCTGGAACTGGCCATCGAACAGCAGCGGCTTGGCAAAGCTGTGGTGGCGCAACTCGGGCCGCGGCACCTCGCCATCGCCCGCCAGCACGCGCCCCGACTCGTCCAGCACCACGAAGGCGTTGCGCTCGGTGCTGTCCCAGGTCAGCAGCTCCAGGGTCTGCGGGCTCATGTCGAGCAAGGGGCCGCGATCGGTCCACGCGATCTTGGCGGCCAGCGCGCTGGTCTCGTCCTGCAGCCCGCGGTCGAAGGCGGCATTCGCACTGCTGCTGGCCAGCCCATAGGCCCCGGCCGCCGCCAGCACGATGCCCAGCGCCCAGATCCACACCAGCGGCGCCAGCAATTGCCGACGCAGGCTCGGCGGCCTAGTTGGCATGTTGCGCGTCCGAGGCAAGCAGCTGCGGCCCGGGCTCGAGCACATAACCGAAGCCGCGCACGGTGCGTATCTCCACCCCCAGCTCGGCGAAGCGCTTGCGCAGGCGATGCACATAGACCTCGACCGAGTTCTCGCTGAAGTCCGCCTCCCAGCTAGACAGACGCGCCACGATCGCGTCCTTGCCCACCACGCGGCCGGCGCGCTGCATCAGCATCTCGGTGAGCGCGAATTCGCGCTGGCTCAGGCGCACCGGCTCGCCGCGGAACAGCAGCTCGCGATGCGCGCCGTCAAGCAGCAACTCGCCCAGCTGCAAGGTGTCGCTGACGCGGCCCTGGGCGCGCCGCTGCAGTGCGCGCAGGCGCGCGATCAGCTCGGGCAGATCGAAGGGTTTGACGAGATAGTCGTCGGCACCGGCGTTGAGGCCGCCGACACGATCCGCCAGCTCGTCGCGGGCGGTGAGCAGCAGCACCGGCAGCTTGGCGCCCTGGGCACGCCAGGCGCGCAGCACGCCCATGCCGTCCAGCCCGGGCAGGCCCAGGTCCAACACCGCCAACTCGAACTGTGCCACCAGGCCGGCCGCGGCCGCCTGACGCCCGTCGGCCAGCACGTCCACCTGCCAGCCCTCGCGCTCCAGGGCGCGCGCCACGCCCAGGCTCAGCGCGGCATCATCCTCGACCAGCAACACTCGCATCGGGGCCCCTCCAAGGTGGCGGCATTGTCGGCCATGAAAAAGGCCGGTCAGCGACCGGCCTCGGCAAGGACTCAGCTTGACTCAGGCGAAGTTGGCCTGCGCGAACTCCCAGTTCACCAGATGGTTCAGGAAGGCCTCGACGAACTTCGGACGCAGATTGCGGTAGTCGATGTAGTAGGCATGCTCCCACACGTCGATGGTCAGCAGCGCCTTGTCGGCGGTGGTCAGCGGCGTACCGGCGGCGCCGGTGTTGACGATGTCCACCGAGCCATCGGCCTTCTTCACCAGCCAGGTCCAGCCCGAGCCGAAGTTGCCCACCGCGCTCTTGGTGAAGGCTTCCTTGAAGGCGTCGAAGCTGCCCCACTTGGCGTTGATGGCGTCCGCCAGCGCGCCGCTCGGTGCACCGCCGCCATTGGGCTTCATGCAGTTCCAGAAGAAGCTGTGGTTCCAGATCTGGGCCGCGTTGTTGTAGATCGGACCGCTGGACTTCTTGACGATCTCTTCCAGCGCCATGGCCTCGAACTCGGTGCCCTTTTGCAGGTTGTTCAGGTTCACCACATAGGCGTT
>Ga0208398_100772_pt1 | contig 16503 bp, 16 predicted proteins | sample LakWasMe79_HOW10_2_FD_183905 | JGI IMG/M metagenome (GOLD analysis project Ga0208398, IMG submission 183905) | Freshwater sediment methanotrophic microbial communities from Lake Washington under simulated oxygen tension - Sediment Metagenome... | ecosystem: Environmental > Aquatic > Freshwater >...
GAGGCTACATAAGAATAAAAACTATAATGAACCGCTATTCCATGAGCATGTCCTTTGGGCAGTGGTTTTCCCCAATTGGCATTTTTTGCAGCCGTTTTTAAAACATTTTTTAAGCGGGCTGTATTGTATTTTATGGGATCTTTGGTGTCTTCAATACGGTCGCTTCCGATTAATTTTAATCTGAATTCTAATGGATCCTGATGAGCAGCATGAGCCAGTTCATCTGCAAAAACATTGATTGAAAAGCCGTGCAGAATATTAATCACTGATCGCATCCAGCCTATTCGAACCATCGCAGGAGCCTGTCCTGATTCAATTTTGAAATTTTTTATAGCATAAGGAACATCGGCAGCACTGGAAGCTTCCCATCCTGCAGGATATTCGGTTCCGGGGCTAAAAGTTGACATAATTGATGGGAAAGCAGAGCGGTGCAACCAGCCGGTAACATTGCCTTGTGCATCCAGCGAAGCTTTCATGTATTGTGAACTGACAGTGTGGTAATAACCGTGTTTTATGTCGTCTTCGCGTGACCATACTACCTGAACAGGAGCATTTATGGCTTTTGAAACCATAACAGCCTCTACGATGTAATCCGGTTTTGATTTTCGTCCAAAACCACCGCCAAGGAAAGTTACATTTATGGTGACTTTATCTATAGTTGTTCCTAAATAATTGAAAACTTCTTCTCTGGCGGATTGCGGAGATTGAGTAGGAGCCCATACTTCGCAAGTGTCTCCTTGGACCCAGGCTACAGCATTAGGAACTTCCATAGGTGCGTGAGCGAGATGAGGTAATTGGAACGTGCTTTCGACAACTTTTGCAGCTTCGCCAAAAGCTTTGTTCACATCACCGGTTTCTTTTTCTATTTTGCCATCTTTATGGACTCTTTCGGTTAGTTCAGCCATATATTTTTCAGAATCGTAGCCTTCGTTTTTGCCGTAATTCCATTGTATTTCGAGAGCTTCTCTTCCTTTGAACGCTGCCCAAGTATTTGAAGCGATAACCGCAACGCCGCCCAGAGGGCCGAATGGTCTTTCTATTCTAGGGATTTCGATTACATTCTCAACGCCTTTAATTTTCATGGCAGCCGTTTTGTCGAAAGATTTGACTGTTCCAAAAGTAACAGGACATCTCGCAATGGCTACAACTTTCATGTTGGGTAAACGTTTGTCTATACCGTAAACCGCACTTCCGTTTGCAAAATCTTTGACATCAATGCTTTTTAGGGTTTTACCGATATATTTGAAATCTTTAGGGTCTTTGTAAGTAATATATGTTGGAACTGGCAGTGTTTTTACTAAATCCACCAATTCGCCGAAGCCTATTTTTTTACCGCTGGAATGAATGACAAAATGGTTTTTGGCGGTACATTCATTTTCAGGAACCTGCCATGTTTTTGCTGCAGCTGTTATCAGCATCATTCGCGCCATGGCTCCCATTGTACGCATAGTATCATAAAAATCGGCTACACTTCTGGAGCCATCGGTATTTTGATCTCCATATTTTGCATCTCCCGTAGCCTGTTTAACAGAGACTCTGTTCCAATCTGCTTCCATTTCATCAGCAACGACAGAAGTCAATGATGTTCTTACTCCATTACCCATTTCGGAGCGGGAAGCAATTATAATCAGACTTCCATCTGAATTTAATTGGACAAACAGATTGGGATTGAATTCGGTAAGACTTCCCGATTCTATATCTTTAGAGAATAAAGTATAATTGCATGCTAAGATTAATCCACCAGACGCTAATCCCATGTTCTTAATAAAAACCCTGCGACTTATGTTTTGAATTTCACTCATGGTTTGCGTTGTTTTTTAAGTTCTACAGTATGTTTAATAGCATTCTTGATACGTTGGTAAGTACCGCAACGGCAAATATTGCCGCTCATAGCATCGTCAATATCAGTATCAGATGGATTTTTATTAGAATTGAGCAGGGAAGTAGCTGTTATTAATTGTCCCGGCTGGCAATAGCCACATTGAGGAACGTTGAATTCTTCCCATGATTTTTGTAATAATTGTAAATTTTCAGTGGTACCCTCAATAGTTGTAATATTTTTGCCTACAGCCATTGAAACTGGAGTCAAACACGAATACGTAGCAATATTGTCAACCAGTATTTTGCAGGCTCCGCAGGCTCCAATACCACATCCAAATTTGGTTCCTGTAAGACCTATGCTGTCCCTGATAGCCCAAAGCAAAGGCATTTCCGGATCGACATCGATAGTATATTTCTTTTTGTTTATCAACAGTGTTGTCATTTGGATTTCAATTTTGAAATTAGGAAATTGAAAGTTATGACTTTTTTTAAAATTTACATTTAATTTTTTTTAGAAGATATTGAGTTTGGATTTAATGTAAAAAAAACAGCAGCTATTGAGGTTAGAGATAGCTGCTGTTTTATGTTGAAGTTTAATTAATTTTAATAAAGGTATTTTCTAACCAATTGATATCGTTCTTTACTTTTGGCTGAAATTAGTGAAAGGCTGTACTTGTCAAATAGTTTGTCGAAATATAATTTAGATTTCAGAAAATTTTTATTCTCATAATAGTAATTTCCTAGAGATTCATAAATTTCGACAGATTCATAGCCTTTATTTATAATTCGTTCATATGTCTTTTCTACATCAACAAGAACAAATTTTTGCTTTTTTATAGAATCATAATGAACAGTTTGAGAATAGGCATTTGTTATTGCTAAAAAGATAAAAGCAAAACTTAATGACAGGAGACGATTTATTTTTGATGATTTGGAAGTTTTTTTCATAGACTGAATTTTTGGTAGAAAGAGGAGAAATTGATTGCTAAAATATTTAATTTAAGTAAGTTAACGTTTTTATTTGCCGAATATTGTTCTTGGGTAAAAAGATTAATTAAAAAATTGCAATAATTTTGATTTGTGTTTGCATCAAATTCAGCTTTAAAACTAAAAAAGAGTATTAAAAAAGGCTGTATAAGCGTCTTTTTTAATACTCTTTTTTGATTTTGTGACCACGGTGGGATTTGAACCCACACGCCCTTACGAGCACCACCCCCTCAAGATGGCAAGTCTACCGTTTCTCCACGTGGCCTTAAAAAATAAAAGGCCAAGTAATAAATTACTCGACCTTTTGTGACCCGACTGGGGCTCGAACCCAGGACCCCATCATTAAAAGTGATGTGCTCTACCGACTGAGCTATCGAGTCATTGCTTCAAGAAACTTATGTGTTGATCACTAATTTGTGACCCGACTGGGGCTCGAACCCAGGACCCCATCATTAAAAGTGATGTGCTCTACCGACTGAGCTATCGAGTCATTTCGTTTCTTGAACGCGGGTGCAAATATAGGGACTTTTTTTCGAAGTTTCCAAGTAAAATTATTATAAATTTGTCTTTTTTAATTAAAAACTCTTAACGCCTTAATATGTAAGGTATTATTCAAATGAAAAAAATTATATTATTAGGGTATATGGGTTGTGGTAAGTCTACAATTGCTCAAAAACTTTCTTCTATAGTCTCAATTCCTTATGTAGATCTCGATGAATATATCGAAAAAAAGGAAAAATTGTCCATAAAACAGATTTTCGAGAATCACGGTGAAATCCATTTTAGAAAATTAGAGCATACTTATTTTCTGGAATTGTTAAATAATTCTGATGAAAGCATCATCGGTTTGGGTGGTGGAACACCTTGTTATGCCAATAATCATGAATTGTTAATAGGGGACGGTGTGGTTTCTATTTATTTAAAAGCATCTATAGATACATTATTTAATAGATTAGTAATTAATAAGAGTAAAAGACCGCTTATTGCAGATAAAAGTGAAGAGGAGATGAAAGAGTTTATTGCAAAGCATCTTTTTGATAGAAGCTTTTATTACAACCATGCACAGCATAAAGTGATAGTTGATGATAAATCCATTGAGGAAACGGTAAATGATATTTTAAATCTGCTAGCTTAGGCTGGCATAGCTATTACCGTTGTTGTCAAAAACAACATCTACATGTTCTAATAGAGAAGTAGAAAGGGATATTCCTTTAAAATCTGCTTTAATCGGGAATTTTTTGTGGTTTCTGTCTACAAGAACGACGGTTTTGAACTTTTTCAGAGGAACATCCAAAAAATGTTTTACAGCATATATCAAGGTAGTTCCAGAACTTAATACGTCATCCACCAGCACTAAACCTTTGTTGCTGTATTGTTCCTTTGTCAGGGAAGTGGTTACGGGAAGTTCTGGTTTTTCTTTGTCTATGTTGACTTCGCAAAGCGAAATTTTTATGGGTGAAATAGTTGCCAGTATTTGGGCGATGTTTTGGGCAAAAATAAATCCATTGGCGGTAATTCCGGCAATCACAATTTCTTCTTCTTCGACAAAAGTTTCATAAATCTGGTAAGCTATCCTTTTTGTAGTATGCTCTATTTGTTGATTGGTAAGAATTATATTTTTGCTCATGGCGTATTGCGGTTTTATTTTTTCAAAGATAAAAAAGTTGGACGAATTGTGTTTACTATTTACTCTAATTCGTTATCGTCATCGTTTATTTCATTTCCGTATTCATCAATATCCCTTCGGTCTTTTTTGGTCGGTCTTCCGGTTCCAGTTTTTCTGTAATGCTGTTTGGATAGTTTTAATAATTCCAAATGCTCGAATGCTTCGGCAGGGGTCTCGTTTTTTCGGTAGATATCAACGAGTTTTGCACCCACTCGATTATCGGGGATGTCCAGTACGGTAATGATATGGGTAATCTGGTCTTTTCTGAAAGTGATTTTATCAGTAGGAAAAACTTCCTTTGAAGGCTTGGCAATAATTCCATTTACCGTTATATGATTTTTTTTACAAGCCTCGGTTACCATGTTTCTGGTTTTGTAGTACCGTACGCACCATAAATATTTATCTATTCTCATTGAATTTTCTAAAATCGGAGTTAAATACTTTACAAAAGTAAATCATTAATGTATATTTGCGACTTAAACTATACCCAATAATGAGCAAAATTAAGTTTTATTTTATTGTATTCATTCTAGCCATTGCAGTAAATTCTTGTCACAAGGACGATAATGAGGATGTAGCTCCGCCTAAGCCATATGCTGAACAATATCCCATAGATATTGCTACTATTGAAGATTATTTAAAAGCAAATTATATCACAGTTGTAAATAATCCAGGTGCTGTAAATGATCAGGATATTACAATTGCGGCTTTAGATGCAGATCATCCAACGTCAATTTGGGATCAAAAAGGCTATCCTTTGAAAAGTAGAGATGTAAAATTACATGGTATAACTTATAAATTGTATTATTTGATTTTAAGAGAGGGCGTTGGCGAGTCTCCTTGCAATGTGGATGGTGTGTTTACAGCTTATAAAGGGGAATATTTGGCAAATGAAACTGCGTCTGGAACTACAACAGTCACTTCAACATTGTTTCAAGAGGTTAAATCTCCAAACAGTATTTTTGAATTATATGGTACTATAAGAGGCTGGAAGGAAGTTTTTCCGCAATTGAAATGTGGAACGTCAAAATCAAATGCCGATGGAACGGTTTCGTATAATGATTTTGGTGCTGGTGTAATGTTTATTCCGTCTGGTTTGGGGTATTATAATAAAGTACAAGCAGGTATTCCAGCTTATTCCCCTTTGGTTTTTAGCGTGAAATTATATTCAATAAAACGCCTTGATCTTGATTATTACTTATCGGGAACTATACCAGTTGCTTCGCCAGATGGCATCCCTTCTTTTCAGGAAGATCGTGATAGAGATGGATACATGTGGACTAAAAGCGAATTACAAGACGGAGTTACTGTAAATCCTGACGATACAGACGGGGATGGGATTCCAGATTTTTTAGATATTGATGACGACGGTGATGATTATGCGACAAGAGGTGAAATTAAGGATGCTAACGGAAATTACTATCCATTTGATTTAATTCCGGATTGTTCAGGTAATCAGACTAATCCAGATAGAATTAAAAGACATTTGGATAAAAATTGTATCAAAATGAATCAATAATATATAATCCCGTTCACTATTGAATGGGATTTTTTTTGATATAGTTTAAAATATTTTGCAGAATAAAGCCGTGCATATAGTATAGTTTTTGCGAGGAAGAAGCAATCTCACGAAAAATAACCCATAAAAAATCCCATCTCATTTTTACTACGAGATGGGATTTTATATTTGTTCCGAAAGGTTACTTTCTTTTTATAACTCTTTCTACAGCTTCAACGATTGCTTGATTGTTCAATTTGTATTTCTCCATTAATTGCTCAGGAGTTCCTGATTCTCCAAAGCTGTCATTAACCGCTACAAATTCTTGTGGAGCTGGATGATGTAGTGCTAAAACTCTGGAAACACTTTCTCCAAGACCTCCAAGAATGTTGTGTTCTTCGGCAGTAACGACACATTTGGTTTTTGCCAATGATTTTAAAATTGCTTCTTCGTCCAATGGTTTAATGGTGTGGATGTTGATTACTTCGGCAGAGATACCTTTGGCTTCCAATGCTTCTGCAGCGATAAGAGCTTCCCAAACCAAATGTCCTGTTGCAACAATCGTTACATCAGTACCTTCGTTTAAAAGGATAGCTTTTCCAATTACGAATGGTTCGTCAGCTGGAGTGAAGTTTGGTACAACTGGACGTCCAAAACGTAAGTAAGCCGGACCATGGTGATCAGCAAGTGCCAATGTAGCTGCTTTTGTTTGATTGTAATCACAAGTGTTGATCACAGTCATTCCGGGAAGCATTTTCATTAATCCGATGTCTTCCAGGATTTGGTGTGTAGCTCCGTCTTCTCCAAGAGTTAATCCTGCGTGAGAAGCACAGATTTTCACATTTTTATCTGAATACGCAACTGATTGACGAATTTGGTCATACACTCTTCCTGTAGAAAAGTTGGCAAAAGTTCCTGTGAAAGGAATTTTTCCTCCAATAGTTAATCCTGCTGCAATTCCAATCATGTTTGCTTCTGCAATTCCAATTTGGAAAAAACGCTCTGGGTGATTTTTCTTGAAATCATCAAATTTTAATGAGCCAATCAAATCTGCACAAAGTGCCACAACATTTTCATTCTTTTGACCCAATTCAGTCATTCCCGCTCCAAAACCCGAACGAGTATCTTTACTTCCTGTATTTGTATATTTTTTCATTTCTTAATTTAAAAAGGTGAACGTATTCATCACTGAATACTGAAATCTGAATAATGCAAACTAATTAATAGTCTTGTTCGCCGCCTCTATTATAGTTTTGCGCTAAAGCATTTTCAAGCTGAGCATCATTAGGCGCTTTTCCGTGCCAAGCGTGAGTGTTCATCATGAAATCTACACCATTACCCATTTCGGTATGTAATAACACACAAACTGGCTTCCCTTTTCCTGTTCTTGATTTAGCGTCGGTCATGCCTGCAATAATTGCTTCAAGATTGTTTCCTTCAGTTATTTCAAGAACATCCCAGTCAAAAGCTTCAAATTTTGCACGGATACTTCCCATACATAAAACTTCGTCAGTAGTACCGTCAATTTGTTTTCCGTTAACGTCGATAGTTGCGATAAGGTTATCTACTTTTTTTGCTGAAGCATACATGATAGCTTCCCAGTTTTGACCTTCCTGCAACTCACCATCACCGTGAAGAGTATATATAAGGTGGTTGTCACCGTTTAGTTTTTTAGCTTGTGCAGCACCAATTCCTACAGATAATCCTTGTCCTAATGAACCAGAAGCCATACGAACACCAGGCAATCCTTCATGTGTTGTTGGGTGTCCTTGTAAACGGGAGTTTAATAATCTGAAAGTAGCCAGTTCCTTTATCGGGAAATAACCGCTTCTTGCCAAAACGCTGTAAAATACAGGTGAAATATGTCCGTTTGAAAGGAAAAATAAGTCTTCTCCGATTCCGTCCATGTCAAATCCTTTTTTGCGATCCATAAGGTTTTGGTACAAGGCTACTAAAAATTCGGTACATCCAAGAGACCCTCCTGGGTGACCTGAATTAACAGCATGTACCATTCGAAGAATATCTCTTCTTACTTGGATAGTTAAATCGCTTAATTGTTGTGTGTTAGGCTTCATTTTGTGTGTAAAAGTTAAACTGCAGCAAAAGTAATTTTTTTTTGCGGTAAGACAAATGATTTTGGGTGCAATTTCAATGACAATAGCAATTTCAGGCACAAAACTCAATTTCAATGGTAATTTCAATTTAAAATTCATTTTTAATGGCAGCAAAAAAATAAGATTTTGAAGAAATCTATTGAATGAGATTTTTTATGGCACCCCAGGTGATTAACTGAATTTTGTTTTCTTCGAGCTTTGATTTGCATTCTTGACTTGTAGAATAATCAAAATCGATTTGCCTCCATTCCGATCCAAAATTAGGATGGTTTATTGTGATATTTTGCATTTCAGTGTCATCAAAAGCAGGATGGAGCAGGAAAACATTGAAACCAAGGTTTAAATTATCTAACGCTTTTTCATAAGAACTTCTCAGTTTCCCTTTTTCAAAATCTGAAAAATTCCCAATAACAAGCGCATCAGATAAAATAGAATCCTTAAAATCATAAGGTTCATCAGATAAACTTATAGAATCAATGAACGATTTGTTTATTAAAACTGGTAAATCATATGTTTTGCCCAAATCGATATAGATTTCCAAAAATTCGCGTGTAACCCCTACGCTGCACATATGAGAATCAAGATGTGTGGGATGCAATCCGAATTGTAATGCTTTTTCAATTTGAGCGGTAAGTTCTTTTCTGACTTCCTCTGCTTTTGCATTGTTTTTAAAGTCGAGTCTGGTTTTATAAAAATAACCGTTTTTATCCACTAAACTCGGCACTTCAGAAATTGATAAAACGGGACTAAACTTATAATTTTCCCATTCGCACGTTAGGGTTAGGTGAATTCCGTGGTCAAATTGTGGATTATCTTTGGCAAAAGCTGCTATTTCGTCAAAGCCAGGGCAGGGCGTCATTATGCTGTAGGAATTGATCACGCCGTTTTCGAGTGCTTGAATTGTGGCTTGGTTTTCAGAATGTGATAATCCTGCATCGTCAGCATGAATGATTAATAGTTTTGAGTCTTCAGGATATCCTAATTGTTGTGCTAAATTCATGATTTGATCAGTTTTATCCAAATTTAGGGTATTCCTGTTTGAAATTCAAATCATTTAATTCATCAGTTTGGTAATAATCATTTGGGCATGTCACCATCCCGATAAAAGGGCTATTCTCTTTGCGGTTATACGCCCTTTTATTGGGATGCTGTCGGGCTATTGCCGTTACTTCGGTAACTTGGCGCTATCCCTCATGCTTTCCTGTTACACAAGAAGTTTACTGTAAATAATGGAAGTCACTATTTCAGATTTTATTTTTAAGACTGCTCCATCCACCGCCGTTATGAACATCAGTATATCCGTGTGTTTTTAGAATGCTTTTGGCCGAAGCACTTCGCATTCCCGAAGCGCAGCAAGTGATAATGGTTCTGTTTTTGTCTGTCAGTTGGTGCAATTTGTCTTTTAAAACATCAATAGGAATGTTTACAGCTCCCTTGATATGCCCGCCTGCAAATTCGCCTTTACTTCTTACATCTATAATAATTGCTCCTTTTTGCATAAGTTCAGCATAATTGATTGTTGTTCCAAAACCGAACAGCTTTTGAAGAATTTTAATCATTTTATATTTTATTTGGATTGATAATAATTGACGTCCAGCCACGAACCCCCGTTGCCGCATTCGATTCCTTTTTGGGAAAGATAATGATGAGCCTGACCGCTTCGGTTTCCGGAAGCGCAACAAAGAACTAAAGGCATTTTTAGATTTTGGATTTCTTCGAAACGGTCATGAATTTCATTCAATGGGATATTAATCGATCCAACAACGTGACCGCCCATAAATTCTTCACGGGTTCGTACATCTATAATTGTACCTTGTTTTTCTTTGATCATATTTTCTATTGTCATAGTGTTTGTTTTAAAGGGCATTGTTTTTATAGCGCAAAATTATAACAGAGATTAAGAATGTACAGTAACTTTTGTTACACAAGTTCTTTTGTCCAATTTTTCATCATATGTTCGGCTTATTTGCTCTAAAAATATTATTTATATGCGTGAATAGATTGTCCTACAAGTTTCCAATTACCATTTATTTTTTCAAGTAACCGAATCTCATGCGAAAAGGTTTTCTGTCCATCTTTTGCAATCGATACTTCTTCATGACTGACCCAGGCGTTATCCTCGTGAATACTCATTTTGTAATTAGTGTTAATCGAGGTGCCACCACTTGCTTTTACAATAGGTTTGACAATTTCTGCAGCTGGGATATCTAGCGTTTTACCATCGGCAGTTGAAATTAAAATTTTGCTGTAAGGCTGAATCTGCCAGCATGCGGCATGCGCTTTACTGTCGCCCAATCTCCAGCTGGAAGATTCTTTTTCAAGGAGGTCTTTAATGGCCTGCGTTTCATCGACTTTTGGATTACAGCTCAGAAAAATGAAACCAGATAGAAGAGGCAGGGCAAAATTTAATTTCATAATAGTTTGGTTTTTAGTTAAAAAGAATTTTAAAGATACGTTTTATGAGAATTGAATGTATACTGCTCTGTTCAAGTTTTTTTGATAGTAAATTAAATAATAAAACATTTTTAATTTAGTAATTATCAAATTTTTAAATTAACCTATCTTTGCCGACTGATAAAAAGACAATATGAAGTTTGATTTACTAAAAAAAGATCCGCAATCGAAAGCGAGAGCAGGGAGTGTTACCACAGATCACGGCGTAATTGAAACGCCTATTTTTATGCCTGTAGGTACAGTGGCTTCGGTAAAAGGGGTTCACCAGCGTGAGCTTAAAGAAGAAATTAATCCGGATATTATTCTTGGAAATACGTACCATTTGTATTTGCGTCCGCAAACCGAAATTCTTGAAAAAGCCGGTGGACTGCATAAATTTATGAATTGGGACCGTAATATTTTGACTGATTCGGGAGGATACCAGGTTTATTCTCTTTCGAGTAATCGAAAAATCAAAGAAGAAGGAGTGAAGTTTAAATCACATATTGATGGTTCCTATCATTTTTTTACTCCTGAGAATGTAATGGAAATTCAGCGTACGATTGGTGCTGATATTATCATGGCTTTTGATGAGTGTACCCCATATCCTTGTGATTACCGTTATGCACAACGCTCAATGCACATGACGCACCGTTGGCTGGATCGTTGCATCAATCATTTGGATAAATTGCCTTTTAAATACGGTTATGAACAAACTTTTTTCCCTATTGTTCAGGGAAGTACTTATAAAGACTTACGTCGTCAATCGGCTGAATATATTGCCAATTCCGGTCAGCAGGGAAATGCGATTGGAGGACTTTCGGTAGGGGAACCTGCGGAAGAAATGTATGCAATGACTGAGGTGGTTTGTGAAATCCTGCCTGAAGACAAACCGCGTTATTTGATGGGAGTTGGAACACCAATTAATATTTTGGAGAATATCGCACTCGGAATTGATATGTTCGATTGTGTAATGCCTACTCGTAATGCCCGTAACGGTATGTTATTTACCGCCAACGGAACAATAAATATCAAGAATAAAAAATGGGAAGCAGATTTTTCGCCAATTGATGAAATGGGGCATACTTTTGTAGACATTGAATATAGTAAAGCATATTTACGCCACCTGTTTGCAGCCAACGAATATCTTGGAAAACAAATTGCAACTATTCACAACCTCGGTTTTTATATGTGGTTGGTTCGTGAGGCTAGAAAACATATCTTAGCAGGCGATTTCAAACCATGGAAAGAAATGATGGTTAAAAATATGAGCCAACGACTTTAAAAAGTTTAGAAGGTTTATAAGTTTAGAAGGTTTAGGGGACTTAGAAGATTTAACTTCTAAACTTTCAAATTCTAAACTTCTAAACGTTTAAACCTAATAACCTATACTATGCTGACAATAATAGACAAATACATTTTAAAAAGATATTTAGCCACTTTTGCGGTGATGCTTTTGTTATTTGCTCCTATTGGGATGATTATTGATATATCCGAAAAAATCAATAAAATGATTGAGAATAAAGTACCTGTTTTAAAAATCGCGATTTATTACTATCATTTTTCAATTTATTTTATGAATAACCTGTTTCCGATATTTTTGTTTATATCGGTTATCTGGTTTACCTCAAAACTGGCAAATGACACCGAGATTATTGCGATTTTAAGTTCGGGTATTTCGTTTACCCGTTTCATGAGGCCTTATATTATAGGAGCTTCTATTGTGTCTGTTATCGTTTTGCTTATGGGTTTTTGGGTTATTCCGGTATCCAGTGAAGGCTATAATAATTTCAGGTATACGTATCTGAGGAATAATGGAAAAGAGCTCATGAGGGGTGATAATACCGATGTGTACAGACAGATAAACGATAAAGAGTTTATTTATGTAAACAGTTTTAATAATGATTCTCAAATGGCTTTCAATTTTTCATTGGAGCATTTTAATAAAGAAAAATTAGAGTATAAAATTACGGCCAGCAGAATCAAATGGAACCCAAAGGAAAAGAATTATTCCCTTTTTGATTATACTAAAAGAATCGTTGGCAAAGAAGGAGATGTGATTGAAAAAGCCACCGAGAAGAAAATGAAATTCAGTTTTGATCTTGAGGATTTGGCGCCAGTTGTTTATATCGCTGAAACATTGAGTTTAGGGGATTTAAATGCATTTATCGATAAGGAGACAAAGCGAGGTTCGTCCAATATCAACGTCTATTTGGTTGTTTTGTATAAAAAATTCAGCGTTCCTGTTTCTGCGTTTATATTGACTATAATTGCTGTTTCTGTTTCTTCGATGAAGCGAAGAGGAGGAATGGGAGTTAATCTTGCCATCGGTATAGCTGTGGCATTTTCATTTGTCTTTTTTGATAAAATATTTGGTGTATTGGCCGAAAAATCTTCATTTTCACCCCTTTTGGCTGTATGGTTGCCAAACATTGTTTTTGGAATATTAGCTGTTTATTTATTACGGAATGCGAAACGATAATTTAAGAAGTTACCTTAACCTGCATTTAATTGTTTTTATTTGGGGATTCACAGCTATTTTAGGGGCATTAATAACTATTCAGTCTGAATTTTTAGTTTGGTACAGAATGTTTTTTGCGTCGGTTTTTATTGCTGTTTTTCTTGTCGCCAAGAAGAAAACATTTAAAGTTGCTCCCAAATCATTAGTCAAATTCATAATTGTAGGATTTTTAATAGCCTTGCACTGGATTTCTTTTTTTGGAGCTATAAAAGTATCTACAGTATCAATAACCCTGTCTGTTTTTTCATTGGGAGCATTTTTTGCTTCATTATTGGAGCCTTTATTTTACGGAAGAAAAGTACTTTGGTATGAAGTTTTTTTTGGATTGATTATTATTGCCGGTTTGGGGTTAATCATGCAGGTAGAGATTAATTATTGGAGCGGAATGTTATTGGCATTGGTGTCCATAATATTGGGGGTTTTATTTACTTTGATAAACGGAAAGTTAATCGCAGATCATGATCCTTCGGTGATTTCGTTTTATGAATTTTTAGCCGGTTTTATTTTTATTTCAATCTACTTTTTATTTAAGGGATCTTTCTCTGCGGAGATTTTTGTGATGTCTGCCAAAAACTGGATTTTGATTTTAATTTTGGCTTCCATTTGTACTGCTTATGCCTTTACGGCTTCGGTAAAAGTAATGAGGCAATTATCGCCTTATACAGTTATGTTAACTACTAATTTAGAGCCGGTTTACGGTATTGTACTGGCTTATTTTATCATTGGCGGAAAAGAAAAAATGAGTACCGAATTTTATATTGGAGCCGTTGTAATTGTAATTACGGTGCTCTTAAACGGTATTATAAAACACTATAGAAAAGAGGACGGAATGTAAGATTTTTATTTTTGTAACACCTATTTTTTTCTACTTAGACAAAAAAATAAGTGTAAAACGATATTAAATTTTATATTTGCAGTTCCAAATTGAGAAATTAAGAACAAAAAATTATACGCACAAATACCTATGGAATATTTAGATTTTGAGCTTCCTATAAAAGAACTAGAAGAGCAATTAGATAAATGTGTTGTGATTGGTTTAGAATCGGATGTTGATGTTACAAATACCTGTAAACAAATCAACAAAAAATTAGAAGAAACCAAAAAACAGATTTATAAAAATTTAACTGCATGGCAACGTGTACAGTTGTCGAGACATCCAAGCAGACCATATACTTTGGATCATATCAAAGGAATTTGCGGGGAAACTTTTCTGGAGCTTCATGGTGACAGAGGTTTTAAGGATGACAAGGCCATGATTGGCGGTTTAGGAAAAATTGGCGGGCAGTCATTTATGATTGTCGGACAGCAAAAAGGATTCAATACTAAGACACGTCAGTACAGAAACTTTGGGATGGCTAATCCTGAAGGATACAGAAAGGCTTTGCGCTTAATGAAAATGGCTGAAAAATTTAATATTCCTGTTGTTACTTTAATCGATACTCCGGGTGCTTACCCAGGATTGGAGGCTGAAGAACGAGGACAGGGAGAGGCCATTGCCAGAAATATTTTTGAAATGGTACGATTAAAAGTGCCTATCATAACTGTAATTGTTGGTGAAGGAGCATCCGGAGGAGCATTGGGAATAGGTGTTGGAGACCGGGTTTATATGTTGGAAAACACATGGTATTCCGTTATTTCACCAGAATCCTGTTCGTCAATTTTATGGAAAAGCTGGGATTACAAAGAACAGGCAGCCGAAGCCTTAAAGCTGACTTCTTCTGATATGAAAAAACAAAAATTAGTTGATGATATCATACCGGAACCTCTAGGAGGAGCCCATTATGACAGAGAAACTACTTTTAATACTGTTGAGCAATATATCTTGAAAGGATACAATGAATTGAAAGACTTATCAACAGAAGAATTAATTGCTCAGAGAATGGATAAATACTGTAAAATGGGTGAGTTTAAGGAATAAACACCATTTTTAAGATCTTAATCCGAAGCCTTACAGTTTCGGATTTTTTTTTTGTTATAAACAAAAATCAGGTATTTATAAACAATAAATCGTAATAACTCAATTGTGATTTTTTTCTAATTTTAGTTACTTTCGTTACATGGAAAATTTCAAAAATATAAGTCCTGTCAAAGTAGACAAGACAACAATTATAAACCTGGAAAAAGGGAAATTACCCCCGCAGGCATTGGATTTAGAAGAAGCGGTGCTTGGAGCGATGATGATTGATAAAAAAGGGGTTGATGAGGTAATTGACATTCTTCAGGCTGATGCATTTTACAAGGATGCACACAAATATATTTTTGAAGCCATTGTTCAATTGTTTAATGATACGCAACCAATCGATTTGCTGACGGTTTCGGCTCAACTTCGAAAAAACGCTAAATTGGATTTAGCCGGAGGTGATTTTTACTTGATTCAGCTTACGCAAAAGATTTCCTCTTCAGCGCATATTGAATTTCACTCAAGAATTATTCTGCAAAAGTTTATTCAGCGCAGTTTGATTCGAATTTCTTCTGAAATTATTGAAGATTCCTATGATGAAACTACCGATGTATTTGATTTGCTTGACAAAGCCGAATCCAAACTTTATGAAGTAACACAAGGAAATATCAAGCGTAGTTCTGAAACTGCACAGAGTTTGGTTTTACAGGCAAAAAAACGTATTGAGGAAATTGCTGGTCAGGAAGGGCTTAGTGGTGTGGCTACCGGTTTTGATAAACTCGATAAGCTGACTTCGGGATGGCAGCCTAGTGATTTAATTATTATTGCGGCGAGACCTGCGATGGGAAAAACTGCTTTTATTTTATCGATGGCAAGAAACATTGCTATTGATTTTGGACAGCCTGTTGCTTTGTTCTCTCTGGAGATGGCATCGGTGCAGTTGATTACCCGTTTGATTTCTTCTGAAACAGGTTTGTCTTCGGAGAAGCTGCGTACAGGAAAATTAGAAAAGCACGAATGGGAGCAGCTTAGTACCAAAGTTAAAAACTTGGAAAAAGCGCCTCTTTTTATTGATGACACTCCTTCTCTGTCCATTTTTGACTTACGGGCAAAAGCAAGACGTTTGGTGTCACAGCACGGTATAAAAATTATTATTATTGACTATTTACAGTTGATGACTGCCGGTGGTAATGGTAAAGGCGGAGGAAATAGAGAGCAGGAGATTTCGACAATTTCCCGAAATTTGAAGGCATTGGCCAAGGAGTTGAATGTTCCTGTAATTGCACTGTCACAATTATCGCGTGCCGTTGAAACGCGTGGTTCCAGTAAAAGACCTTTGCTTTCGGATCTTCGTGAATCGGGTGCGATTGAGCAGGATGCGGATATCGTTTCCTTTTTATACCGTCCGGAATATTATAAAATTGACGAATGGGATGATGAAGAAGCATCACCGACTGCAGGACAGGCTGAAATTATGATTGCCAAACACAGGAATGGTGGTATTGAAAATGTCCGTTTGAAATTTATCGGGCATCTGGGTAGATTTGATAATTTGGAAGATTA
>Ga0208398_100773_pt1 | contig 16497 bp, 12 predicted proteins | sample LakWasMe79_HOW10_2_FD_183905 | JGI IMG/M metagenome (GOLD analysis project Ga0208398, IMG submission 183905) | Freshwater sediment methanotrophic microbial communities from Lake Washington under simulated oxygen tension - Sediment Metagenome... | ecosystem: Environmental > Aquatic > Freshwater >...
GGAACTCGTCGTACTCGGCGTCGCTGCAAAAGCCCATCACCCGCTCGACGCCGGCGCGGTTGTACCAGCTGCGGTCGAACAGCACGATCTCGCCGCGTGTGGGCAGGTGCTGGATGTAGCGCTGGAAATACCACTGGCCACGTTCGACCTCGCTGGGTTTTTCCAGCGCCACCACACGCGCGCCGCGCGGGTTCAGGTGCTCCATCATGCGTTTGATGGTGCCGCCCTTGCCGGCCGCGTCGCGGCCCTCGAACAGGATCACCACCCGTGCGCCGGTGTCCTTGACCCAGGCCTGCAGCTTCAGCAACTCGACCTGCAGCCGGTACTTCTGCTGCTCGTAGCTGCGGCGCGACAGCAGGTTCTTGTACGGGTAGCGGCCCTCGCGCCAGCCGGGCGCCAGCTCGGTGTCGCCGTCCTTGCCGGGGGCCACCCGGCCGGTCGGCTGGAACAGCGTGCGGCGCAGCGCCTTGACGTCGTCGGCCGAGGCGCCGGCCATCAGCGTCTGCAGCTCGGCCAGCACGGTGCCGGCGCTGCTGCCCTGCGCATGGTGGGCCAGCACGTCGGACAGCGCCATGGCCTGCTCGGTGCGGGCGCCGGTGGTGGCGCGCGCGATGGTGTGGGTCTCGATGTCCCGCGCGTTCAACGACGGTGCGGTGTCACCCGCCGCCACCGGGCGCTCGGTGGCGCGTCGTCGGCGGGTGGCCGGTGCGGCTGCACTGGCGGCGGCGGCCGGCACCGGCGTGGCCATGGCCCGGGCCGCCGGCTTGCGGGCCGGTCGCGCGCGGGCCGTGGTGGGCGGGGTGGTGGGGGAAGATTCCTTGGCCATGCCTTGCTCCGGTGACAGCGGGATGAATCCAGCATGATCCCGCGATGCCGGCAGGGTCTGTGTTGACCGGTATCAAGTGCCGGCCGCGTCCGCATCGTGGCAGGTGCTGGCCCTCCGGGCAGGCCACGGCGCTGTGGGAGACTGCCACGATGTTGCCGGATCACCGCTTGCCGCCGCAGCGCCTGGACGCCCCACCGGCCCGCCTGCCCGCCGCGGCCAGCGGCCGCCTGCGCCCGCTGGCCGAGCTGCCGCCGTCACGGCTGGCCGGCGTGCGTGGTGTGCTGACCGACATCGACGACACGCTGACGCGCGACGGCGCCATCGAGCCTGCCGCGCTGGCGGCCCTGCAGCGCCTGGCCGCCGCCGCGGTGCCGGTGATCGCCATCACCGGCCGCCCCGCCGGCTGGAGCGAGCCCTTTGCCCGGGCCTGGCCGGTGGCGGCGATCGTGGCCGAAAACGGGGCTGTGATGCTGCGCCCGGCGTCGGCCGGGCTGCGGATCGACTTCGTCGCCGACGTGGCCACCCGCGCCGCCAACGCCCGGCGCCTGCAGGCCTGCGCGGCAGCCGTGCAGGCCGAGGTGCCGGGCGCCACCCTGGCCCAGGACAGCGCCGGCCGCCTGACCGACATTGCCGTGGACCACAGCGAGTTCGCCCACCTGGACGCCGGGCAGATCGACCGGGTGGTGGCGGTGATGCACCACCACGGCCTGACGGCCACCGTCAGCTCCATCCACATCAACGGCTGGATCGGCGACCACGACAAGCCCAGCGGCGCACGCTGGGCGGTGACGCAGGCGCTGGGCCTGGCCTACGACCCGGCCGACTGGGTTTATGTCGGCGATTCGACCAACGACCAGGCGATGTTCCAACAGCTGCCGCTGAGCGTGGGGGTGGCCAACATCGTGCGCTTCGTGCCGATGCTGCGCGCCTGGCCGGCCTACGTCACGCCGTCCGAGCGTGGCCGGGGTTTTGCCGAACTGGCGTCCGCCCTGCTGGCCGCGCGGGGCGGATCCGGCCACGCCTGACCGGGTGGGCGATCAAACCACCCACTGGTCGGCGCGGGCCACGCCGCCCATCGCCGGGTCGCTGATCGACGGTGCACCGGTTTCCACCCGGCCGGCAAAGCGGCGGCTGAAACCGGCCTGGCCGACCACCTTGACGCTGAAGTCGTACCAGCGCCCGCTGGCGGCCAGTGGCAGGCGCAGGGCCTGCTCGCTGCGCGCCACCACGGTGTAGGTGCTGACGGTGCCCGCCGCGTAGCGGTTGGCGGCCAGCTGGAACACGCAGGATGCGCCGCCGGTGTTCACCAGCTTGACCAGCAGGTCACCGCTGCTGCGGTCGGTGCCCACCTGCAGCTCGGGATGGGCCACCGCCGCGTCGCCCAGGCCGGCCGTGTTGCCGCTGAAGTGGCGGTGGAAGCCGTTGGGGCCCAGGATCCACAGGTCGTAGGCGCCACGGCCGTCCGGCGCCCACTGGCCCACCAGCTGCCGGCCTGGCGCCACCGTGTAGCGGCGCGGGACATCGGCCAGGCGCAGCCGGTCGTAGACGTGGAACACGGCCGCCGCCGTGCCGGTATTGTCGAAGCTGACGCTGACCGCGCCGGCCGCGACCCGTGCCGTGGCGGCCAACTCGTAAGGCAGGGCCGACGAGGGGCGCACGCCGCTGGCCTGCACCGGCAGGGTCAGCGTGGTGGGCAGCGTGGGCCGCGGCTTGGTGGGGTTGCCCAGCGCGCGGGTCCTGTCGGCGAGCGTCCGGGTATCGGGCAACTGGGCCAGGAAGGCCGTGCTGTTGTTGGGGTTGGCAAAGTTGAAGGCACTGGTCAGGTCACCACACACCGCCCGGCGCCAGGCCGAGATGTTGGGCTCCATCACACCGAAGCGCTGCTCCAGGAAGCGCAGCACCGAGGTGTGGTCGAACACCTGGGAGTTGACCCAGCCCCCCTTGCTGAACGGCGACACCACGTACATCGGCACACGCGGGCCCAGGCCGTAGGGCCAGTGCAGGGTCTCGGGGGCGGGGCTGAGCGGGTTCTCGACCTCGTGGTATTCGCCGGTGGTGTCCACCGTGGAGGCGCCGGCAAATACCCGGCTGGCGGGGTCGGCGCTCCAGCTCAGCACCGACGGCGCGGCCGGCGGCGGCACATGGTCGAAGAAGCCGTCGTTCTCGTCGAAGTTGACCAGCAGCACGGTGCTGGCCCAGACCTCGGGGTTGGCCGTGAGCGCCTCCAGCACCTGGGCCGTGTACTCGGCGCCCTGCGCCGGGCTGGACGGGCCAGGGTGCTCGGAGCCGCCTTCGGTGGCCACGATCCACGACACCTGCGGCAGCGTGCCGCCCAGCACGTCCTGGCGCAGCAGGTCCAGGTCGCGGGTGGTGATGCCGCGGGCCTTCAGCTCGGCCGATGCCCCGGGCCGGTTGAACCAGCCGTCGCGGAAGGGCTTGAAGCCCACCAGCGCGTTGTCGGTGAAGTTGTCAGCCATGTTCTCGTACACCTGCCACGAGATGCCGGCGGCCTGCAGCCGCTCCGGGTAGGTGGTCCAGGTGTAGTCGGGCAGGTTGTCGAACCAGTCGTTGCGATTGCTGATGGCCGGGCCACCGTGGTGGCCCAGCGGGTCGTTGCTGCCGGTCCACAGGAACAGCCGGTTCGGGTTGGTGGAGCCGGCCAGCGAGCAGTGGTAGGCGTCGCAGACGGTGAAGGCATTGGCCAGCGCAAACTGGAACGGGATGTCGTCCTTGCCGTAATAGCCCATCGAGTGGTTGTGCTTGGTCAGCGGCCACCAGTTCATGCGGCCCTGGTCCCAGTGCCTGTCGCCCCAGCCGTGCGGCGTGCCGTCCACCCGCATCAGGTTGAAGTTGACCTGGGTATTGAGCCGGAACGGCGCCAGGGTCTTGGGCTGGGTGCGGCCGGGCACGGCCGGGTTGCTGGTGGCCTGGGTGGGCTCGGCAGGCTGCACCCAGACGCTCTTGCCCTGGATCAGGCCGGCGCGGTCCATCACCGGGATCGGGAACGGATCTCCAAACCCGCGCACACCGGACAAGGTGCCGAAGTAGTGGTCGAACGAGCGGTTTTCCTGGGTCAGGATCACCACGTGCTGCACGTCCTTGAGGGTGCCGGTGACCACCTTGGCGGGGGCAGCCAGGGCGCGCTGGATCACGGCGGGCACGGCACCGAGGGCGCCGGTGGCGGCCACCGATTGCAGGAAGGTACGGCGGGAGGGTTGGCTCATGGGAGGTCTCTGTGAGGTACGGGCGGGCGACCGGATCAGCGGGCGCTGCGGCGGCGGGTGGTGGCGGCCGCGGCGGCCAGGCCCAGGGCGGCCAGCGCCCAGCTCTGGGGCTCGGGCACCGTGGCGCCGAGCGTGAAGCTCAGGTTGTCGGCATAGGCGCCGCTGCTGTCGCCGTCGGGGGCGTCCATCGACAGGCTGAACTGGATGCTGCGTGTGCCGCCGGGCAGCGTGCCCTCGGTGCGGAAGCCGCCCAGCACCGTCAGGTGGTCACGCAGGTCGACGAAGATCGGGCCCAGCTCGGTGTGGTCGATCTCGCTGCCGGTGGTGTCCAGGAAGGACACGTACAGCAGCGGGTTGTCCTCCTGGTCACCCACACCACCCAGGTAGCCGGCCAGGTTGAAGTGGATGCGGCCGGCGTCGATGGCGGCGGCGGTGTCGCGCACATCCACCGCTTGCCAGCCAGCCGCCAGGCCACCCGGGCCACCAGTGAACAGCTGGCTGCCGTGCGGCGCGTCGGGGTACAGGAACACCGGCGGTGCATAGGCGGCAGTGGCCAGCGCCGACACGCCGACAAAGCCGGTCCAGCCGGCGGTGCCGGCCTCGGCGTCGCCGTTGACGATCAGGTTGGTGCCCAGCGGCGCGGCGTGGGTGTGGATCGACGCGGTGGCCAGCAGCAGCGGGATGGCGGCAAGGAGGAGGCGTGGTGTCATGGTGGGCTTTGCGGGTGGGAGGGACGGCGCGGCAACATGCCCGCTGAGGCCGATGCTTTCAGCGGCGCGTGTCCCGGCCATGACGGCCGGGCACCGCCATCCGGCACGGGGCAGGGCCCCGGTTCCCCCCGCGGTCTTCCCGCGCCGGCCAACGGCGACCGGCGGGGCGTCAGCCCAGACCCAGAAAGCCGCTCAGGCGCTGCAACTCGTCGTCCAGTGCCTGGGTGAAGGCGGCATCACGCGGCGCCTGGCCGGCGACGTAGCCCAGCTCGGGCACCAGCGCCCCACCCTGCACTGCCAGATTGCCCCAGCCGACGACCTGGTCGCGCCACAGCAGCGGCAGCGCGTAGTAGCCGCGCACACGTTTGGGCGCCGGTGTGTAGGCCTCGAAGCGGTAGGCCCAGCCCCACAGCAGCTCGAAGCGGCGGCGGTCCCAGACGATGGGGTCGAACGGGGCCAGCAGGCGCACGCTGTCGGCCTGGGCGTGTGTGGCATGGCGCCGGGACGCGGGGTTTTCGCCCGCGGGCCAGAGCCAGGTCAGGCCGTCCACCACCGCCTGCGGCAGCCGTTGGCGGGCCCGGGCCAGCGCCGCGTCGCGCAGGTGGCTCCACTGCGGTGCGCCCCCGCGCAACAGGCTGAGCAACTGACCCAGCGACGGCGTGGCCAGCGGGGCGTACTTGGCGACGATGACGTCGACCAGCGCGTCCAGCGCCACCAGCGGGTCGATGCCGGGCGCCGAGGCATCGCGCGCGGCGTACAGCCGCACGCCACCCTCCCGCCGGGCGATGCGCAGCAGGCCGCGGTAGTGCATCGCGTCCAGCAGCTGGGTGCTGGCGTTGGACGAGCCGCCAAACCAGTTGCGTGCCTTGCCATGCTGGAACTGCGCGTCCACCTCACGTGGGTGCACCACGCCGCGCTCGCGTACGAATTCCAGCACCGCGGTGGCCTGGTGCTGGCGCGTTGCCGGCCACGGGCTGCGGGGCACACGCGGATGCATCAGCGCCTGGGTGGCGCGTGGCAGGAAGCCGTAGTTGACGAAGAAGTCCTCCTCGATGGCCAGCCGCGGGTAGCGTGCCTCCAGGTCGCCGGCGCGGTAGCCGGCCACACGGTGGCGCAGCGTCAGGTCCTGCGCCCGGGCCGGGGCGCGGATCGGGTCGGCCTGCACAAAGCCCAGACGCTGGATCGCCTGCGGCAGGCTGGTGGGCGTGAACAGCGTGCGGGCCACGGCATGGGCGCGCAGGTCGGCAAGCGTGAGGGGGCGTGGCATCACGACAGGTTAAGCGTTGACTGGCCCCCACGTCGCTTCGCGCCTGCCCCCCGAGGGGGCGCTCCGCCGGCTTGGGGCGGCCCGGCGCTGGCTGACTGGCCCCCGCGTCGCTTCGCGCCTGCCCCCCGAGGGGGTGTGCTCAGCCGGCTTGGGGCGGCCCGGCGCTGGCTGACGCGACAATCGGCGCCTGTCGCAACCCCTGAACTGCACCGCCATGAAACCGATCGGCACCCCGCTGTCCCCGTCCGCCACCCGCGTTTTGCTGCTGGGCAGCGGTGAACTCGGCAAGGAGGTGCTGATCGCGCTGCAGCGCCTGGGCGTGGAAACCATTGCGGTGGACCGCTACGACAACGCGCCGGGCCAGCAGGTGGCCCACCATGCCCGCACCATCACGATGAGCGACCCGGCCCAGCTGCGGGCGCTGATCGAGGCCGAAAAGCCCGACCTGGTGGTGCCCGAGATCGAGGCCATCGCCACCCCGGTGCTGGAGGCGCTGGAGGCCGAGGGCAAGATCCGCTGCATCCCCACCGCCCGTGCCGCCCGGCTGACCATGGACCGCGAGGGCATCCGCCGCCTGGCCGCCGAGACCCTGGGCCTGCCGACCAGCCCGTACAAGTTCTGCGACTCGCTGGCCGAGCTGCAGGCCGCCATCGACGGCGGCATCGGTTACCCCTGCATCGTCAAGCCGGTGATGAGCAGCAGCGGCAAGGGCCAGAGCAAGATCGACGGCCCGGCCGATGTGCGGACCGCCTGGGACTACGCCATGGCCGGTGGCCGTGTCGGCCCGGGTCGCGTGATCGTCGAGGGCTTCATCGACTTCGACTACGAGATCACCCAGCTCACGGTGCGGGCGGTGGGCGCCAGCGGTGCGGTGGAAACGCAGTTCTGCGACCCGATCGGCCACGTACAGGTCAGCGGCGACTATGTGGAGAGCTGGCAGCCGCACCCGATGAGCGCCACCGCGCTGGAGCGTTCGCGCCAGATCGCCAAAGCCGTCACCGACAACCTGGGCGGCCAGGGTCTGTTCGGCGTGGAGCTGTTTGTCAAGGGTGACCAGGTGTGGTTCAGCGAGGTCAGCCCGCGCCCGCACGACACCGGCATGGTGACCATGATCACCCAGTGGCAGAACGAGTTCGAGCTGCACGCCCGCGCCATCCTTGGCCTGCCGGTGGACACCACGCTGAAGAGCCCGGGGGCCAGCGCGGTGGTCTATGGTGGGGTGGACGCCACCGGCATCGTCTTCGACGGGGTGGCCGACGCCCTGCGCGTGCCGCACAGCGAGCTGCGCCTGTTCGGCAAGCCCGAGAGTTTTGTGAAGCGCCGCATGGGCGTGGCCCTGGTGCACGATGCCGACGTCGAGGTGGCGCGCAGCCAGGCCAAGCTGGCGGCGTCGCGGGTCAAACCGCGCCCGGCCTGACGGTCGGCGGCCTGCCGGAGCGGTGCTCCCGCTCAGGGGGCGGGCACGGTCGGCGCCTCAGCGGTCCATGCACGGCCGCTTCGGGTCGAACGTCCAGTTCGGTATCAGGTACTGCATCGCCACCGCGTCGTCGCGTGCGCCCAGGCCATGCTGCAGGTACAGCTGGTGCGCCTTCTCGACCTCGGCCATGTCGAGCGTGACGCCCAGGCCCGGCTGGCGCGGCACCTGGACATGGCCGCCGCGGATCTGCAGCGGCTCCTGCGTCAGGCGCTGGCCGTCCTGCCAGATCCAGTGCGTGTCGATGGCGGTGACCTTGCCCGGCGCGGCTGCGCCGACATGGGTGAACATCGCCAGCGAGACGTCGAAGTGGTTGTTCGAGTGCGAGCCCCAGGTCAGGCCCCAGTCGCGGCAGGTCTGTGCGACACGCACCGAGCCGGCCATGGTCCAAAAATGCGGATCGGCCAGCGGGATGTCCACCGACTGCAGCGACAGTGCATGCGCCAGCTGCCGCCAGTCGGTGGCGACCATGTTGGTGGCCGTCGGCAGGCCGGTCGCGCGGCGGAACTCGGCCATCACCTCGCGCCCGGAAAAGCCGTCCTCGGCGCCGCAGGGGTCCTCGGCATAGGCGACGATGCCACGCATGCGCTGGCCGAGGCGGATCGCGTCCTTCAGCAGCCAGCCGCCGTTCGGGTCCAGCGTGACACGCGCCTCGGGGAAACGCTCGTGGAGGGCGATGACGGCGTCGACCTCTTCGTCGCCGCGCAGCACGCCGCCCTTGAGCTTGAAGTCGTTGAAGCCGTAGCGCGCCCGCGCGGCCTCGGCCAGGCGCACGACGGCCTCGGGGGTCATCGCCGCCTCATGGCGCAGCCGGCACCAGTCGTCGGCCGCGTCGGGGTCGCTGGCGTACGCCAGGTCGGTCCGGTGGCGGTCGCCGACGTAGAACAGGTAGCCCAGCATCTCGACCGCGTCGCGCTGCTGGCCCTCACCCAGCAACGCGGCCACCGGCACGCCCAGGTGCTGGCCCTGCAGGTCCAGCAGCGCCGACTCGATGGCCGTGACCGCATGGATGGTCGTGCGCAGGTCGAAGGTCTGCAGGCCGCGGCCGCCGGTGTCGCGGTCGGCGAAGCGCTCACGCACGGTGCGCAGCACCGCCTGCAGTTGGCCGATGGGTTGGCCGATCACCAGCTCACGGGCGTCTTCCAGCGTCTGGCGGATCTTCTCGCCGCCGGGCACCTCGCCCACGCCGGTGTGGCCGGCGCTGTCGGTGAGCAGCAGCAGGTTGCGCGTGAAAAACGGGCCGTGTGCGCCGCTGAGGTTCATCAGCATGCTGTCGCGGCCGGCGACGGGAATGGCGCGCAGCTGCGTGACGAGAGGCGTGGACGAGGCCATGGCGTGAACTTTCGAGGCGGTGTGGCAGGACGGCGTGGGGTGGGACGTGGTCCCGGGTGGGCTGAACTCAGTCGGCGGTGATCTTGCGGGTCTCGATCAGCTGCTTCCAGCGCGCGTTCTCGCGCTGCTGGAAGGCGGCGAACTGTTCCGGCGTGTTGGCCACGATCTCGAAGCCCAGCGTGGCGAACTGCTCCTTGAGCTTCGGTTCATTCAGCGCGGCGACGATGCCGGCGTGCAGCTTGCTGCGGATGTCCGCCGGCAGACCCTTGGGTGCGACGACGGCCTGCCAGGAGTACACGTCAACCCCCTTGATGCCGACCTCGGCCAGCGTCGGCACGTCCTTCAGCAGCGGCAAGCGCTTGTCGCTGGTGATGGCCAGCGCGCGCAGCTTGCCGCCGTGGATGTGCTGGATGACGGCGTTGACGTTCTGGAACGAGGCGTCGACCTGGCCGCCCAGCAGGTCGGAGATCGCCGGTGCGCCGCCCTTGTAGGGGATGTGTGTGCCGCTGGTGCCGGTCTGCAGCCAGAACAGCTCGGCCGTCAGGTGGTCGGACGAGCCATTGCCCGACGAAGCGAAGGTGACCTTGTCGGGCATGGCCTTCAGGCGTGCCACCAGGTCGGCCACCGTCTTCAGCGGCGAGGCCGCCGGCACCACCAGCACGTTGGGGGCCTGCACCGCGACGGTGAGGAAGTCGAAGTCCTTGCCGGCGTCGTAGGCCACGTTCTTCAGCAGGTGCGGTGCGATGACCAGCGGCCCGAGCGAGGTGACGAGCAGGGTGTAGCCGTCGGGCGCCGCACGCTTGACGGCGGTGGCGCCGATGGTGCCGGTCGCGCCGGCCTTGTTGTCGACCACAAAGGGCTGGCCGAGCTTGTCCTGCAGCCGGGTGCCGACGGCACGCGCGATGGTGTCGGTGGAGCCGCCCGGGGGAAAGGGCACGACCAGCGTGACCGCCCTGCTCGGCCAGGCCTGGGCGAAGGCGGTGGAACAGGTGGCCAGCGCCAGCACCAGGGTGGCAATGTGCTTGTGCATGAGGAAGTCTCCGTTGACAGGCTGAATGGCCACCGCGCGGCGCGGTAGCGCTACCAAAACACGAATCCGAATGGTAGCGCTACCTTTCTGGCGAAACAGCGCCAAAGTCCTGGGGTTTACCCGGCCAGGGGTTGGCCGGTCAGGTGCTTTCGCGCTCGATGATCGAAAAGCCGATGTCCACCACCCGCGGCTCGACCGCGTGGCCATCGAGGCGGTCCAGCAGAAAGCGCGCCGCCTGGCGGCCGATCGCCTCACCGTTGATCTGCACCGTGCTCAGCGCCGGGTGCAGGTCGGCCGAGAACTCCAGGTCGCCGAAGCCGATCACGGCCAACTGGCGCGGGACGGCGATCCCGCGTGCCTGCGCCTCGGTCAGCACGCCGAAGGCCAGCAGGTCGGACGAGCAGAAGACGGCGTCCACCGAGGGCGCCCGGTCCAGCATGCGCCCGAGCGCCGCGCGACCGTCCTTCAGCGTCGTCGGCGCCGGCACCACCTCGGCCACCACCTCGGCCAGGCCGAGGTCCCGTGCCGTGGCCTGGTAAGCCGCCAGGCGGCGCAACGCCCGTTCGTCGTCGCCGACCACGATGGCCAGCCGGCGCCGGCCCTTGGTGTGCAGGAACTCGGCCACCCGGCGCCCGACCTCGGCGTGCGAGAAGCCCACCAGCATGTCGATCGGGTCGGGCGTCAGGTCCCAGGTCTCGACGACTGGAATGCCGGAGGCCAGCAGGCGGCGGCGCCCCTCGGCCGAATGCAGGATGCCGGTGAGCACGATGCCGTCCGGGCGGCGCCCGATCAGGGCGTCGAGCAGCGCATCCTCGCGGTTGTCGGCATAACCCGATTGGCCGACCATCAGCTGGTAGCCACGTTCGGCCAGTGCCTCGTTCAGGGCCTGCATCGTGCGCAGGAAGACCATGCCGCTGATGGTGGGCACGACGGCCGCCACCAGCTTGCTGCGGGTTGAGGCCAGGCCACCGGCCAGGCGGTTCGGCACATAGCCGGTGCGTGCGATGGCGTCCTGCACCTTCTTCAGCACGTCCGCGGAGACCTGGCCCGGGGTGTTGACCGCGCGTGAGGCGGTGATGGGCGCCACCCCGGCGAGCCTGGCCACATCGTGCAGCGTCACCGCACCGCTGCCGCGACGCGGCCGCTTGGGCGGGGCAACTTCCTGGCTCATCGGGAAATTCTAGCCAGCCCGGAACGGTGGCATCACCCGCACCGTCAATGGCTGCGGGTGCCCAGCCAGGTGCCCCCCAGCACCGCCGCCAGGCCCACGCCGTGCCAGACGGTCAGCGGCTCGCCCAGCAGGGTGACGGCGAACAGCACGCCGAAGATCGGCACCCAATAGGCGTACAGCGCGGTGCGGGCCACACCCAGGGTGACCAGGGCGCGGTTCCACACCAGCCCGCCCAGTGCCGTGGCCAGCAGCGCCGACCCAAACAGCAGCCCGATCACCCCGGGCGTGAGGCGGGCCCAGTCCACCTGCACCGGTGCCGGCCGCAGCGCCAGGTGCAGCAGCAGCAGCAGGCTGCCGATGCAGGTGACCAGGGTACTGACCAGCACCGAATCCAGTTCGCGCGCCAGCCGGCGCACCATCACGCCGCCCAGCACCCAGGTCAGCACCGAGCCCAGCACCAAGGCGTCGCCCAGGCCACCCGCGCCCAGTGCCACGCCGGGCCGGTTCAGCACCACCGAGGCCACGCCGCCGAACCCCAGCACCACGCCGGCCAGGCGTTGGGGCGTCAGCTTGTCGCCCAGCAGCAAGGCCGCGGTCAGGGCCGAGACCAGCGGGTTCAGCGCAATGATCAGGGCGGCGTTGGCGGCCGCCGTGCGGGACACGCCTTCGACGAAGAAGATCTGGTTCAGGTAGATCATGGTCGCGGCGCAGACGACCAGGGTCAGCCACTGGTCACGCCGCAGCCGTGGCCAGCGCTGGCCACGCCAAGCCAGCACGGCCAGCATCGCCAGTGCGGCAATGGCCATGCGTGCCGCCGAGACCAGCATCGGCTCCAGCCGTTCCAGCAGCAGCTTGACCACCGGCAGGTTGGCGCCCCACAGGGCCATGGTGCCGATCAGCAGCCAGCGCATACGCGGCGAGGTGGAGGGGGCAGCGGAGGCGGTCATCGTGGCCGGTGCAGCGCCAGGCGGCCAGGGCGGAGGCAGAGGGGAAAGTTCAAGCCCCGATTGTCGGTTGGCCGGCGCCGGCAGCGCTGCACAGCCCGCGGGCGGGCCTGCACAGCCGCGTAGGCTCAACCCGCCGCCAGGGCCTGCCAGGCGGCGGCAAAGCGCCGGGCCTGGGCCGCCACCTCGGCCACCGTCATGCCCGGCTGGTACAGCGCCGAGCCGATGCCGAAGCCGGTGGCGCCGGCGCTGCGGTAGGCCGCCATGTTGTCGGGCGTGATGCCGCCCACCGGCAGCATCCGGGTGCCTGCTGGCAGCACCGCCCGCATCGCCTTCAGCACCCCGGGCGTGACCAGTTCGGCCGGGAACAGCTTCAGGCCATGCGCGCCGGCGGCCAGCGCGGCAAAGGCCTCACTGGGCGTGGCCACGCCGGGCAGGCAGGCCAAGCCCCGGCGCACCGACTCGGCGATGACCTGGGCATCGGTGTTGGGCGCCACCACCAGGCCGCCGCCGGCGTCGGCCACGGCGCGCACGGCCGCGGCGTCCAGCACGGTGCCGGCGCCGACCAGGGCCATCGGCAGCGCGCGGGCCAACGTGGTGATGCTGTGCAGCGGTTGTGGGCTGTTCAAGGGCACCTCGATCAGCGACCAGCCAGCGTCCACCAGGGCCTGACCCACCGGCAGGGCCTCGGCCGGCGTGATGCCGCGCAGGATGGCCACCAGGGGCAGTTGCTGCAGGGCGCTGGCCAGGCGGCCGGCGGGATCGGGCAAGGTCATGGGGTCCCTCCTTGAGGCAGGCGGCCGGCCAGGGCCAGCAGGCCGGCCCAGCCGGCGTCGGCGCCGACGGTGTGCACCTCGTGGCCCAGCAGGACCAGCGCACGCTGGTAGCGGGCCGTCAGGGCCGGGCTGCCCACGGCCACCACGGCCTGACCGGCCGGCAGCGCCTGGGCGCGCAGTTCCTCGCCGATCAGCAGGCCGGACAGGGTGCTGGCCAGCGCCGGGCCGTCATCGCGGTCGAACAGCGCCAGGGTGCGCACCGAAAACAGGTGGTGCAGCAGGCCACCGGGCGTCAACGCCCGGGCCACGCCGCGGTCGAAGGCCTCGGCCACCCAGGCACTGTCGTCGGCCGGCAGGGTACGGGCCAGGATCGACTGCTGGCGCAGCAGCGCGTAGCACTCGCCGGTCATGTGCGTGTTGAAGCCGGTGATGCGCCCACCACGCACCGTGACCCATTTGCTGTGGGTACCGGGCAGCACCAGGGTGGCGTCGACCAGCCCCAACCGCTGCAGCGCGCCGAAGACCTGGGTTTCCTCGCCACGCATCACGTCGGGCACACCCTGGGCGTCGGTGCACAGGCCGGGCACGATGGCCACCCGGCCGGGCTGCACCCACAGCAGCGCGCCGGCCAGGTCGGCCAGTGTGGCCGGGCAAGGGCAGTAGGCGGCTTCGGACCAGCCCTGGCGGCTGCCCACCATGCCGGCCATCAGGCAGACCAGGCCGGGGTGTGCCGCCAGCCAGGGGCCGAACTCGGCCTCGAAGGCCGCCGCCCAGCCGCCCGGCGCGATGCTCAGCAGGCCGCGTGGCGCAGCGCGCTCGGCCAGCACCGCGCCATCGGCGGTCAGCAGCGCACCACGCAGCGCGGTGGTGCCCCAGTCGACGGCGAGCAATGAGGGAGACGGCAAGACCGGCATTTACCCAGCGGACGACGTGGATCCGGCTTTGCCGGGCCACTGGCGTCGCCCCCTGGAGGGGGAGGCGCCGAAGGCGCATCGGGGGTGGGACATCAGTGGTTGTCTTTGGGTACGGCGGCGCCACGCTGGCCGACCAGGAAGTCGAGGTCGCAGCCTTCGTCGGCCTGCAGCACATGGTCGATGTAGAGCTTCCAGTAACCGCTGGCCATGGCCGGCTCGGGCCGCTGCCAGGCGGCCAGGCGACGGGCCAACTCGGCATCGTCCACATGCAGGTGCAGGCGGCGCGCCGCCACGTCCAGCGTGATCAGGTCACCGTCCTGCACCACCGCCAGCGGGCCGCCGGCCGCCGCCTCGGGTGCGGTGTGCAGCACCACGGTGCCGTAGGCGGTGCCGCTCATGCGGGCGTCGCTGATGCGCACCATGTCGGTGATGCCCTTGCGCAGCACCTTGGGCGGCAGCGGCATGTTGCCCACCTCGGCCATGCCGGGGTAGCCCTTGGGGCCGCAGTTCTTCAGCACCATGATGCAGGTCTCGTCGATGTCGAGGTTCTCGTCGTCGATGCGGGCATGGAAGTCGTGGCTGTCCGTGAACACCACGGCCCGGCCGGTGTGCTGCATCAGCGCCGGTGTGGCGGCGCTGGGCTTGATCACCGCGCCACGCGGCGCCAGGTTGCCCCGCAGGATGGCGATGCCGGCCTTGTCCTTGAACGGCGCGTCCAGGGTCTTGATCACCCGCGGGTCGAAGTTCTGCGCATCGGCCACGTTCTCGCGCACGGTCTGGCCGCTGGCGGTGACGATGTCCAGGTGCAGGTGCTGGGCGATCTCCTTCATCACCACCGGCAGGCCGCCGGCGTAGCAGAAGTCTTCCATCAGGTGCTCGCCGCTGGGCTGCAGGTTGACCAGGCAGGGCAACTCGCTGGCCAGGCGGTCGAAGTCGTCGATCGACAGCGGCACACCCAGCCGGCCGGCGATGGCGATCAGGTGGATCACCGCGTTGGTGCTGCCGCCGATGGCGGCCAGCGTCTTGATGGCGTTCTCGAACGCCTCGCGCGTCAGCACCTTGGAGATGGTCTGGTCGTCGTGCACCATCTGCACGATGCGCCGGCCGGCGTTGCGCGCCAGCACGTTGCGGCGGCCGTCCACCGCCGGGTAGGCGGCATTGCCGGGCAGGCCGATGCCCAGCGCCTCGACCATGCTGGCCATGGTGCTGGCGGTGCCCATGGTCATGCAGTGGCCGTGGCTGCGGTGCATGCAGCTCTCGGCCTCGAAGAAGTCGGCCAGCTTGAGCGTGCCGGCGCGCACCTGCTCGCTCATGCTCCACACGCCGGTGCCCGAGCCCAGTTCCTGGCCGCGCCACTTGCCGTTGAGCATCGGCCCGCCGCTGACACCGATGGTGGGCAGGCCGGCGCTGGACGCGCCCATCAGCAGGCTGGGCGTGGTCTTGTCGCAGCCCATCAGCAGCACCACGCCGTCGATCGGGTTGCCGCGGATGCTCTCTTCCACGTCCATGCTGGCCAGGTTGCGGTAGAGCATGGCGGTGGGCCGCAGCAGGGTCTCGCCCAGGCTCATCACCGGAAACTCCAGCGGGAAGCCACCCGCCTCGTAGACGCCGATCTTGACCTGCTCGGCCAGCGTGCGAAAGTGGCTGTTGCAGGGTGTCAGCTCGCTGAAGGTGTTGCAGATGCCGATCACCGGCCGGCCGTCGAACTGGTCATGCGGCACGCCCTTGCCCTTGACCCAGCTGCGGTAGGCAAATCCGTCGCGGTCCTGGCGGCCGAACCACTGCTGGCTGCGCAGGTCTTCGGGCTTCTTCTTGGGCGTGGTGCTCATGGTCTGCTGGCTTTCCCGGGTGGGCTTGTGGAAGAGGTTCAGGCATATTATGGTATGACGATTGGCCACAGGGAAGGCTTCCACCTGCGGCAAAACCCTGAGGAGATTCCCGGTGTCCCCAACCGACGCAGACCGTTCCGCCCTTCATGTGCTGGCCGTGGCCAAGCCCTCGCCGCTGATCGCACCGCGGCTGAACGCCGCCTTCACCGTGCATGCCCATGACCCGGCCACGCTGGCCGCGGTGGCGCCGCAGGTGCGCGCCATCTTCGCCAGCGGCGAGTCCAAGGTACCGGCCGAACTGATCAACCAGTTGCCCGCGCTGCAGGTGATCTCGGTGATGGGCGTGGGCTACGACGGCATCGACGTGGCCGCCGCCAAGGCGCGCGGCGTGGTGGTCACCCACACGCCCGACGTACTCAACGACGACGTGGCCGATCTGGCCATCGCCCTGATGCTGGCCGCCGCCCGCCAGCTGCCGGCGGCCGACCGTTACGTGCGCACCGGCCAGTGGCCGCAGGGGCCGATGCCGCTGGCGCGCAAGCTGTCCGGCGCACGCGTGGGCATCGTCGGCATGGGCCGCATCGGCCAGGCCATCGCCCAGCGTGCGGCGGCCTTCAACATGACGATCGCCTACACCGCGCGCAGTGCCAAGCCCGCCCTGCCCTTTGCCTACTGGCCCACGGCCGAGGCGCTGGCCGAGCACAGCGACTTCCTGGTGGTCATCACCCCCGGTGGCGCGGCTACACGCAAGCTGGTGGACGCCCGGGTGCTGGCCGCGCTGGGCCGCAGTTCGCCGGACAAGGGCATCCTGGTCAATGTGGCACGTGGCTCGGTGGTGGACGAGACCGCGTTGATCGAGGCCCTGGAGCAGGGTGTGATCGCCGGCGCCGGGCTGGACGTGTTCGAGAACGAGCCCAACGTGCCCGAGCGCCTGCGCGCCCTGCCGCAGGTGGTGCTGACGCCGCATATCGGCAGCGCCACCGCCCAGACCCGCCAGGCC
>Ga0208398_100775_pt1 | contig 16485 bp, 16 predicted proteins | sample LakWasMe79_HOW10_2_FD_183905 | JGI IMG/M metagenome (GOLD analysis project Ga0208398, IMG submission 183905) | Freshwater sediment methanotrophic microbial communities from Lake Washington under simulated oxygen tension - Sediment Metagenome... | ecosystem: Environmental > Aquatic > Freshwater >...
GCATTCGATAGCGCTCTCTAGGCGCAGCGCCCGAATCGGCGCGGGTGCCGATGGCCGGCGCTATGCTCTGGCCGGCCCGCCGCCGACCCACCATGTCCCCAGCGCCGATCTTCATCAGCTACCGCCGCGATGACAGCGCCGGTTATGCCCGCGCCGTCTACGACGCGCTGGCCCGCGAGTTCGGCGTCGAGCGGGTGTTCATCGATGTGGACGACATCGCCGCCGGCCAGGCCTTCGACGACACACTGCACCAGGCGGTGGTGGCGTCGCGTGTGCTGCTGGTGCTGGTCGGCCCACGCTGGCGCGGTGAGCGCGACGACGGCTCGGCGCGCATCGACGACCCGGCCGACTTTGTGCACCAGGAGGTGGCCGCCGGGCTGGCGCACGGCATGCGCGTGATCCCGCTGCTGGTGGACGGCGCCACCCTGCCCGCCGAGGCCCGGCTGCCGGCCCCGCTGCAGCCCCTGGTGCGCCGCCAGGCGCTGGCCATCGGCCATGACCGTTTTGCGGCCGACGTCGCGCGCCTGGTGGCGGCCCTGCGCCAGACCCTGGGTGAAGCCGGGCCGGCAGACCCGGCGCCGCAGCCACCGCCGCCGCCACCCGGCCGCTGGGGCCGACGCCACCGCGTGGTCGCCGGCATCGCCGGCGTGGTGCTGGCCGCCGCGGTGGTGGTCGTGGCGCCGCGCTGGCTGGTGCAGCGGGCCGCAGCACCCGGGGCCAGCGGCCAGGCGGCGGCCCCGGCCACCCCACCGGCGGCGCGGGCGGCGGTCAATGGCCGCTGGACCACCGAGCTGCGCTACGACTGGAGCGACCGGCCCGTCCAGGAGCGCTTCGAGTTCAGCGGCGAGGGCAGCACGCTGCAGGGCACGGCGTCGTTTCTGCGGGTCGACCGCGGCATCGTCGAAGGCCGGGTCGAGGCCGGTGGCCTGGCCTTCGTCACCCGCACGCAGGAGGTGCTGGGCAGCGACGGCCCGGGCCGTGAGGTCACCCACCGCTACCTCGGCCGGCTGGACCGCGACGAGCTGCGTGGGGTGCTGCAGACCGAGGGCAGCGCGGCGGCCCACCCGCCGGTGAGCTTCGTGGCGCGGCGCGTGGCGCCCTGAACGGCGCAGGGCCGGCATGGCCGGCCCTGGTGGGGAGGAGCGCCACCCCGGCGCCCCTGGGGGAAGCGGCCTGGCCGCCTCCGGCGGGGCCTCAGCCCCGCAGCGCGGCCAGCACCTCGTCCAGCATCTTCTTGGCGTCGCCGAACAGCATGCGGTTGTTCTCTTTGTAGAACAGCGGGTTGTCCACGCCGGCGTAACCCGAGGCCATGCTGCGCTTCATGACGATGCTGGTCTTGGCCTTCCACACCTCCAGCACCGGCATGCCGGCGATGGGGCTGGTGGGGTCGTCCTGCGCGGCCGGGTTCACGATGTCGTTGGCGCCGATGACCATCGTGACGTCGGTGCCGGGGAAGTCGTCGTTGATCTCGTCCATCTCCAGCACAATGTCGTAAGGCACCTTGGCCTCGGCCAGCAGCACGTTCATGTGGCCCGGCATGCGGCCGGCCACCGGGTGGATGCCGAAGCGCACGTTGACGCCCTTCTCGCGCAGCAGCTTGGTGATCTCGAACACCGTGTGCTGGGCCTGCGCCACCGCCATGCCGTAGCCCGGCACGATGACCACGCTCTTGGCCTCACGCAGCAGCTCGGCGGTCTCGGCCGCGGCAATCGGCGACACCTCGCCCTGCGGCTCGGCCGCAGCACCAGCACCGCCACCCGCCTTGGCCGCCGGTGCACCCCCCCCAAAGCCGCCGGCGATGACGCTGATGAAGTTGCGGTTCATCGCCCGGCACATGATGTAGCTCAGGATGGCGCCCGAGCTGCCCACCAGCGCGCCCACCACGATCAGCAGGTCGTTGCTGAGCATGAAGCCGGTGGCCGCCGCCGCCCAGCCCGAGTAGCTGTTGAGCATGGACACCACCACCGGCATGTCGGCGCCGCCGATGGCCATCACCATGTGGATGCCGAACAGCAGGGCGATCACCGTCATCACCAGCAGCGGCAGCATGCCGGCCTGGATGTCGTGCGCGTGCAGGAACTCGCGGCCGAACCAGACCACCACCAGCAGGCCGGCCAGGTTGAGCAGGTGCCGTCCGGGCAGCAGCAGCGGCTTGCCGCCGATCTTGCCGGACAGCTTGCCGAAGGCGATCAGCGAGCCGGAGAAAGTGACGGCACCGATCAGGATGCCGACGTAGATCTCCACCTCGTGGATGGCCTTCTCGGCCCCGGTGGGGAACACGGTGGAGGTGTCCACATAGCTGGCAAAACCCACCAGGCAGGCGGCCAGGCCCACCAGGCTGTGCATCAGCGCGACGAGCTCGGGCATCTGCGTCATCTGCACCTTCTTCGCCGCGAAGAGGCCGATGCCGCCGCCGACGGCGAGTGCACCGATGATGTACGGGATGCCGGCCGGCGTGACCCGCGGGCCGAGCACGGTGGCCAGCACGGCGATGGCCATGCCGATCATGCCGAACAGGTTGCCGCGGCGCGCGGTCTCGGGGTTGGCAAGACCGCCCAGGCTGAGGATGAAGAGGATGGTGGCGCCGATATAGGCCATGGTGGCCAGGCTGGAAGTCATGATGTCCGTGTCCTTGTTCTTATTTGCGGAACATCGCCAGCATGCGGCGCGTCACGGCAAAGCCGCCGAACATGTTGACCGCGGTGAGCGCCAGCGCAAACACCGCCAGGCCCAGGATCAGCGCGTTGGGCCGGTCGGTCACGCCCCCCGTCAAAGGTGGCGCCACCTGCACCAGCGCGCCGATGGCGATGATCGACGAGATGGCGTTGGTCACGCTCATCAGCGGCGTGTGCAGGCTGGGCGTGACGTTCCACACCACCATGTAGCCGATGAAGCAGGCCAGCACGAAGACGGTGAAGTGCGACAGGAAGCTGGCCGGCGCGTACAGGCCCACCAGCAGGAACAGCAGCGCGCCGACGCCGAACACCGTGGCCAGGGCCTGGCCCGACATCGGCTCGCTGGGCGCGCCGTGGCCATGGCCCTTCTTGGCCGCCGGCGCGGCGGCCGCTGCCGCCGGCTTGGGTGCGGCCGCCGGTGGCTTGAGCGGCGGCGCCGGCCAGGTGATGGCACCGTCCTTGACCACCGTGAGGCCGCGGATGGCGTCATCGTCCATGTTGACGTTGATGACACCGTCCTTGGTCTTGCACAGCTCCTCGGTCAGGCGCAGCAGGTTGTTGGAGTACAGCGTGGATGACTGCTTGGCCAGCCGGCTGACCAGGTCGGTGTAGCCGACGATGGTGACGCCGTGGCGCACCACGGCCTCGCCCGGCACCGTCAGCTCGCAGTTGCCGCCCTGCTCGGCGGCCATGTCGACGATCACGCTGCCGGGCTTCATGCTCATCACCATCTCGGCGGTGATCAGCTTGGGCGCCGGCTTGCCCGGGATCAGCGCGGTGGTGATGATGATGTCGGCGTCCTTGGCCTGGCTGGCGTACATCGCCCGCTGCGCGGCCTGGAAACCTTCGCTCATGACCTTGGCGTAACCGCCGCCGCCCGAGCCTTCTTCCTCGTAGTCGACCTTGACGAACTCACCGCCCAGCGACACCACCTGGTCGGCCACCTCGGCGCGGGTGTCGTTGGCGCGCACGATGGCGCCCAGGTTGGCGGCCGTGCCGATGGCGGCGAGACCGGCCACACCGGCACCGGCGATGAACACCTTGGCCGGCGGGATCTTGCCGGCGGCGGTGATCTGGCCGTTGAAGAAGCGGCCGAAGGCGTTGGCCGCCTCGATCACCGCGCGGTAGCCGCTGATGCCGGCCATGGACGTGAGCGCGTCCATCTTCTGCGCCCGGCTCAGCTGGCGCGGCAGCGCGTCGATGGCCAGCACGGTGACCTTGCGCGCCGCCAGCTGCTGCATCAGCTCGGGGTTCTGCGCCGGCCAGATGAAGCCGATCAGCGTGGCGCCTTCGCGCAGCTGGGCCACTTCATCCGCTGTCGGCACACGCGCCTTGAAGACGATGTCGCTCTGGGCCCAGAGGTCGGCCGCCGTGGGCACGATCGTGGCACCGGCGGCGCGGTAGGTGTCGTCGGCAAAGTTGGCGGCATCCCCCGCGCCACTTTGCACCGCCACCGAGAAGCCCAGCTTGAGCAGCTTCTCCACCACGTCGGGCACGGTGGCCACGCGCTTTTCGCCGGCAGCGATTTCCTTCGGTACGCCAATCAACAAACCCATGAACCGAACTCCTCAGATGTTTTGGGGGCCAAGGCCCCACCGGCAGCGATGGGGCCGGGGCCTTGGGCGGCCGTCCCGCGCCGTGCGCCGGTTTGCATGCAGATCTCCCCACTGCCCGCCCGGGGGGCAGCGGCTCCTGCAAGAAGCTTACCTGACTTCAAGCTGTCGGCCGTCGCCACCGTGACCGTGTGCACACACCGGCCGCCGCTAGCATCCCTGCGATGAACATCACGCCCCGCTGGAAGCCCAGCGTCACCGTGGCGGCCATCGTCGAGCGCGCGGGCCGCTACCTGCTGGTCGAGGAACACACGCCCGAAGGCCTGCGGCTGAACAACCCGGCCGGCCACCTGGACCCGGGGGAATCGCCCGAGCAGGCGGTGGTGCGCGAGTGTCTGGAAGAGACAGCCTGTGCCTTTGTGCCACAGGCGCTGCTGGGCCTGTACCTGTCGCGCTTCCAGCGGCCGGCGCACGATGGCCAGCCCGCCGAGGACGTGACCTACCTGCGTTTTGCCTACTGCGGCGTGGTCGGCGAACCGGAGCCCGGCCGCGCGCTGGACACCGGCATCGTGCGCACGCTGTGGCTCACGCCCGACGAGGTGCGCGCCAGCGCCGCCCGCCACCGCAGCCCGCTGGTGCTGAAGTGCATGGAGGACCACCTGGCCGGCGTGCGCCACGCGCTGGACACGGTGTGGGCCGATGCCTCGCTGCAGCAGCCATGGCAGCCGACATGACGCCGGCCCTGCCGCCGGGCGAGGTGCTGCGCTTCGGCAGCGTGGCCGTGCACCTGGGCGAAAAGTCGGGCAAGTACCCCGAGGGCAACCAGGTGCTGGTGCAGGGCGCCGACATGCGCGTGGCCTTCGACACGCCGCTGGTGGCCAACCGCATCGGCGCCGACTTCGACGGGGTGGACCTGGTCATCCTGGGCCATGTGCACGAGGACCATGTGGCCGGCCTGCACCGGGTGCCCCATGCAGCGGTGCAGGTGCACGAGGCCGACCTGGCCGCTGCCCAGAGCTGGCCCGGCCTGGCCCGGCACTACGGCTACCCGGCCGAGGTGCTGGACGACATGCGCAGCCGCATCGAGGCCCAGTTCCACTACCAGCCGCGGCCCGACGCCAGCGCCTACCGGGACGGCGCCACCTGGGACCTGGGTGGCGGCGTGCACATCCGCGCCCACCACATGCCAGGCCACACCGCCGGCCACAGCGTGCTGGTGGTCGAAAACGAGGGCCTGGCCTTCATCGGCGACATCGACCTGTCCAGCTTCGGCCCGTACTACGGCGACGCCACCTCCAGCCTGGCCGACTTCCGCCGCACGCTGGCCGCGGTGGCCCGGCTGGACGTGCGCGCCTGGGTCACCTCGCACCACCGCGGCGTGCTGACCGACCGCACCCGCTTCCTCGCCGACCTGGCCGACTTCAGCGCCAAGCTGGACCAGCGCCGCGACCGCCTGCTGGCAATGCTGGCCGACGGCCCGCAGGACCTGGCCACGCTGGTGCGCCGGCGCCTGATCTACCGGCCCGGGCAGACTGAGCCCTGGGTCGACGCCGCCGAGCGGCGCAGCATCGGCCTGCACCTGGACGAACTGATCGCCGACGGGCAGGTGCGGCGGCAGGACGACGGGCACTTCGTGCGGGCCTGAGCCCGGGCGCGCTGCGCGGCGTTCCGGCGCATGATGGCGGTGTCCCACCCCACGGAGCGCCGACATGACCGAACCCACCATCGCCCAGAAGTCCCCCTACGCCGTGGCCGTGGAGGCCGGCAAGGACTACTGGTGGTGCGCCTGCGGCAACAGCAAGAACCAGCCGTTTTGCGACGGCTCGCACAAGAGCGGGCCCTTCGTGCCGGTGAAATACAGCGCCACCGCGGCACAGACGGTGTACTTCTGCGGCTGCAAGCACAGCGGCAACAAGCCGCTGTGCGACGGCACGCACAACAAACTCTGACCCCGGGGCGCCAAAACCCGGGCGCGGCGGGCCGGGCCGCGCCCGGGGACAATCATGGCCATGAAACCCACCCGCGTGGTCGTCGGCCTGTCCGGCGGCGTCGATTCGGCCGTCACCGCCTGGCTGCTCAAGCAGCAGGGGCACGAGGTGGTCGGCATCTTCATGAAGAACTGGGAAGACGACGACGACAGCGAATACTGCTCGTCCAACGCCGACTTCGTGGACGCCGCGGCGGTGGCCGACGTGATCGGCATCGAGATCGAGCATGTCAACTTCGCCGCCGACTACAAGGACCGCGTCTTTGCCGAGTTCCTGCGTGAGTACCAGGCCGGCCGCACGCCCAACCCCGACGTGCTGTGCAATGCCGAGATCAAGTTCAAGGCCTTTCTGGACCACGCCATGCGGCTGGGCGCCGAAAAGATCGCCACGGGGCATTACGCCCGGGTGCGTGAGCGCAACGGTGCCTTCGAGCTGCTGAAAGGCCTGGACCCGCTGAAGGACCAGAGCTATTTCCTGCACCGGCTGAACCAGGCCCAGCTGGGCAAGACCTGGTTCCCGGTGGGCGAGCTGCCCAAGACCGAGGTGCGGCGCATCGCCACCGAGGCCGGCCTGCCCAATGCCAAGAAGAAGGACTCGACCGGCATCTGCTTCATCGGCGAGCGGCCGTTCCGCGAGTTCCTCAACCGCTACCTCAGCCACGCGCCCGGCGCCATCGTCGACGACCGGGGCCGCACGCTGGGCCGGCATGTCGGCCTGAGCTTTTACACCCTGGGCCAGCGCCAGGGCCTGGGCATCGGCGGTGTCAAGGACAAGGGGGCGGCGCGCGGCGCCGGCGACCATGCACCCTGGTTCGTCGCCCGCAAGGACCTGGCGCGCAATGCGCTGGTGGTGGTGCAGGGCCACGACCACCCCTGGCTGCAGTCGCGCACGCTGCGCTTCGACGACGCCAGCTGGGTGGCCGGTGCACCGCCGGCCGGTGGCGCCCTGGCCGCCAAGACCCGCTACCGCCAGGCCGACGCCGCCTGCACGCTGGCCGCCGCCGGCGACGGCGTCTACGCGCTGGACTTCGCCGAACCGCAGTGGGCGGTGACGCCCGGCCAGTCGGCCGTGCTGTACGACGGCGAGGTCTGCCTGGGCGGCGGGGTGATCGCCTCGGCGGGGTGATGCCCGCCCCCACGTCGCTGCGCGCCGGCCATCCAAGGGGGCGCTCAGCCGCCTTGGGGCGGCCCGGCGTCGGCTGACCTGCCCGCGCCCAGGTCGCTGCGCACCGGCTGAGCGACACCGCGGGCACGGATTCAAGTCCTCCGGCTGCGCGGCCGATAGCGTGAGACAGGCCTTGCGTGCTCCGGCGCGTGGGCCGCTGCTTCTCACCCTCCGCCGGACCGCGCCGCCCATGCCTTTCTCTCGACCCGCCACCCCGGCCCGCCCGCGCTCATTGCCCGGCGTCGCCGTCCTGGCCGTGCTGGCCATGGCCGCCCAGACGGCCGCGGCCGGTAACCTGGTGTTGCAGGCACTGGACGGCGCCGGCAAGCCGCTGCCCGGCGCCGCCATGTTCCTGGAGTCGCGCGAGGCCAAGGCCGCCAGCAGGCCGATGACCGGCGTGGACATCGTGCAGCAGAAGCGCCAGTTCGATCCGATGGTGACGGTGGTGACCGCGGGCAGCGCGGTGAACTTCCCCAACCGCGACACGGTGCGCCACCACCTGTACTCGTTCTCGCCGGTCAAGAAATTCGAGATCAAGCTGTATGTCGGCACGCCGGCCGCGCCGGTGGTGTTCGACCAGCCGGGCATCGCCGCGCTGGGCTGCAACATCCACGACACCATGGCCGCCTGGGTGGTGGTGGTGGAAACGCCGTACCACGGCATCACCGGTGCCGACGGCCGGCTGCAGCTGCCGCAGGTACCGGCCGGCCACTACCGGCTGCGCACCTGGCACCCCGGCCTGCCGCCCGGCGCGCCCGCACTGGACCAGGCCCTGGTGGTGCCCGCCAGCGGTACCGCCCAGGCCCAGGTGGCGCTGGCCGGGGTGACCCCATGAGACTGGCCCTGCCCCGGGCCTGGCTGCAGCGCCTGCGGCCGCGGCAGATGCGCCTGTCGGGCCGCATCGTGATGGCCTCGCTGGCGCTGCTGCTGCTGGTGCAGGCCGCCGGCTTCGTGGTCATCCGCCACAGCATCGACGCCAACGCCCATGCCCAGCTGGGGGACCGGCTGGTGCTGGCCGAGCGGGTCTGGCAACGTCTGCTCGACCAGCGTGCGGCCAAGCTGCACCAGGGGGCGGCGGTGCTGGCGGCCGACTACGGCATGCGTGAGGCCGTGGCCACCGGCGACCTGGGCACCATCCGGTCGGCGCTGGACAACCACGGCGGCCGCATCGGCGCCACGCTGGGCGCGCTGCTGGACACCCGCTTCGGGGTGCAGGCCCTGGGTGAAGGCACCGACACCGCACTGGCCCCGGCCCTGGCCCCGGCGCTGGCCCGGCTGGCACCGCAGCTGACGCAACGCCCGGGCAGCGGCGTGGTGGCCCTGATCGGCCAGACGCCCTACCAGTTCGTGATGGTGCCGATGCGCGCGCCGGCATTGATCGGCTGGGTGGTGATGGGCTTCCCGCTGGACCAGGCGCTGATCGACGACATGCACGCCGTCTCCGGCGTGCAGGCAGCGCTGGTGGCGCAACCGATGCGGGGCGCACCGGCGCTGCTGGCCAGCAGCTTCAGGCCGGCCAGCGCCGCGGCGCCGCTGGCGGCGATGCTGGCCGACGGCGACCTGGTACTGGCCGGTGAACCCCATCTGGTGCGCACCTGGCCGGTGGCCAGCGGCGCCGAAGGCCGCATCACGCTGCGCGTGGCCGGCTCGGTGGCGGCCGCGGTGGCCCCCTACAGCGGCCTGCAGTGGATGCTGGCCATCATCACCCTGCTGGGCCTGGCGCTGTTCGGCACCGGCAGCGTGCTCACCGCCCGCCGGGTGACCCAGCCGCTGCGCAGCCTGGCCCGCGCCAGCGAACGGCTGGGCACCGGCGACTACGACCATCCGCTGAAGCACACCGGCCGCCGCGACGAGATCGGCGACCTGGCGCGCGCCTTCGACCACATGCGCATCAACGTGTCGGCGCAGCGCCAGCAGATCCGCACCCTGGCCTACCTCGACCGACTCACCGGCCTGCCCAACCGGCTGCAGTTCCGCGAGGAGGTGCAACAGGCCATGGCCGAGGCCACCGGGGCCGACACACGCCAGCCGCTGGCGGTGCTGATGCTGGACCTGGACCGCTTCAAGCATGTCAACGACGTGCTGGGCTACGCCTTCGGCGACCGCCTGCTCGAACGCGTGGCCCAGCGCCTGCAGCAGGTGGTGCGCGACGGTGACGTGGTGGCGCGCCTGGGCGGCGACGAGTTTGCGGTGCTGATGCGCCGCGCCGACGTGACCCAGGCCAGCCAGGTGGCGCAGCGCATCGTTGCGGCGTTCGAGGTGCCGCTGACCCTGGACGACCACACGGTGGACCTCAGCGCCGGCCTGGGGCTGGCCATCTGGCCCGACCATGCGGCGGACGCCGACACCCTGCTCAGCCACGCCGAGGTGGCGATGTACACCGCCAAGCGCCGCACCGCCGGCGCCCAGGTCTACGACCCGGCGGTGGACACCGCCAGCGCGCTCAACCTGTCCCTGCTCAGCGAGCTGCGCCGCGCGGTGGACGGTGGTGAGCTGCGCCTGTACCTGCAGCCCAAGATCGCGATCCAGACCGGCGCGGTGTGCGGCGCCGAGGCGCTGGTGCGCTGGCAGCACCCGACACGCGGCCTGGTGCCGCCGATGCAGTTCATCCCCTTTGCCGAACAGACCGGCTTCATCCGCCAGCTGACGCTGTGGATGTTCGAGCAGACCGCGGCCGAGCAGGTGCAGCTGGCGCTGCTGGGCGTGCGCCGGGTGTCGGTGAACCTGTCCACCCGCGACCTGCTGGACCAGGAGCTGCCGGAGAAGCTGGATGCCATCCTGCGCCGCCACCACGCGCTGGCCGACGGCTTCTGCCTGGAGATCACCGAGAGCGCGATCATGGACGACCCGCAGCGCGCCGAGGCCACGCTGAACCGCCTGGCCGAGCGTGGCTTCAAGCTGTCGATCGACGACTTCGGCACCGGCTACTCGTCACTGGCCTACCTGAAAAAGCTGCCGGTCAACGAGCTGAAGATCGACAAGAGCTTCGTGATGTCGATGGAGAAGGACGCCGGCGACGCCAAGATCGTGCGCTCGACCATCGACCTGGCCCACAACCTGGGCCTGAGCGTGGTGGCCGAAGGCATCGAAAACGCCGCGGTGCTGAGCCTGCTGCAGGAGCTGAACTGCGACGAGGGCCAGGGTTACCACATGAGCAAGCCCTTGCCGGTGGCCGATTTCTGCGACTGGGTGGCACGCTGGCAGGCGCGCCCGCCGGTGGCCGCCAGCACGCCGGCCGCGCAACGTGCCGGCGCCCCGCTGCTGCATTGACTCACCCCCGCAGCGGCTGCGCCGCTTCCCCCTCAAGGGGGCAACGCCTGCGGCCCGGCGGAGCCGGTTCCGCGGCGTTTGCTGGGTTCGACCGGTGCCAGGCCACCAGCTTGGCGCCCGGCGCTGCCTGCCAGGCACACCATCGGCCCGGCGAGGCCGGCTCCGCGGCGTTTGCCGGGCTCAATGCCGCGGGGTGGTTGCAGGGTTCACCGGTACGAAGGGTTTCGACACCGGCAGCGCCTCACCGCAGAAGCCGAAGCCGGCCAAGGCCGGCCGCTGGCCGCTGATCAGCTCGGCCAGCGCCTGGCCGGAGCCGGCGCCATGGGTCCAGCCCAGCGTGCCATGGCCGGCGTTCAGCCACAGATTGGGCAGGCGGCTGCGGCCGATATACGGCAGGTTGGTCGGTGTGCTCGGCCGCAGGCCGGCATGGAAGTTCGGCTCGTGGGTGTCGGCCACGCCGGGGAACAGCTGCTCGTAGCGCTGCACCAGGGCGGCGCAGCGCTTGCGCGCGGTGGCGCCGTCCAGCGTGTCGTCGTAGCCCGCCAGCTCGGCCGTGCCGGCGATGCGGATCTGGTCGCCCAGCCGGCTGATGGCCAGCTTGCGCGTGTCGTCCATCAGGCTGACCACGCTGGCGTCCTGCGGGCGCTTCAGGTTCAGCGTGGCCGAGTAGCCCTTGGCCGGGTAGATGTTCAGCCAGAGGCCCAGCGGGCGCAGCAGCGGCGCGGTGGCCGAGCCCATCGCCGCCACGTACTGGTCGGCCTGCAGCGTGCACTCGCTGCCGTGGCGCAGGCTCCGCAGCTGCACGCCGCTGATGCGGCCACCGGCCGTCAGCAGGCGCTGCACCGCCGTCTCGTGCAGGAAGGTGGCACCACGCGCCCGGCACAGCGCCGCCAGCTGCTGGGTGAAGACGCGGGCATCACCCGACTCATCGCTGGGCGTGAAGGTGCCGCCGTGGATCTGCGCGCCGAAACCGGCCAGCGCGGGTTCGATCTTCAGCACCTCGTCGCGGCCCATCACCCGGCGGTCAACACCGTGGCGGCGCATCAGCTCGGCGGCGGCGGCGCCGGCCTCGAAGTCGGCGGCCGACGAAAAGAAGTGCAGGATGCCGCGCTCCAGCCGCTGGTACTGGATGCCGGTGGCGGCCACCACGCGCTTCAGCGACTCATGGCTGTAGCGGCCCAGCGCCACCAGCTGGCGCACATTGCGCTCGAAGGCGGCGTCGCTGCACTGGCCCAGAAAGGACAGGCCCCAGCGCCACTGGTGCGGGTCCAGCCGGGGGCGGAACAGCAGCGGCGAGTCGTCGCGCAGCAGCCATTTCGCCACCTTCAGCGGCGCACCGGCGTTGGCCCAGGGCTCGCAGAAGCTGACCGAGATCTGCGCGCCGTTGGCAAAGCTGGCCTCCATCGCCGCGTCGGGCTGGCGGTCGACCACGGTGACTTCATGGCCCTGGTCCAGCAGATGCCAGGCGGTGGACACGCCGATGATGCCGGCCCCGAGCACGATGATCTTCATGGAAAGCTCCTGTTGGGAACGTCTGGGTTCAGGCCGGGCGCAGCAGGTGCACCGCGCTGGCCAGCATCACGAGCGAAATCAGGGCATCGATGCCCCGCCACACACCGGGCCGCGCCAGCCGCGGCGCCAAGGCCGCCGCGCCGCAGCCCAGCAGCACGAACCACACCAACGATGCCAGCGCCGCGCCGACGAAAAAACCCAGCTTCTGGGCCAGCGGCAGCGCGGCGGCCGCGGCCCCCAGCAGCACCACTGTGTCCAGATAGACCTGCGGGTTGAGCCAGGTCACCGCCGCGGTGGCGGCCAGGGTGGCCGACAGCCCCTGGGGGCGCACCGCCACGGCCAGGCCCGCCGCCGCGGTGAAGGCGCGCTGCGCCGCGCGAACGGCGTAGGCCGTGAGCAGCGCCGCCCCCAGCCAGCGCATGGCCTGCAGCGCCAGCGGCGACGCCGCCACCGCGCCACCCAGGCCGAACACGCCCACGGCGGTCAGCAGCCAGTCGGAAGCCACGCACAGCGCCAGCACCGGCCCGACATGGCTGCGCAGCAGGCCCTGGCGCAGCACCAGCGCGTTCTGCGCGCCGATGGCCACGATCAGGCCGGCCATCATCAGCCCACCCTGGGCCAGGGGCAGTGCCCAGGCGGTGCTCATCGGGGGGTGAACCGGTCGGTGTTCATGGCGACCGGATTCTGGGCACGCGCCCCGTTTTCAAGAAGAACTATTCATCCAATTCTTCATTGATCTATTTTTCTAATGTTTTATCGGTCAAGCCCGCATCAAGCACGCAGACGGGTGCGCACCAGGCGGCTGCGCACATAGCCCATGCGCTGGGCCAGCAGCGCGCTGGCCTCCTCCGGCCGCAGATCGGCCCGCGCCACCAGGCGCAGTACCGCCCGCAGCTCAGGGGCCAGCCCGGCCAGCGTGGCTTCGGCCAAGCCACCGGTGCGCGCCTGCCGGACGGCGGTCTGCAGGGCGGCGCTGTACAACCAGGCCAGCAGTTCGGCCCGGCCCCGCAGGCGCTGGATCGACACCGCGATCTCGGCCAGGCCACGCCGGCCGTCGGCATCGGGCAGGTGCGCCATGGTCCAGCGGAACAGCGCATCACCATGCGGTGCCAGCCAGTCGCGGAACAGCGGCTCGTCGGCGCGGCCACCGGGGTTGAAACATGCCGGACGGCGCGGTGTCCAGGCCAGGGCGGTGTCGGTGCAGGGGGTCATGGCACCCAGCGTAGGGCGCGGGCTGGCGCCGGCCCTGTGCGGCAATGGCCGGCGGCTTGTGACATCCATCACAAACCACCCTGCACGGGCCCATGGGTGCGGGCTTGATCGGTCACCGGTTCCCGGCTGCACTGTGAATAGTGCCCGCACAAGGCCGATGCACATCGCGTCCAATCCCATCCAGACCCCTTGCGCCGCCCACTCAACCCCACCGAAAGCCCGCCATGCAGCCTGTTGCCACGCCTTCGTTGCTTGCACGCCTGACGCGGCGCCAGCCCCGCACCGCCCGCCAGCAGGAGCCGGCCGACATGGGCACCGCTTTTGGCATGGAACAGTGGCTGGGTGAGCGCGACCACGGTGGCGTCCGGCCCCCAGTGCCGGCCGGTCTGCGGCGGTCCTGGCTGCCCCGCTGGCTGCAGGGCGCAGCGGCACGCTGACAAACCACCAGGTCACCACCTGACCTGTCCAGTCTGTTTTTGCACCTGCCGTCTAGAATGGTGGTGTGACCAAACTGAGTTTCCGGCAAAAGGTGCACCTCGCCCGCGAGGAAGCGATCGTCAGCAGCGTCAAGCGCCTGCTGGCCGAAAGGGGCTTCGACCTGATGACGGTCGACGAGGTGGCAGCCGAGGTGGGCATCGCCAAGGCCAGCCTCTACAAGCACTTCGCCTCCAAGGAGGCGCTGGCCGCCGCAGCCATGGTGCAGATGATGGGCCTGGCGCTGCAGCAGGTGCAGGCCCAGGCCGCGGTGCCCGGCGCCAGCGCCATGGACCGGCTCAAGGCCATCACCCGCTGGACGCTGCAGACCCAGCTGGCCGGCGAGATGCCCACGCTGCCGGCCGAGAACTCGACACTGCGCAACGCCCTGATCGCCGACAAGGCCTATATGGACGGGCTGATGCAGCTGAGTGACGAACTCGGCGCCTGGATCGTGCAGGCCCAGGCCGACGGCGCGCTCAACCCGGCGCTGCCGCCCGAGGCCGTGCTCTACACGGTCTTTGCCCGTGCCTGCGACCCGGTGCTGGGCTTTCTGAAGGCGGGTGGCCGCTACGACGATGCGCAGATCGTCGACTTCGTGATGTCGACCTGCTTCGACGGGCTGGCAGCACGGGCCTGACCGGCAGACCCGCGCTGCACAGCGGTCAGCGCACGATCAGCACCGGCGTCTCGCAATGGGCCATCACCTTGGTGGTGACCGAGCCCAGCACCAGGTTGCCCAGCAGGCCGTGGCCGTGCGAGCCCATCATCAGCAGGTCGAACTTGCCCTTGGTGGCCACGCTGGCGATGGTGTCGGCCGCCGGGCCGACCTTGGCAACAAAGTCGGCCGCCAGCTTCTGCTTGTTGAAAAAAGTGCGGATGGGCTTGAAGACCTTCTCGCTCTCCTCGGCGTAATGGGCGTGCAGGATGGCCTTGTCCAGCACCGCCGCGGCGCGCGCCGGCACCGCCGGCGCCACATGCAGCAGCGTGTACTGGTGGGCACCGCCCAGCCATTCGTCGTGGGCGGCCAAGTAGGCCAGCATGCGCTTGGTGAACGGGCTGCCGTCCACGGGGACCAGGATCTTCATCGTCGTGCTCCTCGGTTGTTGGGGGGATCTGGTGGAAGTGTCGCACCCGGCCCATGGCCGGGCTTGCCGGCTGTCAAGCCAGACCGGGCACCGCGATCAGCTTGAGCGGATCAAAACCCTCGGCCTCGCCCTTGCGGATCAGGCCCATGGCCTGGCAGACGACGCGGGTCGGTGCTTGGCCGGGGCGGTCCACGGCGTAGTCGTGGCGGCAGTGCAGGTGGCCATGCAGCCACAGGTCGGCCAGCGGGATCAGGTGATCGTCGGCATTGCAGAAGCTGGCAGTGCCGGGCTGGTTGCCGAAGCGCGGGTCGGCGCTGCGCTGGCTGGGCGCGAAGTGGGTGATGACCACCGTGCGGTGCCAGCCGCCGGGCGCGTCGGCCCCTGGGTTGAGGCGCCGCAGTTCGCTGGCCAGCCAGTCACGGCAGGCCAGCGACTCGGTGCGTAGCAGTTCGGGCGTCAGCTCGGCGCCGTCGTGGGTGGCCGCCATCAGCTTCAGGAAGTAGGCCGACGCGCGCATCGCACGCTCACGGCCGGCGTCGCCGAACAGATCGAAGTCCGACCAGCGCACCGTGCCGACGAAGCGCACCTTCAACCCGGCGGTGCTGGTCAGCACCAGGCTCTCGCGCTCGATCAGCCGGATGCCGAAGCGGGCGCAGCGCGCACGCAGGTCGCCCCAGCCCTGCACCAGGTCGCGGCCGTCGAACTCGTGGTTGCCGGCCACCATGATCACCGGCACCGGCCAGCCGGCAAAGCGCTCCAGCGCGGTCCAGCCGGCGTCGATGTCGCCGCCCAGCACCAGCAGTTCAGCTCCCGGCGCGGGCTGGGGGTCGAAGGTCTCGGTTTCGAGGTGGAGGTCTGAAAACAGCTGCAACCGCATAGGTGGCTGCATGTTAAGGCCCGGCACGACCCCGACCGCGGTCCAACCCAGCGGCCGCCGCGGAACCGGCTTGGCCGGGCCGCTGGCGGCGCCCCCTGGGGGGAGCGCCGCAGGCGCTTCGGGGGGAGCGAAAGTTACGCCGCGAGCTTCTGCTCGATCTGGCCCTTGATCGCCAGCAACTGGGCCGGCAGGCGCGAGGCCAGCTGCTGGAACAGCTCGCCGTGCAGCGCCATCTCGGCGGTCCAGGCGGCGCGGTCGATCGAGATCACCGATTGGTACTGCTCACGGCTGAAATCCAGGCCGGCCCAGCTCAGGTCGTCGTAGCGTGGGCTGACGCCGAAGATGTTCTCGTCGCCGCCGGCGCTGCCGTCCACCCGCTCCAGCATCCACTTCAGCACACGCATGTTGTCACCGTACCCGGGCCAGACGAACTTGCCGTCGGCGCCCTTGCGGAACCAGTTGACGCAGTAGATCTTGGGCAGCTTGGCGGCGCCGGGGCCGGCGCCGAGCTGCTCGCCCATCTTCAGCCAGTGGTTGAAGTGGTCACCCATGTGGTAGCCCATGAAGGGCAGCATGGCAAACGGGTCGCGGCGCACCACGCCCTGGGCGCCGGCGGCGGCGGCGGTGGTCTCCGAGCCCATGGTGGCGGCCATGTACACGCCCTCGGCCCAG
>Ga0208398_100780_pt1 | contig 16417 bp, 15 predicted proteins | sample LakWasMe79_HOW10_2_FD_183905 | JGI IMG/M metagenome (GOLD analysis project Ga0208398, IMG submission 183905) | Freshwater sediment methanotrophic microbial communities from Lake Washington under simulated oxygen tension - Sediment Metagenome... | ecosystem: Environmental > Aquatic > Freshwater >...
AGGCCGATCTGGCCGGCGTCATCGGGCATGAGATTGGGCATGTCACGGCCCGCCACGGCGCGCAACGTGCCACCAGCGAACAGAACGCGGGCCTGGGCGTGCTGGCGGCCAGCGTGCTGGGCGCGCTCTTGGAGAGCCAGGGCATAACAGGAGCCGGCAAGATGGCGGGGCAGGTTTCGCAAACCGTGGCCGCGGGCTACGTGGCATCGTATGGCCGCGATCAGGAACTGCAAGCCGATGCGCTGGGTGCCGAATACCTGGCACGCAATGGTTTTGACCCCCGCAACATGATTGACGTGATCAAGGTGTTGAAAGACCAGGAGCGCTTTGCCGCCGACCAGGCCCAATCGGAGGGGCGTGCCGTTTCAACACAGGGGAGCTGGCTGGCATCCCACCCGTCCAACGACCAGCGCCTGTCGGCCATCACCCAGCTGGCCAACCAGCACATGGCGGCCTACACCGACGAAGGACGCGACCGGTACCAGAAGGTCATCCAGGGCATGGCCTTTGGCGAGAGCGCGGACCAGGGCCTGAGCCGCGGGCGCAACTATTACCACCCGGCCCTTGGGTTTGCCGTGACGGCTCCCGCCACCTGGCAAATACAGAATGGCGCGGACAAGCTCAGCCTGGTCAACCCCGCACATGACGCGGCGCTGGTGGTGCGCCTGGTGCCTGCGCAGGCGGGCAAAGACCCGGCAACCATCATCCGGGACGTGATCAAACCCACCCAGGGTCAAAGCGAATCGACTTCCATCAATGGGCTGCAGGCCACGCGCTTCCTGGGCACCCGGCAGGACGCACAGGGCCAGCCCCAACCGGTCGCCGCCACCGTGGTCCGCGGACCGGGAGACAACGTCTATTTGTTGCAGGCCCTGGCCAAGGACGGCGCCACCTTGCAGCGCTCCCAGGCGCCTCTACGTGAGGCTGAAGGCAGCTTCCGGGCCATGACGGCGCAAGACAGCGCCGCGGCGCGGCCCTGGCTGCTCAGGGTCGTGCCCTATCCCCGGGGTGGCTTTGCTGAACTGGCGAGTGCATCCCCCATCACCTCGGCGGAGCGCCAGTTGCGCCTGATCAATGGGTACTACAGCGGCGGCGAGCCCAAACCAGGGCAAACCGTTAAAGTGGTCCATACCCATTGAAGCCACAGTCCATCACACCATGCCCCATCTGCACATTTCCACCCAATTTGATTCCGGCGCCATTGAGGTGCTGAGCCTGGACAATCCCCGCAATATTGAACTGGCCATCCGGGCCGACAACGCCAGCGCGTTTGCCCAGTGGTTTCACTTTGCGCTGCACGGGGCGGCAGACAAGGCGGTCACGCTGCGCTTTCTCAACGCGGGCACCTGTGCGTACCCCAAGGGCTGGGAAGGCTACCGCGTGGTGGCCAGCCATGACCGCCAGCACTGGTTTCGCATCGACACCGAGTTTGATGGCACAGTCATGACGGCGCACGCCACGCCCACCAGCAACTGCATGTACTTTGCCTATTTCGAGCCCTACTCCTACGAGCAGCACCTCGACCTGCTCAGCGCGGTGGCCCAGTCGGAGCACGTGCGCCTGGAGCGTCTGGGCAGCACGCTCGATGGTCGCGACATGACGCTGCTACGCATCACTGATGCCAAAGGCGCCACACCGCAGGACAATAAACGCAAGGTCTGGCTGATTGCCCGCCAGCACCCGGGAGAGACCATGGCCGAGTGGTTTGCCGAGGGCTTTCTGGAGCGCCTGCTGGACCCCGATGACGCCGTCAGCCGGGTGCTGCTGGACCGCTGTGTTTTCCATGTGGTGCCCAATATGAACCCCGACGGCGCAGTGCGCGGCAACCTGCGCACCAATGCCGCTGGCGCCAACCTGAACCGCGAGTGGGCAACGCCCAGCATGGCGCAATCGCCGGAGGTATTCCTGGTGCGCGAGAAAATGCTGCAGACCGGCGTGGACCTGTGCCTGGATGTGCATGGCGACGAAGCCTTGCCTTACAACTTCGTGGTCGGGTCCGAGGGCACGCCTGGCTACACCGAACGGGTGGCCGAAATGGAGGACTGCTTCAAAACTGCATGGTTGGCCAGCTGCCCGGACTTCCAGGACCAGTTCAACTACGGACGCAGCGCACCGGGCAGCGCCAATATGACGCTGGCCACCAATTGGGTGGCGCAGCAGTTTGGCTGCCTGGCCCTGACCATTGAGATGCCGTTCAAGGACAACGCCCAGCACCCCAACGGGGCCACGGGATGGAGCGGTGAGCGATCCCGCAAGCTGGGCGCCAGTGTGTTGCAGCCGCTGCTGGCTACGCTCTAGAACGAATTGCTATCGTATTGATAGCTATGAAGGCTTGTTCCACGAGGGCTAGCCTGCTGTTTTGTCTCTAGCGCATGGACGAAACGTAGGCCACCACGGCGGCAATGTCCGCATCACTCATGGATTTGGTATTGGCCGCCATCAACGGGTCGGTGCGCACACCGGAACCATCGCGGTAGCGTTTGAGCGTCGTCGCCAGGTAGCCGGGCTGCTGCCCGGCGATCCGGGCAATCTTGTCGTTGCCACGCCCTTGATCGCCATGGCAGCGGAAGCAGATTTTGTTGTAGTAGTCCTGCCCCTTGCTGGCCAATGCCGCGTTGGTGGGCGGCTTGAACGTGACTTCCTGTTGCGAATAGTGGAGCACCACGCCCACCTTCTCATCCGCACTGAGGGCCCGGATCATGCCTTCCATGAAGATGTTGCGCCGCCGCCCGTCGGCAAACTGGCGCAACTGCTCCAGCAGGTAAGAAGTGTTTTGCCCGGCCAGATTGGGCGTGTCGGGGTTGGGGCTGTTGCCGCCTTCACCATGGCAGTTTGCGCAGAAACTCGCGACCTTGCTACCGGTCTTGTGGGCGGCCTCCAGCAAGCGCGGACTGGCTTCCGCTTCTTTGAGGCGTGCGCCCAGATCTATTTCCACAGCCGGTCCCTTGGCCGGTTGGCCCAGTGCCGATGACGCGACTACCACGGAGAGCAACGCGGTCAGCACAGCCGCCGAAAACCGTTTTTTCATGGAAATAACCCTTTTAACAGAGAGGGCTATTTTATGGTTGAACGATTCCGGGAAATTGACATAGCTCAAACTGAGGCGCACAACCCGGGGGCTCAAATGTGCAGCGCATGCCCCAGTGCCCGTAGCGCTGCCTCCTGCACGGCCTCGCCCAGCGTCGGGTGGGCGTGAATCGTTCCGGCCACATCTTCCAGCGTCGCGCCCATCTCCAGCGAATGCGAGAAGGCCGTGCTCAGTTCCGACACACCAGCCCCGACCGCCTGCCAACCGACGATGCGGTGGTTGTCGCGCCGGGCCACCACGCGCACAAAGCCGTCGGTGGATTCCAGCGTCATGGCGCGGCCGTTGGCCGCGAACGGGAACTGTGCCGTGATGCAGTCCAGTCCGGCCTTGGCGGCATCCGTGGGCGTTTGCCCGGCGACCACGACCTCGGGGTCGGTGAAGCACACTGCGGCGATGGCCGCAGGGGCGAAATGGCGGCGTTTACCCGAAATGATTTCGGCCACCATTTCCCCCTGCGCCATTGCCCGGTGGGCCAGCATGGGCTCGCCCGTCAAATCGCCAATCGCCCAGACGTTGCGCATCGATGTGCGGCACTGGTCGTCCACCTTGATGGCGCGGCCATTCATGGCCAGCATCAGTTTCTCCAGCCCCCAGCCGTGGGTATGGGGCACGCGGCCGATGGCCACCAGCACCTGGTCAGCCGCCAACTCGCTGTCGCGTCCTGCAGCGTCCTGTACCCGCACGGCATCGCCGGCGGCGTTCAGGCCCTGGACCTTGCTGCCCAGTTGCACCTGCACGCCCAGTTTGCGCAACGAGGCGACCACAGGTTTCGTCAGCTCCTCGTCGTACAGTGGCAGGATGCGGTCCTGCGCTTCGACCACGGTTACGTCGCTGCCCAGTTTGCGGTAGACCAGGCCCAGCTCCAACCCGATATAGCCGCCACCCACAACGACCAGCTTCTTGGGGATGCTGTCGGGCGACAGCGCCTGTGTGGACGAGATGACGCGCCCGCCAAACGGCATTCCAGGCAAGCCCAGTTCGACCGAGCCCGTGGCCAGCACGATGTGTTCACCCTGGATGCGCACCGGCTTGGTGTCCGCCTTGTCCTTAACCACATCGACGGTCTTGCCGTCGACCATCGTCGCCCAACCCTTGACGACTTTGACGCCATGCTTTTTCAGCAGGGCCCCAACGCCGCCGGTGAGGCGCGCGACGATACCGTCTTTCCAGCGCACGGTCTGGGCTATGTCGATGCGCGCGCCCTCCACATGGATGCCCAGCGTGCTGTCGCCCATGAAGTGGTGTGCCTGATGGAAGGCCTCGGCCGCGTGGATCATCGCCTTGGACGGGATGCAGCCAATATTCAGGCAGGTGCCGCCGAGTTGCTCGCCTTCAACCAGTGTGGTGGCAATCCCCAGTTGCGCGGCGCGGATTGCCGTGATGTAGCCGCCGGGGCCTCCGCCTATGACTAACAGTGTTGTGTGTTGTATATCCATGTCCGCCTACTCCACAAACAAGGTGGCCGGACATTCCAGGTAGCCACGTATCCGTTGTACAAATTCCGCCGCGTTCATGCCGTCCACCACGCGGTGGTCGAATGACGACGACAGGTTCATCATCTGGCGCGCCACCACCGCGCCGTTGCGCACCATGGGGCGTTCGACCATGCGGTTGACGCCGATGATGGCCACCTCGGGGTGGTTGATGACCGGCGTGCTGACAATGCCGCCCAGCGCACCCAGACTGGTGATCGTGATGGTGGAACCCGTCAGCTCGTCACGCGTGGCCTTGCCACTGCGCGCGGCCTCGGCCAGACGCAGGACTTCGGCGGCGCAGGCCCACAGGTCCAAGGTCTCGGCATGGCGAATCACCGGCACCATCAGCCCACCCTGGGTCTGCGTGGCAATGCCCAGATGCACGGCGCCAAAGCGCGTCTCGACCGCGGCCTCGTCGTCGTAACGGGCGTTGACCTCGGGGTGCGAGCGTACGGCCAACACCATGGCACGCACCAGGAAGGGCAGCACCGTCAGGCGGCCGCGCTCCTTGCCGTGCTGGGCATTGAGCCGCACGCGCAGGGCTTCCAGCTCGGTCATGTCCACTTCTTCCACATAGGTGAAATGCGGAATGCGGCGCTTGGCCTCCTGCATCTTCTGCGCAATCTTGCGGCGCAGGCCAATGACGGGAATGGTCTGCTCGTCCAGGCGCTGCGCATACCGTTGGTCGGACACGCCGACCGGCTGGGCCTGCGCGGCCCGGGCCACATAGGCTTGCAGGTCTTCGTGCGTGATGCGGCCTGCGGTGCCGGTGCCGGGTACAAACTGCAACTCGACGCCCAAGTCCCAGGCCTGGCGGCGCACCGCCGGTGAGGCAATGGGTTTGTCGCCGGGGGCGCGGACCAGGGCCGCGGTGGCCTTGCTGCCGTTGCCGTTGCGTGCAGGGGCCGATCCGTTGCTGCCATGGGATGCCGCGGGCGCAGGTGCTGCGGCTTTCGCAGGTGTGCCTGCAACCGGCGCAGCGGCCGGAGCTGCAGCGGGCGCAGGTGTCGGAGCGGTTGGCGCCGCGGCAGTTGCAGCCGCCACAGGGGCCGCGCTGTCCGCGCCAGGCTTCAGGTTGCCCGCGCCTTCCACTTCGATGCGGATCACTTCGGAGCCCACGGCCATGACCTGGCCGACTACGCCGCCCAGGGCCATCACCTTGCCTGCCACGCTCGATGGAATCTCCACCGTCGCCTTGTCGGTCATCACATCGGCCAGGATCTGGTCCTCGGCCACCATGTCGCCGACCTTGACGTGCCAGGCGACCAATTCGACTTCTGCAATGCCTTCGCCAATGTCTGGCATCTTGATGATATGGATTCCCATCATGCCTCCATGGCGCGCTTGAACGCTTCGGCGACCCGCTTGGGGCCGGGAAAATACGCCCATTCCTGGGCGTGTGGATAGGGGGTGTCCCAGCCTGCGACGCGCTCGATCGGCGCCTCCAGGTGGTAGAAGCAATGCTCCTGGATCAACGACACCAGCTCGGCGCCAAAGCCGCTGGTGCGCGTGGCCTCGTGCACCACGACACAACGGCCGGTCTTCTTCACGGAATTCACAATGGTCTCCAGATCCAGCGGCCAGATGGACCGCAGGTCGATGATTTCGGCGTCCACGCCACTCTCGGCTGCCGCCGCTTCCGACACATAAACCATGGTGCCGTAAGCGACCACGGTCAGGGCCTTGCCCGGGCGGAAGATGGCCGCGGTGTCCAGCGGCACGGTGTAGTAACCCTCGGGCACATTGCCCAGCGGGTGCTTGGACCACGGCACCACCGGGTTCTCGTGGTGGCCGTCAAACGGACCGTTGTACAGGCGCTTGGGCTCCAGGAAGATGACCGGGTCGTCGTTCTCGATGGATGCGATCAGCAAGCCCTTGGCGTCATACGGGTTGGATGGCATGACCGTACGCAAACCGCAGACCTGGGTGAACATGGCCTCCGGGCTCTGGCTGTGGGTTTGCCCGCCGTAGATGCCGCCGCCGCAGGGCATGCGGATCGTGATGGGGGCCGTGAAATCACCGGCCGAGCGGTAGCGCAGGCGCGCCGCCTCGGACACGATCTGGTCCGTGGCGGGGTAGACGTAATCCGCGAACTGGATCTCGATCACGGGCCGCAGGCCATAGGCGCCCATGCCCACCGCGGTGCCGACAATGCCGCCCTCGGAGATGGGGGCGTCGAACACGCGCGAGGTGCCGTATTTCTTTTGCAGGCCTTCGGTGCAGCGGAACACGCCGCCGAAGTAGCCCACGTCCTGGCCGTAGACGACGACGTTGTCGTCGCGCTCCAGCATCACGTCCATGGCACTTCTTAGCGCCTGGATCATCGTCATTGGGGTGATAGTGGTGTCCGTGCTCATATTCCCAGCTCCTGGCGCTGCTGGCGCAGGTGCGCGGGCATGACCTTGAAAACATCTTCAAACATTTCAGCCGGGCTGCGCACCATGCCGTCGGCCAGCGTGCCGTAGCGTTCGGCTTCCTTCTGCGCGGCCGTCACTTCGGCCTCCAGTTCCTTTTGCATAGCTTCGTGTTCGGCATCGGTCCACGCGCCAAGCTTGATCAGGTGCTGCTTCAGGCGGGCAATCGGGTCGCCGAGCGGAAAGCGCGCCGGGTCGTTGGCCGGGCGGTATTTGCTGGGGTCGTCCGATGTGGAGTGCGGGCCGGCGCGGTAGGTGACCCACTCGATCAGGGTTGGCCCAAGGTTGCGGCGGGCACGCTCCAGCGCCCATTGGGACGCGGCATACACGGCCAGGAAGTCGTTGCCATCGACACGCAGTGATGCAATGCCGCTGCCGACGCCACGCGCGGCGAAGGTCGTGCCTTCACCACCGGCAATGGCCTGGAAGGTGGAGATGGCCCACTGGTTGTTGACCACGTTCAGGATGACCGGCGCGCGGTACACATGCGCAAAGGTAACGCCGGTGTGGAAGTCGGCCTCGGCGGTGGCGCCGTCGCCAATCCAGCTCGATGCGACCTTGGTGTCGCCCTTGATGGCCGAGGCCATGGCCCAGCCCACGGCCTGGATGACCTGCGTGGCCAGGTTGCCGGAGATGGAGAAGAAGCCTTGCTTCTTGCTGGAATACATGACCGGCAGTTGCCGGCCTTTGAGCGGGTCGTTCTGGTTGGAGAACAGCTGGCAGATCATCTCCACCATGTTGCAATCGTCACGGGCCAGCAACAGGCCCTGCTGGCGGTAGGTGGGAAAACACATGTCGCCCTCGCTGAGCGCCATGGCATGGGCGCAGGCAATGGCCTCTTCGCCCAGGCTCAGCATGTAGAACGACATCTTCTTCTGCCGCTGCGCGATCTGCATGCGGGCATCAAAGGCGCGCGTCTTGACCATGGCGCGCAGGCCCTTGCGCAATGTGGCCACGTCCAGGTCGGGAGCCCAGGGACCGACGGCGTTGCCGTCCTTGTCCAGCACGCGGATCAGCGTGAAGGCCAGGTCGCTGGTTTGCGCGGCCTGCACATCAACCGGGGGACGTCGCACGGCGCCGGCTTCGGATAGGGGGAGGTAGGAAAAGTCGGTGTCATGTCCGGGTCGCCCGGTGGGCTCCGGCACATGCAGACGCAATGGCTCATAGGCTGGCATAGGCATTTACTCCTTGCAGGGTCGTGTCCTGCAGCAGGTTTCAAGATGGACTGGCGGTTTGGCGGGTAGCCAAGCTCAGTCTGACAATACCGCAAACCCCAGGGGATCGCCATGGGGTTTGCATGCGGTAGGGAGCATACCGCGGCTTGGGGGCTGGAGAAGGCTTTGGCCGCAAAATGTCTGCAATATTTAACGAAAGTCCCGGATGCCAACGCCAAATAAATCCAGCCCCATTTCCCCCGACGAACTGACCCAGCTCGACCTGCTGCGCGCCCACCGTAGGGTGCACCGCAAGCACGTTTTCACCAAGCCGCCTGCAACCCCAGAACACTTTTTGGCACCGCCCCTCACGACGGGCCAGAGATTGGCCGACCGGGTGGCATCCACCATCGGCTCGTGGCGCTTCATCGCCATCCAAAGCTCGGCCATCGCCATCTGGATCACCGGCAACGTGTTGGCGGGCAACGGTGCGTGGGACCCGTATCCCTTCATCCTGCTCAACCTGCTGCTGTCCTTTCAGGCGGCCTACACCGCACCGGCCATCATGATGAGCCAGAACCGCCAATCCGAGCTGGACCGCCGGCACGCGGAAACCGACTACGAGATCAACGTCAAGGCGGAGCTGGAGATCGAGCTTCTGCACGAAAAAATTGACCTGATGAAAGAACAGGAGTTGCTGGCGCTGACCGAGGCGGTGCACAGCCTGTCAGCCCAGCTGGATGCCCTGCTGCAACGCGCACCTGGTACAACGGCTACCGTTGCCACCACACCAACGCCTCTATAATGCTACTATTTTGATAGCACAATAGATTTATTTCACGGGGCCTAGCGGCCAGTTTTTCCAACGAATCCCTGCACCATTGACGCTTTGCTGGTGGCGCTGGGGCTCAAGGACACAAAGAACGCTTAGGCTCGACTCGCCAGATGCCTACACAGCACTACTGCCGCGCAACTGCTCCATCTGCATGTCGAGTTTTTACCGTATCTCTGACAAGCTCTGGCAGTTGGCAGCTGCGCCTGCGGCATCAGCTCTACCTCGAGGGGCACGTAGCCGCCGTCCCCGAGCATTCCGAAGCCCATGCGCAGGGATTCGGGCGTGTCGAAGTAGCCATCGTCACAGTCCAGGGGCTTGCCGAAGCTGGCGGCAGCCAGCAGCTCCCCGGTTTTTCGCTCTCCGGCTTGCATCAGCGGCTCCTGTAGTACCAAAACAATTGGACAACTCCGGTACCCATTGTCCCTGCAGAACTTTTTTCATCTTGTCAAAGAAAAGTTGAATCCAAGCCCGACTCCCGCGCGTACTCACTCTGGGACTCCACAACTGCGTTACGCGGCGATGGCTGGCTTACTTCTCTTCAACTTTTTGGAAAACACGCATGAAAACACTCACAACCGCCCTACTCATTGGTGCTGCGGGACTGGCCTGCACCACGGCTCAGGCCGATACCGGCAAACTCTTGCTGACCGGAGGCGTCAGCTCGGTCGACGGCTCGGCCGGTGGAGGCCTGTCACCCTGGGCCGTGATTGGCAGCAACGCCACCACGGGTGAAATCGGCGGATCTGCCTTTGTGACCCGCACCACCACGCAGGACTTTGGCATGAACGTATATGGCGCGGCGGTGGGCATCAAGGACCGCGTGGAACTGTCCCTGGCCCGACAGGACTTTGACGCCACGCCTGCGCTTGCGCTCAACGGCGTCGCGCCGTTTGGTGTGACGCCCGGTCAACACATCATGATGGACGTGATGGGTGTCAAGGTCAAAGTGGCGGGTGATGCGGTGCTGGACAGCGACACGCTGATGCCACAGATCGCCGTGGGCCTTCAATATAAGTCTGTGACACCCGGCTCACTCAGCTCGGTCTTCAACTTCCTGGGCACCAAAACCAATGGCACGGACTTTTACGTCAGCGCCACCAAGCTGTTCCTGGCCCAGGGCTTGTTGGTAAACGCCACGCTGCGCAACACCAACGCCAACCAGAATGGCCTGCTGGGCTTTGGATCTGGTGCACCGGGCAAAGACAGCCGCTCGTGGGTGCCTGAAGTGTCGTTGGCCTACCTGCTGAGAAAAAACTGGGCAATCGGTGCCGAGTACCGCGTCAAACCCAACAACCTGGAAGATCTCGGCCAAGCCGCCGGCTTGGGCAAGGGACTGGCAGAAGACGCATGGAAAGACGTTTTTGTAGCTTGGGCGCCCAACAAGAACGTGTCGGTCACGCTGGCCTATGCCGACCTGGGCCGCATCGTTCCGGGCGTGACGGCCGCGCGCAACCAGAGCGGTTATTACCTGTCTGCGCAATTCGCTTTTTAAACTGAACCCACTTCTTTTTACACGGAGATACCCATGAAAAAACTACTTGCCTCTTTTGTTCCCGCACTGGTGCTGGCCGCGTCCACCGGCATCACCTGCTCCGCCATCGCTCAGACGGCACCAGCATCGACAGCAGCACCCGCCAAGGCCAGCAGCGCTTTGTTTGACACCTTTGGCGGCAAGGTCGGCCTCGTCAAGCTGATGGACGACTTCATGGTCCGCCTGTTGGCAGACACGCGCACCGGCCCGCATTTCAAACCGACCAACCAACACCGTGTCAAAGAACAATTGGTCGACCAGTTCTGCTTTGTCATGGGCGGCCCCTGTGTCTACAAGGGCGCCGACATGAAGTCCGCACACGCCAACCTGGACATCACCAAGGGCGACTTCAACGCCCTGGTCGAGGTGCTGCAGCAGGCCATGGATGCGCAGGGTATTGCATTCACCGCACAAAACCAGTTGCTGGCCAAGCTGGCGCCCATGCACCGCGACGTGATCACCGTCCAATGAGGAAAATCATGGCCACACCTACACAACAAGACACTCCCCGCTTCGCCCATCGCGGCCTGGCAGCGGCCCTGGTCACCGGCCTGCTGGCCAGCCTGGCCCAGGCCGGCACGCTGGAAGTGCTGGTGCTGGACAGAGACGGCAAGCCACTGCCCGACGCTGTGGTCATCGTCATGCCCAGCGCGCACGGCACCGCCAAGAAGGCACTGCCACTGACGGCCACCATCAATCAGGAAAAAATGCAGTTTGTTCCCAATGTAACGGTCGTGGGCGTGGGTGCCATAGTGCGCTTTTCCAATACCGACGCTTGGGACCACCATGTGCGCCTGACAGTGCCGGGCTCCGTGACCAGCGCCAACCCGAACAACGACGGCATGTCGCTACGACTGGAGGGCAAATCGGAGGGCAAGCCAGTCAACTCCATGGTGCTATCACTCGACAAACCCGGCGCGACCGGAGCCGTCTTGCTCGGTTGCTTTATTCATGGCTCGATGAGCGGCCATGTGTATGTTGCCGAGTCGCCATGGACCGTCAAGACAGAAGCCAATGGCATCGCCGTGATTGAAGACGTGCCCGATGGTGCGGCCAATCTCAAGGTCTGGCACGCCATTCAGTTGGTTGAAAAAGCGCAGCCCGCACTGGTAGTGGGCGCGGCACCGGCCAAGCTGACGATCTCGCTCGACGTGGTGCCCCGACGCCGCCGGGGTTGATACGAACTACAGCATCTTCTGGATCAAAGCACCCTTGAAGAGTACGGGCCCTGTGGGGCCTGTTTCGCTTGGCACACCGCCTTTGGGCTCCAGACTGATGGCCAGCGTTGGCACCTCCCGCACATCGCGCTCACCTGCGGTCAGGCGCAGCAGCTTGTCACGGCCCAAAACGCCCAAGGATTTGGGTCCACCTGACGGTGGCAAGGCCCACAGTTGCAGCGAACGGTCACCCGCCTCTTGATAAGCGCCCACGCGCTGCAACGTCAGTTTCTTGGCCTTGGGGTCGAAGGTGACCAGCATGGAGGCTGCGGCCTTCTCATCGGCCAGCACCGCCACGTATTCGATCTGCGGCGCGGTCAGCAACTGGTTTTGCAGGCGGGCGATCTCGCCGCCAAACTCCTGGCGCTGACCCACACTGACGGTGATTGCCACCACTGTCGCCAAGGCGCCCACCGCCGTAGCGGCGCGCCAAAGCGTCAGGCTGCGCAGCCAGACGGCCATGCCGGTGGATTCTGCGGAGGTTTGCGCGCGTACAGCGGCTTGCGCAGCGCCGGTCTTTTCGCCCTGCACCAGGTTGTGGATGCGGGTCCAGACCGCGGCGTCAGGCTGTACCTGGGGTTGTAGTTCATTGATGCTGGATAGGCGGCTCTGCCAGATCAGCGCGGCGGCACGCACTGGTGCCTGTTCACGCGCCATGGCTTCGAAACGGCGGCGGGCACCACCGCGCAAAGTGCCCAGCGCATAGGCGCTGGCCAGGCGTTCCAATAAATCTGGGTTTTTCAGGAGGTTCATGGTCATGCCTCTCTAAGCGAAATGCGCCATGCACAAGCGCAGCTGTTCCAGGCCGCGGCGTATCCAGGTCTTGACTGTGCCCAACGGCAGGCTCAGTTGCTGGGCCATTTCACCATGGCTCAGATCGCGCACATAGGCCAGGCTGACCACCTCGCGCTGTTTGTTGTCCAGCTTGCCCAGGCACTGGTGCAAGGCCCAGGCTTGTTCGCTGGCTTGGGCCGTGTCCATGGGGGTGGGCGTATCGCCAGCCAGCGTGTCGGTCAGTGTTTCGTCCAGTTCCTGCGTCACATGGCTGCGGTCGGCAGTGCGCCGGCGCAGCATGTCCAGCCCCCGGCTGCGCACGATCAGTCCCATCCAGGCCATGGGCGGGCTCAGCGACGCACGAAAGTCGGGGGCCGAGCGCCAGATGGACAGAAAGGCCTCTTGCAGCACATCTTCGGCCCAGTCGCGGTGGGAGACCACGCGCAGCGCCAGACCGTACAACTTGGGTGCGCACTGTCGGTACAACACCTTGAGCGCGGCATCGTCTTGCTGCGCGACGCGCTCCAACAGGGCAATGAGCAGGGCGTCATTGGTTTCAGTGTTCATGTCCACATTGTGAAGGAACAGGCGGGCATGGCGCTGCGAGAACGGTGTACCCGACGGAGGACGCAGGTCGCTATTAAATAGATAGCGTGTTGCGCTTGTTCCACGAGGGCTAGAAGACAAATGCATGGTTGACATTCTCTGGAAGAACTGGGTTGCATAAGAAACTGCTCATCCAGAGTACGTAGTAGGTCGCCTATTGGATTCAAACCCGAGCAGTGCAGTGGGATGTCTGAATCTGCGACGGCGGGTCGCCCGTATTGCAAGGGTGTGGGCCGAAATTCTTTGTGCCCCGCCCATTGCCTTCAACCACAACCCAAGGAAATAACCATGACCTCTATTGTTCAAACCCTCTCCGGTACCACCGCTCCTTCTTCTTCCATTGCGCGCCGCGCCTTTATGGGCCGCACCGGCACCTTATCCGCCGTGGCCGTGGCCTTGCTGGCCGGCCAGGACGCCATGGCCCAGGGCATGTCGGCCGACACGTCCAAAGACCTCGGCATTCTCAATGTGGCACTGGGTCTGGAGCACGAAGCCATCAACGCCTACCAACTGGGTGCCGGTAGCGGCCTGCTTCAAAAGGGCGTGCTGGACGTGGCCGTGCGCTTTCAATCCGACCACAAGGCCCACCGCGACGCACTGATCACCACGATCCAGAAATTGGGCGGCACGCCGGTCATGGAAAAGAAACTGGAAGAGTATGCCAAGGCGCTAAAGGCCGACACGCTGCGCAACCAGACGGATGTGCTGGACCTGGCCGCTCGCCTGGAGCTGGGCGCAATTAATGCCTACTTGGGCGTGATCCCAGCGTTTGGCAGCAAAGACCTGGCCAAGGTCGCCGCCCGCCTGGCCGCCGATGAGACCATGCACTTCACAGTGTTGACCAGCACGCTGGGCCGCCCCCTGCCTGCGGGTGCGCTGTCCTTTGGTGCCTGATGCGGTCGCTTGTAATGCGCAGAACGTGGATGGCCGTCAGCTTGTGGACGGCACTACTGGCGTTGGCCGGGTCGCCGATGGTGGCTCGTGCCCAATCCGCAGTACGCGGTCAGACGCTGTTTGAATCGCGCTGCACGGCCTGCCACAGCCTGGACGCGAACCGCGTCGGCCCGGCTTTGCAAACCGTCGTTGGCCGCAAGGCTGGTACCGCCAGGGACTACGAGTATTCTCCGGCGCTGGCCGGCGCCAAGCACCGCTGGAACCGGCAAATGCTGCTGGCCTGGCTGACCGACCCGGAGACGGTGGTGCCGGGTCAGCGCATGGGACTCCAGGTGGAAGGAGCCGCCGATCGCGAGGATATCGTGGCATTTCTGACCGCGAAGGGCGCGGGGCGCACAACTTCGGAATAGGCTGAGGGTGTCAGTCGTGCGCCTTGCAGTTGCACCACTGGAATTCATGGCCTCCGGGTGAGGCCAAGTTACCCATCTACATATTGCGCCGGTACTGACCACCCACTTCAAATAGAGCATTGGTAATCTGCCCCAGCGAGCAGACCCGCACCGCGTCCATCAGCACCTCAAACACATTCTTGTTGGCTATGACGGCCTCTTGCAGGCGCTTGAGGGCGGCCGGTGACTCGGCGGCGTGCGTGGCGTGGAACTCGGCCAGGCGTTTCAACTGGCTCTGCTTTTCCTCATCGGTACTGCGCGCCAACTCCAGCTTGTCGTTCACCGGATCGCCATGCGGGTTGCGGAAGGTGTTGACGCCGATGATGGGCAGCTCGCCGGTGTGCTTGAGCATCTCGTAGGTCATGCTCTCGTCCTGGATCTTGCCGCGCTGGTAGCCGGTTTCCATGGCACCCAGCACGCCGCCGCGGTCGGCTATGGCCGTGAACTCGGACAGCACGGCCTCTTCCACCAACTCGGTCAGCTCCTCGATGATGAAGGCACCCTGGTTGGGGTTCTCGTTCTTGGCCAGGCCCCACTCGCGGTTGATGATCAGCTGAATCGCCATGGCGCGGCGCACCGAGTCTTCGGTGGGCGTGGTGATGGCCTCGTCGAATGCGTTGGTGTGCAGGCTGTTGCAGTTGTCGTAGATCGCGATCAGCGCCTGCAGCGTGGTGCGGATGTCGTTGAACTGGATCTCCTGCGCGTGCAGGCTGCGGCCCGAGGTCTGGATGTGGTATTTGAGCTTCTGGCTGCGCTCGTTGGCGCCGTATTTCTCCTTCATGGCCACCGCCCAGATACGGCGTGCCACGCGGCCCATGACCGTGTATTCGGGGTCCATGCCGTTAGAGAAGAAGAAACTCAGGTTGGGCGCAAAGTCGTCAATGTGCATGCCGCGCGCCAGATACGCCTCCACCAGCGTAAAGCCGTTGGACAGCGTAAACGCCAACTGGCTGATCGGGTTGGCACCGGCCTCGGCAATGTGGTAACCCGAGATGGATACCGAGTAAAAATTGCGCACGTTGTGGTGCACAAAATACTCGGCGATGTCGCCCATCACCTTCAACGAAAACTCGGTGGAGAAGATGCAGGTGTTCTGGCCCTGGTCTTCTTTCAAAATGTCGGCCTGCACCGTGCCGCGCACATTGGCCAGCACCCATTCGCGGATTTTTTCGGTTTCGGTGTCGGTCGGCTGGCGGCCGTTGTCGGCCTGAAATTTCTCCAGGTTCTGGTCGATGGCCGCGTTCATGAACATGGCCAGGATGCTGGGCGCCGGACCGTTGATGGTCATGGACACGCTGGTGGCCGGGTTGCACAGATCAAAGCCGCCATACAAGACCTTCAAATCGTCCAGCGTGGCAATGGAAACGCCACTGTTGCCGACCTTGCCGTAGATGTCCGGGCGTGGATCGGGGTCGTTGCCATACAGCGTGACCGAGTCAAACGCGGTGGACAGGCGCTTGGCCGCCATGCCGCTGGACAGCAGCTTGAAGCGGCGGTTGGTGCGGAAGGCGTCTCCCTCGCCGGCGAACATGCGGGTCGGGTCCTCGCCCTCGCGCTTGAAGGCGAAGGTGCCGGCGGTATAGGGGTAGCTGCCGGGCACGTTGTCCAGCATCAGCCACTTCAGGATTTCGCCGTGGTCCTCATAGGTGGGCAGGGCCACCTTGCGGATCGTGGTGCCGGACAGGGACTTGGTGGTCAATGCCGTGCGCAGTTCCTTGTCGCGGATCTTGACGACGTATTCGTCACCGGCGTAGGCCTTCTGCATTTCGGGCCACTGGGCCACCAGTTTGCGGGCAGCGGGGTCCTGGCGCTCGCTGCGCTCAGTTGCCAGGCGCAGCACCGTGTTCTTGGCGCCATCGCGCGTCGCGTCGTCGTCCAGCAGCATGCGAGCCGTCTCGCTCAGTTGCTGGATCTCACGGGCCAACCTAGCCTCGGCACGGGCGTGCCGCTTGTAGCCACGTACGGTGTCGGTGATCTCGG
>Ga0208398_100781_pt1 | contig 16415 bp, 13 predicted proteins | sample LakWasMe79_HOW10_2_FD_183905 | JGI IMG/M metagenome (GOLD analysis project Ga0208398, IMG submission 183905) | Freshwater sediment methanotrophic microbial communities from Lake Washington under simulated oxygen tension - Sediment Metagenome... | ecosystem: Environmental > Aquatic > Freshwater >...
AGCAGCGCGATATCAGCTTCAACGAGTCGGCCGTGCTGGCCAAAGAGGCGGAGGAAGTGCTGCTGTTTCGCGATATGCAGAGCGACATCCTGCAGCAGCTGCTGCGTCGCCTGGCAGCCATCAAGACACTGGATGCGTCCTGACCATGGAGTTGGATCGCGTGGATCGCACGCTGCTGGAATTGCTTCAGCAGGATGGCCGCATGAGTGCGCAGGCGTTGTCCGAGCAGGTCAGTCTATCGGCGCGTGCCACGTTGAACCGGGTGCACCGGTTGGAGGCAGAGGGGCTCATCCAAGGCTACCGTGCCATGCTGCACCGATCGGCGCTGGGCGAGCATGTTGCCGTGTTTGCTGAAGTGGCACTCAAGGACCAGCGCCAAGCCACCGTGAAGCGGTTTGAACAGGCCATGGTCGCTTGCCCGGAAGTGGTCGCGTGCTATCTGGTCAGTGGGCGCTACGACTATCTGGTGCGTCTGTCGTGCCGTGATCTGGCCCACTACCGGGATTTGACCAGCGCCTGGCTGGACGATGTGGCGCTGTGCATTGACAAGGTGGTCACCAGCACCGAACTTCAGACCATCAAGGAGTTTGCTGGATTCCCGCTGACGGTGCGCGCGTCGGCCTGAATCGGTTAACCGCGAACAATTCTTTTGGGCGGGCGATCCGTGGCAGTGTCGCTGCCGGGCTTGTCGGTGTAGAGGTAAGCAGAAATCGCCTCTGTCAGCTTTTCTGCCTGGGTTACCTGGTTGTCACCACTGACCATCAGACTGGTCACCAACGCTTCGATGACCAACAGCGCCGCCGTATAGCTGCTTGACAACACAGGGTGTGTGGCGGGCGCTACCAGTACGTCGTGAGACCACTGCACCAGTGGAGAGGCCATGGAGTCGGTCAGAGCGATCACATGGGCGCAGCGATCGCGTGCATAGCGGGTCAGCATGACGGCATCACTGGCGTAGCGTGGGAAGGATATGGAGAAGAGCAGATCCTTGGGGCCAATGTTCATCAACCGCCCGGCGGCCACCTCGGTTCCGCCAAATTCCACCACGTTGATGGCCTGGCGGCAGAAAGGCTGAAGGTCCAGTGCCAACATGGCCGACAGGTGCGCGCTGATGCCAAAACCCAATGTGTACACCGTGTCAGCCGCCAGAATCTTGTGCGCAATGGCAATTAGGAGCGACGGATTGAGCCCGGATGCAGCTGACTGGAAATTGCTGACGCTGGCTTCGAGGCTCTCAGCGATGATGGGGTTGCTGCTGCTGGCGGTTTCGCCTTTGCGCTGCAGGGCGTTGCGCAGCTTGTCAACAGGCTGAAACACCGGTTGCAGGGCGTGTTGCAGCGCATCAGCCATTCCGCTGCGCAAGGCCGCAAATCCATTGAATCCCAATGTGCGGGCGAAGCGGCTCAGTGTGGCCGTTGATGTTTGCGTGTTGGCGGCCAGTTCTTCAATACCCCATGCCGTTGCACGCACCGGGTTGCGCAACAGGAAGTCGGCAATAGCGACGTTGGTCCCACGCCCCTCCGATAAAACAGCACGCAGCTGAAAACCCAGCGGCGATTGCGCAAATGCAGTGTCCACGGCCGAGTTGGAGTATGGGGGGATTGCGGGGGCTGCGTCTTTGGTCATGGAAATGCAGTCTAGCAATGATTGCGGGACGCGACGCTCATTTCGACAGGTGGGGCAGGGGGGCGGGCGCCTTGCACCACGCTTCGCAGGGGGCAAATTGGACCAGCAGCCCGGTATAGGAACTCTTGCCCACACTCATTTCGTCGGGCGCCGGGGTGCCTCGAAATTCGGTGCGGTCGTCACGAGAAAGTGTGGCGCTGTAGTAGGGCTGCGTCTGTTGGCTGCGCGGATCGATGCTGTAGTGGGTCGTTCCAAATCCTTGCAGCGCGCCCCGCCATGCCATGGCGGCAGTCAGGTTCAGGAAGTTGGAAGCTCCATAGTCCAGCAGGCGGTCCTGTGTCACCAGGGGCTGGGTGCCGGATGGCGTCAGTAGCGGGGCGCTGGTTGATAGGCTGACCTGCAAGTCACCCGCCGCATTGATGAGTGCGCGGTCACCGGGCAGCAAATAGTGGGCCCGCACGCCTGAAATACTGAAGCGCAGCCGTGGGTCTGCGACAGCGGTGGCAGTGCGCAGGTCCGCAATGAAGACCCCGCCGGCCCCGAGCACCGAGAAGTGTGTGGTTCCATTTGTGTCGGCCTGACTTACCAACATGGCCGTGTTTTCATCGACGCCAAATCCATAGTCCATTGCGCCTTCGTGGGTCGCCCGTATCAGACGCGCCTCACGAGCGCGCCTGGAGAAGTGGGAGTCGAGCACCCCAAAGCGAAAGACACCCAAACCCCCGAGTGGGTAGAGGACGGGGGCATAGGTGGCGGTCTGTTCGGAGAGCCCGAGTTCCGGTGCGTCTCCTGCGGGTCCCACTCCCCGTTTGAAGCCACGGCGCAACACGTCATAGGAATCGCCGCCGCCGATCATGGGGACGGGTTTGCCGCGCCACAGGCTGCCTCCCTGGATGTGGTTGCCGGCGCTGGTGCCCGCCACCACTAGTTTGCCTTGGGCGTGGCGCTGCTGCAGGATGGTGAGCTGGGCACTGGGCAGGGTGTAGTTGCCAGCAGTATCCTTGCTGACCAGGCTCTCCAGGTGGCGCGCCTGGTTACCACCGGAAAAGTAGATGCCGCTCAAGCGGCTCAAGATCATGTTCAGCGCGCGGCCACGGTTGGCGCAGAACGCCTGCTGCTGCTTGGTCAGATCAGGAAACACCAGATCGGCGTGGTAAACCACCCGCTGCGGGTTGGTGTTGGCATAGCTGTCGTAGTAGTAGCGCAGGTTGCGGCAGTCATCAGCGTCCAGTGCCTGGCGAAAACCGCCATCCAGAGGCAGATACACCACTTCGGCGCCGGCCGACTGCAATGCGAACACGTTGATGTCGCGATCCACAAACGGGTGTGGTCCGGCCGATGCGGTTACGACGCCAATCAGTGGTGTCTTCCCCCCGTTCACGGCCCGCGCTGCCGCAACAAACTCGGTTGCAATGGCCACGCTTGCCCTGTTGGACGAAAAAAGGATAGACCGTGTCTGGACTTTGCGTGGAGGCTGCGGACTACGTTCAACCAACGCGGTCCGCAGGACAGCGCCTTCTGCCAGGGTCATGTGCGCCTGGTCTGACGGCGTCGGACTTTGCAACATGCGCTCCACTGTGTCCCATGGCAGGCTTTTTTGCGCGCCGTTGGATTGCAGGACCCGGGCTAGTTTGGATATCACGATGGACTTGCGGTCCGCATCGAACAAACTTGCTGGCACCTGTTGCAACGCCTCCAAGTTGGCGGGCGTCAGTGCATACGTAAAAGCTGGAGTCGGGTACTCCGCGTCGAAACTCACGTCGTCGCGGGTCATGCCCTGGAACGCGGGGTCCCGCGCCAGGATGGTGTCCCAATCGGCGGTGCAGTCCGGGCTTTGCCCGGGGCCTGAATAGCTGGAGCAGCGCCGCTCTGCGCCACCAATGACAACGTTGGCTAGCAACCGGACCGGCTCGGCAGTCGCGGCGCGGCCTGCGATCAGCAGCAACAGCCCGCACTTAGCGAGTCGGCCCGGCCAGTTTGTTCTTGACAGCGGGATCAATGGCATTCGGAGTTCGTGGAGCAGGATCGCAGTGAGTGGGGGTGAAAACGCAAATTTTCAAATCCGCCGGTCTTGAAAGCAAATTCGTCGAAAAAATCTCAGTAAGTGGATTATTGGCGAATTTCCAGCCCACGTCGCACGGGTTTGTACCTATATTTTCATATAGACCATTTATGAAAATATATGTACATTACGGATTCCTAGTTCGGAACGGTTTCTTTTTTCCTTTTATGGAGTCTCCATGTCTCGCAAACTGACCCTTGCGCTCGCAGTCATCACCGGTTTCGGACTGACTTCGCTCGCACATGCCCAGGCCCCCGGCTGGGCCAAAATCCGCATTGGCGTGGAAGCCAACTATCCCCCATTTTCCCAAATGGGGACCGATGGCAAGTTCTCAGGTTTTGATATCGACATTGCCAACGCCATTTGCGCTACCTTGAAGGCTGAGTGCACCCTGGTCTCGCAGGAATGGGATGGCATGATGCCGGCCCTCAACGCGCGCAAGTTCGACATGATCGTGGCCTCCATGACCATCTCCGAAGAGCGCCTCAAGGTGGCGGATTTCAGCGACTCCTACTACGACATCCCGTCCACCTTTGTTGCCAAGACAGGTGCGTTCAAAGACATCAGCCCTGCAGCGTTGAAGGGCAAGACCATCATCGTGACGCGCAACACACCGCGCGCCAAGTACGTTGCAGACAACTACAAGGAAAGCCAGGTTCTGCAGGTCGCCAAGGAGGCCGATGTCACGATGGAACTCGCCGCAGCGCGGGGAGACATCGCCTTTGGCTCATCGCTGGCTGCAACCAGTGCCTTTTTGAAATCGCCTGAAGGCAAATCCTTCAGCAAGGTAGGCCCACCCATCAACCCCAGCGGCAACAAAGCCGGCGGAACCGGGATTGCCATGCGCAAGGGCGAAGAGACGCTGCGTACCAAAGTCAATGCAGCGCTGAAAACCATCACTGCCAACGGCGTCTACAAGAGCATCAACGACAAGTACTTCGACGTCAACATCCGCGGCGAATAAGCCGCAATCCAAGCCTCAACTCCACCCCATCAATCCAAGGCCCCCATGAAAAACACATCCATCCAAAGCGGCGTCAAAGGCGTTTTTGTGTTGCGCCCCAGCGCACACGCAGTTGCGCTGACGCTGGCAGTATTTGCCAGCCAGACTGCAATGGCCCAATCGAGTGACACGAGCAAGCTCGAGCGTGTCGAAATTACCGGTAGTTCCATCAAAAGGCTTGACAGCGAAACGGCACTGCCGGTCCAGATCATCAAGCGCGAGGACATCGACAAAAGCGGTGCCTCGACTGCGGCGGAAATTCTCAAGTCCATCAGCGCCAACACGGCACCGTTGACGGACGGTGCCAGCATCACCGATGGGACGTCGGGTCAACGCGGTTTCAATGGCGCCAACTTGCGTGGCCTGGGTGTGTCGTCCACACTGGTCCTGCTCAACGGCCGGCGTCTGGCCAACTTTGCAACGCCCGGCGACAACGCCGGTGTCGACCTGAACAACATCCCCGCCGGCGCAATCCAGCGCGTCGAAGTGCTGAAGGACGGCGCGTCGGCCATCTACGGCACCGATGCCATTGGGGGAGTCATCAACTTCATCACCCGCAAGGACTACCAGGGATTCGACGTCAGCACCTCGATTGCCAACACCCAGGAAGGCGGCGCGGGTAAAAAGACGCTCAGCCTGAGCGGTGGCTACGGTGACCTGGCCAAGGACGGCTTCAACCTCATGGGTGTTGTGGACCTGCAAAAGCTAGACGCACTGCGCTCAAGTCAGCGCCAGTTCATCCAGGATCGGCCCTTGGCGGACTTGCTGCCCGCGCTGATGTCGAGCAAGCCCTATCCCGCCAACATGCGCGTCCGCTCGGCGGACCAATGGGCGGCCATGCAAAAGGCGGGTTTGCTGCCGGCCACGGCACCCTATGTGCGCAGCACGCTGGTTAACCCGTCCGCGCCGAACTGCAACGCGCCGGCCAGCGTCTTTGCACCCAACAGCTACGGCGGCAAATACGGATGCAGCTACGACTACATGCGCGATACCGAGATATACCCTGAGTCCACCAAGAACAGCTTCCTGGGCCGTGCGACGGTGCAGGCGGCACCGGATCACCAGTTGTTTGCCGAGGTCATGAGCAGTCGGGCCAATAGCACCTACCGATTGAGCCCCAACCCGCAGAACATCAGTTCCTTTCCCGTTGCCAACCTGCCAAGCGCGTACCGTACTGCATTGACCGGTTCCGGTCTGCCGAGCACCGTCAACCGCATCCAGTTGCGCATGACCGAAGCGGGCAACCGTACCAATGAAGTGACCAGTACCGGGCAGCGCATGGTGGTTGGTGCCAACGGCATCGTCGCGGGCTGGGACTACGACGTTGCCGTGTCGCGCGCAGAAAATCGCGCGGTTGACAAGTATGTCGATGGCTACGTGCTCTTCGACAAATATGAGGCCGCTGTTTTGAACGGCACCATTAACGCGTTTGGCCCCTCCGGACAGGCCGGGCTCGATCTGATCCGCAGTATCAAGGTCAACGATGAGGCACGCTCCTCCAAGGGCGTTACCACCAGCCTGGATGGCAAGATATCGAAGGCGCTGATGCCGCTCGACGGCGGTGATCTCGCGCTGGCCATTGGTGGCGAATTGCGCAACGAAAATGCCACATTTACGCCTTCAGCACTGCTGTTGTCCAACAACATCGGCGGTGACCGCGACACAGGCCTGTTGGCCGGCTCCAGTACCGCACTGAAAGCCACCGACGACAGCCGCCAGATCAGCTCCGTGTTTGCCGAAGTCAACGCCCCTGTGACCAAGCAGCTGGAACTGCAGTTTGCACTGCGCTCAGACAACTACAACGACGCGGGCAGCAGCACCAACCCGAAATTCGGCGTGCGCTGGCAACCGCAGAAGGACCTGCTGGTGCGTGGATCGGCTGGTACGGGTTTTCGTGCCCCTTCGCTCAATGATCTGAAAGGGCCGACCACCTTCGGTTCAGCATCGAGCTTCCTGACCGACCCGGACTGCGTCAAGAGCGGCGGCAGCATCGACAGCTGTACCGACCAGTGGCCGGTGGAGCGCCGCTCCAACCCCAACCTCAAGCCAGAGAAGTCGCAGCAGTTCTCGCTGGGCTTTGTGATGGAGGCCAGCAAGAACTTCAACTTCAGTGTGGACTACTGGAACATCCGCAAGACGGACGTCATCAGTACCCTGGGTGAGCAGATCATCGTCGGTAACACGGCCGCCTACAACGGCAGCTACATCCAGCGTGATGCAGACGGATTTATCACCAACATCATTCTGAAGAAGGAAAACCAGGGTGCGCTGGACACTTCTGGCTTGGATTTCGGGGCTGACTACCGCGGCGCGGCCACCGACATGGGGCGCTTCAGTGTGGGCATGAGCGGCACGCTGGTGCTCAACTACGACCGCCAGTTCGGACCCAAGGAGCCGACCCGCAGCAACCTGGGCCTTTTCCTGAATGACCAGGTGATCCAGAAATGGCGCCACCGCATCAGCTTTGGCTGGGACATGGGGGCGTATAGCCTGACATTGGCAAACCAATATTCGTCGAGCTATACCGACCAGAACACAACCTATGACCCCACCACCAACAAGCTGTTGGCTGCACGAGATGTGGACGCCTATTCCCTATGGGACCTGACCGGCAGCTACGCCATCACCAAGGCACTGAAGGTGCGTGCCGGTGTGCTGAACCTGCTCAACACGGCGCCACCGTTCTCCAACCAGGCCTACTACTTTCTGGCGGGCTATGACCCAACCTACACCGACCCCCGCGGCCGCAGTGCCTTTGTCAGCGTGAACTACGCGTTCAAGTAAGTCCAACAAGGGGTTTTCAACAAACTCCAGTTGGTAAATCGGCCGGTAGCCCTCGTTAAACCTGGACTACCCGCTTCAAATTCAATAGCAACCGGAACTCACTGTGCTCTACGGTTATCTGCCAGCCATTCTTGAGGGGCTGGGCCTGACGCTGCGCGTCTCGGCCCTTTCCCTGGCCATCGCCTGTGTCTTCGGGCTCATGGGCGCAGCCGCCAAGCTGTCCGGCTCGCGTGCGGCCCGCTGGAGTGCCGAGGTCTACACGACGTTGATCCGTGGTATGCCCGAACTCGTGTTGATGTTGTTGATCTTCTACGGCGGCCAGATCGGCATCAACATGTTGGCCGAGCTGCAGGGCTGGGACTACATCGAAGTTCCGCCCTTCCTGGCCGGTGTCCTGACGATCGGCTTCATCTTCGGCGCTTACCTGACCGAAACGTTCCGGGGCGCCATCCTGGCCGTGCCCAAAGGGCAAGCCGAGGCCGCATTGGCCTTCGCCATGCCGCGCCGGCTGGTGTGGTGGCGCATCGTGCTGCCTCAAATGGTGCGCCATGCAATCCCCGGGTTTGCCAACAACTGGCTGATCATGATCAAGGCCTCGGCCCTGGTGTCCATCATCGGTCTCGACGACATGGTGCACCGGGCCGGGCTGGCGGCAGCGTCCACCCGCGCACCGTTTACTTTCTATGTGGCTGTGGCGCTGATCTACCTCGCGCTGACCAGTGTCTCCATCTTTGCCCTGTCGCGCCTGGAAGCGCGCTTCAGCCTGGGCGTGAAGAAAGTGCAGTTCTAACGTGCAGTGGCAACTCATTCTGGACAGCCTGCCACTCTACGTGGAGGGCATTCGTACCACTGTCGTTCTGCTGGCCATCAGCCTGCTGAGTTCGTTTGTGCTGGCGGTGCCGCTCGCGGTAGCGCGGGTGTCGGGCAACCCGTGGATCTCGCGCACCGTGTGGTTCTACACCTATGTATTGCGCGGCACGCCGCTGTTGGTGCAGTTGTTCATCCTGTACCACGGGCTCGCCCAGTTCGAAGCCGTGCGGGAAAGCGCCGCCTGGGTGTTGCTGAAGAATGCGTGGTTTTGCGCCTGGCTGGCGTTCACACTCAACTCCACCGCCTACACCACCGAGATCTTTGCCGGTGCCCTCAAAGCCACCAACCACGGCGAAATCGAAGCAGCCCGCAGCTATGGGCTCAGCGGTTTCACGCTGTACCGTCGCATCCTGCTGCCCAGTGCATTGCGCCGGGCCCTTCCGCAGTACAGCAATGAGGTGGTGGGCCTGATGCACGCCACCGCGATCGCCAGCACCGTCACGCTGGTGGACATCACCCGCGTGGCGCGCGATGTGTATGCCAACAACTTGCTGGTGACGGAATCGTTCGGAGTGGCGGCCGCCATCTACTTTGTCTTTACCTTTACGCTGGTCGGCATCTTCAAGCTGCTGGAGCGACGCTTCCTGCGCCACCTCCACTCTCAGCAGACGCTGAGCAAACCCAAGACCACCCCAACGCCTTTGGCGACTCCCCATGCAAATCCAAACTATTGATCTCCTGAGCGGCTCTCCGGGCACACAGCAATCACTGCAAGTCCTGCGCTTTGGCACCCCGGGTGCACGGCCCAAGGTCTACATCCAGAGCGCATTGCATGCCGACGAGGTGCCGGCCATTTTGGTGGCCCACCACTTGGCGCAACTTCTGGAGCAGGCGCAGGCCGACGGTACCGTGTGCGGCGAAGTGGTGCTGGTGCCGTTTGCCAACCCCATCGGCCTGGGGCAACAACTGTTTGGCCAGCACCAGGGGCGTTTTGATCTGCGGGATGGGGGCAACTTCAACCGTGGCTATCCCGAACTGGCCGCCAAGGTGGTAGACAACGTGCGACCCTTGCTGACGCAGGATGTTGACAGCAACACACGCTGTATTCGAACCGCCATGCTGCAGGCAGTCGAAAGCCAGGCCGCCGCCAACCCCACGCAGGACCTCAAGAAACAGTTGCTGAAACTGGCCGTGGATGCCGATGTGGTGCTGGACCTGCACTGCGACACCGATGCGGTGATGCACCTCTATGCCCTCACGCCCCAGTCCGCCACGGCCGAACAACTGGGCGCTGCACTGGGCGCCCGGGCCGTCCTGTTGGCAACCGAGTCGGGCGATTCACCGTTCGATGAAGCCTGCACGCGCCCGTGGTTTGACCTGCAGAAGCTGCTGCCCGGGTTTCCCATCGCGCTGGCGTGCTTTGGTGCCACTGTGGAGTTGCGCGGCGAGACCGACACCAACCACGAGTTGGCCGAGCAGGACGCCCAGGGCGTCTGTGCATTTCTGGCCCAGCAAGGGGTGATATCGGGAGTTCCGGACTCCCTGCGCAGCGCGCAGTGCGTGCCCACGCCGCTGTCTGGCTCTGAGCCCATCACCGCGCCGCACGCGGGTGTGGTGGTGTTCCACCGCAACCCGGGCGAGCGGGTGGTCGGTGGCGACGTGATTGCCGATGTGGTGGATGCCCTGACCGGCAATGTGACACAGCTGCGTTGCAAGTCGGACGGGCTGCTTTACGCCCGCTGTGGCTCGCGTTGGGCCGTTCCTGGCAAGCGGCTGGCCAAGATTGCTGGCACCTCGCTGGCGCGCACCGGCAAGCTTCTGAGCCCCTGATTGGCTGCAACACACGATGAAAGACAGTCCCATGGCTCCCACCACCATCCTGCAAGGATTGGATATTTGCAAACGCTTTGGCACGAATGAAGTGCTCAAGGGCGTGAGCGTCACCGCGCACAAGGGCGATGTCATCTCCATGATTGGCTCCAGTGGCTCCGGAAAGAGCACCTTCTTGCGTTGCCTGAACATGCTGGAGCAACCCAACGCAGGGCGCATCGTGCTCGATGGCGAAGAGCTGGAGCTGGTGTCCGACAAGCTCGGAACCCTGAAGGTAAGCAGCCAGCCGCAGCTGCAGCGCCTGCGCTCGCAAGTGTCCATGGTGTTCCAGCACTTCAATTTGTGGGCACACATGACGGCGCTGGAGAACGTCGTCGAGGCGCCCATCCACGCTCTGGGGCTGAGCAAGGCCGAGGCTATCGAGCGCGCGAATGCCTATCTGCAGCGTGTGGGTGTCTACCATCGCAAGGACGCGTTTCCGGCCCATCTTTCGGGCGGTGAGCAACAGCGGGTTGCCATCGCCCGGGCTTTGGCGATGGAGCCCAAGGTCATGCTGTTTGATGAGCCGACCTCGGCGCTGGACCCCGAGCTGGTGGGCGAAGTGTTACGCGTGATGCGCACGGTGGCTGAAGAGGGCCGCACCATGATTGTGGTGACCCATGAGATGGGCTTCGCGCGCGAGGTCAGCAGCAAGGTGGTGTTTCTGCACAAGGGTCAGATCGAGGAGCAGGGTGAACCCAACGAGGTCTTGCTGCGTCCGCGCAGCGAGCGGCTCAGGGCATTCTTGTCGAACAGTCTGAAATAGCACCGTGATGGCGCACAGGGACAGCGGAGGGAGGGGAGGAGGCAAACTAAAAGACCCGGCACGAGGGCCGGGTCTTTTAGTTCAGCCGTGGGTGCACGGCGTGTTGGCTGGCCCGTATCGGGCTACGCTTTAGCGAGTCTTCTTGGCTTTGGACGCGGGCGCGACCGAAGCGGCCATCGATGCGCTCTTTTCCATAGCTGTGTCGAGTGCGCTCTCTGCGGTTGACGCAGCGGCCTTCAGGTTCTTGGCAACTGCCGAGAATGCTTCGGGTGCGGGATGTGCCTTTTCAATGGCGTCCACGGTGCTGTGGAACTGACCAAAGCTCAAGGCGGTCGCATCTTTCAGGTTCTTGGCAAACATCGCGGCGCCGGCTTCGGCAGATGCCTTCATGATTTCAAAAGCGGCCTGTGGGTCCTTGATGCCCTTGATGGCTTCCACGGTCTCGGTCAACGCGGCTTGTGCTTCGCGTGCCTGGTTCTGCGCCAGATCGGCCCATGCCTTCAAGTTGTCCTGAGCAGGCTTGATCGCGTCCTGCATGGCAGCAGGTGTGAACTTGGGAGCCGACTCGGCCATTGTTTTAGCCATAGCTTCGAAGGGAGTGTTCTTGAACATGGTGGTTCCTTTAAGAAATGTTGCAGTGCAGCAATTATGGATCAAATTTCGGTTGTGTGCCAGTTTTGGTTTGACTTACTGAAGATTAGTGATGGCTCTCCACAACCCGGAGTTGGTCCACGCGGGCTGTCCATTCACTCGCTTCCGATTCGGAATTGAAGCCCGCGAAAGCAGGCGGTATCCGCTGAAACGACGCACCACAACAGCGACTCCCGTCAGTGGTAACAACCTAAACTTCTTGCGCCCCTTCCATAACGGCTGAAGAGATATCCATATGACACGCTACATTGACATTACAGACATCCAGAACCTCGTGATGCACCACGGCGCCGCGCGCATGATGGCCGAGATGGCCGACTGCATTCGCGAAGATTTTTTGCGTTGGGAAGACTTCGATAAATCCCCCCGAACCGCCAACCATTCGGTCAACGGCGTCATCGAACTGATGCCGGTTTCGGACGACGCGTTGTATGCATTCAAGTACGTCAACGGGCACCCCAGGAACCCCCTGCAGGGCCTGACCACCGTCATGGCATTTGGCGTGCTGGCCGATGTGGCAACCGGCTACCCATCGCTGCTCAGCGAGCTGACCATCACGACGGCCATGCGCACGGCCGCCACCTCGGTTCTGGCAGCCAAGGCACTCGCACGACCCGATAGCCGCAGCATGGCGCTGATTGGAAACGGGTCGCAAAGCGAGTTTCAGGCCATCGCGTTCATGACCCAACTCGGCATCCGGGAATTGCGGGTGTTTGACGTGGACAGCGCTGCCACCGACAAGCTCGTTGCCAACCTGGCGCCCTACACCAGGACCGGTGAATTGAAGATCGTGCGCGCAGCGTCGATTCGCGAAGCCGTACGGGGCGCCGACATCGTGACCACCGTCACCGCATACAAAACCAATGCCACGATCCTGACCGACGACCTGGTGGAGCCCGGCATGCACCTGAACGCCGTGGGTGGCGACTGCCCTGGCAAGACGGAACTGCAGCCCAGCATCCTGTTGCGCTCCAAGGTCTTCGTGGAGTACGAGCCGCAGACCCGGGTGGAGGGCGAGTTGCAGCAAATGCCTGCCGATTTCCAGACCCACGCGCTGTGGGAGGTTTTGGCGGGTATTGCCGCGGGGCGCGATGATGCGGCACAGGTGACGCTGTTTGATTCGGTCGGGTTTGCATTGGAGGACCTGTCGGCATTGCGGTACATCCACGAGTTGTCCCAGAAGCTGGGCATTGGCACAACGGTGGATCTGGTGCCCACGTTGCGCGATCCCAAGGACCTGTTTGGTTGCGCCACGGCAGCGCGCCCGCCATTGCGCAAAGCAGCATGACGCCCAAGCTCTTGCACCTGATAGGTGCTGAAGTGGGGGAAGGAGCCAGCGATGGCGGTTGCAAGTGGGGTGCGCAGGCGTTGCGTCAGCGCGGCATGGTTCAAGCCTTGACGGCGACGGGCCGGGAGAGCATCTGGGGTGACACCGTCACCGCGCAGCCGCTACTCGCCAATAGCCGGCTGGATGCCATTGAAGCCTTTTCGCGCCAGCTGGCCATGTCGGTTGAGCGTGCGTTGCGAAAGGGTCATCAGCCCTTGGTGGTGGGTGGCGACCACTCTTGTGCCGCCGGAACCTGGAGTGCTGTGGCCCAGGTCTTGCAGCCCGCGGGTGCATTGGGGCTGATCTGGATCGACGCCCATCTGGACGCGCACACACCACAGACGTCTGACAGCCAGGCTCCGCACGGTATGCCATTGGCAGCACTTCTGGGTCACGGCAGCGAGGGGATGGCCAGGCTGTATGGATGGAGCGGCAAGTTGTTGCCCTCCAATGTCGTGGTGATTGGTGCGCGCAGCTACGAGCCGGCCGAAGCCGAGTTGTTGGAGGCACTTCAGGTGCGGGTAATGACCATGGAGGAGGTACTGGACCGCAGCTTTGCAGTCTGCTTTGAGGAGGCGCGCGCAATCGTCAAGCGCAATACAGCAGGCTGGGGGCTTACGCTGGATCTGGATGGCCTGGACCCGCTGGATGCCCCCGGCACCGGCACACCGGTGGAGACCGGGATTCGCCTGGCCGATGCAGTCCACGTCTTGGCCGGGAGTGGACACGACCCCGATTTTGTTGCCATGGAGCTGGCCGAGTACAACCCGCTGCGTGATTTTGGCGGACGCACAGCCCAGGCTGCCATGCAGTTGGTGTGCGCCGCGCTAAACTTGCCCGATGCAACTTGCGGCCAATCAACTCGGGAACCACCTCGCGCGGGGAATCAAAAGCCTGTACACGCTGCATGGTGACGAACCCTTGCTGCTACAGGAAGCGCTGGATGCCATCCGGGCCATGGCCCGCCAGCAGGGCTTTACCGAACGCACCGCGCACACTGTGGCCGGTGCCCACTTTGACTGGAGTGAGGTGCTGGCGGCTGGCGGCTCACTGAGCCTGTTTGCCGACAAACAAATCGTCGAGGTGCGCATCCCCTCCGGCAAGCCGGGCAAAGACGGCAGTGTCGCCTTGCAGCAGCTGGCCGAGATTGCACAGGACAACGACTCCACACTCACCATCGTCATGCTGCCGCGCCTGGACAAGATGACCAAGTCCAGCGCCTGGTTTGCCGCACTGGAAAGCTTTGGCGTCACCCTTGAAGTACAGCCCGTTGAGCGCAATGCGTTGCCGCAGTGGATTGCGCAACGCCTGTCGGCGCAAGGGCAGCGCGTGGCGCCGGGCGAAGAGGGCCAGCGCACGCTGCAGTTCTTTGCCGACCGGGTGGAGGGCAATCTGCTGGCGGCACACCAGGAGATCCAGAAGCTGGGCCTGCTATTTCCGGTGGAGGGCGCGGGCGGTGGCGTGTTGACGTTTGACCAGGTGGAAAGTGCCGTGATGAACGTGGCGCGCTACGACGTGTTCAAGCTCAGTGAGGCAGTGCTCGGCGGCCAGGCGCTGCGCGTGCAGCGCATGCTCGATGGCCTGCAGGCCGAGGGCGAGGCCGAAGTGCTGGTGCACTACACGCTGAGCGAGGACATCCGCGCCTTGAAGCGTGTCAAGGACGCCATGGCCCAGGGCAAGCCGCTGCCCATGGCGCTGCGTGAACAGCGTGTCTGGGGTGCCAAGGAGCGCCTGTTTGAGCGCGTCCTGCCGCGCCTCTCGGTGACCACGTTGTCGGAGCTGTTGCAATCGGCCCATGTGGTGGACGGCATTGTCAAAGGCCTGAAGCAGCCCGACTGGCCGACCTCGGGCTGGCAGGCATTGCACCGTCTGGCCCTGCAGCTGTGTGCGCTGTGCGCGGTGGCGCCGGCGGGCGCTACGGCAAGGCCGCGAGCATCCTGACAAATTCTGCGGCGAAACGTTGGGTATCGCCCGGGATTCCAGATAAGCCCGCATGCCCGGTGCATGACCGCCGGGCAGCAGCAGGGCATCAAACCCGGAGGTTTGCAGGTCGGCGTAGCGCAGCGGCTTTTGAAACTCTGCGCATTGCAGCATGGTGGCGCAGGCGCGGCGCCCGTTCGCGTCGGCCATCAGTTGCGGCGCCAGCGGCCCCAGCCCCTTGCCGGAGCACATGATGGGGTCGGCAGTGCCCGGTGCGCCGTCGGGCGTGGCAAAGCTCACACGATGCCCCGCGGTGTCCAGCGCCCGCCAGGGCACGGCGGACTCGGTGGCGTCAAAGTCGGCGTCTGGGATGGGGATCAGGATGTGGGCCATGGGGGTGTGTCCGTCAAGAGATGCCCGGGATCATGCGCCATGGCGCCGTCACTTTGCCAGGCCGGCGTGTGCATTTGGAACTCTGCCAAAATCCCCCCATGAACGCGACCCCCACCACCGACTACGCCCTGGCCTTGGGCGCCAAGGCAAAAGCGGCCTCCGCCCTCATGGCGGCTGCGCAGACTGCTACAAAAAACCGAGCACTTCGCCGTCTGGCCGGGCTGCTGCGCGAGAACACACAGGCGCTGCAAATCGACAACGCCAGGGACATTGACCGTGCAACGGCAGCCGGGTTGGCCGCGCCGATGGTGGACCGGCTCAAGCTGACCCCCAAGGTGCTGGAGACCTGTGCCCAGGGTTGCGAGCAGCTGGCGGCCATGGCCGACGTGATCGGTGAAATCATCGGCATGAAGCAGCAGCCCAGCGGCATCCGCGTGGGGCAGATGCGCGTGCCCATTGGCGTGTTCGGCATGATTTTCGAGAGCCGTCCCAACGTGACGATTGAGGCGGCCAGCCTGTCCATCAAGAGCGGCAACGCCTGCATTCTGCGCGGCGGCTCCGAGGCGATTGAATCCAACAAGGCGCTGGCCAAACTGGTGCAGCAGGCGCTGACCGAGAGTGGCCTGTCAGCCGATGCCGTGCAACTGGTGCAGACCACGGACCGCGAAGTGGTTGGCCAGCTGATCACCATGCCGCAGTATGTGGACGTCATCATCCCGCGCGGTGGCAAGGGCCTGATCGAGCGCATCAGCCGGGACGCCAAGGTGCCGGTCATCAAGCACCTCGACGGCAACTGCCATGTCTATGTGGACGATCCCTGCGACCTGGCCATGGCGGTCAAGGTGGCCGACAACGCCAAGACCAGCAAATACAGCCCCTGCAACGCGGCAGAGAGCCTGCTGGTGGCGCGCGGCGTGGCAGAAGCGTTCTTGCCGTTGATCGGCGCCGTTTACGCGGCCAAGGGCGTGGAGATGCGCTGTGATGCCGAGGCGCTGCAAATCCTTAAGCAAAATGAGCCACTAGCCCTCGTGGAATATAACGATGTAGCTACCAAATCAGGAGCAAATGCCAGTCCATCCCCCGCCGCCAGTCTGGTGGAAGCGCAGGAGAGCGACTGGTACGAGGAGTACCTGGCGCCCATCATCAGCATCAAGGTCGTCGACGGGCTGGACGCCGCGATTGCCCACATCAACCAGTACAGCAG